>FTCV01002675.1_pt1 | contig 51482 bp, 39 predicted proteins | sample 1639691 | NCBI WGS metagenome assembly FTCV01 (sample SAMEA3914864, study PRJEB12502) | metagenome | biome: forest; material: soil | place: USA | collected 2012-03-12 | depth 0.3 m
CCTAAACCGGGCCTCCCCTTACCCCTCCGGCGTGCAGGAGGGACCCGGTTTCAATTCGCCACTGCCGCGGCATGATCTCCGTGAGATTTAACGAACCAACTTTTCAGGTTTACTCGATCGCAACCTAATGTTCGCCTGGCGCAATCGCGTGAGTCACAGATATGGCCGGCTGACCCGCGCCTTAAAGACGGTTGACGTTCATGGCGAGAGCCGCAACGGGATACCGACTCATACTGCTGCCAAACGCGGTAGATTGGCATCTCGGGGCGGTACCGGCACGACAGTGCATACCACAACTTTCTCGACCTGATCGGGTACAATCCAGCTCGGGCCATCGCATCTCTCATCACGATCGTGCCGAGATCCGATGCCTTCATGGCCGCGAGCCTCCCTTCAAAGGCCCCGGGTGCCGTACGCACGCCGTTGACGATGTTGACGTCCTCCATGACCTGACTTCCCAACTTTGCTTTGGCCAACTTGCCTTTTTCTCCTGCCGTCATTCGCCGCGACAAGACGATCACGCGCCTCTCCAAAGGGAGGTTCCAGCGCGCGATCAGAGCGGAATATTGTCGTGCTTCCTCCAAAGATTTTCGAAGCTCTTGGTCCGCAGGTTCCGCAACCCCAGCGCGATGCGTTTGGGGGGTGAGTGCAGGTAGATCACCTCGTGTTGATTGCCGCTGAGAGGTGATGGAGCGGATTCCCCCTCCCGACGGCATCGCCAATTATTGAACACGCTGTGAAGCTAAGACTTTCATTCTACGACGAAAGTGTTCACGATAGTATCGGCTGCACCGGGTGCAAGCCGTTCCGTATCTTGGGATAGTCCAAGGCATGGGCGTGACCACACCCGTCAAGCGCAACGTGCACGTGAATGTGGTGGTTTGCCGATGGCCGCGCAGAATTCCCTAGTGACACCGAACACCGCTCTTTGCCCGACCCCGCAGGCGCGGCAGCTTCGTTGAGGTAAGTAGCCCCCAGTTTTCTAGACGCCTTTTGCTTTCAAAACCTACTGTCGTTCGAACTCTGCGGTTGACAGCATCCCGTTCCTGACCTGCTTGCGCACCGGGTTGTAGAACATCTTGATGTAATCGAGCACGTCCTGCCGGGCGTCATCGCGTGTTTTGTTGGTACTGCGCCGGATGCGTTCACGATTTAGCGAGGAGAAAAACTCTCTGCCACTGCATTGTCATGGCAGTTGTCGCGTTGGCTCATCGAATGCTCGAGATTATGAGCTTGGGTGAATGCAGCCCATTCCATGCTGGTGAACCTCGGGCCCTGATCCGAGTGGATTAGGGCCCGCTGCTTTGGTTTGCGCCGCCATAGCGCCATATGCAGCGCCTGCAGCACCGCGTCGGTGGTCTGCCTGCTCTGCATCGACAAACCCAACATACGGCGGGAATAGAGATCAATCACGACAGCCAGATAGGCAAAGCCTTCCAGGGCGCGGATGTCGGTGATGTCTATCACCCAGGCCCAATCGGGCGCAGCGACGTCGAACTGGCGATCCAGAGTGTTATGGACCGCCAAGGACGGCTTGCCACCATAGCTTCCCGGTCGGCGCTTCAAGCCGATCTGCGCCTTGATACCCGCTAGACTGGTCAACCGGGCAACGCGATTCGAGTAGCAAGCCTCGCCCTGATCCAGCAGGTCGTTGTGTAGCATGCGGTAGCCATAGGCCTTCCCGCTGTCGCTCCAGGCTTGCAAAATCAACTCTGTCTGCCGAGCATCTTCCTCGGCCCCCGTGCTCAATGGGCTTTTCTGCCAAGCATAGAAACCGCTGGTTCCTGTACCACTGTGGCCCAGCGCGATGGTGCTTTCCCGCCGAAAAATATACTCGCAGCACGCCAGTTCGGGCTCGATCATCTTGTTGATGCGTGGATGGCTGTGAACTCGAAGGTCTCCAGATTTGGGAAACAATGCACCGCCCCCTTCAGTGAAGGCCGGCCAGAGCTCAGTCAGCACGTATTTATTCCTCACCATGATATGCGTTTAACCGCTGCTCAGCCATGACATTTACCGCCCGGCGAACTTGATCATCCTCAACGTGGACATAGCGCATGAATGTCGCCAGCCGTCGATGACCAGTTAATGCCATGCCGACTTTCAACGGCAAACCGGAGTTGGCAATGTCAGTCGCTGCCCTATGGCGAAGTCCGTGAGTACCTACGCCCGGCACATCACACTCTTTTAATATCCGCCTCCAAACGCGATGATAGGTAGCAAAATTGAGATGTTTATTAACACTCCTTCTTCCAGGAAAAACAAATTGAGAACCTTCTTTCCGCGGGATCTTTAATAAAAGGCCCGCGACATCCGATGAAAAGGGCTTCCACATGGCCCCAGTTTTGCTGTCCGGCCAAATTACACACTTTGATTCAAAATTTATCCAGTCCCATTCGAGAGCGATAATTTCCGAAGCGCGGGCCGCGAACGCAAGCTGCAGTCTGATCGCCATAATGCAATCGGGGTATAGCAAGTTTTCCAATTCAGACTTGTCCAGATACTCGATTACTCGTTTCATTTCCTTGGTTGTTATTAGTCGTGTCGTCTTGCTCTGGCCATTCCGTTTGACCCCTTTGCATGGATTACTACCTTCCTCACAATAACCCCATTGCTCAGCGCAGGTAAACATTGACTGCATGTCATTAAGCATTGAGTTTGCGAGCCCTGGCTTGCCACGCCACGCATCCATAAAAAGGACAATGTCCTGCCGAGAGAACTCATCAATTTTGCACTGGCCGAAGGTAGGTAAGATGACTCTCTTAAAGCGGTATTCCCGTCCCTTTTGAGTAGATTTTTTATTGTTAACCTCCACATGCCGTCTGAAGAACATTTCAGCGAACTGCAGGACAGTGGGGGAACCACGCCTCTTTTGGCGTTCAATGGAAGGATCCAGGCCACCTGCTGCCTCACTGATCCATCGTTGCGCGACAGCCCTTGCCTGATCGACCGTAAGTTGCCCGAACTGGCCAATGGCGGGCTTTCGACGACGTCCTGAGATGTTGCGATACTGCACCATGAACACCTTCCGGCCGGAAGGTGTTACCTTACACAGGAAACCGGGCACTTCAGTATCGCGCAGTTCGTAATCGGACGGCCCCGGCTGGGCAATTTCGACAACGCGTTTCGTCAGCTTCATCTTCGGCATAGGTCAAAATTCCAATGCAAAATCCAGGAGCCAAATAGGAGCGGAGCGGGCACAATCTGTGGCAGAGCAGGTAATATCCGATCGTAAAATACGATAAACATAATCCAGTTTAAACAATGCCTTGCCTTACTCAGTCGCAATCTAGCGAGCTCTAGAGTGCACCTTTTTTTGATCGTCACCAGCTTCATCGCCGGCGGCACGGCGGCGGGGCCGCTGGCTGTCGACAGCGTGACCGGCAAGGTGTTCCAGGGCCCGGCGATCCCCTACAAGGAGGAGCGCGCCTATTCCTGGGAAGGCGGGCTGAAGGCGGACTGGTTGGGGCACCGGCTGCGCACCAATCTGGCGCTGTTCCATGTGCGCTATTCCAATCTGCAGACGCCGATCTTCGCATCGACCGGCTGCGTCACTTCGCCCAGCGGCATCTGCGAGCCGATCGTCTCATCGCAATACACAGCCAACTTCGGCAAGGCCCGCGCCTATGGCCTGGAATTCGAGGTGACGGCGGTTCCCATCGAGAACCTGACGCTCAGTGCCAGCGGCAGCGTCACCGATTTCAAGTATCTGGAAATTTCGCCCGAAGTGCTGGCGAGCGGCGGCGTCACCAAAGTCTCGGACTATCCCGAGACGATGCGCCCCACGTTCCTGTCGAACTTTTCGGCTGAATACGTGCAGCCGCTGGATGACGGAATGCGCCTTGCTCTGCGCGTGGACGGAGCGCTGCGTTCCAAGATCGTGGTCGGCACCAGCGTGTTCAGCAGCGCCGGTTTCGCGGCGGCGGGCCTGCCTTACACCAACGACTACATGAATGCGGAGAACACGCAGAAAGCCCTACTGACGCTGAACGCCCGGCTATCGCTGATGGACGTGCCGCTGGGGCCGACGACGGCAACCGTCTCCCTCTGGGGCCGCAATCTCACCAACAAGCAGCAGATCAACATCATCTCCAACACCGGGGTGACCGCCGCCGCGCTGTTCGACGATCCGGTGACCTACGGCATCGATCTTTCCGTGAAGCTTTGAGAGTTCCCGCGCAGCAGATGCATCCGCCCGGTGGCGATGGGGCTGTCGCGGTCGCTCTGCCAGCACGCGGCATCCACGTTCACCACCCGCTTGCCCAGGCGCACGATGCGCGCCTGGGCGTAAGTGTCGATCATCAGCCCGCCGCGCAGGAAGTCGATGGTGATGTTGATCGGGCGCGGACGCTCGTCGGGAACGTCCTGCGCACCAGAAAGCGCGGCCAGGCAGGCGAGTTCAAGCAGGCTGCCGATCACTCCGCCGTAAAGGAAGCCCTGCCGCCCCTCCAGCGCCGGTACGGCGGGCATGAACAGGCCCGGATTGCCCGCTTCATCAGTCCATTCGCGCACGCCCAGCATCTGCGCGTAGGGGGCCCGTTCGATCATGGTTCGCTCGTGAAGAAGAAGCTGGCCGCAGCGAAGGCGACCGGATTGGCGGGATCGCCATCGTGCACTTCGCACCGGGCGAATGCCACGCGGCGCGTCACCCGGTGGCAGGTGGCCCGGGCATGGAGCGTGCATTCGGGCCGCGCCGCGCGCAGATAATCGACGCGAAGGTCCAGCGTCGCCATCGGCTCCCACCGCCGCGTGCGTGCAATGATCGCCGCACCCGCCGCCGCGTCGATCAGCGAGATCACCGGGCCGGACGAGACGAGACCGGACCCTGCATCCATCAGGAACCCTGCCGAGAACGGGCAGGCCAGTTCCGCCCAGTCCGGCCCGTTGTCGACATGGAAGATGCCCAGCAGCGCGTGATGCCCACGCGGCGGCATGGATTTCAGCCGCTCGAAGGGATCCTGCTCGTCCGGCATCGGGGCCTAGGCCGTCCAGCGCGGTTCGCGGGGCAGGCCCAGGCCGCGCTCCGCGATCAGGTTGCGCTGAATCTGGTTGGTGCCGCCATAGATCGTGTCCGCCCGGCTGAACAGGAACAGGTTGGGCAGCGTATCCCACTCGTAATCCTGATGCGGCGTCACTTCGCCCTCCTGCCCCAACACGTCCATCGCCAGTTCGCCCAGACTGCGGCGCCATGTCGCCCACTGGATCTTATAGGTCAGCGCGGCCCCGTCCATGCGTGAATGATCGGTGTTGGAAAGCATCCGCAGCGCGCCATACCGCATCAGGCGCAACCCGATCTCCGCTTTCGCGAGCCGTTGGCGGATCAGCGGATCGCGCGCGGCGCCATTGGCCTTGGCCGCGGCAATGATCTCGTCCAGTTCGTTGCGGAAGCCCATCTGCTGGCCCAGCGTGGATACGCCGCGCTCGAAGGCGAGCAGGCCCATGGCGATCTTCCACCCCTCCCCCACAGCACCGATGTAGCTGTCCGCCGGGCAGCGGGCGTCGGTGAAGAACGTCTCGTTGAATTCGGCATCGCCGTTGATCTGGCGAATGCCGCGAATGTCGATGCCGGGCTGGTCGATCGGCATCATCAGGAAGGTCAGGCCGCGCGGGCCCTGCGTGCCTTCCTCGGTGCGCGTCACCACGAAGATCCAGTCGGAGATATGGGCAAGGCTGGTCCAGATCTTCTGGCCGTTCACCACCCATTCGTCGCCTTCAAGCCGCCCCTTGGTGCGCACGCCGGCAAGGTCGGACCCCGCGTTGGGCTCCGAAAAGCCCTGACAGAAGATCGTCTCGCCCGCCGCGATGCCGGGCAGGAAGCGCTGCTTCTGCTCCTCGGTGCCGAAGGTCAGGATCGTTGGCCCGGCCAGTTCGATGCCGATGTGGTTGACGCGGCCCGGCACGCCGGCGCGGGCATATTCCTCGGCAAAGATCACCTGCTGCGCCAAGGTGGCGTTGCGACCGCCCCACTCCTCCGGCCAGCCGATGCACGACCACTTGTGCGCGGCCAGCTGCTTTTCCCATTCCTTGCGGCGTTCGGGGCTGCCGGTCAGCTTGGTGATGCCCTTGATGTCCCGGAATTCGCCCGCCATCTGGCCATTGAGCCAATCGGCGCATTCCTGGCGGAAATGCTCGTCTGCCTGCGAAAATCCCAGCTTCATGCCGCTTCTCCCAAAATGATCGCGGCGACGCGTTCGCGGTGCCAGTCGCCCTTGCCCAGCAGCGTCTGGATCGAACGCGCGCGCTTGAAGAACAAGTGCGCGTCATGCTCCCAGGTAAAGCCGATGCCGCCGTGCAACTGGATCATGTCCGCCGCGCAGCGAAAGCCGGTGTCTGCCGCGAAGGACTTGGCCGCGTGGAGCGCCAGCGGCGCCTCGTCGCTGCCCTCGTCCACCGCGCAAGCCGCCCAGTAGACGGCCGATCGGGCCTGTTCGATCTCCACCATCATGTCGGCCAGACGGTGCTTGTAAGCCTGGAAAGAGCCGATCGGACGACCGAACTGCACACGCTCCTTCGAATATTCCACCGTGTGATCGAGGCTGGCCTGCGCGCCGCCCAGCGCCTCCGCGGCAAGGCCGACAAGCGCGGTACGATTGGCCGCAGCAAGGCCCTCCACCGGGTTGGCCAAAGCCTCCGCCACGACGCCGTCGAAGCGCACTTCGGCCAGCGGCCGCGTCTGGTCCATCGTGGTCTGCGCGGTGACCGAAACGCCCGCTGCATCGCGCCGCACCAGCCATGCGCCGCTGCCGTCGGTGACGACGAAAAGGTCCGCCAGCGCACCATGGGCAACGAAGCGCGATCCGCCGATCAGCTTGCCGTCACGCAGTTCCAGCGCGAAATCCTCAACGAAAGCGGCAATCGTTGCGCCGGACAACAGACCCGGCAACCATGCCTCGCGCTGTCCCTCACTACCACCCGCCGCAATCGCCTGTGCCGATAGCATCAGGCTGCCCAGCATCGGCAGTGCCGCCACTTGCGCACCCGCCGCCTCGGCAATGATCGCCAGTTCGACCAGCCCAAGCCCCGCGCCGCCCGCCGCTTCGGGAAGCGAGATGCCGGAAAAGCCCAGCTCCTCGCAAAAGTCCCGCCACAGCGCGCGGTCGATCCCCTTTCCCTCCATCGCCGCGCGGGTGCGCGCGCTGGTGGCGTTTTCGGCGAAGAAGGCGCGCGCCGTCTCCGCAATCATCTGCTGCTCGTCGGTAAACGCGAATTCCATTCCAGCCCGCTTTCACGATCGGAGCGCGCGTGTGGCCAGGCGCCGGCTGCGGCCATCGGCCAAGCCATTGCGCAGCCGCCAGCGACGCGGCACCTGCATCTTCTCCAAACGCAATCGCTCATGCGGCGAATTGCGTGACAATAATCACGCTATATTACGCATATTATCTTTTCAAGCTGCAAAATGCGTATTTATGGAATAGATTTTATCCGCACTCGCAATCAGCCGTTGGTCACCGCGCTGACGCCGACCACGCCATTGGTGAACTTCACCGTCTTCACCGCGATGGAGGTTTCGACATGCTGCACGCCCTCCACCGCCAGGATGCTGCTGACGGTCACTTCATGCAGTTCCTCGATATCGCGATAGAAGCAGGTGGTCATGATGTTGAACGGGCCCAACATCGTCATGATCGAATGGATCGTCGGGATCTGCCGCAGTTCGCGGGCGACCTGATGGAACCGTGTCATGTCCGCCTGGATCGAGACGAAGGCGGTCTTGGTGCTGCGGTCCAGCCGTGGGCTGATCAGTGCGGTGAAGGCGATCAGCCCGTCCTGCTGCAACCGCTTCAGCCGCAGCCGGATCGTGCCTTCGTTGACGCCAAGATCGGCGGCGATGCTGCGGTTGGAAACGCGCGCATCCTTCGAAAGGATCGCGATGATACGGTGATCGAGATCGTCGAGATCGGGCCAGCTCATTGCGCGTCTTCCACTGAATCGAGACCGAACTTGATGATGTCCAGGCCGATCGACTGCGTGATCGACCGGATGCCCGCCACCCTGGAGAACTTCTTCGCCACGAACTGGGAAAGATCCTCGATATTGGGCAGCGCCAGCAGCACGCTCACTTCGTAGCGCCCGGTCACCAGATAGGCGGCGAAGACTTCCTCGAACTGGGCCAGTTCCTCCGCCACATCGCCCGGGGCGCGGCCGGTAACCTCGATCCCGATATAGATCAGCACGTGATAGCCGTGGACTGCGAAGTCCGAAACGGCGACCACCCGCAGCGTGCCGGATTCCTCCATACGCCGCAGGCGCGCGGAAACGGTGGTCGGCGCGATGTCGATTGCCTTGGCGATCTGCTGGTGCGTGGCGCGACCGTTGCGCCGCAACTGCTCCACGATCTTCAGGTCCGTTTCGTCGAAATCCGCCAGATCGTCCATGCCTTCGCCCGTTTCTATCCCAGGATCGCCAATCGATCGACGGTCTTGCCAGCATCGAAAGGACAGGTCGAATCGAAAGCGCTTCTCCGCATTGGGAAATCCCCGGGCTTGATCGCTGCTCAATCGCGTAGCAGCGAGCCGCCGTTGACGTGCCAGAGCTGCCCGTTGACCCATTCGCCATCGTCGGAGGCGAGGAAGGCGACCGCGCCGGCAATGTCGTCCGGCTGGCCAAGGCGGCGGTGCGGGATCGTCTCCAGCATGCCGGCCACATAGTCGTCGGTCAGGTGCTGGGCGACAGCCTCGGTCAGGACCACGCCGGGGCAGATGCCGTTGGCGCGAATGCCCTGCTTGCCGAACTTGCGCGCGACATGGCGGACCAGCGCGTGGAGCGCGTTCTTGGTCATCGGATAGGCAACCTGCAACGGATTGCCCGAGATCGCCGCGCCGGAAGAGGTGTAGATCATCGCCCCGCCGCCCCGCTCGATCAGCACTGGCAGCGCGGCCTGCGTGGCAAGGAAATGGCTCTTGGCGTTGATCGCGAAGGACCGGTCCAGCACGTCTTCCGTGCAGTTGAGCACGTCGATATCGCCTTCCGTGCCACCGGCAAGATTGGAGTGGTAGAAATCCAGCGCGCCGAATTCGGCCGGTGCCGCCGCCACAATCTCCGCCTGGGAAGCGGCGCTGGTGCCGTCCAGCCGCATGCCGATCGCCTTGCCGCCACCTTCGCGGATGGCGCGCGCGGTATCTATCGCCCATTCCTCCACGATATCGCCGATCACCACGGCCGCGCCTTCGGCCGAAAGCCGCCGCGCGGTCGCGGCGCCAATGCCGCGCCCACCGCCGGCAACAATGCCGACCTTGCCGTTCAATCCGCGCATTCGATCATCTCCGGTATCTTCATTATCGCAATCAGGCGCCCGATCAGAGTGTGATCAGAGTGAGGGGCGCCGGTCCTTCCACGGCGCGGCCTGTTCCAGCTGACCGGCCAAGCGCAGCAGGCCCGCCTCGTCGCCATAGCGACCGACGAACATGACACCGATCGGCAGCCCCGCCTTCGACATGCCCAGCGGCACCGACATGGCGGGCTGACCGGTCATGTTCTCCACTTGCGTGAAGGGGGAGAAGGCGGCGGTCCGTGCGCCCCATGCTGCGAAGTCGATGCCCGGCGTCAGGTTGATCTTGCCCAGTTCCAGCGGCGGCGCGGCCAGAGTGGGCGATAGGATCACGTCGTAGCGGGCCATGAACTGCGCCATCGTCAGCGCCGCCGCCTGCAGGGTGTTATTGGCGCGCACATAGTCCATGCCGGTGACATGCTGGCCCATTTCCACGAATGCGAGCGTGATCGGTTCCAGCACATCGGGCCCCACGGGAACGCCGGTCGCCTTGGCCCGGTCCAGCATATCGGCCGCGACCGAGGAGGCGATCAATGCGAAACCGGCCGCGCCGATGGCGGCAACGTCCAGCTTGGGCGCGGCTGGTTCCACCACGTGGCCCAGGCTTTCGCACAGGCGCGCGGCGGCCAGCGCCGCCTCCCGGCATTCGGGATCGATCGGCACACCGGACGGGGCATCAAGCATCAGGGCGATGCGCAGCTTGCCGGGCGCCTTGGTGACTTGCGCTAGAAAGGTTTCGTAAGGCGTGGGCGCCGAGTAGCGGCTGCCGGGCTCCACCCCATGCGTAACGTCCAGGATCGCGGCAGAATCGCGCACGCTGCGCGTGACGGCGTGGTGGACCGAGAGCCCGCCCCAACCTTCGGTGCGCGGCGGGCCCATCGGCACGCGGCCGCGACTGGGCTTCAGGCCGAACAACCCGCAGCAGGAAGCCGGAATGCGGATCGAACCGCCGCCATCGGTGGCGTGCGCGGCCGGGAGCACGCCCGATGCCACGGCCACTGCCGCACCGCCGGAGGAGCCACCGGCGATATGCGCCGGGTTCCACGGGTTGCGCGTGGCGCCGGTGACCTGGTTTTCGGTCGTGCCGGTCAGGCCCAGTTCGGGCACGGCAGTCTTGCCGAAGACCACAAAGCCCGCCTTCTCGATCCGGCGGACCAGTTCGGAGGTCACCTCGGGCCGATAGTCCTTGTAGAACCGGCTGCCGTTGCCGGTCGGCAACCCGGCGATATAGGTGTTCAGGTCCTTGAGCAGCCAGGGCACACCGCGAAACGGCCCTTCGGGCAGGCCCTTGGCGATGGCCGCGCGGCCATAGTCGTAATGCCGCTGCGCCATGAAGTGCAGGCGAGGGTCAAGCGCCTCTGCCCGGCCGATCGCCGCATCGAGCAGTTCGGTGGGCGAGACCTGCCGCTTGCGCACCAGTTCCGCCAGCCCAAGCGCGTCATGCGTATCCAGTGGGCTGCTTGCTTTCACCCCTGCTGCCGCCGTGGCAGCAAAGGCAGGTGCGGCGGCAAGCCCCCCGGCCGCCGCCGCACCTGCGATCATCGAACGGCGGGTCATCGATGTGCCTTCTTCCGACATGTTCCCCACCTTCAATCTTGCACGTAGAAGCGCGAGTAGAACTTGCGGAATTGCGGGATCGGGCCATCGCCGTCGCAGATGATCGGAGAGGGTTCGAATTTCTGGCGGTCCCAGACCACCTTGTCCTGATCGAATTGCTTGCAGATATCGCGGATCAGCCCCTTGGCCAGCCGCCCCATCGGACCTTCGGCCTGCGCCTTGGGCTGCGTGAAGCAGAAGCGCGCGTGGACGTGGTCTTCGCTCACCGGCGTGAGGCAGGCGATCATCAGCGTTTCGGAGATGCCGGTAAAGCGCGTCCAGCTCTGGCCCGGGCCCATCGTATCATAGCTGATCAGGCCGTCCACTTCGCCCATCGGCGTGCCCATCTTCGCCTTCACATCGGCGCCGCGGCCCCATTCGCCCCAGCGCAAGTCGCCCTGCGGTACGTCGGCCGTGCCGTGGATGTACTTGAAGTGGGCGAAGTCCACGCCGTTCTCGGCCATGTTCTGAAGCGAGCCCCAGACGTTCCATTCATGGACTTCGTAGTCGGTCCAGTCGGGATCGGTGGCCTCCGGCAGCGCGGCCACTTCCCATAGCGGGGCGACGTCCTGCGGGTGATACCAGACCCAGATCCAGCGGTTCACTTCCACCACGTGCCAGGTCCGCACGCACTTGCGCTTTACCTGCGGCGGGATCACGCGGGCATAGGGGATTTCCTTCACCACGCCCTCGTTCCCGTCATAGCGCCAGGCGTGGAACGGGCATTCCAGCAGGTTGCCGTTGACCTTGCCGCCATGGCCCATGTGCGCGCCAAGGTGGCGGCAATAGGCGTCTACTACGCGCACCTGCCCGTCCTCCCCACGCCACATCGCCAGGTCCTTGGCGAAGTAGTGCAGTGCCTTCACTTCGCCCACTGCCAGATCGGCGGAAAGATCGATCGGATACCAGCCGAACGGGATGCCGTTGTCGAGGTTGCGCGTCTCTACCGAGGCACGGTCCTTCACTTCGGCAAGGCGCCAGTCGATCAGGTCCTGCCCGCGCAGCTTTTCAAGGATCTGCCAGACGGCAACGGGCGGGGTGCGCGCATCGGTGGCGGCGCGCGGATCGGCATCGGACATGGGATTCTCCCGGGTCATTATGTGAGATCGAAAACCCTGATCGCGTTTTCGCGCAGGAACTTGGGCCAGACGTGGTCCTTGAACGGCACGTTCTCCATGTCGGAGAAGATGCGGTCGAGGCTGAGGCCCATCGGGAAGTAGCCGGCGTAGAGCACCTTGTCCGCGCCGCGCGTATTGGCGTAATCGATGATCGCCTTGGGATAATGCTTGGGCGCGAAGGCGCTGGTCGAATAGTAGAGGTTCGGCCACTTCAGCATCAGCTTCACGGCCAGCGCCTCCCATGGTTCCGCCCCGTGGCGCATGACGATCTTCAGGTCCGGGAAGAACCAGCAGACCTCGTCCAGATGCTCGACCTTCTGCGTTTCCATGGGGATGCGCGGGCCGGGAATGCCGACGTTCAGCAGCACCGGCAGGCCCAATTCCTCCGCACAGGCATAGATCGGGAACATGTACTTGTGGTTGATCGCCACCTGCGGCAGCGTTCCCGCAGGAAAGCAGCTGATCGCAGACAGGCCGACCTCGGCATGGAGCCGGCGGATGCGCCGCACTTCTTCCATGCCGCGATTGGGATCGACCGGCAGATCGAAGAAGAAGCGGTCCCCGAACTTCTCCTTGGCGCGATAGGACGTGGCGTTGTCGTTCCAGCCGACCAGCGCCTTGTCCACCTTGTGCCGGTCCATCTGATCGACCGTCCAGGCCACGAAATCATCGGCGTCGCCGGTCTGCGGAATGTCCTTGAACATGTATTGCGCGGGCATGGCGAACTGCTGGAGCGTCTGCTGGTCCTTGATCAGCGGACGGAACGGCGCGAACCATTCGGAGCGGTCCTCCGCTTCCGGAATGCCGAGCATGCAGTCGATAATGCCGATGTCACGGGGCATGCCCATGCGTCTGTTCTCCTGTCGGTTGTCGCGTTGTCGGGCGTCGTTGCCAGTTGCCGACTGTCAGTTATGGGCGACCAGTTGTGGCCACAGCGCCCGCAGCGCGATCTTGTCGATTTTCTGGGAATGATTGCGCGGCAGCGGTCCGGGAGAGAAAACGACTTTCGCCGGCGCCTTGTACCGGGCCAGCCGCTCCGCCACCCATTCGCGCACGGCATGTTCCTCAAGCCCATCGGCATGCAGGACAGCCACCAGAAGCTCGCCCATGCGCTCGTCGGCGATGCCGAACGTCGCGCATTCGCGCACTTCGGGCAGTTCGCTCAGCACGCGTTCGACTTCGGCGCAGTAGATGTTCTCCCCGCCGGAGATCACCATGTCCTTGGACCGGTCGACGATGGTGATGTAGCCGCCCTCGTCCTGAAAGCCGATGTCGCCGGTGCGCAACCAGCCGTCCGGCGTAAGCGCGGCGGCAGTCTCTTCCGGGCGGTTCCAGTAGCCGGACATGACCATGGCGCTGCGCACGGTGATCTCACCGCTTTCACCCGTTTCGCACAGGCTGCCGTCCGGGCGAAGGATCCGCATGTCCACCAGCGGCAGCACACGCCCTGCCGAGGCGCGCGCCTGCAGGAAATCCTCGCCCACGGCCTGCGCGATCGCGCCCGAGGTCTCGGTCATGCCGTAGCCGGTGCCCAGCATCGAATGCGGGCATAGCCGGCGCACTTCCTCCAGCAAGTTCAGCGGCAACGCCTGCCCGCCAGAACCGATGTTGCGCAGCGAACTCAGATCGGCATCGGCCAATCGCGCCTTGTGCACCATGTCCCAAAGCATGGTCGGCACGGTGGAAAGCTGCGTCACCTGCTCGCGCGCGATCAGCCGCACCGCCTCGGCCGCGTCCCAACGGCGCATGACCACGATCTTCCCGCCCGAGAGCATCGGTGCGAGAAACGCCGATCCCAGCCCGGAAATGTGGAACAGCGGATAGACTTGCAGGATCGCCTGCGACGGCACCTGCTGCATGATCGTCTCGACCGGAACACCATATTGGCGCGCCATGTTGTGCAGCACCATCGATCCGGTCAGTTGCGTGCCCAGCAGGCCGGTGATCAGGCTGCGATGCGAAAGCACCGCCCCTTTGCCGCGCCCGGTCGTGCCGGAGGTGAAGAGGATCGCGCAAGGATCGTTCGGCCCGGCGATAACACCGTCCTCCGCAGCCGTCGCAACCGCATCCAACGGTTGGGTCAAGTCCAGCACCCGGCCCTGATAGCCTCCGTCCCGGATGGTCGCGGCGCGTTCCCGGTCCGCGATCACCAATGCTGGATCGACATCCGCGATCATGGCGGCAACTTCCGCCCCGGCCCCACGGCTATTGAGCACCGCCGCGACGCCCCCGGCCTTGATTACGGCCAGGAAGGCCACCATCCACTCCGCCCGGTTGCGCATGCAGATCGCCACGCGCTCACCCCGGCGGATACCGAGGTGGCCGACCAGCCGGTCGCGCCAGGCGAAGACTTCGGCATAGCTCAGCCGCCGCTCACCCTCAGGTCCATCGAAATCGACGATCATCGTCTGGTCGCCAAAGCGTCGCGCGGATTCCAGCAGTTGCCCAAGGTCTGAGGGGGCGTTCACGAACGTGCGCACGCCATCCCGCTCACCGATTTCGAACGGCGCACCGGGCGCGGTGACTTCCGCGAATACCGGGTCGACCGTGGCCACGCCCGCACCGTCACACTGTTTCAGCACTGCCTTCCCCTCGCCGGGAGCCGTGGAGCCAGGATCGACACTGCTGCCTGGCCGCATATGCGGCCCAGCCTTGCAGCAGACATCCTGTTCCCTTCGACTCGCATCGATCTTGTTCTGAGGGCAGGATATTGCCTTATTCGCGTATTTCAAGGCAATTATTTTTACGCGCCTTATCACACCCTACGGACCGCTGCGCATTTTCCGTTCCGCCCGCCTGCGCGTTCTGAAACTGGCAGTTTTTCGCCGATTATTGATGTATATACATTCGCCTACGCGATACCATCGCGTTGACCGGCTCCGCACACGAATATGTCCCCGTTATCCGTTCACGCACATATTCGTATTTTTGATGTTTACATTTTACGCATTTTGAAGAATCCAATAAGGCAACGGCAGCCACTCACGAGCTGCGATCCGCCACCGGCGGGGAACCACGGGACAGAGGAAGCTGGAACGGCGATGATTCGGGATTTCGAAGGACGCGTGGCGGTGGTCACTGGCGGTAGCGACGGCATCGGACTGGCGACCGCCGCCCTGCTCGCCCGGCGCGGCGCACTGGTAACGATCTGCGGCCGCCAGCGGGAACGCCTGGACCAGGCCGTCTCTGCAATCGCTGCCGAAGGCGGCAGTGTGGATGCGGTGCAGTTGGACGTATCGGACCTCGACGCGCTGGCCGCCATGATCGATGGCGTCGCGCTTCGCCACGGCCGGATGGACATGCTGGTGAACAACGCGATGTCCACGCATTACGCGCCGATCGCGCGGCTGACCGTGGAGCAATGGCGCAAGGACTTCACGGTCAACGCCGATGCCGCCTTCGTCGCCACCAAAGCCGCGATGAAGGCCATGGACCAGAATGGTGGCGCCATTGTCAATGTCGCCTCCACCTGCGGCATTCGCGCGGCAGCCAACATGTCCAGCTATTCCGCATCGAAGGCCGCGCTGGTCCACTTCACGGCAGTAGCCGCCATGGAAGGGGCGCCGCTGGGCATCCGCGTGAACGCAGTTGTTCCGGGCCAAGTGCAGACCGCCGGCACGGAGGAATTCGCCGCGCGCGCTCCGCAGATCGCGGCCCGCACGGCGGAAGCGATCCCGATGGGCCGGGGCGGTCGCACGGATGAACTGGCCCGCGCCATCGTCTTCCTGCTGTCCGACGACGCCAGCTACGTCACCGGCACTGCGCTGCCGGTAGACGGGGGCAAGGCCGCGCAACTCTACATGCCGTCCTGACCGGGATAACCCGATCGAGATTGGGACACCTTCGTCCGGAGGGTGCGCTCTTGAAATCCGCAGCCTGAGACCGGCTGCGATCCGGGCAGCAACGACGGCGGGCCGGACAGGGCCGGACCTGCCGCGAACAAAAGACAATCACGGGAGATAATCGATGCCGAATTGCCATTCGAGGTCCGTCACACGATTGCTGGTCGGGGCCAGCGGGCTTGCTCTTGCCGCGTTCGCCGTGCCCGCCATGGCGCAGGAGGATGCCGGACAACCCACTGGCCAACCCGCTGCCCAACCCGCAGCCCAACCCTCTGCCCAACCCTCTGGGCAGCCATCCCAAACCGGCCTCAACGAGATCGTGGTCACCGCGCAAAAGCGGTCCGAAAACCTTCAGGACGTGCCGATCGCGATCAGTGCCATCGGCGCTGACAAGATCGAGCAGCTGCGCGTACAGGATTCGCGCGATATCAGCGGCCTCGCGCCCAACGTCACGATCGTGCAAGGCACCACCAGCAATTCGGCGGCGGTGTTCTCGATGCGCGGTATCTCTAACGGCGGCAGCGAAAGCTTCGGCGTCGATGCAGCGAACGGGCTCTATGTCGATGGCGTCTACATCGCCCGCGCCGGCGCGATGGGGCTGGACGTCATGGATATCCAGCGTGTCGAAGTGCTGCGCGGCCCGCAAGGTACGTTGTTCGGACGCAACACCACCGGCGGCGCGATCCACTTCATCTCGCGCCAGCCATCGGAGACTTTCCGCCTCAAGGCCGAAGCCGGTTACGGCAATTTCGATGCCTGGAACGGCAAGATCACGCTCGATCCGGGCCAGATCGCGGGTATCTCCACCAGCTTTTCCTATAGCCATTCGCAGCGCGACGGCGTGGTGGACAACATCCTCCAGCCCAAGGATTCCAAGGACCCCGGCGCCCGCAATTCGGACGCGGTGCGCGCGGCTGCCCGCATGGAACTGGGCGGAACCGGCAGCATGCAGTACATCTTCGACTGGACCCGCATCGACGGCAGCCCGCAGGCCTTCCAATTGACCAACGTGGCCGACGGCACCTACAATCCGCCGGTGGTCGTGAACGGCCAGCCGGTAGTGGTCGTCCAGCAGGCACCGGTCGCGCAATATCTGGCCGCCGCCACCTTTACCGACCCCGAATGCGCTGCGCTGGCCGTGCCCACCCGCCGCTATCGCAGCAAGGTCTGCAATAACGTGCTCGGCACGGCGACGGACAAAACCTGGGGCCATAACCTGCAGGTCCAGAACGATTTCGGCGCCTTCAAGGTGAAGTCCACCACCGGTTACCGCTTCTGGCGGAGCTACGCGCTGGCCGACCTCGACGGTATCGGCCAGATCACCGGCCCGGCCTATACCAGCGCCTCGCTGTTCAACGGCATGCCGGTTTCACTGCTGCAATACATCCCTTCGATTCCCGCCGCCGCCCGGCCCTATATCGCCGCCGCCAGTGTGCCCACGACAACGCAGGACCTGTTCACCAGCGAGAACACCCGCCGTCACAAGCAACTCAGCGAGGAAATCGAAGTGTCCGGCGACACCGACACGCTCGACTGGGTCGTCGGCGGGTTCTACTTCTGGGAGAAGGGTTCGGAAGACGGCTACCAGAACAGTGGCTACGTGCTCGACACCAATTCCATCTTCCTGTCCAATTTCGGTGCCCTTGGGCCGGCTTTCGCCGCTGCCAATCCGGCACAGTACCGCCTTGTCACCACGATCGCCCGGTTGACCTATACCGCACAAAGCGAAAGCAAGGCGCTTTACGGCCAATTCACCTTCTATCCGGGCGGGCGCGATAGTGGCATCCGGCTGACGGCGGGCGGCCGTTACACCTGGGACGAGAAGAAGATGATCCGCTTCCAGAACGGCGCCGCCCTGCTCGCCACGCCGGAGACGGGTGACGCAAAGTTCAGCAAGTTCACCTGGAACCTCATGGCGGGCTACGACGTCGCCCATGGCATCAACCTCTATGCCCGCGCGGCCACCGGATACCGTTCGGGCGGCTTCAACTCGCAGGATCCGGTGATAACCGGCACCACCCTGCTTCCGCACTTCGAGCCCGAAACCGTGACGTCCTACGAAGCGGGCGTGAAAACCGAACTGTTCAACCGGCACCTGCGGCTGAACCTTGCCGCCTATCACAACATCTACAAGAACCTGGCGGTGAATATCCCGCGCACCGATGCGCCGATCGGTACGTACGCGACGCGCATCGGCAACGCCGGCAAGGTGATCTACAACGGTTTCGAGATCGAGGCACAGGCGATCCTGACTGAAAACTTCTCCGTCGACGGCAATCTTGGCTACGTCGACATCAAGTACAAGGAGTTCCTTGCCGGCCAGTCAACCACGCCGGGGGCCGACCCGGTCAATATCGCCTCCATCGTGACCCCGGGTTATACTTCGCCGCTCACAGCCAATGCCGCGTTCAATGCGCAATTCCCGCTGAATTGGCGCAATGCCGTGATCAAGGCGCGGATCGGCTATACCCATGAGGACGGCAAGTACAGCTTCACCAGCGTCACCTCGACCCCGTTCAACGAGGCGATCAAGGGCAGCGCCCGCGACGTGATCGACGCCCAGTTGAGCATCGAGCGAATGTCGCTCGGTGGCGGCGAGGCAAGCCTGCGCCTTTGGGTGAAGAACCTGACCAATGCCAAGGACTTTTACCGCGGCATCGACTTCGGCCAGCTTGGATATGCCGGCGGTTACTACGCCGATCCCCGCACTTACGGCCTGACACTGGCAGTGTCGTACTGACGGATTGTTTTGGGGAATGCGGTGGAATTCCACGCATTCCCCAGCTAGCGACACCGCGCCGACGCCGTCAACGCATGGCAGGGTGCCTCATTTTTGACCGAAACATAACATCTTCAGGCATTTGCTGGACGCACATGGGCGTTTCTGTTCAACCGCCAGGCTGAACGCGCCCATGGATCCGGTTCAGGCGGCGCGGCTTCTCCCCCCTGTCCCGGAGCCTCCATGCCCTTGCTATCCCTTGCGCTTGCCGCCGCCGCAACCTCCGCCGCTTCCCTCGCGCCTGCGCCCACCCTCCACATGAACGACGTGCAGGCCGTGGGCACGCACAACAGCTACAAGCAGGCCATGAGCGAGGAAGTGCGCCGCGCCATCGCCGCGAAGAGCGAGGCGATCGCCGAGGCGCTGGACTACAGCCACCGGCCGCTGACCGAACAACTGGATCATGGCGCGCGCCAGTTGGAAATCGACGTGAACTACGATCCCGATGCCGGCTACTACGCCAAAGACAAGTCCGATCCCGAACTGTTGAAGCCCGGCTTCAAGGTGCTGCATATCGCCTTCAGCGATGCCGGCAGCAGTTGTGAACGACTGGTCACCTGCCTTGCAATCATCCGCGACTGGTCAGCCGCGCATCCCAGCCATGCGCCGATCATGCTGATGTTCAACGCCAAGGAAACCGCCGATCCCGAGCATGGCAAGCCCGCGCTTCGCTTCAACGAGAAGGCATTCGACGCGCTGGATCGCGAAATCCTCTCGGTGATCCCCCGCAAGCAATTGATCCTGCCGGACGATGTCCAAGGCCGCTATCCGACACTGCGCGACGCCGTGCTGGCGGGCAACTGGCCCAAACTGGATGCGGCGCGCGGCAAGATCTTCTTCGCGCTGGACGAACATGAGCCGACGATTGCGATCTATCGCGGCAAGCGCAAGTCACTGGAAGGACGCGTGTTCTTCGTAAACACGGATGAGAATTCGCCCGCCGCTGCCTATCTCACCATCAACGATCCCATCGCAGAAGGCGATCGCATCGCGCGCGACGTGAAGGCCGGATTCATGGTGCGCACCCGCGCCGATGCCGACACGCGAGAGGCCCGCGCAGGCACTCTTACCCGCTTGCGCGCGGCTTTGGTCAGCGGCGCGCAATACATCTCCACCGATTATCTCTGGGAAGATCCCCGCCTGCCCGGCTATCGCGTGGCCCTGCCTGGCGGCGTTGTAACACGCTGCAATCCGGTTCGCTGTCCGCAAGAATTAAAGCCTGATTTCGAATTGGATACCGCAAACATCGCGACCGCTGAAAAGAAATAATCCGCATCGCGCGCACACCACCCCCAATACAGCGATCACGAAATTGATCCTTTGCCAGATCACCACTTGAATAATTCGAAATCGAAATCGATTTCACAAAAATGTCATACTTAGTCTTTGAACTTTCACAAAATTCTTTTGTCCCCGCCTGAGCCGTATCCCTCTCTTCACCCTCGTTCGCGGACCCGATCCAGGCCGCGTTTTCGATCAACGGAAGATGAGGGATACGACAATGTGGAACAGGCGCAGCCTCTGGCTGGTATCGACGGCTATGGCATTCGCAGCGCAGCCCGCGCTGGCGCAGGATGAAGCGGCAGCAGCCGCGCAGGACGGTGACAGCATCGTCGTCACCGGCTTTCGCGCCAGCCTTCAGGGCGCCCGCGACGTGAAGCGCCAGGCAACGATCATCCAGGACTCGATCGTTGCCGACGACATTGCCGCCTTCCCCGACCTCAACCTTGCCGAAGCGCTGCAGCGCTTGCCCGGCGTTGCCATCAACCGTGAGGCCGGCGAAGGCCGCCGCGTCAGCCTGCGCGGCTTGGGCCCGGACTTCACGCGCGTCCAGCTGAACGGCATGGAAGTACTGGGCAACGTCGATTCCCCGCAGGACAGCCGCGGCCAGGGCACGCGCGACCGCGCGTTCGACTTCAACATCTTCGCCGCCGAACTGTTCAATCGCGTGGACGTGCGCAAGTCGTTCTCTGCCGAGCAGACCGAAGGCGGCCTTGCCGGTACCGTCGGCCTCTACACCGCGCGTCCGTTCGACTATTCGGGCACCAAGGTCGCCTTCTCGGCCTCGGGCGGTACCAACACGCTGACCAAGGACTTTCAGCCGCGCCTGACCGGCCTCGTTTCCAAGAATTGGGGCAATTTCGGCATCCTCGTTTCCGCCGCCTACAGCCACCGCCAGACCCGTGAAACCGGCGTGGACACCTACCGCTGGCGCCTGAACAAAGCCAACGGTTCCGACATTTCCGACCTGACGCAGGAAGAGCAGGACAAGATCAATTCCGGCGACCTGCGCTTCGCGCGCGGTAACCGCCTTTCGGTCTGGGACAGCACGCAGGACCGCCTTGGCGTGACCGCGTCGGCGCAATGGAACCCCGCCGATACCGTTCACCTGACGCTTGACGGTCTTTACGGCAAGTACAAGGCTGACCGCTTCGAAACCCACCTCGCCTCGCGCGGTGGCGGCGGCTCCACCTGGCTCGGCGGCGGGCAGACCTTCGCGGGCGTGACCTATCCGAATTCCACGATCAACGCGATCGAGTGGAACGACCAAAATGAGGTAACCTACCTCGATGTTTCGGGCGGGCAGACTGCCACCGAAACGCGCATCCAGAAGACCACCAATACTTTCAAGCAAATGGTCCTCAGCGGCGACGCTGAAATCGTGCCCGGTCTGAAAGCCACCTTTCTTGGCGGTATCGAGCGTTCGAGCTACGATATGCCGGTGGACGACCACTTCTATACCGAAGCTTATGGCGACGTAATCTCTGACTATCGTGGTGGCAGCTACTCGCTCGTCAACACCTATGGCTGGGACACGAGCGACGCGGCGAACTACCACGCGCACGAAATCGACATGAACCAGAGCTTCCAGGACACCGCCTTCGACAACGTGAAGGGTGCGCTGGCCTATGAAATCACGCCGGACGACAAGATCTCGGTCGGCGGCGAATGGCGCCGCTTCAAGAACTCCGGCTACAAGCGCACTTACAACGACGCGCTGCTGACCGCGTTCAAGAACGGCACCGTCAGCGCCGATATCAGCGATTATTCGAAGGTCTACACCGGCTACAAGGGCCAGGACTGGGTGATCGTTGACTACGACAAGGCGCTGGACGTACTGGGCATCGACCGCAGCGATTACCTGACGACCAAGAACAGCGTCTTCGCGGTAGAGGAACGCACTGCCGCCGGTTACGTCCAGTACGACTGGAATCACATGCTGGGTAACTTGCCGTTCCGGGGCAATATCGGCGGCCGCTACTATCACACGGACATCCTCTCGGCCGGTATCGGCACGGTGGGCGGCGCCGATACGCCGATCGCCGTCTCGTCGAGCTACCAGGGCTTCCTGCCGGCCATGAACCTGATTTTCGACGCGTCGAAGAACCTCGTCGTCCGCGCCTCCGCCGCGCGCAACATCAACCGGCCTTCGCTCGGTTCGCTGGCGGTGAACGGCACCGTATCCGTGGGCGACAACAACGAACTGTCCGTCTCGGTCGGCAACCCTGCGCTCAAGCCCTACAAGTCGACCGACCTTGACCTTTCGCTCGAATACTACTTCGGCAAGGTCGGTTCGGTCAGCGCCGCGCTGTTCTACAAGACACTGGACGGCTTCATCACCACCCAGACCGTCAACGACATACCGTACAGCGAGACCGGCCTTTCGACCGACCTCGTTGCGGGCGTGACCGGCAGCACAAACGTCACCTCGTTCTCGCGCCCGGTCAACCTGGGCAAGACCGACCTCTGGGGCCTGGAACTGGCCGCGCAGACCGACTTTACTTTCCTGCCCGCACCGTTCGACCACTTCGGTACGGCAGTGAACTTCACTTACGTCAATTCGAAGTACGACTATTCGACGATGTATACCGGCGGCGCGAACACCACGCTGGAGGGGCTGAGCAAGTATAACGGCAATATCACTCTGTACTATCAGGATGCCAAGTTCGACATTCGCGGATCGGCCAACTACCGTAGCAGCTACGTCTACAGCGCGGCGCCGATCACCAGCTCGCTCGGTCTCGACCAGGATCTCTCCGGTTATGCCGCGACGATCTATGTCGATGCTTCGGCTCACTACAAGGTGATGGAAGGCGTACAACTGACGCTGGACGCTATCAACCTCACCAACCAGCACGAAAAGCAATACTCGGACAGCACCAAGCGCCTCTACGTCAACACCCGTTCGGGCACGACGATCATGGGCGGCGTGCGCTTCGAATTCTGATCACGTCCGTACGGAACGACGAGCATGAAGGGCGGGCAGAAATGCCTGCCCTTCAATCGATTTCACTCCGCGCATCCGGCAGGTCACATCACTGTCATGCAGCGCTGTTAGCCGCGCCCCCGAAAGGGCGCATCCCCCGTGTCTTCGCTCCAGCCAGGCGGCCGGCTTCAGGCCCGCCTTACCCTGTCCTGCCTTCTATTCGCCGCTGCCTTGCCCGCAGCGGCGCAAGCGCGTGAAGGCGCGCCGCGTGAAAGCATGCCGCGTGAGACACGCGTCTCGCTCCATCTTCCAACGATCCGCTTGGCCGACGCCTTGGCGGAGATTTCGCGCCGATCGGGCGTTCAGATCGTCACCTCCGTTTCCGCCGACCTGCGGATCGCGCATCCGGTGCGCGGCCGTTTCACCGTGGATGAGGCGATCCGGCACGTGGCCGAGGGCCTGCCCGTCGCCATCCGGCAGGTGTCCGGCGGATATCTGGTCACGCCCGCGCCCGCTCGCTCGCCTGCCCCGACGGTCCTACTTACCGAAATCGCTGCCGCACCAGCGACAGCCGAAGAGCCGATCGTCGTCACCGGATATCGCGAAAGTCTGCGGCAAGCCGTCACCGTGAAGCGCGCCTCCCGCTCCATCCTAGAAGTGACGCGGGCGGAGGACATCGCCGCCTTCCCCGACCACAACGCCGCCGACGCGTTGCAACGCTTGCCCGGCATCGCGATCAGCCGCGATAATGGCGAAGGGCGGCAGATCTCGCTGCGCGGCCTTGGCCCGCTGTTCACCCGCACCACGCTGAACGGGGTAGAAGCACTGGCGACGACCGCATCGGGGATGGACAATCGGGGCTCCGCCAGCCGCCAGCGCCGCTTCGACTATTCGGTATTCGACGCCGGGCTGTTTTCCGGCGTGGAAGTGCGCAAGACCTGGTCGGCCGACCTCGACGCCGGGGGCATCGGCGGCACCGTCGCGCTCCACACGCTGCGCCCGTTCGACCGGCCGAACGATGTGACGCTGTTGTCGGTGCAAGGCCGCACATCGGGCAACGGCAGCGCGATCACGCCGCAAGTGACAGCCGAAGTCTCGCGCCGCAACGACAGTTGGGGCGCGCTTTTCGCAGTCTCCTACAGCCGCAACGAAGTGACCGAATACGGCTATCGCAACTGGGACTGGGTGCCGGTGACGTTCGGAGAAGCCAACATCGGCCCGAACGTCAGCGCGGCCGACCGCGTGCGGCTGACGGGAAATGGCGATCCCGTCTACATGTCGCGCGGGCAGACCTATTCCACCTGGACCAACCGCTTCGACCGCCTGAACATCGTCGGATCGCTGGAGCATGAGGGCGACGACGGACTGCACGTGACGCTCGACGTTATCCATGCGCGGCTTTCCAATCACCGCGGCGAATATTCGCTGGCAGCCGCCGGCACCAATGGCCTTACCACCGGCACCATCGACGGCACGCAAGTGCTGAATTCGGTAAAGATCGTCGGCAACACCATGGTCGCGGCGGATTTTAGCGGCATCGACATGCGCACCGAGCGCAAGGTGACCGAGGATCACACCGATTTCGATCAGGCGGTGCTTTCGGTGCAGCGCCCGCTCGGCGATTCCACCCGGATCGAAGCGCGCGCCGGTTATGCCCGGTCGGACTTCGAGGAGCCGGTTTTCGACAAGGTGTTCCTGGAATCCACCGGGCAGGACTTCGCCTATGTCGCCACCGGCGCACATCCGCGAAACACTTATGGTTTCGACATTGCCGATGCCGCGAACTGGAACCTCATGCGCGCCGACGTGCGAGAGGATGCCATCGTCAACGACAATGCCAGCGCGCGGATCGAACTGGTGCGGCGGTTCGGGCCGCACATCGAACTGCGCGTAGGTGGCAGCTATCGCTTCTTCGGCAACGACGGCTACGAAAGGCGCGTCACCACCGACTATCGAGGCGATGCCGGCCAGGCTGTAACCGCGCTGATCGAGCCGCGCTCACTGGCCCGCTACGTCATCGCCGATCTTGACGCCACGTTCGCGGCGCTCGGCCAATCGCGCGACCTGACCTCCACTTCCGACCTTCCCGGCACCGCCTACCGCGTGCGGGAGAATGGCTATGCCGCCTTCGTCCTCGCCCAGTTCGATTTCGCATTGGGTTCCGTCCCGGTCGAGGCCGAACTCGGCCTGCAATACTTGCGGATGGACACCAGTTCATCGGGCGAGGCCAGCGACGACACCACCCTGGTCGCCGTCGTCCAGCGCAGCCGCCATTCCGCCTGGCTCCCTTCGTTTCAGGCGCGGCTGGACCTTGCCCGCGACCTGCGGTTGCGGCTGGCCGCCAGCCGCAACCTCAACCAGCCGGACGTCGCCGACCTGCGCGCCGCCGCATCGGTCAATTCCACGCCGTTCGGCGGCACGGTGGAGACCGGCAATCCCGCGCTCAAACCTTTCGCGGCGACGGCGCTGGACCTCTCGCTGGAACGGTACATGGGGCATGACGGCTATGCCTCGCTCGGCGTGTTCTACAAGCGGATGGAATCGTTCATTACGTCCGAAACCACGGTCATGGCCTATGGCGATACCGGACTGCCGCTAGCCTTCCTCTATGACGGACTGGACGGTTCGGCGCTTTACAACGTGGTGCGTCCGCTGAACGGCAAGGGCGCATCGATCCTCGGCGCCGAAGCGGCCGTCCAGCGCGATTTGCGCTTCCTGCCCGCCCCGCTGGACCGGCTGGGCGTTCAGACCAATGTGACTTTCGCCTCCGGCCACAGCGACGTGATCTATGACGGCACCGCGATCCAACTGCCGCTGATCGACCTCTCCCGCTGGTCCGGCAATGCGACACTCTACTACACGGGCCGCGGGTGGGACGCGCGCGTGGCCGCCGCCTGGCGCGGCACCTACCGCATCGATATCGGCAACAACGGCAACATCGGCGAATGGATCAAGGGCGGCATGACGCTCGACTTCGCGGCGCATGCCAAGCTGACCCCAAACCTTCAGGCCATGTTCGAGGCGCGCAACCTTACCGATGCGCCGATCACCCAATATACCGATCGGGTGACGAAGCGCCTGCTGGCCCGCACCCGTTCCGGCCGGGTCTTCTCGTTCGGCATGCGCTGCACATTCTGATGATGGAAGGACCGCCCCTGTCCCCGTTCGGCTCCTTTATGCCTCTACCGTTCAGGCGCGCCTGCTCGACTTGGCCGCGCTTCGTTCGATCGGGATGCCGCGCATGTTCATGAGCAATGCCTCCAGCCCGCTGCTGGCCGGAATGGCCCGGCTGAAAAGCTATGTGCGCAAGCGCATGCGCGATCCCGATGGTGTGGAGGACGTGGTGCAGGAAACCCTGGCCAGAGTGATGGAACAGGAGCAACGGCAGGCGATCGAGCATCCGCTGGCCTATGCCTTCCGCGTGGCGGATTCGGTGATACTGGCCGATGTTCGCAAGGGCGGGCAGGCGCACCGCCTGGGCGGTGAACTCGATCCGCTCGAACTCGTCTGCGACATGCCGCTGGCGGATGAAGTGCTGGACTATCGGGAACGTTTCGCCCGCTTCGAAGCTGCGCTAGCGCGGCTGACACCGATGCGGCGCAGAGTCTTCCGCCTGCGCCACGTCGATGGGAAATCCCGGCAAGAGATCGCCTCCGAACTCGGGCTGAGCCTGGAAGCCGTGAAGAAGCACCTCGTGCGCGCCATGGCCGACCTGGCCCAGGCGCTGGAGGGCGATCTGGACACGGCCGGAGAGGGACAACAAAACAATGGATGACACACTGACCTCCACTCTCGAACAAGCCGCTGACTGGGCCGATCGCTTCGCCGAACTGACCACCGACGAGCGCCGCGAACTGGCGCTCTGGCTGGAGGAAACGCCGGAGAACGCCGCAGCTTTCCCCCGCATGCGCCGACTGCTGGCTGACACCGCGCTGATCGATGCGCTCGATCAGGACGAGGCTCAGCCGCTTGCGCCGCTCCCTGCACTGCGCGCGGGCACGAGCCGACCTGTACGCTCCGCCCGTCACATGCCGCTGCTGGGGCGCCGTCAGGCAATCGCGGCGGGGCTTGCCGCTGCCCTTGCTCTGCCCTTCGCAGGCTATTGGCTTGCGGGCGAACAAACGGCGAGTTCGCCCCAGCCCCTGCGCTTCGCCAGCGGCGTGGGCGAACGGCGGCGGTTCACGCTTCCTGACGGGTCCGGCCTGTTGCTCGACGCAGCATCGCGCGTGGCCGTCGATTTCTCCGAAGGCCGCCGCCATGTCCTGCTGGAACAGGGCGCTGCGCGTTTTGACGTTCGCCACGATCCCGCCCGGCCTTTCGAAGTGCACACTCCCCATGCCGGCATGGTCGCGTTGGGCACCAGCTTCAGCGTCGATCATCTGGCCGAAGCGAGCGAGCTGCGCGTCTTTTCCGGTCGCGTCCGTCTGGATGTGACGGGTCAGCAGGCCAGAGTGGTGCCTGCCGACCGCTGGGCGCTGGTGCATGGCACCTCCGTCTCAACCGGCGCGTTCGATCCTGCCACCCACCCCGACTGGCAGAGCGACTGGCTGGACGCCGACGCCATGCCGCTGGGCTTTGCCGTCCAGCGCCTGGCCCGCTACAGCCCCGTGCCGATGCGGGTCGCCGATCCGAAGCTGGCCGGCCTGACCTTCAGTGGACGTTTCCGGCTGGACAACCCGCGCCAGTCACTCGAACTGATCGGCGCGCTGTTCGGCCTGAGGTTGGAAAAACGTGGAGACGCCCTCTACCTCGCCTGATCCGGGCAGGCTTTTCAGATCCGCGTCACCATCAGGTGCCGCCGCAGTCGATCGCAACACAAATCGAACGCAAGGCGGACCTGCGGCTCCTTCAGTCCGTCCGGATGGGCAACGACGTAGACGTCCATCGGCGGCAGTTCAACGTGATCGAACAACGGCAGAAGATCGTCGGCAGAAATGCGCGGCAGCACGCCCACGCCCAGCCCTTCGCGCACCGCGCCGGCCAGCGCATCGAACGATGACAGCCGCAACCGGCGCGACCCGAAGCCCATTGCCCGCGCCACGCGCATGACCGGCATCTCGCCCAATGGCGCGACTAGATCGATCAGTTCGGCCGCCTCAACACGGGGATCGGGGCCGAGCTGCGCGGCGTAATCTGGACTGGCGTAAAGCCCGAAACGGATCTGCGCGACCGAACGATAGATCAGGGAAGGTTCGCCCAGATGAACGGTGCGGATCGCGATGTCCGCCGCCCCCTTTGCCACTTTAACGAGACGCTGATCGGTCAACAGTTCGATATCGCAACCCGGTAATTCCGCCCTCATAGCCGCGATCACATCGAGGAGGATCGGCGTAAACCCCTCTCCCGCCGAAAGCGTGACAGTGCCGCCAAGCCCCTCTGCAGGATCGCCTTGAGCGGCAAAGGCACGCTCCATCGCTTCGGCTACCGTGGCAAGTTTCCGCCCCCTCGTCGTAGGCCGCACGCCCTCCGCCCCGCGTTGCAGCAGCATCTGGCCGATCCCACTCTCCAGCCGATCCATCCGTCTTGAAAGCGAGGACGGAACCATTCCGACAATTCGGCTGGCCTGCAGAAAACTGCCGCGCCGGACCACGGCGAGAAACAGGCGCAAATCGTCCCAATCGGGGCTGACGGATGTCGCAGGTTTTGCATTCATGCAAAGCGGATTTGCATAGCTGGTCGTTCTACGCAAATCCATCCCACGCTAAATCGTCTCCGAACCAAGGAGATCATGCATGCCAATCGCATTCGTTACCGGGGCCACTGGGCTGCTGGGAAACAATCTCGTCCGCCTTTTGCTCGAACGCGGATACGATGTGCGCGCTCTGGCCCGATCGGCCACGAAAGCGCACAAGCAGTTCGCCCCTCACCCGGCGCTTACGATCGTTGAGGGCGACATGGCCCGAGTGGAAGGTTTCGCGCCAACGCTCGCGGGTTGCGACATTGTCTTTCACACCGCCGCCTTCTTCCGCGAAAGCTATCGCGGCGGGCGGCATTGGGGCGAGCTGAAGGCCATCAACGTGGAAGGCACCGCGCGCCTGATCGAAGCAGTCTACGCCGCCGGTGCGCGAAAGTTCGTTCACACCAGTTCGATCGCCGTTCTCGACGGCCCGCGCGGCGCCTTGATCGACGAAACGATGAGCCGGGACGAGGGCGATGCGGATGACTATTATCGCAGCAAGATCCTGTCAGACAGGGCCGTGCAGGATGCGCTCGCCCGCCATTCCGATTTGTTTGCTTGCTTCGTCCTTCCGGGATGGATGCACGGCCCCGGCGATCTGGGCCCGACTTCGGCGGGGCAATTCACGTTGGACTATCTGAAGCGGCGGTTGCCCGGCATTCCCCCCGGCACTTTCGCCTTTGTCGATGCCCGCGATGTAGCGCTGGCGCTTATTGCGGCGGCGGAGATGGGCAAGCGGGGCGAACGCTATCTCGCGGCCGGGCGGCATATCTCCATGGCCGGCATCATGCAGCAATATGCGACGGTCACCGGCATTCCCGCTCCACGAAGGGCCATACCCACCGCGCTGCTCTGGATCGTTGCCGCCCTTCAGGAACTGACCGCAAGGCTGGGCGGAAAACCTGCCCTGATGAGTCTTGCGACCGTTCGCCTGATGCTGCGCGAGGCGGAGCGGACGCGGTTCGATCACCGCAAGTCCGAACGCGCGCTGGGCCTCTCTTTCAGACCCATTGCCGATACGATCGCGGACGAGATCGACTGGTTCCGCAACGCGAGAATGGCATGAGCAGGTGCGCAGGCGCCCCGGATCATCGCAAGTTCTCGACCAGGAAGTCCACGAACACACGCACCCGGGCCGGTACGTTCGCTCCCCCGACGAAAACCGCGTGGATCAGTTCCACGTCGCCGGGGTTGAAATCTTCCAGCAGCGGGACCAGCGTTCCCGCCGCAAGTTCGGCCCCGACGCTGAAGGCCCCGACGCGCGTGATGCCCACGCCGTTGGCGGCCAATTGCCCCAAGGTCTCGCCATTGTTGGCCTCTATATTGCCCTTCACGCAGAGCCAGAAGTCCTGGCCGTCACGGCGGAACGGCCAAGTCGGTTCGGCACGGCGGAAGTTGAAGTTCAGGCAATTGTGCGCGTGCAAATCCTCGGGCACACGCGGGGTGCCGTGGCGGGCGAGGTATTCGGGCGAGGCGACGATCAGCCTGCCCGTCTCACCGATCTTGCGCGCGGTCAATGTGCTGTCCGCAAGCGGGCCGAAACGCACCGCAATGTCAGCTTGCCCGCCTGCCACGTCCACCAGCGTATCGGTCAGCGCCATGTCGACCAGGATGTGCGGATAGCGCTGCGCAAAGGCGCCCAGCAGCGGAACGACGCATAGCCTGCCATGCGAAAGCGCCGCGCTCACCCGCAACCGGCCACGCGGCGCGCCCTGGTCGGCAATTTCCTGTTCGGCATCGTCCAGGTCGGAAAGAATGCGGCGGGCGGCCTGTAGATAGGCCTGCCCCTCCGCCGTGAGCGCCAGCGTGCGGGTGGATCGCAGCAGCAGCCGCACGCCCAGCCGCGCCTCGATCCGATCGATCGTGCGGCTGACGCCCGAAGGCGTCAGGTCGAGCAGCCGCCCTGCGGCGGAAAAGCTGCCCGTATCGGCCACGGTCGCGAATACCTCCAGCGCCCGCGCCCGATCCGCACCCAGCCCAACCTTTGCCGCCATATCAAAAATCCTTCGCCGTCACGCCCGATACCGCCGCCGACATCCGTAGTCTATTTATGCGTTCGAATATAAATCGAAAGGCAGTGCAATGGAATATCGGCAGCTTGGCGCATCCGGCCTGCGGGTGCCCGCCTTGAGTTTCGGCACCGGCACGTTCGGCGGCAAAGGCCCGCTGTTCAGCGCCTGGGGCCAGAGCGACGCACGCGATGCGCGGCGCCTGATCGACATTTGCCTGGAAGCCGGCGTCACGCTGTTCGACACCGCCGACATCTATTCCAACGGCGTCTCGGAAGAAATTCTGGGCGATGCGATCAAAGGCCGACGCGACGCGGTTCTCATATCGACCAAAACCGGGCTGCCAATGGGCGATGGCCCAGCGGACTGGGGCGCGTCACGCGCGCGCCTGATCGGCGCCGTCGATGCGGCGCTGCGGCGGCTTGGAACCGACTATATCGATCTGCTCCAACTCCATGCCTTCGACGCTTCCACCCCGGTGGATGAGCTGATGGAGACGCTGGCGGGGCTGATCGCGGCGGGCAAGCTGCGCTATGCGGGCGTATCGAACTATCCCGGCTGGCAGTTGATGAAGGCGCAGGCCCACGCCAACCAGCATGGCCTGCCGCGCTTCATCGCCCACCAGGTCTACTATTCGCTGATCGGCCGTGCCTATGAAGACGATCTGATGCCGCTGGGCGCGGATCAGGGCATCGGCGCGCTGGTCTGGAGCCCGCTCGGCTGGGGCCGGCTGACCGGCAAGATCGGCCGCGACCGTCCGGTCCCCGAAGGCAGCCGTCTGCACGAGACTGAGCAGTTCGCGCCCCCCGTCGCGCAGGATCATCTCTATCGGGTGATCGACGCGATCGAAGCAATCGCAGCCGATACGGGCAAGACCGTGCCGCAGATCGCGATCAATTGGCTGTTGCAGCGGCCTACCGTCTCCTCCGTCATCATCGGCGCGCGCAATGAAGAGCAGCTTCGCCAAAACCTTGGCGCGGTTGGCTGGTCGCTATCTGCCGAACAGATCGCCGCGCTGGATGCCGCAAGCGCCGTGCTGCCACCTTACCCCCACACACCGTACCGCCAGCAGGAGGGATTTGCCCGCCTGAGCCCGGCGCTGGTTTGAATCGATCGCCGATCGAAGGATCAAAGTCGTGACCACCACTATCGCTTCACCCACCGATGCCCGCCGGGTTCTGCTCGCACTGGCGATCGGCGCATTTGGGATCGGCACCACCGAGTTCTCTCCCATGGGCCTGCTTCCGGTTATTGCCGAAGGAGTCCATGTCTCCATTCCGACCGCCGGCCTGCTGGTCAGCGCTTATGCCATCGGCGTGATGGTGGGCGCCCCGATCATGACGCTGACGTTCAGCCGGTTCGGCAAGCGCACCGCGCTGATCCTGCTGATGGGGATCTTCACGATCGGCAACATCATGTCGGCCATGGCGCCCGGCTACTATACCTTGCTGCTGGCCCGTCTGGTCACCAGCCTTAACCACGGCGCATTCTTCGGCCTTGGCGCGGTGGTCGCCGCGAGCGCCGTTCCCAAGGAGAAACAGGGAAGCGCCGTCGCCACGATGTTCCTTGGCCTGACGATCGCCAATATCGGCGGCGTGCCGGTTGCGACCTGGATCGGTCAACAGATCGGATGGCGAATGGCCTTCGCAGGAACCGCGCTGATCGGCCTGACCGCCATCGCGGCGCTCTGGGCCGCCCTTCCCAAGGGAGCGGCCGGAACGCGGCCTGACGTGGCAAAGGAATTGCGGGTGCTGACGCGCAAGCCGGTGCTTCTGGCCATGGCGACCACGGTAATGGGCGCGGCGGCGATGTTCACGCTCTACACTTATGTCGCGCCGGCTCTCACCACTTTGGCCCACGCATCGAACACCTTCGTCACATTGGCTTTGGCGCTGATCGGCGTGGGCTTCACAATCGGGAACTGGCTGGGCGGCAGGCTCGCAGACTGGTCGCTGGACGGCGCGACCAAGCTGTTCCTCGCCCTTCTGGCAGCGATCATGCTGGTCCTGCCGCTGGCCCTGACATCGCAACTGGGTGCCGCGATCGGCCTGCTCGTCTGGGGCGCCGCAGCTTTCGCACTCGTCCCCCCGGTTCAGATGCGCGTGATGGAAGCGGCATCGGAAGCACCCGGCCTTGCTTCATCGATCAATGTCGGCGCGTTCAATCTGGGCAATGCATTGGGCGCAGCCAGCGGCGCGGTGGTAGTGAATGCCGGCCTGGGTTACGCCGCCGTCACCATGACCGGCAGTTTGCTGGCGGTGGCAGGACTGGTCTTCGTCCTTTACGGCGAACGCACCGCCAAGGCGAAAGCACGCGTCGCAACCAACGCCGCCAATCCCTTGCAAGCGTGACGTATCGAGCGGTGCCAGTGCCGGTGTCGGTGGCGCCGCTCAGCCCAGCCATTCACCCCAGCCGCTTACCGTTCGTTTCGAGGTCCCGAGTCCCTCTACAGAGTTTTGCCAATATCTCGGCCACTGGGCCCGGTTAGGATATCCGGGCCCGGTTTTCGATAATGTGCGGACTCCACCTCATGCAGCAGTTGAACGTGGTTCAGGGCACCAGGGCCCTTGCCGCCGGTTTCGTGGTCGTCTCGCACGGGGCACTATGGGCCGCCGGGTTCGGTCCGCTGATGCTTCCCATGCGCGATCTGTCCCTGCTGGGTACGGTGGGCGTGATGATGTTTTTCACCATCAGCGGCTTCATCATGCTCCACGTCAGCCACGGAACTTTCGGAAATAGCGGCGCGCCCGCCGCATTCCTACGCCGCCGTATTGCCCGGGTCGTCCCGCTCTATTGGTCGGTTACGCTACTGGCCGCCGCCCTCGTCGTGAAAAGCACGCGAACGCTGGACCTGAACTATTTCATGGAATCGCTGTTCTTCATCCCCCACGTCGATGCCGGCCGAGTGACCCTGCCCATGCTGGGCGTGGGCTGGACGCTGGATTACGAAATGTTCTTCTACGCCCTTTTCGCGGCCGCGCTATTCCTGCGGCGGGGGCTGGCGATCCTGTGCTTCACCTTGGCCGCGCTGATGGCCGTGGGGCAAATGCTCCACCCGATTTGGGACTTGCGCCATTCCCGCAACGCTATCGAGTTCTGGACCACGCCGTTGCTGCTGCCGTTCTTGCTAGGGATCGGCATTGCGGTCTTGCGCAAACATGCACCGTGGCTGCGCATCCAACGTCCGCTGCTGCTGCTGTGCTGCGGCATCGCGGCCATTCTGGCTTTGCAGGACCTGCTCGTGCCAACCGGCAGCAATCCCGCCTGGTGGCGTGTGGCCTTGCCCGTGGATTCGGCCATCGTCGCCGCTTTCGCCATCCTGGCCCCAAGCACAATTCCCGTGCCGGCTTTCATGGTGCTGACGGGCGATGCATCGTTCAGCCTCTATCTCGTCCACCCACTGCTGTTCGGCGTGGCGGACAAATTGGGGGGAGACAGCTTGGGCCACTTCAGTCCGGTGTTGGCCATCGTGTTCTACTTGGGCCTGTGCATCGTCGCCGCGCTGGGACTGTACTTCATGGTGGAGCGTCCGCTTACCCGCTTTTGCAACCGCATGCTTTCAGGCCTTGGCCGCAAGCCGGAGGTGCAGGTTTCGGCAGCATGACCTTGCCGCCCTAGGTTTTTTCGACCAGCCGTTCGGCAGCGGCGGTACGCCGGGAACAAACAGCCCCGCTTGGATGCTTTCCGGGCATCATGGACGCGAAAACCGGCATCTTCAGCGCGCAGAGCGAAATGCGGACGAGCCCCTCTTCCCCGAATGGCGCTCATGGCAGTCGCGTTCTGCGGATCGCAGGACGCATCCTGCTCGCCGCTGTTGGCGTGATTTTCGCAATCTGGCTGGTGCTTTTCATCACGAAAGGCCGGTTTCTCAAGCACACATTCGAAAGCGTCGCCAGTTCGCTGGCTGACCGCAAGATCAGCGTGGCGGGGGACTTCCAGCTCTACTTCGCGCCCTTGCGGATCAAGTTTGTGGCCGAAGGGCTTCGCGTGGCCAATCCGGCCTGGGCCGCCCGGCCCGATCTTTTCGCGGCCCAGCGGATAGACGCCCGGATAGCGCCGCTGTCGCTGATTTTCGGCCACCGCCATGTCTATACGCTCGATCTGGACGGCGGCTCGGCGGATCTGGAATGGGATGCTCCTCACCGGAGCAACACCTGGACCTTTGGCAAGCCCGGCAGCGGCAAGCCTCTGGAATTGCCGCGCGTGGACCGGGCGACGATAACCGGCACCCGAATCCGCTATGTCGATCCGCGCATGCCGCTGACAGCCAATCTTGAGGTTGATCCCATCGTCTCCAACGACGCCCGGATCGGCAAGGCGGTCGCCCTACATGGAGACGGCACCCTACGCGACACTCCCTTCCGCGTGACCGCGCGGCTGCTTTCCCCCGACGCGACGATCGGCCGCGGCGAGAACGCGCTGGAGCTGCGGGCCTGGGCGGCGAACAATGTGATCGACGTTTCGGGCAAGCTGCCCTCGATTTCCGACGTCGAAGGCGTACCCTTGCACGTCCGTGCGCAAGGGCGGGACCTGTCGGAATTGCTGGGCATCATCGACGTGGTTATCCCGCAGACGCGTCGCTACACATTGACCTCGCAGCTGGTGAAGGATGGGACGGACTATCGCTTCACTGGCCTTGCCGGCCGGTTCGGCAATTCGGATCTGGCCGGGCGGCTGAACATCGCCAACGGTGATCGACTGCACATGGATGCGGTGTTGAAGACCCGCCAGCTCGATATCATCGATGCCGCGCCCTTCATCGGCTACAACCCTGATATCGTCGCCGCCAAGGGCGCAGTTGCCGCAGCGGCCGCAACCGGCGCTGGGCCGCGCCGCGTGCTGCCCGATGCGCGTCTGCCGGTTGCTGCCATGCAACGCTTCGATGCCACGCTGGACTGGAAGATCGGCGTGGTACGGTCGCGCAATGTGCCGGTGCAGAACATCGCCCTGAAGCTTGTGCTGGACCGCGGCCGGCTGGCGCTTTCGCCGCTGACCTTCTCCATGGCGCGCGGTAATGTCGCTTCCGATCTGATCTTCGATACCCGTCAGCGGCCTTCGGCGGTAAGCTACGACATTCGGCTGGCCCGCACGCCGATGGGGCAGTTGCTGGCCGGCTATGGCGTGGCGCAATCGGGCACCACGGGGACCATTCAAGGCCGCCTTAAACTGGAGGGACGGGGCGATACGATCCACGATTCCCTCGCCAGCGCTTCGGGCCGCATCGCCGTCGTCATGCCGCGCGGCACGTTGTGGACCCAGAACGCGCAGCTGGCCGAATTGGACATCGGCACTTTCGTAACCAAGATGTTCCAAGGCAAGCTGAAGAAGCCGATCGAGATCAACTGCGGCCTTGTCGGCTTCACTGTTCGCAACGGCACTGCGGCAACAGACCCGATCCTGATCGATACCAGCAAGAATGTCGTCACCGGACGGGGCGCCTTCAGCTTTGACAGTGAGGCGATCGACATTGCCTTCCGGGCGGACGGGAAGAAGTTCAGCCTGCTCTCAGGCCAATCCCCGGTCAGCGTGCGTGGGAATTTTGCCCATCCGACGCTGGATATCATCAGCCCCCAGTTGATCGGCCGCGCCGGCGTGGGACTGGGGCTTGCGGTCATCGCCACGCCGGCCGCCGGGCTACTGGCATTCATCGACATTGGCGATGCCAAGTCCGCCGCCTGCGGCCCGGTTCTCGCCGGGGCGAGCGCCGCTGCACAACGCACCACCAAGGGCAAGCCGCGCGAGGATGTGGGGACCGGAAAGCCTGGAAAGGTTCACTAGGAGGTTGTTTAAAAATGCACAGGAGGCGCATTTAGCGTCACCGAGCCGCTCCAAAAATCCCGGTAGAGGCTTTTTCCAAACAGATTCTACTCGGTCGATTCATCTCGATCGAGCATCAGGCGGACGCGATCGACCAGTTCGTCGATGGCAAAGGGCTTGGTGATGATTTCCATGCCGGGTCGCAGCCAGCCGCTCGTGCCGTCACCCTTGTCATGTGCATATCCAGTCACGAACAGGACTTTCAAACCGGGCTCCACCGCGCGGGCACCATCGGCCAATTGCCGCCCGTTCAGGCCGGGCAGGCCCACGTCGGTAACGAGCAGGTCGAACTTCTGGCCGGATCGAATCAGATCGAGCGCGCTCGAACCATCCCCCGCCTCAAGCACGGAATGGCCAACCTCCTGAAGCGCATCCGCCACAAGTGCCCGAACAATCGGCTCATCCTCCACCACCAGAATCGTACTGCCCTGATGGGGTTGCGGTTCCTCCATCCCGTCGGCCGCTTTTCCTTCGCCGCCAAGCTGTTCATGCGATCGGGGCAGGAGTATCCTTACGGCCGTGCCGACGTCGATCGTGCTCTCGATCTCCACGAAACCTGCCGATTGCCGCGCGAAACCATAGATCATGGAGAGGCCGAGGCCGGTCCCCTCACCGATTGGCTTCGTCGTGAAAAACGGCTCGAACACGCGCTGGAGCACGTCTGGCGACATGCCATGGCCGGTGTCCTCCACGTGGATGGCCACATAGTCGCCCGGGATCGCGAATTGGGTGCGGGCGGCCTGCGCCTGATCGACCGTGACATTGCCAACGCCGATCGACAGGCGCCCTCCGGCAGGCATCGCATCGCGCGCGTTGATCGCCAGATTGAGGACCGCGCTTTCAAGCTGGTTGGGATCGCATTTCGTCGCCCATCGATCCTCGGCTATCGCGAAATCCACCGCTATCGCTTCGCCGATCGAACGGCAGATCAGATCCTCCATCCCGCGCACGAGGTGCCCCGGATCGACCAGCTTGGGATCCAGCGATTGGCGGCGTGAGAAGGCCAGCAGCCGATGCGTCAGCGCGGCGGCACGGTTGGCGGACACCATTGCAGCCTGGGCATAGCGCTCGACATCGTCGGTTTTGCCCTGCGCCGCCTTGCGCCGCATCATGTCGAGCGATCCGATGATTCCGGTCAGCAAGTTATTGAAGTCATGGGCGATGCCACCCGTTAATTGGCCGACGGCTTCCATCTTCTGGGCCTGCCGCAGCGCATCCTCCGCCGCGGCCAGCGCTTCCGCGTCCGACCGATGCGCGGTAATGTCGCGGCCGTAGGCATAGACAAGGCCGTCCTCCATGGAGGTGTGCCAGGAGAACCAGCGATAATCGCCGCACTTGCTGCGGAACCGGTTCTCATACCCGGTAAGGTCCCCCTCACCGAGCGCGGCGGACAGCGCCTGATTGCTCGAAAACAGATCGTCCGGCGCGATGAAATCCGCGAATGGGCGGCCAACGATTTCCTCGATCTCATGCCCCAGAATTCTGGTCCAAGCCGGACTGACGGAACGGAACACCCCTTCCGCATCCACGACCACCATAATGTCGCGCCCATGCGCCCAGATACGGTCCGCCCGCCGGCGTTCGGCATCCAAAGCAGCGATATTGGCCAGAGCGCCGCTGACCTGCCCAGCAATCAGAACCGCGAAATCAGCGATTTCGGAATCGTATGGTTTGTACGGATTGAGGCCCAGGATCAGGTTGCCGGCCGGCGTGTGATCGGTGGCGCCGGGAATGGGGACGATCAACGCCTCATGCGGCGATCTGTCCCATTCGCCGTTCGGCCACGTGAGACCGGGCGAAAGATCGATCCGCTGGATTTCGCCGGCGACCGCGGCAATACCCGGCAGATCACGCGTGGTGAGTACCTGCGCATCGTGCGTGCAGGCAAGCGCACGGATGCCATCACCGCGCGCCACCGTCATGAGGACGAAGGGGAAATCCCGGCGATAGCTTTCGAAGACGTTGCAAACGGCGCGATGGACCGCCGCTTCGTCCGCCGAACCTACAAGGTTCATCCCCAGCTGGCGCAAAATCTCCAGGCGCCGCTCACCAATGACACGCTCCGTCTCTTCTGTAACGATGCACAGCATGCCGCCGACCGCTCCATCGTCCCCATAAAGCGGGCTGTAGGAGAAGCTGTGATAGGTCTCTTCCGGAAAGCCCCGGCGTTCCAGCATCAGGAGCAACGCCTTGTTCCAGGTGGCCTGCCCCGCCCTGACTGCCTCCACCTGATCGGCGACATCGGCATAGACCTCTGCCCATACCTCCCGAAACGGCTGGCCAAGCATGACGGGGTGCTTGATCCCCAGCGTGGGCATGTAGGCGTCGTTGTAGAAAAAGTGCAGGTCTTCGCCCCAGCCCAGCCACATCTCGAACCGGGAGGTCAGCAGCATTCCCAGCGGGATCTTCAGGCCGACCGGCCAGCCGCGCGGATCGCCGAGCGAAGTGGAGGCCCAATCATGCGCGCGCATCAGCCGCGCCATCTCCGACGTGCCGGGAAAAATATCTTCGAGGGTCTGCTCCCGCATCGCCTTGCATGCCCCACTTTGAGCTGAAAACCAGAAAACACATGGCGCCGCATTTGGATGCTTGGGTCAAGCCATCCGATACTCGGCGGGGACACGGCCAGGGCGGGACAGTCATACCCGGCAAGCGTGTTTTACCGCCTGCCAGGCAGCGTGCCGGCCGAGAATGCACCGTTCCGAAGGCAGTTCGTCCTGCATCGTGGCATCGAACGACATGATTTATATGGAATCCGCCAAGCAGTTGATTTACCCCTTTGTTCCGATCGTGCGCTGCGCAGCCTGAAATATGCAGGGAGCCCAAGCTTATGATGCCCAAGCGGAACCTTCTTGATCAGGTTGTCTGGCCTTCGGACTTGCGCGCTTTGCGGCCCGATCAACTCCCGCAACTGGCCGACGAATTGCGACAGGAAGTCATTTCAACGGTCGGGGTAACCGGGGGCCATCTGGGATCGGGCCTTGGCGTGGTGGAACTGACCACCGCCATCCACTATGTGTTCAACACGCCGGACGACAGACTGGTCTGGGACGTCGGGCATCAATGCTATCCGCACAAGATCCTGACCGGGCGGCGCGATCGCATACGCACTTTGCGCCAGGGCGGCGGCCTCAGCGGCTTCACCAAGCGGGACGAGAGCCCCTATGATCCCTTCGGCGCGGCGCACAGTTCCACATCGATCAGCGCTGCACTGGGTTTTGCCGTGGCCCGCAAGCTCAGCGGCCAACCGGGCAAGGCGATCGCGGTCATCGGCGACGGATCGATGTCTGCAGGCATGGCCTATGAGGCGATGAACAACGCGCGGGAGGCGGGCAATCGGCTGATCGTCATCCTGAACGACAACGACATGTCGATCGCCCCGCCGGTCGGCGGCCTTTCGGCCTACCTGGCGCGGTTGGTATCCAGCCGCGAATTCCTGGGCCTGCGTGACATCGCCCGCAAACTGGCGCGCAAGCTCCCACGCCCGCTGGCGATCGCTGCACGCAAGACCGATGCCTTCGCCCGCGGCATGGCCATGGGCGGCACCCTGTTCGACGAATTGGGCTTCTACTATGTCGGCCCGATCGACGGCCACAATCTGGAACAGTTGATCCCGGTACTGGAAAACGTGCGCGATGCGGCGGAGGGGCCGTGCCTGGTCCATGTCGTGACGCAGAAGGGCAAAGGCTATGCCCCGGCCGAAGCGGCTTCGGACAAATACCACGGCGTGCAGAAGTTCGACGTCATCACCGGCACGCAGGTCAAGGCGCCGGCAGGGCCGCCCAGCTACACTAACGTCTTCGCACAGGCGCTGATCGCCGAGGCTCAGCGGGACAAGACGATCTGCGCCATCACCGCCGCCATGCCCGCCGGCACCGGAATCGACAAATTTGCGGAGGCTTTTCCTGACCGCGCCTTCGACGTCGGCATTGCCGAACAGCACGCGGTAACCTTCGCGGCAGCATTGGCGGCGCAGGGAATGCGCCCGTTCTGCGCGATCTATTCCACGTTCCTGCAGCGCGCCTACGATCAGGTCGTCCACGATGTGGCGTTGCAGAAACTGCCGGTGCGTTTCGCCATAGACCGGGCCGGATTGGTCGGCGCCGATGGATCGACCCACGCGGGCAGTTTCGACGTAACCTATCTTGCCACGCTGCCCAACATGGTGGTGATGGCAGCGGCGGACGAGGCTGAACTGGTCCACATGGTGCATACTTGCGCGCTCCATGATGAGGGACCCATCGCCGTGCGCTATCCGCGCGGCAACGGTGTGGGCGTACCTTTGCCGGAAACGCCGGAACGACTGGAGATCGGCAAGGGCCGCATGGTGCGTGAAGGGCGGCATGTCGCCATCCTGTCCCTCGGCACACGGTTGGAAGAGGCGCTGAAGGCCGCCGACACGCTGGAAGCGAAGGGCCTTTCCACGACCGTGGCAGACTTGCGCTTTGCCAAGCCACTGGATGAAGCGATGATCCGCAAGCTGCTGGTCACGCACGATGTCGCGGTGACGATCGAGGAAGGCGCCGTGGGTGGCCTGGGCGGGCACGTGCTGACGCTGGCCAGCGATCTTGGCCTGATCGACGCCGGGCTCAAGATCCGCACGATGCGCTTGCCCGATATCTTCCAGGGGCAGGACAAGCCCGAAAAGCAATACGCGGAAGCCGGTCTGGACGCAGCTGCGATCGTCGATACGGTGCTTGGCGCGCTGGGCCGGGAAATCGCCGGATTTGGGCGGACTCGTGGATCGATCAATCCTTAGGCCCGCCTTCCGATTGCCGACTTTGCCGGCTGTGTTCCTGTGCCTCTCGCCCTGCCTGCTGGCCGCATCGGCGCCGGCATCCGCATCGGACGGAGCAGTGCTGACCATCGACGTTGGCAATGTGCGCGTCGCCAAGGGCCGCGTGCATGTGGACGTGTGCCCGGAAAGCAAGTTTCTAAAGGAAGATTGCCCTTACTCGGCCGAAGCGCCTGCCACAAAAGGGGTGACCCGCGTCATAGTCCGTTCCCTTCCGGCCGGGCGCTATGCCGTACAGGCGTTCCTCGATGAAAACAGCAACGGCAAGGTAGATCGCGCGCTGTTCGGCATTCCCAAGGAAGGCGTCGGCTTTTCCAACGACGCTAAGATCGGCCTAGGCCCGCCCAAGTTTGCTGAGGCAGCGTTCCACTATGACGGCGGCGCGCAGGCGATCCACTTCAGCTTGCGCTATTTCCTGGGCGACAAGGGGCCAAGCGGACATTGACCAAGCGCCTATCGCCCTCGTCCCTCGTCATCGCGAGCATAAGTCGCCCTTGGCTGACGCTGGCTCTGGCACTGATCGTCACCGCTTTTGGGTTGTTCATCGCCGCCGATCGCATCGCGATGACGACAGACACGGCCGCGCTGATCTCTCCCAAGGTCCCCTGGCGGCAGCAGGAACAGCGGATGGAAACCGCCTTTCCGCAACTGCGCGACAATATGCTCATCGTCATCGATGGCGAAACCCCTGAACTGGCAGAGGATGCCGCAGCCCGGCTTTCCGCCAGCCTGAGCGACAACAAGACGCATTTCCGCCTGGTCACGCGGCCCGATGGCGGCGATTTTTTCGCCCGCGAAGGCCTGCTGTTCGGATCGGTGGAGGATGTGCGCAGCGCCACCCAGTCCATGATCGACGCGCAGCCGATGCTGGGGCCACTTGCCGCCGATCCCAGCCTGCGCGGCGTCACAGTCTCGTTGTCGACCATGTTGGATGGGGTGGCCAGCGGAGACATCCCGCTCAGCCGGATCGACCGGCCGCTCCATGCCCTCAGCACTGCTATCGACGGTTCGCTGAACGGAAAGAACCCGCATTTCTCTTGGCAAATGCTGCTGGCCGGAGAGGGCAAAGGGCCAAGCCCGGCCACACGGCGCCTGATCCTGACCCAGCCGGTACTCGATCATGGCGCCCTAATGCCCGGCGAAGCGGCGAGCGACGCCGTGAACAAAGCCGCCAAGGCACTCGCCCTCGATCGCGCCCATGGCGTGCGCATCAGCCAGACGGGCGAAGTCCCGCTAGCCGACGAAGAGTTTGCGACGCTTCAGGAGAACATCGGGCTTGTGGCGATCGTCATGCTGGGGGCGATGCTGCTGACGCTCTGGCTGGCCACGCGTTCCGTGCGGCTGGTCGCCGCGATCATGATTACCATCCTGTCCGGCCTGGTCGTCACCAGCGCGGTCGGATTGTTGGCGATCGGGCGTTTCAACCTGATCTCAGTGGCTTTTATACCACTGTTCGTTGGCCTTGGCGTCGATTTCGGCATCCAGATTTGCGTGCGCTACAATGCGGATAGAGTCGCGGGCGCGGAACCGGCTGCGGCGTTACGGCAAGCCGCAACCGAGCTGGGCGCGCCCCTTCTGCTTGCGGCAGGCGCCATTTTCCTGGGCTTTGGCGCCTTCCTTCCCACCGCCTATATCGGCATCGCCGAACTGGGCGTGATCGCCGGTCTGGGCATGATCGTCGCGCTGCTGTTCAGCTTGACCCTACTGCCCGCGCTCATCCTGTTGCTGCGCCCCGGCAAGCCACGGGGTGATGTGGGATTCAAAGCCCTCGCCCCGGTCGATCGCTTTCTGGAACGCAAGCGTAGTGCAGTCCTGTGGTCGTTCGGGATCGCCATGGCCGCAGGCATCGCACTGCTTCCCTGGGCCGTATTCGACTTCAATCCGCTGGACTTGCGCGATCCACACGCGCCCGCAATGCGCGCGCTGAAAGACCTGACACGCGATCCCGATCGCACGCCCAACGTGATCGACGTTCTGGCCGCCAACCCGGCAGAGGCCAACCAACTTGCGCAGCGCCTCTCCCGCCTGCCCGAAGTCGCGCACGTCGTCTCGCTCGACAGTTTCGTGCCGGAAGAGCAGGAGGCCAAGCTGGCGCTGATCCAGGACGCATCGCTCCTGCTCGATCTGACGATCAACCCGTTCGACATCGCACCGCCACCCAGCGATGCGGATCTGCGCCAAGCCATCGTCGGCACCGAAGCAAAACTGCGCGAGGCTGCGGCCGCCCATCCCGGCGCCGAGGGGAACGAGGCCCGCCGTCTCGCCGCATCTCTCCAGCGGTTGGGCGCGGCATCTCCGGCTGCGCGGACGGCGGTGAACGCCATGTTGTCACAGCCCTTGGGCGTGATGCTCGACCAGATCAGGCAAGCCTTGCAGGCCTCACCCGTAACGCGTGAAACGCTGCCGCCCGATCTCGTTCGCGATTGGGTGGCGCCCGATGGACACGTGCGCCTCCAGCTATTCCCAAGCGGAGATGCCAACGACAACGCGGTGATCCGCCAGTTCCGCAACGCCGTCGCCACGGTAACGCCCGCCATTTCCGGGTTGCCCGTCGCCACGCAAGCGGCAGCGGGCACCGTGGCCGGTGCTTTCATACAGGCTGGCGTACTCGCCTTCCTGCTGGTCAGCGTGCTTCTTTTCCTTGTCCTGCGCGACGTGAAGGAAGTGGCGTTCACGCTGGCGCCTGTCATCCTCTCCATCTTCCTGACGCTGGGCAGTTGCGTCCTGATCGCTCAACCGATCAACTTCGCCAACATCATCGCTTTCCCACTCCTGTTCGGTGTAGGCGTGGCGTTCCATATCTATTTCGTCATGGCATGGCGCAGCGGCGCAACCGGCCTGCTGCAATCCAGCCTGGCCCGCGCCGTCATGTTCAGTGCTTTCGCCACCGGCACTGCGTTCGGCAGCCTGTGGCTATCCCGGCACCCCGGCACCGCAAGCATGGGCAAGATCCTGATGATCTCCCTCATCTGGACGTTGATCTGTGCGCTGATTTTCGAACCGGCGCTGCTGGGGCCTCCCCGCGAAAGCCGGAAAGACTAGTTCGCACCGGGATCCTTCATGGGATCCCGCAACTCCGGCGCATCGGAAGGCGCGTATGGCAGCGTGTCTTTCGGGTTGGAGGAGGTTGTCGAAGGCGATCCAGCCGGATCGTCCAGCGGCTCATCCAGCTCCGGCGCAACCTGCACCTTCTTCGTTCGATGCGTTCCACGCACCTCGTCGATTTCAGCCGCACGGTCCTGCAGATAGACCGAACGCAGCGTGGCATAGGGGTCGATCGCATCCGCGAACAGCGTCCGCAATTCCGCATCCGCTTCGGCCCGCATGTCCAGGCCGTCCACCACTCCGGTAATTATCTGGTACTTCCACGTAGAGAAGGGCTTGCCCACCACAACCGGCAGCAAGCTGCCATCCGCGGCATCGCCCAGCATATCGCGGAACGAAGTCGGGCCGACGAACGGCACGAAAAGATATGGCCCCGCCTTCACGCCGTGAAGCGCCAAAGTCGTGCCAAATCCATTCTGCCGGTGCGGCAGCTTGAAATCCTTGGTTTTGGCAACGTCGAACAACCCGCCGATTCCTAGCGTGGAATTGATCACGAAGCGCGCAAAAGTCTCGATCGCCTTGCCCGGCTTGCCTTGCAGCAGGAAGTTCACGAAGACATAAGGCTCGGTAAGGTTGCTGAGCCCATTGCGCACGCCGGACCGGATCGGCTTGGGCACCACGGTCTTGTAACCCATGGCAAGGGGGCGCCAGAGCACCTTGTCCATCGCCCGATATACGCCGAACATGGCGCGATTGAACCCTTCGAGCGGGTCCTTATCCACCCGGATCCCATCCGCGCCGAAATCGTCCACGCCGGACCAATCTTCGGCGTCATTTCCAGGCACATTCTGGGGTGCGGATGTTGCCGGGTTCTGATTCGCCGCTTCCGCAGGGTCGGCAAGAGGGAGGACCGGCGGCAACGAAACCGCCGTAACCGGCGGATCCGCGACATCAGCCAGCATGGCCGGAGCAAGCTGCCCGACCTGAACCACCGCATTCTGAACAGGAAGATCGGTCGGCGCTGCCAAAAGCACTGCCGGCACGACCAGCGGAGTGATCAAAATTTCTCACCCTTGGCTGCGATCGCATCCATGTGAGTCACCAGCGAAGCCGCGCCGCCTTTCTGCAATACCGACGCGAAATCGGCCCGGCGCGTCGCAATCTGGCTGATCGAATTGCGGTAGAAAACGTCGATGATCTTCCAGTCGCCGCCGCTCTGTCGCAGCCGATAGCTTATAGCGACAGGAGCATCCTTGGGCACATTCAGCGTCGTGCGCACGAGTTTATCGCCGCCCCGCTGCTGCACTTGCGGGTCCGTAGTGAAACTTTCGCCCGACCAGCTATCGAAATTCCGGGCATATTGAGAGATCGTCATGCGCCGGAAACTGCGTGTCAGCGCGTCCTGATCCGCCGGGCTCAGCTTCGTCCAACTGGGCCCCACGGCCAGGCGGGTCATCAGCGGAAGATCGAACGCCCGGTCCAGCACCGGAGAAAGCGCCGCCGTGCGGGCCTGGACCGTGCCGCCCCCCTTCATCACTTTGATAAGATTATCATTTAATTGCTGAACCGTCGCACGCGCCGGATCGGCAGTCTGCGCGACAACCGCCACGGGGGCGAACGACAAAAGCAGGCTCAGCGTTAAAATCTGATGGCGCATTCAAGAACTCCGTCAATGGCGGATCGCGAACCCTCTGCGCCGATGGTGGTGCACCATCACCCGTCGCGATGGCAAGTACGAGCTGCATCACACAGCCACTTCCTTTGTTTTATTCTTGTGTTAGCGTATCTTCCCTCGAAGGCATTAAACCAGTATCAAAGGGGCGATGCCATCCCATTAGGGGAGATATCGGTGGTAACTCCGAATTCCAACCCAGGCGGACCGTTGCAGATTGTGCTCGCCAACCCGCGCGGATTTTGCGCGGGCGTCACCCGAGCCATCGAAATTGTGGAACGCGCGCTCGAACGTTTCGGCGCGCCGGTCTACGTCCGGCATGAAATCGTCCATAACAAGCACGTCGTCGATCAACTGCGCGGCAAAGGCGCGGTTTTCGTGGACGAATTGTCCGAAATCCCCCCCGGCGCCATGACGATCTTCAGCGCCCATGGCGTCGCGCGATCGGTAGAGGAAGAGGCGCGCGAACGCAGCCTTCCCACTATCGACGCCACCTGCCCGCTGGTGACCAAGGTCCACTTCCAGGGGCGGCATTACGTGAAGGCCGGGCGCACGGTGGTGCTGATCGGGCATCCCGGCCATGCGGAAGTGGTTGGCACGATCGGGCAGATTGAGGCCCCGATCCATCTGGTTTCCACGCCGGAAGACGTGATCGCGCTGCCTTTCGGCATTGACGAGCCGATCGCCTACATCACGCAGACCACGCTGAGCATCGACGACACGCGCAGTGTGATCGCCGCACTGCACGAACGCTTCAGCAACGTCGTCGGCCCGGAAGTCAACGATATCTGCTATGCCACGCAGAACCGTCAGACCGCCGTGCGCGAACTGGCCTCGATCAGCGACCTGGTGTTGGTCGTTGGCGCACGTAACAGTTCCAATTCCATGCGCTTGCGGGAAATCGGCACGGAAATGGGCGTCGAAAGCCACTTGATCGACGATGGCAGCGGCATAGATCCACAATGGCTGGAAAATGTGCGGACAGTGGGCATCACGGCCGGCGCATCCGCCCCCGACGAACTGGTGGACAGCGTAATCGCCGCACTGAAGCGTCTGCGCCCGGCCACCGTTTCCGAACTCGATGGAGTAAAGGAAACCATTCAGTTCCGTCTGCCCGCCGCCTTGCGCCATGCCGCCCCTGCGCAGGTGCCCGCCGCCGAGTAAATCGCCGAAATAGGAAGCATCCGATGACCCTCCCCCTGTCTCAGATCGCGCGGATCGGCGCCTATACCCTCAGCCGGCACATCAAGGGCGGGAAATACCCGCTGGTCCTGATGCTGGAACCGCTGTTCCGCTGCAATCTGGCCTGCCCCGGTTGCGGCAAGATCGATTATCCCGACTCCATCCTCAACCAACGCCTCAGCTTCGATCAATGCATGGAAGCGATCGAGGAATGCGGCGCGCCGGCGGTCTCCATCGCCGGCGGCGAACCCCTGCTGCACCGCGACATGCCGCGAATCGTGCAGGGCTTCATAGAGCGCAAGAAGCTGGTGATCCTGTGCACCAACGCGCTGCTGCTGAAGAAGAAGATCGGCGATTATCAGCCCTCTCCCTTCTTCACATGGTCTATCCATCTCGATGGCGACCGGCAGATGCACGACGAAGCCGTGGATCAGAACGGCACCTACGATGTGGCGGTGGAGGCCATCCACCTCGCCAAATCGAAAGGCTTTCGCGTGCAAGTGAACTGCACCGTGTTCGACGGTGCGGATCCAGCGCGACTCGCCGCCTTTTTCGATGAGATGGAGGCGCTGGGCGTCGAGATTACCGTCTCGCCCGGCTATGCCTATGAACGCGCGGCGGATCAGGACCACTTCCTCAACCGCGAACGCACGAAGCAGTTCTTCCGCGACGTTTTCAAGCGGGGTAAGGGCGGGAAAGCCTGGACCTTCACCAACTCACCGCTGTTCCTGGACTTCCTGGCGGGCAACCAGACCTACGAATGCACCCCCTGGTCGATGCCTTTACGCACCGTCTTCGGCTGGCAGAAGCCCTGCTATCTGGTGGGGGAAGGCTATGTCGACACGTTCAGCGAACTGATGGAAGGCACCGATTGGGATCAATACGGTGTCGGCAAGTACGAGAAATGCGCCAATTGCATGACTCATTGCGGTTTCGAAGGCACGGCCGCCACCGATGCCATCCGGCATCCGCTCAAGATGTTTTCCATCGGGCGCAAAGGCGTGCGGACGGAAGGGCCGATGGCGCCAGACATCGATCTTTCACATCAGCGCCCGGCTGAAGATGTCTATTCGTCCCACCTTGAACGGGAATTGGCGAAGATCCAGGCTGCTGACCCGTCGGCCGCCCGGCATGTCGCGCGGCAGCGCTGAGCGGGATCAGGTCGGCAGGAATTCCGCCGGGTTAAGGCGATCGAAGCCCATCTGGATGAGACGGTCGAACGCATCGGCCAGCTTGCCCAGTGCCCGATCGGCTTGCCGCCCGGTTTGAATCAGCGCCGGCAATTGGCCGGGGCGCCGCGCAATCGATCCCAATACCGCACCCAACGCCAGGCCGCCATCCGGCCGCATTCCGACCAATGCGGCAGGCGGCAGATCGTCTTCTGCACAGTCCGAAATGACGCGGATCGCAGCGAAAGGCAGTTGCCGGCGCTCCGCCACGCGCCGGGCAACATGGCTTTCCATATCGGCGGCAATGGCGCCGCTCCGCCGGGCAACGTTCCGCTTTTCAGCTGCCGTTGCGACGATGGCATCGCCGCCGAGTATCTTTCCTTCGATCGCCTCTGGCAATGCGCGCCGCAAGTGAGCGACAAGCGACGCATCGCCATCGATAATCAGATCGCCAGACCGCAGCGAACGCGCCAGCCCGCCCGCGATACCGCAGGATAGGATGAGGCCGGGATGGCTTTCGGTCAGTCCGTCAAGCTGACGCTCCAACCGCCCGGTATCCCCGCCACCTGCCACTACGAAAAGGTCGCGCCCTGCCCGGTGCAACCGTTGCGCCTCGCGCTTCAGTCCGCAGGCGATCAGCAGCGTCACATGCCGACCGTAACGTGCCGCGTGTTCGACCGCTTGAGATTGCGGTATCGCGCCATGGCCCACAGCGGGAAATACTTGGGATAACCGTGGTAACGCAGGTAAAACACGCGCGGGAACCCTCCGCCGGTATAGTGCTCCTGCCCCCAGAGGCCGTCAGCATCCTGGTGATCCGCCAGCCAGGCCGCGCCGCGTTCCACCGCTTCGCTGTCCACCTCCCCCGCCGCCATCAGGCCCAGCATCGCCCAGGCCGTCTGCGATGCGGTGGACGGCGCTGGAACGTGGCCCTTGCGATCCAGAGCGTAGCTGTCGCAATCCTCGCCCCATCCGCCGTCCGCGTTTTGGATCGCCTTGAGCCAGCCGACCGAACGCGCCACGGCTGGGTCCTCAGCACCCAGCCCGGCGGCGTTGAACGCACAGAGTACGGACCAGGTACCGTAGATATAGTTCACGCCCCAACGGCCGAACCAGCTTCCCTCCGCCTCTTGTTCACGGCGCAAGTAATCGATGGCGGCTGCCATGCGCGGACTGTCCGACGGCTCACCCAGTTGCGCCAGCATAGACACGCAGCGCGCCGAAACATCGGCCGTTGGCGGATCGAGCAGCGCGCCGTGATCGGCAAACGGCAGGTTGTTGAGGTAGTCGTATGCATTATCTGCGTCGAACGCGCCCCAGCCGCCGTTCTTAGACTGAAGGCCCACCGTCCATTCCACACCCCTGTCAATCGGGCCCCTGTCAATCGGGGGCCCGTCGATTGGGCGGCAATCCGCGACTTGTGCACGGTCCATCGCCATGACGACCACCGCCGTGTCGTCTAGGTCTGGATAATGGTCGTTATTGTACTGAAACGCCCAGCCACCGGGGCGGACCTTTGGCCGCTCCTCAGCCCAATCGCCCTTTACATCCAGTATCTGTCGAGGCGTCAGCCAATCGAGGGCCGCTTCGGCCCGCGCCGCGTTCTCGGCCCCACCCGCCTCCATCATCGCGTGGCTGGCCAGCGCCGTGTCCCAGATCGGGGATACGCAGGGCTGGCAATAGGCCTCGTCCTCATGGACCACGAGCAGATTTTCGACCGATTTACGGGCGATCGCGCGATGCGGATGATCCTCCGGATAGCCCAGCAGATCGAACATCATCACGCTGTTCGCCATGGCCGGATAGATGGCGCCCAGGCCATCCTCACCGTTCAAGCGCTCCGTCACCCAGGCGACGCAGGTATCGATGCTGCGCTGGCGCAACTTTGCGGGCCAAAGGCCACTTCCCAGCTTCAGCAGCCGGTCGAGCGTGTTGAAGCCCAGCGTCCACAGCCACTTGGGATCGGCCGCCTGCGTGCGGCGGCGCGCCGGCTTGCCGGTATAAAGTTCGTCAACCTTGATGCCTTTGGGATTACGCGCCAGCGGCTTGCGCGCGCAAAGCACCAGCAAGGGCACCACCACCGTCCGCGCCCAATAGGACATCTTGGACAAATGGATCGGAAACCAGCGCGGAAGCAGGATCACTTCGGGCGGCAGATCGGGCACGGCCGACCAAGGACCGGCGCCGAACAGGGCAAGTTGGATGCGCGTGAAAACGTTTGCCACCTCCGCCCCGCCCGCACCGAGTATGGCTGCGCGGGCGCGGCTCATGTGCGGTGCGTCGATCGGATCACCGATCATCTTCAGCGCGTAATAAGCCTTGATGCTGGCGCTGACGTCGAAGGCACCAGCATAGAACAAGCCCCAGCCGTGATGATCGGCGGACTGGATCCGACGCAGATAACGACCGATCTTCGCTTCCAACTCGCGATCGACCGGCTCGCCCAGATAGTGCCGCAACAACACGTATTCGGCCGGGATCGTGCAATCCGCCTCCAGTTCGAACACCCAGTGACCATCCGGCTGCTGAGCCCGGGCAAGTGCGTCGGCGGCACGATCGACCGCCGCATCGATAGCTGCCAGCGACGGTTGAAAAGCGGGAAGCGTCGCCATGATCGTCTCCTATGCCCTCATCCGCGCGATGGCGAGGCGGGCAGCGGTTTCACCGGAACGTATTGCGCCCTCTATGGTCGCGGGCAGGCCGGTCTGCGTCCAGTCGCCGGCAAGGAACAGATTGCGCAAGGCCGTCCGCGCGCCCGGCCGCCGCGCGTCCTGCGCTGGCGTTGCGGCAAAGGTCGCGCGCTTTTCCTTCACGATCTGCCACGGCGGAAGCGACGCGGAAAAACCATAGGCTTTCTGGATATCGCCCCAGAAACGCCGCGCCAAGGCCTCTCGATCCATATCGACCAGGGCATCGGCGGCGGAGACGGTGACTGAAATGCGGTCGGGAAAGGCGAACAACCATTGCGCCGCACCGCCCAACACCCCCAGCATAGCAGGCGCGCCAGCCGGGGGGGCAATTGCAAAATGGGCGTTGACGATGGCATGGAAGGCATCGGGCACCCTCAGTCCCGGAAGAAGCGTTGCCGCGACGGTGGGTGGAACGGCGAGCACGATACTGTCACCCTCCTCAACCGCTTCCGGCGCCTGTTCTTGTCCTGACCCCCAATCCAGCGTCGTGACACGGTCGCCGCCGATACCCAGCCCTCTTAACCGGCGCCCCAGCGTCACCGATGCGCCGCGCGAAGCCAGCCAACTGAGTGCCGGATCGACAAATGCCGCTGCCAGATTGGGATCGGCAATACGC
>FTCV01001366.1_pt1 | contig 50716 bp, 29 predicted proteins | sample 1639691 | NCBI WGS metagenome assembly FTCV01 (sample SAMEA3914864, study PRJEB12502) | metagenome | biome: forest; material: soil | place: USA | collected 2012-03-12 | depth 0.3 m
CAGTAGGATCTCAGGATCGCCCTCACCCGCCACGAACCGACGGATCTCTCCCTGGATTTTGTTTTGCAGGCGTCCATCGACGGAACGTAGGTTTGCGTTTTGCCCAGGCAATGGCGCGGCCTCGATTCGGAAGGGTGTGTTGGGCGGGACGACAATCAAGGTATGCGGTTTCAGCTCAACCCACAGTTTGTTGTTGAGAAGCATTTTGCCGGTCCCCTTCAAGTTATAGTGAATTCCCGGAATCCCGATCCCACCCATGTCGAGGCCAAATCCACGGCTCACGAGGCATTCGGAAAGCGCCACCACTTCGACCTCGAGAGAATGCATCAGGCGGTCGAGGTCTTTGGGGGAAATCCGAGCGATGGGTTTGGCTGATGCGGCGTTCAATTTCTTTTGGATGTGGCGCCCAGTTTACGGCCCTCAACGTAAAATTCAATCGCGCGCGCCGGCGCCGCCTCCCCCACAACCCGCTCTGCGCTGTCCTTTCCCGGAGAAGATCGGGCCGGACTGGTCAAAAAGTGCGAGAAAGAGCCAATGCTTGATCCAGAAGCGGAAGTCGCGCTGGATCGGCTTATCGCTGCATTTCTGGCCGAATCGTCCGAATCAACATTTCAATCCGGCTCTCTTCAATGTGACTCTGTCTCACCCGTTGGCCGGATTATTCTCAGATTTGGCCGAATCCCCCGAGCGCCGAGCGTCTGTCGCTGGGAAGATAGCGGTTCCTGAAACACTACAGTACCTCCTCCTCCTCACATGAACTCTCTCTCTCCACATTGCGGCAGGCATTCCTCCATCCGCTCCTGGCGCAATACTCTGTTAATCGCGGGCTTTCTTCCCGTGGGTTTCTCGGCCTCTGCGCAATCCGTGGTCGCGAATTTCGGCCAGGGAGCAAACTTCCCGCTGGTCAAGAAATTTGACTGGATGAACTCCCGGTACCTCGACCCAAACCGTTACGGGACGACTCCCGGAGTCGACGATCTCAAGGCCGCCGGCGCCAAGACAATCCGAATCGAACTCGGCTGGGGCGCCGGCGGAAGTTACACGAATGAGATTGGCGGCTCCTCCGGGAACCTGACGTATAACTTCACGCCGGTGGACAACATAGCCAACCAATTGCATAGCAGAAATATGGGCGCTTACTGGTCCTACGCTTACAATCCCCCGGCTTTGGGTTCATCCTTTGCCACGCCCTCGGATCTGAACCAATGGAAGGGCATCCTCCAGACGATGGCCACGCACTGGAAAAACAACGGCTTGCGGCCGGATTTCCAGGGCGTCTGGAACGAGCCGGATAACAGCCCCAACTTTTACACCGGCACCCTTCAGTCCTACAAAGGGATCTACGAATACGGCAGCAAGGGGCTGCGTGCCGGCGATGCCGACGCCACGGTGGGCGGCGTGGATCTCGCGGTCGGCGACAGTTGGCTGACCGATCTGTTGGGCCATATCGTCAACACCAGCTGCCCGATGGACTACCTTTCTTTTCATAGCCTGGGAGCGGATCAGGAGACCCGGGTGGCGCCTAAACGCACGGCCTTGAAAGCCAATTCCTATTTCAATCAAACAGAGATGGTCATTGGGGAGCTCAACCCGTTTTCGACCACCACTTACGAGTCCGGTTCGATGACGGCGTGCAGCGCCTACCCATCCGGGGCGGCCGCGGTCAATTGCATTTCTTACTACCTTCAAGTGCCGGAAGTGACTCGCACCTTCTGGGCGCAAGGCGAAGGGGCCGGCGACAATGATCAGCTGGCGGCCATCACTTACACCGGCAGCCACCGCCGCCCGGTCTATTGGGCTTTTCAGTTCTTCAACCAGATGCCGGTCGATCGCGTCGCGACAACGACGAGCAGCGTGAACGCCATGGCTTCCACCGATGCGCATACTTCGGCTATCCTCATCTGGAATCCTGCCGGTGGCGGGACAAAAAATGTGTCTGCGACCTTCCAGAATGTCCCCTTCTCCTCGGGTTCGCTGGCGGTCTCACGAATCGATTCGACGCATAACGCCTACGGCAATACCGGTCACGATTATGATGCTCCGCAAGTTGTGTCGGTCTCCAATACCCAAAGCTACGTTTGGAGCGGAAGTGTTCCCGATGGCGGAACGGTGTTGCTGAAGATGTACGATAACTCGGGCATCTCCGAGCTGGCTCCCTATCACATGGGAACTATGATCCGTCAGCATCACTACTTCTATAACCGCGGCGACAAAAGCTACGGCATCTTCGACCGCGACACCTGGATTACCCGCCTGGGCATGGCGGGAAATGATTACGCGGTCGTCGAAGAAGGCGCTTTGTACAAAAATCTGCCGGCGTCGCTTTCCTTCAATGTGCAAACCGATGGCAATCCCCACGCCCTCGACAGCAATAGTGTCCTGAGTGTCAATGTCGACTACCGTGTGAACGGGGTCTATACGAAATCCGTTATGTTCCATGGAGCGCTCTATAACTCTGCTCGGACGTCGGGTCACCCCTTTGGCAAGACGGGTCTGCCCGGACAGGTGGTCGCAGTTTCCTTCCCGAATTTCGCCATCAACCTCGCCAGCTACGCTCCCTCCGGATGGAGTGTCGGCGGGGATGCGCTCATCAGCTATACGATGCAAAATACCGGAGCCAATTCGAGGGCCAAAATCACCGTCAGTGCGACGACGCAGACTCTTGAGGCGGAAAATGCCGCTCTTTCCGGAGCAATCGTGGCCAATGATTATCCCGGCTACACTGGAACGGGGTATGTGGACTATCAGAATGCCAGCGGCGATTCCATCACCTGGACGGCAAACGTCGCGGCGGCGGGAAGTTATGATCTCACTTTCCGCTATGCTTCTATTGCCGATCGTCCCCTGCAACTGATGGTCAACGGAACCGTGGTGTCCGCCAGCCGCTCCTTCCCATCGACCGGCGCCTGGACGACCTGGGGCACGGTCACTAATACCGTAAACCTCAATGCCGGCAATAACACCATCAAGCTGACCTCCACCGGATCCAGCGGCGGCAATATCGACAATGTGACGATCGCTCTTCATTGAAATCCGCGCGAAAGCAAATAGGCGCCTCACGGAGGGACGGCATCTTGCCGCCCAGGCGGGGGGCGTAGCGAAGCAAGGCGGTGGTCGCCCTGAGACACCGTTAGCGCCAAATGGCGCGAAGCGAAGCGCTGATTGAATCGGCGTGGCCAAAAGCCAGCGCCGACAGAAAGGGAAACAAACAGCCTGGGTCGCAAGCGCGTGAATGCGCGAGCGGCCCAGGCTTTACCGCGTGCCTTTGGCACGGTTATATCACGGCGCTTCCTTCATCAGCCGCGTGTCTACGTCGCCGATCCTGCTTGTCTGAGCCGAAAGCTCTGCTATCGTCGCGAAGTCATGATTCTTCTCTCGTTCGTTTGATCTCGCCATCTGCTTGAGGCCCTGGCCGGAAAGGCCGGGGAAAGCCGTCCCGCCGCGCCATGTCGCATAAGTCCGCGGGGCGATCGAGTCAGCGAACTTTTGCTTTTCCGAGAAATGAATCCCCATCACGGGCGCGCTTTGGCGCGCCCACAGGCGCCGGTCCTGCCGGTGATCCTGCGCGGCGGCGCGTGGACCGCTCGCCGCATTCGCCAAAATACCCTTCGTCAGCATTGCCATATATTAGGGACCGCCTTCCGTCGGCCCGACCTGGCGGCGCTCAAAGCCCGTTGTGCGCGTATTTTACTCGCGCTGGAGACGCGCAGCCGGATCCTCATCGATCTTCACCCCCGCGAACTCAACGTGGTCCCCGTAGTGGCTCGGCTTGCCGCCTATCGGCCCGACTGGCTTCGCCGGCCTGAAGACTGGCAGCCGGATGCCGAGGCCGACGCCCGCCTGCAGTGGGCCGATTTCCTGCGCCATCTGCTCGCACGTTATCCCGTGCCTTCATTCCTCGACGCCGCGTGGCAGACGCGGGGGCCGTTGAGACATCTCGAGCGGGATTGCTGGTGTGCCCTCGCTCAGGGCCGCCGCCTGCGCGACGAGGCGCCGGGATTTCCCCGGAGCGTGGGCAGCCGTCTCCTGCACGAGGCATTGACCAACGACCGGGCGCGGAGTCTCGTGGAGGCGATCTGGCTCGCGCAATTGCACCGCCTCGGCGCCTCCCCCGCGCTCGAAAAGGCCGTCCTGAGCAGCCGGGTCCTGGGAGAATTCAGCGATCACGCCCGCTGGAAGCGTCTGGCCGAGAAATTCGCCGCCGGAAACGATGCCCAGGCCGTGCACTTCGGCCTCGTGGCCGACACGCTGGTCGCGGTGCAGAATCATCAAGGCAACAAACAGGCCGAGCAGTTGCGCCGGCTGCCGCTGGAGATGCTGATCAGTCACAGCATTCGCTTCACCACCCGACTGCTCCAGGCAAGCGGTCATCTGCTCACGGAAGCACAAGTGCGCAGCGCCGCGGAAACGGGCCAACTGAAGAAACTAGCCTTCTCACGCTGGCTGCCCCTGCTCGGCGGCAAGCCCTTTGCCAGCCGCATTGGCAACGTGCGCGGCCATGCCTTCTGGCAGATCGAAGAACTCCATTCCGTAGACGCTCTGCAAGAGGAAAGTCGGGTCATGAGCCATTGCGTGCAGAGTTATGCTCGTCGGTGCCGCGCGGGCAACTCGGCAATATTTAGCGTCCGCCATTATCCGGCGAACGACGCCGGTCCCTCCGCCGGCGTCTCCTGCGCGACCGTCGAGGTTCATCCAGCGACCCGGAAAGTCGTGCAAGTCCTCGCGGCCCGAAACCGGCCCGTCAACAACACCATCGCGAGCATTATCCGCGAATGGTCAGCCGCCCACAACTTGACGTGCGCCATCTGACCATGGAGACATGCAGCTGGAGCCGGGAAATCCCCGGCTCCAGTGCACGCCGCCGATCCCCGTCTGTATTATTTAACTTTCGCCGGCTTTGTCGGCTTAATTTTCGGCGTTGTGCTCTTCGGAGCAACCGCCGCTTTCGGCGGCGTGCCCTGCGCCGTCAGGCGGATGTAGTCGACCGAGAGATAGTACGCGGTGCTGCTTGCATTTTTGCCGGTGACCGCAAAATTGAAGAGTTTGTTATTGCTGCTCCCCGGCGCCCAGGTTCCCACCGTCATCTCGGAGTAGACCCCATTGCCGCCATTGCCCGCGCTGTATTCGTCCACCGGAGAGCCGATATTGCTGTAAGTGATTTGGTCCGCACGGGAGCCCGAGAGCTGGAAGATGCCCCGCTGGGTGTACTTTTTCATGCCCACAGACACGGTATAGGTTCCGGCTTGGACGTTCGGCAACAGATAGGTCGCGTATCCCCCCGTTCCGGTCGCGTACAGGATGTCGCCGCTGCCGCCGCTATACTGCGTCGCCGCCACCGGGCTCACCGTCGTCGACTCGCCGTTGAGTGCGAGCGCTTCCGCCTCGAAAAAGACCGTGTTCGCCGCGCCGCCGGTTGTAAAGCCCGTCCCCGCCGAAGCATTTCCATTGACTACGACTTGCAGTGTATAGCTGCCGCTGGGCAATCCCGCCGGCAAGGTAAACTGCGTCGTCACTGGGTTCGGATTCTGAATCGCCGTGCTGCTCCAGTTGAACGTGCGGCAATAGTAGATATTGCCCGAACCGTCCGTCAGCCGCACGATGGGGTAGTTCGTATTCATCTGGAAATCATCTCCATAGGCCGCGCCCGCCGAGATGCCGTTGAGTCCCACGCCAGTCAGAGTGTAGGAGCCATCTGAATTCAGCGTGTAGCTGCTCACGGTTGGCTGACCCTGCGCGAGGGCTGTTCCGGTCGGATAGTAAACATAGAGATTCGAAGTGGTCGCCTGGCTCCCGACGAAGAAAACGCCGCCATCCGGCAACTGCAGCATCGTGCAGCCAAACTCCGGAGACGACCAGCTCGTCCCGCCATTCGGCGACGTCACCTGAGTAAACGCATCGGACACATAGCTGTATTCCCAGAAGCTGCACGATGATCCGTACCCGGTATTTACTCCCAGTGCGCAGAGGATGTTGCCGTTCGGCATCATGCAAGCCGGGGCGTCGACTGCGCCCAGGCTGTTCGGGATCGTCGCCGACGCCGCCCAGGTTCCCGCCGCCGTAAGCGTGCTTCCCGGTGTGTAAATCGCCGTATTCGAACTCGCCCCGATATAAAATGCCTTGCCGTTCGGCAGGACGAATCCCGCGCCCAGTTCCCCGCCGTAACCATAAAGGTTTGCCGGCGTCTGGCCATCGACATACCACGCGTTCAGTGATGGCACGTAGTGCTCCGCATTCTGTCCAAAGGCGTCGATCGTGAGGATGTTGTCGTTTGGCAGTCGCACCCAGGCGGTTTCGTCCTGATTCCCTTTTGGCGTCGCCGCCGCGCTGAAGCTATTCGTGTCCACATGGTAGATGAATACGTCTGAACCCCAGGTGCCCTGGAGCACATTTCCGTTCGGCAGCAGGGCCGAGATCGCATCGCCCAGACTATTCAGCGTCGGCGAAATGGTCGGCAGCACCGTCCACGTGTTGGCCAAATAGTTGTACATCTCCGCGTATTTTCCTCCATTTCCGTACTCCGCTCCGGCCACGTACACATTGCCGTTAGGCAGCACCTCGCTGCTGCAGAAGAGCCGCGTATACGTCGTCGACGCCATCGTCGACCACGTCCCCGTCGTGTAGTTTCCGTTGTTCGGCGTGTACTTGTAGTAAGCGGTATTATTGTCCGTTCCGGCGCAGAGCAGCGTTCCGTCAGTCATCAGGAGCGCGCTCACGATTCCTGCGGGAGCCGGATTCTTGAGCTTGACCCAGGTTCCGGCAGCCGCCGCTGGTCGAGTTGCCGTCATTCCGATGACGCCGCAAAGCAGCGCTACGCCCGATGTTGCCAGGCGCCGTCCGGAGCACGCATTGGCCGCGTCGGGACAGCTCGTGTGGGATTTGGTTTTCGAGTATCTGATCATTTGTTCTGTAGGTAGGAGGTGAGGGAGTGGAACGGTTTCAGTTATCCCACCTCCGCATCTCCTCCAGTAGTCAGCAAAACTGCCGACAACAGTCCCAAGGCCGCTGATGGCCGGCTACGCCCCGAGATACTTCGCCACCGCGTGCGATCGCGACTTCACGTGCAACTTATCGTATATCCGCTCGATATGCGTGTGCACCGTCGAGTAGGAGATGCCTAGCTCCGCAGCGATTTCCTTGTAGGCGAAGCCCTTCACGAGCAATTCCAGAACGCCGATTTCGCGCGGAGAAAGGTTTTCCGCCTCGCGCAGCGCCGGCGCGGCGCGCTGGAAGGATTGCACCACTTTGCGCGCGATCACGCTGCTCATGGGCGCGCCGCCGGCATAGACGTCGTGCACCGCGGCAATCAGGTCCGCGGCGCGCGGCGGCTTCAGCAGGTAACCCTTGGCGCCCGAGGCCAGCGAATTGAAGATCGCTTCGGAATCCTCATGCACCGTGAGCATGAGGATTTGCACCTCGGGAATTCGCTCGACCAGCCGGCGCACACATTCCACGCCATCCATGGCGGGCAGATTGACGTCCATGAATACCACCTCCGGCCGCAGCGTCGGCAGACCTTCCAGGGCCTCCTCGCCACTGGCATAAGCGCCGACACAGCACACTCCTCGCGCCTGCCCGAGGATGCTCAGCAAGCTCTGCCGCACGCGCGCATCGTCTTCGACGATCGCGACCGAGATGATGGCGGACGGCGATTTCTTCATGCAGGGGAGCCTGCTTTATGCCATACGGTCTCAAAGGAGACCAGTCGGCAATATAGGGGATGGCTAAGTCTCGACGCCATGCTCGAGCGGCGCCTCCATCTCGATAGCCGTCCCTCGATCCGATCCGCTTTCGAAGGAAAAGCGACCGCCCAATTGGTCGAGGCGTTCGCGCACATTGCGCAAGCCATCTTCGCCATTTCCGCAGGAGTCGTCGCGCTTTAAGCCGCGCCCATTGTCTTCGATGCGAATCCGAAAGCCCTGCGCGCAAAGGGACAAGCGAAACTGCACCTCGGTCGCCTGCGCATGTTTGACGATGTTATGCAGCGCCTCCTTTGTCGCGAGGTAGAGATGGTGCCGAATGGGCGCGGCTAGCGGCGCGGAGGAAAGCGTCTCGGGCAAATCGAGCCGGATCTGCAAGCCGGCGTTCCGTGTGTAACTTTGTACAAAGGCGGAGAGAAAGAGCGCAAACCGCTCCAGCGTATCGTGCGCCGGATTCACGGCCCACACGATCTCATCGAGCGAGCGCGTCATTTCCTGCGCCGTGGTGAAAATCTCGTCGATGTGCCCGGCCGCGCGCGCGGGTTGTTCCTGCAAATCGCCGCGCGCCAGTTCGCTCAGCAGCGCGACTTGGGTAAGGCTCGCTCCCACATCGTCGTGCAGATCCCGCGCGATCCGCGCCCGCTCTGCGTCGACCGCGTGCCGCCGCTCCAGAGCTGCAATCTTCCGACGTGCGCGCACACGCTCCCGCCAGGCCGCCAGACCCGCTACGATCGACAATACGGCCGCTCCCAGCGCCGCGCGCGCCGGGTCGGTTTGCCACCAGTGCGGCTCGAGCGTCAGGGCGAGAGCGGCGGGTTGCGCAGACCAAAGCCCGTTTCCTAAAGAAGCCGCCGCTTCAAATCGATAATGGCCAGGTGCAAGATTCCGATATTCCACGCTTCTCTGCGGGCCGGCGTCGTTCCATTTCGTCTCCATCCCTGTGAGACGATGCCTAAACTTCAATCGATCCTGCGTCAAAAGATCGAGGGCCGTAAATTGAATTTCCAGCCGTTCCAAACCCGGCGGGATCGTGATCTCGACGCCATTCGCTTCGAGGTCCCGGCCATTGGCGACGATCTTCTCGATCACTGCGGCCGGGGCCGGCTCATCCGGGCGAAAATCACACGGGCGCAGCAACACAGATCCGCGCGTCGTCGGAAAAGCGATCCGCCCGTCCTGCATCGCCACCGGCGGCGAGCATTCGCATTCATCAGCCAATAAACCGTCGGCATGAGTTACGCTGACTTGATGCAGGTTCGCCGGGCGCCCCGGCCTCGCTTCCTTCAAGTCCCGCTCACTGACGGCCACGAGTCCCCGATTGGAGCCCAGCCACAAGCGGCCTTCGGCATCGCCGATGATTTGCGAAATCACGTCGTCCGGCAAACCTTCCGCCGTCGAGATCGAAACGAAGCGCTCCCCTTCCAAATGCGCGAGCCCGCCGCCCGCCGTTCCCACCCAGAGTGTTCCGTCGGTCGTTTGGCAAAGACTGCGCACCACTTCACAGGCGAGGCCGTCTTCCAGGCCGAAACGCCGCGAATTCCCCGCCCGCAGACGATAGACGCCATCGCCCCGCGTACCGATCCAGAGCGTCCCGTCCGATTCCGGCACCAGCGCGATGATCGCTTGCAATTTGCCGCCATAGGCGACCTTTTCGACGTTTCCTTCGTGGATGCGATAAAGCTTGCCCAGGTTTGCGCCCGCCCAGAGGCCGTCGGTCCGATCCTCGCAAAGCGACATGATCGATTGGTTGGCCAGCTGCGCCAGATCCGCGCGCTCCACGCGCCTTCCATTGCGAAACTGACAAAGTCCCGCGTCGCTCGCCACCCACAGGCTTCCATCCCGAGTGCGCAGCAGCGCATTGCCGTAACGATAATGCAGCGCATCCAATTGCTCATCCAGCGCGATCGCCCGGCCATCCTGCCACCAAAAGAACCCGCGGCCTTTCGTGCCCACCGCAAATTCGCCCGGAGACAATTCCAGCAGCGCAGTGATGTCGTTGGTTCCGTCACCGGGCAAGGTAACAACCTGGGTTCGAGGCGAAGCCAGCGCACACACTCCGCTCGAATCCGAGCCAAGCCACACCTGCCCGTCGGACGTTGCATAGACTGCCTGCACGACATGGGGCAGCCCGCCATTTCGCGGGCTCGGCGCAACAAACCAACCCTCGCGCAGGCCATAGGCTCCCCCATTTTCCAGGGCAAACCAGATCGTGCCATCCGCCGCGGCGGCCAGCGATGCGGGATAAGATCCGGCGCATTCCGGCGGGATAGTAAAGCAATGCCAGCCCGAAGGCTCCCAACACCACAATTGCGGAGGATCGCTTCCCATCCAGAGCCGACCCTGCGCGTCTTCGCAAAAGGCCGAAGCATCGCCTGGACCTCCGCTCGGCGGCCGGCGCCATTGGCCCGCTTTCCACTGCCAGAGCCCTTCCCCTTCGAACGATACCCACATCGCGCCGGAGCGATCGCAATACAGCGCATTCACTCCCGCGCCAGGCGTCGCCTCCACCGGCGCAAACCGCTTCCCGTCAAAGCGCGCCAATCCTCCTCCGCTACCCGTCCACAGTCGCTCCTCGGAATCTTCGGCGAGCACGATGGCCGAAGCCGACGGCAGACCGTCTGCACGGGTATACGTTCGCTCGATCTTTCCTCCTCGCAGCGCGCTCACGCCTCCGCCCAGCGTCCCAATCCACAGCGTGCCGTCGCGACCTTCGAGCAGTGTGCGCACTTCGACTCCTCCCAAGCCCTCCCGCAGGCCGTAACTCTTGAAATAGGCGCCATCAAAGCGCGCCAACCCGGCGTTCGTGCCTAGCCAAAGAAAACCGTCGCGCGTCCGCGCAATCGTGTGCACACAATTCTGTGGCAATCCATCGTGCGTATTCCAAGTGCGCAAAAGAAGCTCGATCGGAGCCAACCCTTCACCGCGCGCCGTCTGCGCTGCGACGAGCAACAAGCATAGCAGGAGACGAGTAAGATGATCGCGGATCATTCCTCACTGAGATGGCGTGACACCAAAAAATGTCGCGATGAAGCTTTAATAACTCTATTCAATGAGTGGGGGCTGCCGACCGCGACATTGCCAGACCTTTTCTGCGATGTAAATATCACGTCCGGCACGTCCCGAGGTAAATCTGCAACACAACGAGCCGCTGAAAGCTATCCCTTCCCTCCATCATATGCCTCTTTCGGGTCTCGTTTTCCGCCCCCTGTTTTGCCACCTGCTCGCCTTTGGCGCTGCCGTCGCCTCCCCTGGCCTGATCCACGCCGCGGAACCTGCGCCAGGCGCCGCTGCAAGCGCCCCGGAGCCGGTGCGATTTCCCTTTGTCCAGGCGCCGCTCCAGCCGGAGCTTTGGCCGGCCTGGCAGGCGCCGGTGAATCGAGACCGGGTCTACGATTTCTACGCCAAGCAGGCGGAATGGTTGCTCGCACAACCGGCGGCGCAAAGGCCGGCTTTGCTCATGGAGTATCCGGGACTCGATGGCGGCAAATTGGGGCATTGGGGAAACCAAAACGAAACGACCTGGACCGATGGCCGCTGGAATACAACGGACTTGGGCCGTGTGGCCGCCGGGGTCTTGCGCAGCGGCGCCAAGACGATCGTAAAGGGAGTGTGCGCCCTCCTCGGTGATCATGGGGAAATGGCCTGCTGCTTTGATCCCGAGACGCTCACCTATCCATTGGTCTGGCAAGGAGGATTCGTCGAGTACGCTGAATTCCGGCACGGCATCGGACAAAATGTCAAAATTAAAGGAACGGTGACTCCGGCAACTCCCGAGGCTCCGGCGAGGGATTTCGTTTACCACGGATACTATCGCAACGGCGCCAGGGTGATTTTCAGCTACCGGCGCGATGGCGTGGAAATGCTGGATTCGCCGTGGATCAAGGACGGCGAATTCGCGCGTGAGGTCGGGCCTGCGGATTCCAGTCCACTTGCCCTGCTCACCAAGGGTGGACCGGCGCAATGGCCGCAAGTCCTGGAAACGCGCGGCGTCCGCGGCGGGGCCGAGCCGTTTGCGGTCGATACCGTCACGTTGCCCTTTCAAAATCCCTGGAATTCGTTGTTTTTCGTCGGCGGCCACGACTTTCTGCCCAATGGCGACGGCGTCATTTGCACGATCATGGGCGAGGTGTGGACGGTGAGTGGCTTGGATGACAAACTCGAGCGTCTGCGCTGGCGGCGCATTGCGACAGGGCTGAATCAACCGCTCGGGCTTCGGGTCATCGACGGCGCAATCTATGTCTTGGGACGCGACCAGATCACCCGGCTTCACGATCTCAACGGCGACGGCGAGACGGATTTCTACGAATGTATTTCCAACGCGTACCAGTCCTCGCCGGGCGCGCACGATTTCATTACGGGACTGGAGCGCGACGCGTCCGGCAATTGGTATTCGGTCTCAGCGAACCAGGGCATCTTCCGCATCTCGGCGAATGGGCGCGACGTCGAGGAAATTGCCACCGGATTTCGCAACCCCAACGGCATCGCCCTCGCGCCAGACGGAACGGTGGTGACTTCGTGCCAGGAGGGCGACTGGACGCCGGCTTCTCAATTGTGCCTCGCGCCGCCGGGCCCCCGCGGGCTGTTTTTCGGGTTTGGCGGACCGCGCGCCAATCGCCCCACGACGCCGCCGCTCCTCTATCTGCCGCGCGGCGTGGATAACTCGACCGGCGGCCCCTGTTTCGTGGATAGCGATCGCTGGGGCGTCCCGCGTGGGTCACTCATCAGCACCTCCTGGGGCGCCGGGTCGGCGCTGCTCATCGTGCGCGAGAAGGTGGACGACGTCTGGCAGGCGGCGGCCATCCAGTTGCCGGGCGAGTTTCGCAGCGGCGTGCATCGCGCGCGATTCAGCCCGTACGACGGGCAGCTCTACGTCAGCGGCTGCCAGGGATGGGGAAGTTATACGCCGGATGACGGCTGCTTCCAACGCCTGCGCTGGACCGGCGCGCCCGCGCAGCTGCCCACAGAAATTCATGCGCGAGACAATGGCGTGCTCATCCGCTTCGCCCGGCCGCTGGATCGCGCCGCGATCGCCGACGCCAGTCGCCAAATCGCGGAAATGTGGAGCTATCGCTATTCCAAAGCCTACGGCTCCCCGGAATTCTCCCTCCGCCACCCTGGCATCCCCGGCCATGACCTCTTGGAAGTAACCAGCGCGTATGTTTTGCCCGATGGCCAGACGCTTTTTCTCGAAATTCCGCAACTGCAGCCCTGCAACCAACTCTACTTGCACGTCCGTCTCGACGTCTCGTCAGCGTTGGATCTCTATGCCACACTGCACAAGCTCGGGCCGGCGTTTACGGATTTCCCCGGCTACCATAACATAGCCAAAATTCCGCTGCCGACATCCTCGCTAGCGACGAATCTGCCAGCCACGCCGAATCCCTGGGCCGGAGGCAAACCGGGCCGCGCGATTCGCGTCGAGACCGCAACCGGGATGCAGTTTGCGACCCGGCGTTTCACCGTGAAAGCCGGCGAACGAATTTCTCTCACGCTCGCCAATCCGGATACGATGCCGCATAACATCGCCATCCTAAAGCCAGGTTCGATGGCGAAGGTCGGCGACGGCGTGAACCACATGGCCGCCTTGCCGGACGGCGCGGCGAAACGATATATTCCGGAGGGCGGGGATGTGCTCTTCTTTACCGACATCACGGATCCTGGGAAAAGTTTTACAATCCATTTTGATGCGCCCGCGACTCCTGGCGAGTATCCTTACATCTGCACCTTTCCGGGGCATTGGCTGCTCATGAATGGCGTAATGGTTGTCGAATAAAATTAACTAGTATTAATTTCGGGCTTCCTGCCTCCGCGCGCCGCAGCGCTTGGCCACGCTCCGGCTGGCGGTTAACGAGTTAACCGCCAGGTCGATTGCCGGCGCGCCTCACGCCGGTACGCTGCTTTTGTGGCTGGAAGGCCCCCCCTCCGGCCGTAACCCCTCAACTCGTTTCCCCCTCATGACCGAATCCTCACGCGCCGGCTCCTCCGACACTCCCAACAATCGTCGTCCGCAACCGGCCTCCAGATCTCCGCGCAGTATGACGACCACCGGCCTTGCCGCCCTTTTGCTCGTCGCCCTCCTTCCCAAAGCTCCGGCGCAAACGCTGCGCGCAGCCGGCGACAAACATCAACTTCTGATGGGAACCGCCGCCGGCTACGGCTCGCTGAACGACACGAATTACACCACCACGCTCGCCCGTGAATACAGCCAGCTCCAGCCGGAGAATGACCTGAAATGGGGATCCGTGCACCCGCAGCAAAGCACCTTTAATTTCACCAATGGCGACGGCCTCCAGGCATTTGCCGCCGCGCACTCGATGAAGATGCGCGGACATACCCTCGTCTGGTATCAGGGCAATCCCAGTTGGCTGACCAGCGGCGGCTTTACCCCCGCGCAACTCTCCACCATCCTGCAAACTCATATCTCCACCGTTGCGGGCCATTACCAAGGCAAGATCTACGCGTGGGACGTGGTCAACGAAGCGATCGCCGACGCCGGCGGCGGGGTGCGGAGCAGCATCTGGTATGACAGCCCGGGCATCGGCTTTGCCGGGCAGGGCACGAAATACATCGAGCAGGCGTTCCGTTGGGCGCGCGCTGCGGACGCCAATGCGCTGCTCTTCTACAACGACTACGGCATCGAAGTCGTGAATCCGAAATCCACGGCTGTTTATAACATGGTGAAGGATTTCAAAAACCGCGGCGTGCCAATCGATGGCGTCGGCTTTCAGGCTCACCTCCCGCTCAGTTCGCTGGATCTCGCGTCGTTCGACACCAACCTTCAGCGCTTCACTGCGCTCGGCATCCAGGTCCAAATCACGGAAATGGACGTGAAGGTCCCTGTCGACGCCAATGGCAACGCCACGGCCGCGGATCTCACGACGGAAGCCAATGTTTATCGCAGCGTTCTCAATGTGTGCCTCAAGTACCCGCAGTTTACCGCCTTCCAGACCTGGGGCTTCACCGACGCGCATTCCTGGATCCCGGGCAGCTACCCCGGCTATGGCGCCGCGCTCCCCTTTGATAAGAACTACCAGCCGAAGCCGTGTTATTGGCAGATCCGCGATCTGTTGCAAAATCAGGCGGAGGTATTGCCCATCGCGGCCTCCTCAGGCCAGGCGGCGCGCACCGTGACCGATGTGAGTTACAGCGGCGGCGAGGGCATCGTCTTCGACTCCGTGGCCGTCGGAAATTATCTCACCTTCACGGTGAACCTGCCGGAAGTGCGTCCTTACGACGTCCGTCTCGGCGTGAAGAAATTCGTTGGACGCGGGATTTGTCAGCTTGCCGTGGCGGCGGCCGGCACGACGAATTACACCAATCACGGTTCCCCCATCGATCTATTCTCCGCCGCCGCGTCCTTTGAGGAGATCGACGTCAATACCTTCACGCCCGGAACCGCGGGCGACAAGTTATTCCGGTTCACGGTGACAGGTAAGAATGCACAGAGCTCGGATTACTCACTGGCCATCGACTACATTCGGCTCATCCCGCAGTAGCACGCACCCGGTCGCCGGCGCCGCGCCACACCGCGGCGCCGGCTGGCGCGCGCTGTCTTTGACTTCGGGTCTGGCCCGGCGCCAGGATACTCACATGCCGCGCCTCGTCACCCTCCGCGATATCGCGGCGCAAGCCGGGGTGAGTCATGTCACTGTCTCGCTCGCCCTTCGCAATGCGCCAAAGATTTCCGCGCCCGTCCGCGAACGCATTCACCGCATCGCCCAAGCCTTGGGATACAAGGGCAACCCAGCCCTCGCCGCCTGGATGCGGCGCCAGCGGCTGCGCGGCCAATCTCCCACCGGCGAAACCATCGCCTATCTCAATCCTTTCCCCGATCACGCCACGTGGCAGATTCCATCCTCGATCACCCGCTTTCATGCCGGAGCCAAGGCGCGGGCAGAAGAGCTCGGCTACGGGTGGGACGATGTGTGGCATCGCCGCGATAAGCTTTCGCCGGACCGCCTGAACGCCATCCTGCAGGCGCGGGGCATCCGGGGCGTGATCGTCGGCTCGGCGAGAAGGGCTCGCGCCCATCTGCGCCTCGACTGGCAGCGCCTCGCGGCCATCGCGCAAGGCATGACCCTCCTGCGCCCGGAATTACCGCGCGCCTGCAATAACTACTACGCCACGGCAACCAAGCTCCTACGGCGCCTGAACAAGCTGGGGTATCGCAAGATCGGTCTCTATCTCTTCGAAGATACCAATGTACGCTGCGAGCAGATGTGGGCGGCCAGTTACCTCGTGCATCGCCCCACCGGCCCAGGGACGGCGGCGATCCCGCCGGGATTCGGTCCGGATCACGACCGGCGCTCGTTCGAAAAGTGGCTGCGCCGACATCGTCCGGATGCCTTGATCAGCTCCGAAGCGACGGTCTACCGATGGCTGCTCGAAATGGGGGTGCAAATGCCGCAGGAGATGGGCTTTGCCTCACTCGACTGGCATCCCACGCAGGCGTGGTCTGGCGCCTCTGGGATGGATCACCGCATCGAGCTCTGCGGCGGCGCTGCGGTGGATTTTCTGACGGGTCGCCTGGAGCGAAACGAGCTCGGCCAGTCTCCCTTCCCAGAGACGATCATGACCCCGGCGATGTGGAACCCGGGCAAAACCACGTGATTCATCGACCCGAAAAAACGTTCTGCAGCTCTTGAAATTTAGGGCTTGATAAATATTTACATTGATCGCATGTTCGCGCACCTCACCCCGCTTTTGCCTATGCGTGCCCTCCGACCTTTTATCATGGCCCTGCTCACGCTTGGAGCCTATGCCAGTTCATCCAGCGAGACATCGTCTGCCGCAGTGGCCCCTACGCTTGCAACCCTCCCTCTTGCCTCGGATACCACAGAGCCGACGATCGTTGCGCTCCATGGCCGGCGGGTAGTGGTGAATGTGCCCGAGGGATTTAGCCAGGTCACCCTGCAAAGCTATCGCCGGCGGCCGGCCCATAAAAAAGCTGCCGGCCCGGAGTGGCGGACCGTCAGCACCCGCGCGGTAAATAAGCAGGGCGAGGTCGTCACTTTCCGCCTCGTGCGTGCGACTACCCTGCGGAATCTTCGAGTGAAAGGCGTCAGCACCCAGACGCTGCCGGAAAACTTGCTCACCGGATATTCTAAATTTCTTGGCGACCCCGTCGGCTTCACGACGCATCCCACCGTTGATTCCGGGCCACTCAACCTCACAAGCGGCAGTTCAAATTCAGCCGATTCCAGTGCTTCCGGTTCCTCCGGCAGCGACTCACGCTCGGTCGTGGAAAGCGATATCTGGAAAGTTTCCGGCAATCGTCTCTACTACTTCAATAGCATTCGCGGCCTGCAGGTTTTCGACGTGACGACGCCGGATTCCCCCGCGCTTCTCGGCACGTTGCGCCTGCCTGGCGCCGGCGAAGACATGTACCTGCTCGACAAAGACCATGTCGCGCTCCTGAAAACCGACGGGTACTGGTCGTGGACTGATGAGGCTCAGAGATTTTTTCCTTATATTGGAATCACCAACACCGCGAATCTCAGCATCAGCACCGGCGTCAATGCCTCCGCCTCCCTGGCGATTGTCAATTCGAACAACCAGGCTTCTCAGTCGGCTGAGATCATCATCGCCGACGTTTCTGCGGGGAATCCGACGCTAGTCGCGCAGGTTCCCTATGAAGGTTATCTTGTCGAAAGCCGCCTCGTTGGATCTGTGCTCTATCTGGCTACAGAAGTCTATGGATCAGCGCGGGCAGACGGCCTTTACGAGTATGGCTGCCAGCTTTCTTCGTTTGACGTTTCGGATCCGTCGAATCCAGTCGCTCGCGACTCCGTCCTCCTCGACTCGTATCCCGGAGCCGTTGCCGCAACCGATCAATACTTCCTCGTCGCCACGTGGAATAGTGAGACCGACGGCCAACAAATCACCTTGGTCGATATTTCGGATCCACAGGGCCTTTTACACCTCGCCGGACATGCCGCTGTGCCTGGCTACGTCGGGAGCAAATTCGACCTGACCACCGTTGGAAATTCTCTCGTCGTCGCCTCCACGGTTTACGGCCAGGACGTGAGTGTTAACACAGACGATTGGACGCCCCACGCCAATGTCTCGGCCTTCTCCCTGGCCGACCCGCTCAATCCCGCCGCCTCCGGCTCCATCGATTTCGCCCAGAGCGAATACATCACAGCCACCCGCTTCGACGGCAGCCGACTTTATGTGGTCACAGTCGATCAAAAATCCGCGGATCCCCTTTACATCGTCGACCTTTCCAATCTCAGCCAACTCTCGGTGGTCGGCTCATTAAAATCGCCGGGCTTCTCCACTTATATCCAGCCCCTGGGAAATCGGCTGGTCACGATCGGGCTCGTTTCGGATCGCCCGACAGTCTCCCTCTTCGATGTCACCGATCCGAAGCATCTCACCCAATTGAGCACTGCAGCCGTCGGCGGCACAGCCAAGTGGAGCTATAGCGAGGCCGTCTGGGATGAAAAGGCCTTCAACGTGCTGCCGGAGAACCATCTGATTCTGCTTCCCTACTCTGGCTACGACTCCACAGGCGAGGCCTCCGGCATTCAGCTCGTCGACCTGTTTACAGATCACCTCGCGACGCGCGGCGTCATCCAGCACGACTTCTCGCCCCGCCGCAGCACCGTCATTGCCGACCGCATCGTATCCATTTCTCCGGAACAACTCGTCACCGTCAATGCCCAGAATCGCGATCACCCGAGTGTAACTGCAGCCTTGGCAATCTCTTATCCCGTCGATCGCATCATCGCTTCCGGCGACTACCTATTGGAAATCGCCGATGGCTCATCCTGGCTGGATCAGGCTCCGAAAATCACCGTCGCGGCCACGGGCGATCCCAATCAAGCCCTCTCGGTTTTGCCGCTCTCGGCGGCCCCAATCACGGGAGCAACCGTTCGCAATGGCGTGCTCTACATTCTACAGTCACAAGTTGCGCAGCCCACTTCGATTCAACCGGTGACCAGCGCCAATAGCTCTGGCAGCTCCGCGCTCTTGTCGACGTTCGATTTGAGCAGCCTGCCGACGGTGCGGCCTCTCGGCAAGATTTCACCCCCCAATGAAATGGCCCTGGAAGGAGACGAATTTCAGCCTCTTTGGGTCACCGACACCACCCTCGTCTGGACCGGACAGCGCCGATCCTATTTTCTGTATCCGGTCTTTTTCGCAACGGATTTTGTTACCAATCACTTTATCCTCGATCCCTATTTCTCCACCTCTGGAAAGAGGCTCTACGCCTTCGACGTTTCCGACGCTGCCGCCCCTATTTTCGCCTCGAAGCTGGCGATCGGCGTCACCGAAAAGTGGGACGTCAGCGAGCCCTTTGCCGCCAATGGCGCGGTCTATATCAGCCATAAAGTGAGCCCGTCTGCGACTCCGTTAAATTCTAATTTCCAACTTGGCGCCCCCACAGACCCGCTGGCCAACCGCCATTTCCTCGAAATCATCGACTACTCCGACCCGACCGCGCCGTTCATCCATCCGGATATGCCAAATATTCCCGGCGAATTGCACGGCCTCTCCATGGACGGCCAGCTTCTCTACACCGTCGGCCAGGCCTACGACCTCACCACCGGCGCGCCGGTGAATACAGGTCCGACCAACATTAATGGCGTGCTGACGCTTCAACTCGCCCAATACGCGCTCCACGTCAGCTCGTGCGACGGCGTGACCGCGCATCTGCTGGATCAATTGAGGGTTAACAATCCTTCCCAACCCTTCTTGCTCTCGGGTGAAACACTCTTTCTCCTTCATCCGAATCCTAATCCGGGACCCCAGGGAGGATGGCTTCCGATAGCTTATTCGATCGCTTCACAAAGCGATGCTTCACAAAGCGATGCCTTCTCCACGCTCGAATCCTGGACCCTCGGCAGCGACGGAAAGTTCAAGCGGCTTAGCAACATCTCGCTTCAACACGAAAACACCTTCGTTCTCTTTGGCGACCTCGCCGTGCTTCATGGCTACGATGCCGCCGTCCATCTGCTGAATGTCCAGAACCCTTCCTCTTTCTCCGATCTCGGCATTTTCAACCTTGAAGGCTCCGGCTCCTCTTCGCTTCTGGACGCGGCCGGCGATCTCAAAGGCGGCCTGTGGTTGCCGGTGGGAGATTACGGTGTGGACAGCGTTCCTTTTAACAATTCCGCAAATTGAGCAACTTCAACAATTTTTTGGATTACGGGCTAGGGTCATAATATTGTCATGTTAGCTTACTAGCTAACGTCCTCGGTGTTACGAATCCGACTTGCTCGGTTTGCGCCACTCAGCCGTCGCCTCGATCGCGCTTAGCCAGAATTGCTCCGCCTCGGCATTCAGCGGCCCTTTGCGTGCGGCAATCCCCATCGCTGGCGCCGGCGGTTCGGGATCGAGCCGGACGAGTTTCACACGGTTTCCCGCCGTGTAGGCAAATGAATCCGAAACGAGCGCCACTCCGGTTCCGGCCTCGATCGCCGACATGAGGCTGGCGAAGCCGTCGTGTTCTTCAACGATCCGAAGTTTGTCCTTCGTCGCGGCGAAGGTGATCATGAGGTTGGCGTGATAGTCCGGATAGTCCTCCCGGGTGTACACTACGAAGGGTTCGCGTACGGCTTCGGTCAGCGTGACGACACGCCGGCGCGCAAACCGATGCCTGGGCGCGACGGCAAGCCTCGGGGCAAGTTACGTCAACTCTTCGAAGCGCGGATTGCGCAGCGTCTTCGTTCCGAGCGGGCGAATGACGAAGGCGAGTTGCAGACTCCCGTCGTGTAATCCCGCGATGTTTTCATCATTCGTTTGGTCGTGCATCTTAAGGCGCGCGTTGGGAACTGCTTGCTGGAAAGCCCGTGAAATCGCAGGCAGCACATGTGCGGTAGGCGTCGGCGAGTAGCCGATGTGGAGCAGGCTCGAGCCGTGGTTCGCCATGGTGCGCGCCTCGTTCACCGCGATCTCGACCCGCTCCAGCACTGCGCGCGCTTCCGTGAGGAAGACCCGTCCTGCCGCGGTCAGACGCACCGATTTCGCCGTCCGCTCCAGCAGACTGAATCCAAGCTCGTCTTCCAGATCGCGAATCTGCGTGCTCACAGCCGGTTGGGACACGTGCAGCTTTAACGCGGCGCGCGAGACGTTTTCGGCCTCGGCGACGGCTACGAAATAGCGCAAATGTCGGAGTTCCATACGGCGGCGGAGCATAGGCTGCGCTTATGCTGAGGCAAGAAACATCGTCTTTCCCGAGCCAGGGGCTTCGGGTCCATGCTCTTCTTACTATGAAAATCATCACATTCAGCTCTCGCCTCCTCCTCGGCCTGATCTTCACGGTCTTCGGCCTCAATGGATTCCTGCATTTCATCCCGATGCCGCCGCCGGCCGGGCTCGCCGGCCAGTTCATGGGCGCGCTTTTCGTCTCCCACTATTTGGCCCCGATCTTTGCGCTTCAATTAGTTGGCGGCGTTCTCCTGCTGGTGAATCGTTATGTGCCCATCGCGCTTACGCTCCTTGGCCCGATCGTGGTCAACATCGTTCTGTTTCACATCTTGATGGCGCCCGCTGGGCTGCCTTTGGCGCTGGTCGTCAGCGCCTTGTGGCTCGGCGCCTTCTTTGGCGTGTGGTCCGCCTTTGCCGGCGTCTTTCAGCAACGCGTCGAACCCGCCCCGGCCGCGCCCAATGCGCAGCCGATCTTCGCCAAGGCCGCCTGAAAACTGCCGGAAATAATTCACCTACCTGCCCGACGCTGCTCGCAGCGCCGGCCGCGACTCACTAGGCTCCACTTTCACAACCATTAGTTAGACGTGTTGGTAAAATCCATTTAGGCATGTTGGCAAAAGCGATTTTATCAACACGCCCCAGACTATAAACCCGCAACGGATCGCCGTGAGCAATCGAATCCGCGAACTCCTGTATCGCAACCTTCAAGAAGTTTTCGGCGAAGGTGACGCAACGCGCCGGCGCGCGGCCATCGCTGAACTCTACACCGAGGATTCCGAGGTTTATGCGCCGCCCGGGATCTTCGTCGGACGCGAGGCGCTCGACAAATTCGCCGGCGAACTCCGCGCCACCCATCCGCACTTCGTCTACACAGCTCACGGGGAACCTCAGGGTCTCCACCATACTGGCCGCCTGGCGTGGGGTTCCCGGCCCGCGCGGCGAGACGCCCAGCTATACGGGCCTGGACGTCATCGTCGTTCGCGATGACAAAATCGCAGCGCTCTACGTCTTTCTCGATGTCGCGCCTTCCTGAAATGCAGATGGAGTTTCTTGATAATTTGGCGACCGCCGAGCAGACAAGTATACGCCGCGAAATTCTAAGAACTTGGCGCCGCATGATCGGCAGATAGAGGCTAGAGACGACAGGCTACATGGGTCCGCAGCGGTGCGGAGTCGGCAGGCGCCCCTGGGCAAAATGAAGAACCAGGGCTCTGCCGCGCCGGCGGAAACGCTCGCCGCAAAAAATTTGGCGTACTTTGGCCGGCCAAGTCGCATGTGAGGGGTGAAGTCAAACCTCCTATCCCCGAACATGATCGTTTCCCCATTCCCCTCGAGAACCCTCATCCTGTCCCTTCTTCTCGCGCTCGGCTACGCGCACGAAGTCCATGCCGCTCGTGGGCGGCCGCATATCAATTCCACCCACACCACCTTCGTCGCCGACAACGGACAGCTCCTGCGCGGCGCGCAGATGGCGACGGACGGCGGCGGCACGCCCAACCAGACGATCATCAACTCAATCAAAAACTACGGCTGCAATTGCGTGCATCTCTATGCGGAAAAGTCCAGCAACAACCTGCCGGCCGGGAGTTATGCGGCAAATGTGGACAATGCCGTTGCCTATACTCGATCCGCCGGACTTTATTTGGTCATCACGATCGGCAGCGGCGGCGGCGCAACCGAGAGTTTTACGACCGATTTCTGGAATTTCTACGCGCCGCGGTATGCAAATGAGACCCATGTGCTCTACGAGATTCACAATGAGGCGACCAATGGCGGCCCATCGTCCTCGGATGTGATCACGATGGAGAAGAATATGTATACCCTCATCCGGTCCAAGGCGCCAAACACTCCGATTCTCCTCTTTTCGTACGTGGCCTTCAACAGCGGAGCCGGCATCGTGCAGGACATCAATAGCCTCGGAACGACTGTCAATTGGAGCAATGCGGCTATCGCCTTTCATGGCTATGGCGAGGGAGGAAGAAACGGCTGCCGAACCTGCCTGCAATATGTCCTGAATGCCGGCTATCCCTGCTTCCAGACGGAGTTCTACAAGTGGCCCTGGGGAACCGGAAATTTCAACCTCGGCGACGGAGCTTCCATGTATCAGGATGTGGATGAAATGGGTGATTTCGAGGAGTTTGGCGTTTCCTGGCTCAGTTTCCTCACGCTCTCGTTGGTCTCGAATGATACCCGCTTCAAAAGCCGAATTCAAAATGCCGGCATCGTCTGGACGCCGGACTATGGCACATGGCCTTCCGGAAGCCGCGGAACCTACGGAAACGGCGGCGATCCCTGGACGGCCGCCCTCGGCTCGACCCTGCATATCGAGGCGGAAAATTTTGACATGGGCGGCCAGGGCGTCGCTTACAACGACGACGCCAGCAATAACGCCAGCGGGAAATATCGCACCACCGAAGGCGTCGATATCCAGGCCACGACCGACACCGGCGGCGGATATAACATCGGCTGGACCAACCCAGGTGAATGGCTCGAGTATACTACATATATCAATGACGCGGGCTACTACAACCTGAGCGTCCGGGTTGCCTCTCCGGTCGCCACCAACAGCATCCGCATTTCCTTCGGAGGCGTCGACGCGACTGGCCAGTGGGATTTCACCGGCACCGGCGGCACGCAAACCTGGAAAACGATCACCACCACCGTAAGCCTGCCTCCCGGCCGACAGGTGATGCATCTCGATGAAATCACCGGCGGCTTCAACCTCAACTGGATCGAACTGACTCCGGTGAGTGCGGGATTGGTCGCCAACGGGACCTACAGGCTCATTAACTTGAATAGCGGCAAAGGCATGGATGTCGTGAACGCCTCCACCTCAAATGGAGCAAAAATCCAGCAATGGAGCTATAGCGCCACTTCCAATCAGAAGTGGGTGCTAACGCACAAAGGCGGGAACCAATATACGGTCACGAGCGCCCAGACCGGCAAAGGGATCGACGAAGGCAGCCACACCGCGCTCAGTGGAAACTACATTAGCATGTGGGACCTCTGGAACGGGACGGGCAGCAACAACCAGCGCTGGATTCTCGAACCAGCCAGCGCCGGAAACTATACGATCACCAATGCATACAGCGGGCTCGTGCTGGAAATCACCGGCGCCTCGACTGCGAATGGCGCGATCGTCGATCAATGGGAGTTTGCGGGAGGAAACCACCAGCAATGGGCGCCTCTGGCGCCGTAAAAGCCGCTGCATCATTTCCGGAAGGAAACCGAACGAGCCTCCGCATGGCCAGGCATGCGGAGGCTCACGTTGGCGTCGCTCCGCTTGACTATTTGGCGCAAAACCTCTCAGCAACCCAGCGTCGAAGAGCGGCTCCGGTTTGCGCGGCGACACGGGTTGAAAGGCGATCGAAGGCGTGGGGCGCTTCCGGGACGCGCCAGAGATCGACCACGCCGCCGATGGCGGCCCATTTCTCTGCGAGGATGACGCTGTCGTCGCGCAGGGGATCGGCTCCGCCGGCTACAAGCAAGGCTGGCGGCAGCCCCCGCAGATCGGCATAAAGCGGGGAAAGCGCGGGATCCTTCCGCGCAGTTTCGTCGAGTCCCGGCGTGAGTGACGCCAGGCCGCTCGCGAGGGTAGGTCCATGGAGAATCAGGGCGCTGGAGTCGGCATTACGGACGCTGGGCGTGCCCGAAAAATCGTAGCAGCCGTAGCGGAGCACCGCCGCCTTGATGCGTCGAAAGGCCGCATCGTGTTTGTCGCGAAGCCGGAGGAGCGTGCAAAGCGCCAGATGCGCCCCGGCGGAGTCGCCACTGATCACAACCGGCTTGCCTGCGAGATCCGGGTCGCGCTCGTCTTCGAGGAGCCAGACCGCCGCCGCTTCGCAATCCTCGATGCTCGCGGAGATGGGACGTTGCGCCGATCGCACGAAGCGATAGCTGGGCGAGACGATGGTCAAACCGCACTCTTCGGCCAGGAGGGCGTTTGTGGCGTCATTCTGCGCCGGAATACCAAGGACCCAGCCGCCCCCGTGAATATCGAGGAGGATGCCGCGCGATTCGCCGGGCGGGCGGACGACGCGCACCTGGATCGCGTGGCCGGAACGGTCCGCCACCCGGTGCTCCACCCGAAAGCCGCGCGCCCGCAGGCGGCGGTCCGCACGCGGCGCCGAAAGTCGCAGCATCTCCTGCATGCACCGGCTCAAGAAGAGCGGGCCGCGGAATCGTGGAAGAAACGAAAGCCACTGGTAAATACGCCGCGCTTCCGCGAGATCGGATTCGGAAAAGGCGAGCGGAGCTACGGCAGATTGCATCTTTCAGACAACCCGTAGGCGGAATTCGCCGTCGGCGCAACTCGGTCGCAAAATTCAATTCAGCCTCATCTCGAATAGAATTCATACCAACACGGCCGAATCCGACGAGTCCGATAGTGACGCTCCATTTCTGATTTGGGGTTGTCGTCGGAAAGGTATAAATACCCGCCAACCCCGCTTAGGGCGCCGCCAGGATGCCAAGTGACAAATTCAACCTTTACGCGGTTTCCTTCATCTCTCTCAGCGTAAATGGCGTTGAGATCTCCCGCGGTCCAAAAGCCTGCGGTCGGCTCCACCATATGAAAGCCTGACACGGGAAGGTTGGCCGTGATGTCTTCGACGGCGCGTGTGTAAGCCGGAAGCCGCCAAAGGAATATTCGGCTTCTGGTCAGGCCACCCATCATTCCGGCGGGAACTATCAATATGAGGGCAACCAATTCGATCGCGGCCGCCCGGCCATACCATCTTCGCTTCGAACAAATCACCGGAGCGCCCGAAACAACTCTATCCAGCACGGTCCCACCCATGAGAGCGATATGACCCAAAAAGAGCAAAAGGCCCGCGCTGGCGAGCGTCGGATAGCCGAAGGCTCCCGTCAAAAACATACAAATGACCAGCGCACTCGAATGGATCAATGGGTAGAACCGGCGAAGATCCCATAGGACAACAATGACAAAAGAAATCGCCAACACCCAAAGGGTGACGACAAAGAAGAGATTCAAGAGGGATGGATTTAACGCAAACTAAACGGCCACGCTCACGGCCGCCGGCAACTCAAAAGCAAAACACGCGCCGCCTCCCTCGGCATTCTCAGCGCTGACCGTTCCGCCGTGGGCCTCGACCATGGAACGTACGATGGCAAGCCCCATTCCCAGGCCGTCTTCCTTGGTCGTGTAAAATTGCTCGAAGAGACGCTCCTGCGTAGTCTCAGAAATGCCTGTGCCATGATCGCGGACGGCGACCCGGACCATCTCGTCGCCGTGGACTCGAGTCGTGATCTCCACCTTGCGTTTCACCGCCGGTGTGTCGCGCATGGCGTGAAAGGCGTTGCTTACGAGATTGATGAGGATCTGCTGGATCTGGACGGGATCGGCCTCGACGAGGGGGAGGCCGTCGGCCAAAGATGTTAACACCTCGCACGAAAAGGCCGCGGCATCGGGCCGGACGACGAGCGCGACATTCGTCACGACTTTGTTAAGGCAGACGCGGCCGCGCACGCCGCCGCCTTTCTTGATGGCATTCCGCACGTTGAAAATGATCGCGCGCGCGCGCTTTCCGTCGGTTCCGATATCGGAAAGAATATCGCGCAGATCGCCGGGCGCGGCATTGTCGCCATCAATGAAGCGCACCCCAGCGCTGGCATTGGTGACAATTGCCGCGAGCGGCTGGCTGAGTTCATGGGCGAGGGAGGCGGTCATTTCCCCCAGCAGGCTCGCCCGCCCGAGCAGCTCGATTTGTTCGCGCTGCCGCCGCGCTTCCTCCTCGGCGCGTTTTCGCGGAGTGATGTCCACGACAGTCGCCAGGATCAGTGTCCCCCGCGGCATCTGGACTGGATTCAATCCCACTTCGAGCGGAAACTCGCTACCATCCTTTCTCCGGCCAAAGAGCTCCCGGCCGCCATCGATGAACCCGGCCAGCGGCACCGCCGAAATTCCCGCGCGCTGGGCAGCGTGATTTGTGGCAAACCGCTCGGGCAGGAGCGATTCGATCGAGGCGCCGATCAATTCGCTTCGCGAATAGCCAAAGAGCTCCTCGACGTGCGCATTAATCAGCACGATGCCGCCCCGTTCATCCATGAGCAGCGTCCCGCTCGGCGACGCCTCCGTCGCCAGGTTGAGAAGTTCCTGAGCTTCCTTTTTCTCGGTCACATCCATGGAGACGCCAAGCAGGCGGGTCGGCTTTCCGGATTCATCGGCCATGCAACGTCCCCGCCCGCCGATCCAGCGGATCGTTCCGTCCCGGAGCAGAACGCGGTACTCGACCTCGTACTCACTCTGCTCCTGAATGGCGCGGTCAATCACGGCTTCTCGCACGACGCGGTCTGCCGGGTGCACGCAATCGCTGAAGATGGCGCGATCGAGCGGAAGGCCTGTGGGAAACTCGAAAAGCTCGCGCGCCTTGTCTGAAGCCCAAAGTTCACCCGTCGCTGTATTCAGTTCCCAAACGCCGAGGCGGGCAGCTTTTGCGGCCAGAGTGATGCGTTCTTCACTTCGACCCAAGGAACGCTCGGCGCGGCGGCGCCGCACGAGATTCACAACCAGCGTGGAAATGAGCAGCGCCTGCACGCCGCACACCGATGCCGCCGCGATGATCCATCCGCGATATTGCTGCCAGGCGGTGGGAGCGCGGAATAACACCGTGCTGCCGCGCGGCAAGGTGCTCTCTTCGATCTTCCATTTTTGCAGCTCGCGCGCATCGTACCTCGGCGGCAGCGGCCCGACGAGGATCGGCGCGATGCTCGAAGCCGCCTCGCCGCGCAAAATACGAACGGCCCTACGCGCCGCCAGTACGCCCTCCTCCTCGCCCTGATAAAGGCGCCCGCCCACGATCCCTAGTCCCAATTGATTTTGAAATAATCCATTGATCGGCGCATTGGCTACCGCATGAATCTTCCGGAGCACTTCGTCGGCATTGTGCGTAACACCGGAGGCATCGCGCATCATGAGGACGATGAGAATGAACGAATGCGGAGGGAGCTTTTTTGTGCGGTCCAGGATGCCATCGAGCGAAAGTTCGTTCAGCCACGTGAAGTGCACGCGGTTTTCGTAGGGCTGCAGTTCTTCCCGCAGCACATCGGCCCAATAGTGTTCGAGCGGAGACGCTCCGATAACGATGGCGATGTTATTCGTGGCCGGCGCGATTTCCAGGATGTCGTCGACTAGTCCGGGCAGATTGAAGGACTCGCCGACAAAGGCGGCATTTTGCTCCAGCGCGCCCGGCGGCAATCGCCGTTTGTCCATGCCGGTATAGATGATCGGCGTCGTCTTGGGAAAAAGCCGGTCGCGGTTTTTCGCGACAAAGACGCCGGCGGGCGAGCCAACTGGCACGACCAGATCAGGCTGCCATTTCGTCTGGCGGGCGTGCATGAGATCCACCAACGCTTCGTCCATATCGAGCGTGGCATAGCGAGCCACGTCGAGCGAGACCTCGTCGAGGTCGACCGGCTCTCCCATTTTCTCCGTGAGTTCCGTTTCGAAGGCCGTCGAGTGAGTGGTGAAGGGCGGCGCAGCACGTCCGAAGGAATGGACGATGAGCACGCGCTTCGGCGCAGCTCCGATCACTGGAATCGCCGGCCAGGCTAGCCAGCAGGCAGCGAAGACCCAGCAGAGGCAAGATTCCCGAAAAGGCACATGTCTCGTTTGCCTGTGCGGATCACGAGAGTCAACGCCTTCGGCAACAATGTGGGATTTACGAGTGAGTCTGTGTTCACCGCAGACTCACCGGAGCCCTCGACCGCCGGCTTTTCTGCAGGCGCGGCCGCCCAAATTTTTGCACTGCGAATCGGCGGCGGGGCGCTAACGTGGCGGCGTGAAGTTCTTCCACTCCGCCGATTGGCAGATCGGCGCGCGCTTCAGCCAATTTGGTTCCCAAGCCCCGCGCCTTCGCGAAGCGCGCGTGGCGACCTTGCGCCGCGCCCTGGCGGAAGCGGAGCGCTGCGGCGCGGAGGCGTTTCTCGTGGCCGGGGATCTTTTTGAAGATCCGCAGATCGAGCCGGCGCTCATTGCGGCGGTTTACGATGGCTTTGCCGAGCATCCGGGTGTGCCGATTTTCATCTGCCCGGGAAATCATGACCCTTACACCGGCCCGGCATCGATCTGGAGTCGGCGGCCTTTTTCCGAGCCGCCTCCGCACGTAAAGATCTTTCGCCATGCGGAGGCCTGTCCGCTGGGCGAGGCCTGGATCATCGCCAATCCGCTCACGCAAAAGCGTTCATCGGTCGATCCCTCCGCAGAAGTGGCGCGGCTGGCCCGCGAATTGCCGCCGGAGGCCATTAAAATCGGCCTCACGCACGGTTCGCCGGCCATCGGCAGCCTGCATCAGCCCGATGATTTCCCGATCGATCTGAATGCGGCGGCGCGCGGCGGGCTCGACTATCTCGCGCTCGGGCACTGGCACAGCGCGCAGGTTTTTGCCGGCGGGAGGATGTGCATGCCGGGTGCGCCGGAGCCCACGGGCTTTGGCGAAGCAGGCGGCGGCTGTGTGCAGCAGGTGGAAATTCGCCGCGCCGGGGAATTGCCTCGCATCACGCCGGTGCGCGTAGCCGCCTGGCGCTGGGAAGAGCGGCACTGCGATCTCACGGGGGATCCTCGCGCGGTGATCGAGGAATTCGCCCGCGCGCTCGGGGATGAGGCGCCGCGCTGTGTGGCGCGGGTGATCCTGCGCGGGAGCGCGCCGGCACGGGAGGCGGAGGGCTTCCGCGAATGGCTGCGCGAACGCCTGTCTGGCGTGGGCCTGCTGGATCTGCGCGATGAGACGGTTTCCGAAGTGGCCGCCGCAGAACTCGCCGGGCTGTGCAGCGAGCATCCCATCCTGGAATTTGTCCTAGCCGACCTGCAGGCGCTGGCGGCGCATCTGGCGACAGATGCGCATCCGGAGCTCCTCCACTCGGGCTTCAGCCCCACGGTCTTTGCCGAGGTCTGCGAGCGCATCGGCTTTCCCCTGGCGGAGGCGACGCCGGAATTCGTGGCCAACGCGCGGCGGCTCCTGCTCGCGGAGTTGCGGGAGGCGGCGGCATGTTGATCGAAGCGCTCGAAGTCGAGGCGGTGGGGCCTTTTCGGGATCGCGTGAGCGCCGGGCCTTTTGAAAAAGGTCTGAATATCCTGGCCCGGCCCAATGAATGGGGCAAAAGCACGCTGCTCAAAGCGCTAAGCCGGGCCTTTTTCGATCGCTACAGCTCGGCGGCGGAACCCATCATGCAGATGCGTCCGGCGGGAGGCACGCTTTCGCCGCGGGTCTCGGTGGTTTTTCAGGCGCAGGGAGGGCGCTTTCGACTGGTGAAACGCTTTCTGGAAGGCAAATCGTGCGAGCTCTTTCGCTGGACCGCCGAGCGCTGGGAGCGCACCGACGAATCGGATCGCGCCGACCAGCGGGTGCGGGAACTCCTGGGCGCGCCGGCGCTGGAAGGCCGCACGGCGAAGCCCGAGACCTGGGGCTTCGTGCGCTATCTCTGGGCTCGGCAGGATGAGGACGCCGACTGGCTGAGTTGGGATGGCGCAGCCGGAGATTCCGCGCGGCGCCGGCTGGCCGCTGTGCCGATCGATGCCGCCATGCGGGCGCTGCGGATGCGCCTGGATGAACGCGGCGCGCGGCTCTTCACGCCAACTGGCCGGGTGAAAGTCGGCAGCACGCTGGAGACAGCAGAGGTGAATTTGAAGGAGACCGAGCGCCAGCTCGGCGAAGTCCGTGCGAGGCGGGAAGCCTTGCAGGAACTGGAAAAGCGCCATGCCATCGCGGTGGCCGAGATTCCCCTCCTCCTGCGCGAACGCGACGAAACCGCCCGCCATGCGGCGGAGCTAAAACTCCAGGCCGAGGCCGCAGAGAAACTCGTGGCCGAAATGGAGCGCCTCGAGGCGGACCTCGCCCGCGCGGATGCCGCGCTGCGCCAACTCGGCGCAGACCGCGACGCCGAGGCCGCGCTGGCGATGGCGCTCGCTGCGGCGGAGCACGAAGGCGCAACCGCCGCCAACGCGCTCGACGCGCTCGAGCCGGAGGCGCCGAAACTCGAAGCGCAGCTCGATGCCCAGCTCACCGCGCGCGCCGCCGCGCGCCTGGAAGTCGAACGTGCGGAGGAGCGGCTTCGCAAAACGCGCGAGGCGCTGCGACAGCTCCGCAGTAGAGAGAAGCTCTCCCGGATGCGCGCAGTGCGGGAACGAGTCGCGACAAGCGCAGCGGAATTGGACCGCGAGAAGGCCGCGCTCGCTGCGCTCCCGGCCGTGACCGATACCCAGCTCACGCAATGGCGGCGCAAGGACCAGGCGCTGCGCGAAAACCGGCTGCGACTGGAAGCGGTGGCGCTGCGCGTCACGCTCATTCCGGGGGAAACCAAACAGGTGACAGATGTCGCATCCAGCCGCCAAGTGGATGTTACCGCCGGCGCCCGGGAAACCTTTCGGACGGCGCAGAGCCTTCATTTGCGCTTGGAAAATTGGGGCGAAATCGAAATCTTTTCGGGCGCGGCGGAAGCGATCGCACTGGAGACACAGATCGCCGCGGATGACGCCGACCTGCGCCAGGCCTTGGCCAAAGTCGGACTGGCCACTCTCGCCGAAGCCGAGGCCGTGTCCGAACGCGCGCGGGAATTGGCGCGCGCGGTCAAGGCGCATCAGGCCATGGTCACGGCGCATCTCGGTGAATGGGCTTCAGTGGCGGCGCTGGAAGCCGCGATGGCGAAGGAGGAAGCCAGGTTCGCACCGGCGATCGACGCGCGCCACGAGGAGGAGGAAATCTCGGAAGCGTCGCTCAGCGCGGAAGAACAGCAGCTGGACACCGAACGCACCGCGCGCCTGCACGACGATGCGGCGGCGGCCGCGCGCGGGGAGGCCGCTCGGGCAGAACTGGACGCGTTGCGACGCCGCCGTGAGGAAGTGCGTGTCGCCGCAGGAAAGGCGGAGACACGACTCAAAGGGCTGCAAGAGCAGCGCGCGGCGCTGGCGGCGCGGCATCCTGCGGGTCTGACGGAGGCTCTGGCCGCAGCGCAAGGCAACTTCGTGCGCGCCGAGGCCCACGTGGTCGAAGCCCGGCGGCGGCTTCCGCCCGAGGCGGCAATGCTCCCGGCGCGCAGCCGGCGCGCCGCGCAGGCCGCCGCCGAAGTCGCCGAAGCGCTCCACAAACGCCAGACCGAACAACGCGAACTCGAAATCGTGCTCCAGGAACGCGGAGGGGAAAGCCTTTATACGCGTGAGGCCGAACTCGAAGACGATCGCGAAGCCGGCCGCGCCGCCGCCGCCCGCTTGCGCGCCGAAGGCTGCGCCTGCCGCCTGCTCAGCGCCATGATTGAAAGCCACGAGCAGCGCATCATCAAGGGGGTGCTCGGGCCGTTGGAAGATCGGCTGACCGAAGTCTTTGGCGGCATCACCGGCATCCCGACGCGGCGCGTCTGGCTGGATGAATCGCTGGGCATCCGCGGAGTCGGCGCTCGCGCCGATGCGCTCACTCCCTTTCACGATCTATCCCGCGGCGCTCGCGAGCAACTCGTACTCGCGCTCCGGGCGGCCGTGGCGCTGGAGCTGGCCAAAGACGAGCCGCAATGCCTCATCCTGGACGACGTGCTCGTGCATACCGATCCGGCCCGGCAGGAAAATGTCCTCGATTACCTGCAAAAACTCGGGGAAAGCCTGCAAATCGTGGTCCTGACGTGCCATGCGGATCGGTATCGAGGGGTGGGCGCGGCGCTGCAGGCGGGGTGACCCCGGCGCCGTGTTCGGTCGCGCTACATCTCCAGCTAAGATCTCTCCGGCAAACGGCTTGCTCCATGGAAAGTTGCCTCGCCCTTCGTCCGTGCGAAATTGCCGTTCGTGAGAATCCCGCCCATCACCTTCCCCACTCTCATTCTCGCCGCCGCGCTCGTGTTTGCCGCGGCGCGGTCGGCGCACGCCGTCACGGCGGATTTCGCCAAAGACGTGCGTCCTCTTTTGGAGACCTATTGCTTCAAGTGCCACGCAAATGGGAAGAAAAAGGGCAACGTCACGCTGGACAATTTTTCGAATGCCGAGGCGGCGATGAAGGATCCCAAGACCTGGCAGGCCGTCCTGGAGAATTTGCAGAATGGCGACATGCCGCCGGACGACGAAGAGAAGCAACCGACGCTCGACGAGCGGGAACGCATCACCCATTGGATTCAGGCCGCGGTTTTCGTCATCGATCCCGATCACCCGGATCCAGGTCGGGTCACGATCCGCCGGCTGAACCGCGCCGAGTATAACAATACCATCCGCGATCTCGTGGGCGTCGATTTCGAGCCGGCCGCAGATTTCCCCGTCGATGACACAGGGTATGGCTTTGACGACATCGGCGACGTGCTCTCCATGCCGCCCGTGCTGTTCGAGCGCTATCTCTCTGCGGCAGAAAAGGTCATGAGCGCAGCGATTTTGAACGACCACAAGCCGCGCGCCAAAACCACGAATCTGGACCTGCTCGCCATCACCGGCGGTCCCGACAAGGGCAACACCGGGAGCGCCCGCCGCATCGACGAGCGCGCCTCTTCGCTGGAGATCGATTGCTCCCAGGCCGGCGCCTATACCTTGCGCATCGACGCCTTGGCCCCCAAGGTGGGCCCCGACCCGACCCGGCTGGACGTGAAGCTCGACGGCAAGCCGGTAAACGTGCCGATCCTCGCCAGCCAGCGCGACGTCTCGACGACCTTGCGCCTTCCCTTGCCCGTAGACAAGGCCGGGAAACACACCCTCACACTTTCGGTGGGCAATCCGCTGGCCAAGCCGGAGACGAAGAATGGAAAGCCGGTGACCCGCACCGTGACCTTGCAAGAGTTGGCCCTTATTTCCCCGCCCCAGCCCGTGACGGCGCCGGAAAGCCAGTCGCGCATCTTTGCCGCCGGCCGCGGCCAACCGACGCTCGATGCCTCGGCCCGCGCCATCATCAATAACTTCGCCTCGCGCGCCTTCCGCCGGCCGCTCCAATCTGCGGAAGTCGATCGCTTCATGTACATCTACTCGCTGGCGCACAAGAAGGGCGGCAACTTCGAGCAGAGCGTGCAGACTGCGCTTACCGCCACGCTTGTTTCTCCCTACTTCCTTTTCCGCGGCGAGGTGCAGGATCACCCCGACGATCCGAAAGGCCCGCAACCCATCGACGAATGGGCGCTGGCCTCGCGTCTCTCCTACTTTCTCTGGAGCACCATGCCGGATGCAGAACTCTTCAGCCAGGCGCAGGCCGGCACGCTGCGAAAGAACCTGGAGCCCCAGGTGCGCCGGATGCTCGCCGATTCCAAGGCCCATGCGCTCGTAAACAATTTCGCCGGCCAGTGGCTGCAAATCCGCAACGTGACGCAGGTCCAGCCCGATCCCAAGACCTTCCCGGAATGGGATCGCCTGCTCGGCAAGGCCATGGAGCGCGAGACCGAGATGCTCATCGAGCACATCCTGCACGACGACCGCCCCATCACCGAAGTCATCTCCGCGGACTATACCTATGTAAATGAGCGCCTAGCGAAACTCTACGGCATCAACGGAGTGGAAGGCGATGCCTTCGTGAAAGTGAAGCTGCCGCCGAATCGGCCGGGCGGCATTCTTGGTCAAGGCACGTTTCTGACCATCACTTCGAATCCAACGAGAACCTCACCCGTAAAGCGCGGCAAATTCGTTCTGGAGAATCTGCTCGGTTCACCGCCGCCGCCCCCGCCGCCAGATGTGCCCGATCTCAACGACGCCAAGCGCACCGAGTTGCATGGCTCGCTACGCCAGAAGATGGAGCAACATCGCACGAATGCCATTTGCGCAAGCTGCCATCAGCGCATGGATCCCCTGGGCTTCGGCCTGGAAAACTTCGACGGCATCGGCCAATGGCGCGAGAAGGACGGCGACGCCAAGGTCGACGCGTCGGGCACGCTGGTCAGCGGCGAACATTTTGCCGGCCCGACGGAATTGCAAAAAATCCTGCTAACAAAGAAGCGGCCTGACTTCCTGCGTTGCGTCTCGGAAAAAATCCTTACCTACGCGCTGGGCCGCGGGATGGAATACTATGACCGCCCCGCCATCGAAAAAATCGTCGCAGATATGGATAAAGATGGCGCTAAACTGTCCAGCCTCGTCCTGGCAGTGGTGAAAAGCGCGCCTTTTGAAATGCGGCGCGGCGAAGGCGACCACCGAAAGTTTGCGGCCATCGGGCCGGGCGGGAAGTGAGCCCGCGAGACGTAACTAGATTGCGGGTTCCACCAAGCGAAGTTTTTCGAAATAATCCCGATAATAACCGCGATCACGCGCAAGCAATTGATCTGCGTGGATTTGGGCATGCGCTGCAATGAGGAAATCTGCAACCACACGGGTCTTTCCAGTTTTGCCAGCCCGCTTGAGATACCGACGGTAATGCTCCCCGGCGAGAAGCGCTGAGGCAAGTGAGTGTGGTTCAAAATCAAGACTGCAATCTTCCAGAAACCGCTCGAGTTCACCTGCCGGAAGCGCCGGTGCAATTTCGGCGATTACCGTTTCACAGATGATGAGGCGTCCCGTGTCGGCGGCACGTTGAAGGGTGGCCTGCGCCGCCGCTTCGTATTTTGGATGAGCGGTCAGCACATCCAAAAGGACGGAAGAATCAACGGCGGTTACCATCTCGCGCCGCGTTCAGGTATTCATCGGTGGTGGCTCCAAGCGGTAAGCGGCCCTTCCCAGCCCACCGAGCAAAGGGGTTTTCTTTTCGAACCTTGACCGCAACCAAACGTCCACTTTCGACGGAAAAGACTAATGCAGAGCCTTTTACGAGTCCCATTTTGCGCCGAAGTTCCTTGGGAATTGTCACTTGGCCTTTCTCAGAAATAGTACTCGGCATGAGTAAAGAATATCCAGCTTTACTAAGGAGTAAAGAGGCAAGTTCTGGTGGTGGACGCCGAAGGAGGTGCTACCTCCCTGCCACAATCTCCACCGCCACCCCATCCGGCGCCTGCACGTCGGACTTCACCGTGCCATCTGCCTGCCGCTCATGCCGCACTTTGATCGGCCCCAGCGGCGTCGGATAGGTTCCTTCCGCCCATTTCAAGCGCCCAAGCTGCGCTTCGACCCGCACTCGCTTGCAACCGGGTTCCAGCGGTTGCACTCCCAACACGCGCTGACTCATAAACGCCGCCGGGCCGCTCGCCCAGCCATGGCAAAACGAATGCCGATATCCTACATAACAATACGCCCCGAAATCGCCGTGTAGATCTTTCTTTCCGGGCGGGACGAGTTCGTCGATGCGCCCGGCATCCTTTGTCCAGGCCAGGTCGAAATCCTCCCAAAAGGTCGTGGCGCCAACGTCCAACATTCCGCCCCAATACGTGCTGATCATGTCCAGCGCCGCATTCATCTCGTGCGCTTCGGCGAGCGCCTGCAACACGTAGAAACCGTAGAAGGTGCTGATGCCCTGCGCCCCGCCCTGCTCGAGCATCGCGGCTGTTTCGTGCGCGTCGGCAATTCCGGCCATCACTTGCAGCGCAGCGCCGGATTTCGAGCCATTGACCTCCGGCGCATACTTCCGGGCGCGCGTCGCCGCTGCGGTGCAAACCGCTGCAGTATCCTTGTCGCCCAGCGCGCTGAGCATCCGCGCGCCGCTATCGAAGGTCATGACAAGCAATCCCTGCAACCCGGCGGTGACACCTTTTTGATTTGGTGAACTCGGCCAATCGAGAAACCGCGAGCCGGTCAAGTGATCGTGTCCGGAGTCATCGATCATCCCGGCGAGCCGTGTAAGGAGCGCCGCTAGATACGGCTGCTGCTTTTCCAGATACGCCCGGTCGCCGTGGTGCATCCACCATTGTTCCTGGATGAGCACCCACCACATCGAGTAACTGGAGATGCCGTTCATCCATTCGGTGACAGGTGTGGCATCGCGCGTGAGATCTAGGGAACGCGGCACGACGTCGTTAAACCCAAAGACCGCATCGATCGTGCTCACTTCCGGATGCATGTCGCCGATCCAGACGAGCCGGTCGCGTTTGATGCCGTCCCAGAGATAGTCCTGCATATTGAGCTGCACTGTGTAGGCCGCCGTTTCCCAGATATGATTCAGGCGCTCGTCGTCGCAGCGGAATGTGCCCACCCGCGGAATGTCGCGCAATTGCGCTACGGCGCGCACTTGTGACAAATGTACCGGACGCTTGGAATCCGCCGTGTCGATGCGCACGAAGCGAAAGCCGCTCGGGCCAACGGTTTTCCGGCCCAACCAGGGCAAGCCCACCACCTGATCACGCACGGCGTGGTCGTTCTCCGCGCCCTTTTGCCCGATATCAGACATGGCCTCGCTCACGCTTTCACCAAAGCGAACGCGCACGGGATTTGGCGCCTTGTCTCCCGCCATGGGCGTGATGATTTCGATGAGACCGGCGATCTCGACGCCAAAGTCGAGCAGGATGCCGGCTGGCTGGCCGCCTTTCGGCGTGAGCACGCAGGGCGGCTGCAGATCCTTCAATAGCGCCTGACCGGGCTTGGCCTCAACCAGCCCGGCTGCATTTTCCACGCCCTCGGTCGATTGCCACACGACGCGCGTGGGCTGAAGGTAGCTGGAGGAAATCGGAGCCGGCACAGCCCGGCTGACCAGCTCCGGCGGCAGCGGCGCGGCGCTCACGGCAACACCGCCAAGCAGCAGGAGAGTAAAGTGGAAAAACGAAACTTTGGACAGGCTCATGCGGAAATTCGGAGGTTCGTAAATGGAGTTGGAAAAGGATCTCAAGCGACGCGGGCTGCAGTCGTGGCGGCGTATGGATTCGGGAACGCGCCGTGACGGGAGGGCGTGGAAGAGCTGATGGGCAAATGGCTTTTGCGATATTCCCGCGGGGTCGCGCCCATGGCGGCGTGGAAACGGCGCGCGAAGTAGTTGGAATCACTAAAGCCCACACGGAAGGCGATCTCGGTCACGGTATCGTCCGTGCCGCGCAGCAGACTTGCCGCGTGATTAATGCGCAGGATGTTCAGATACTCGATGGGCGCATGACCGATCGCCGCCTCAAAGGCGCGAATGAACGAGCGTCGCGACATGTGGGCGATGGCGGCGAGCTCATCCACCGTGATCGATTCGGCATAGTTTTTCTCCAGATGCGAGATGGCCTTGCCGATGCGCAGGAGCGCGCGCGAGTCCGGATTTTGCGCGCCTTCGTAGCAGCGCGACAAATGTCCGATGAGGCGCATGAATTCCGCGCGGACGAGGAAGCCGAAACCCGGCGGCCGCGCGCCCAGTTCCTCCTCCATCCGCTCGACGATCGCCAGGGCAGCGCTAAGCTGTTGCGGGGACAAATGTAGCCGGCTCTCGAAGCTATGGCGTTTCCGCCAGGCCGGCTCCAACGTGAAGAGCGCGTGATAGCCGGGCAGCGTGACGAGATCATCGAGCTGCAGGTCGAGGCGCTCGCGCTCGAAGAGCACATTGACCAGGCAAAGCTGCGCCATGTCGCGGTACTCGTGCGCGCGCGGTCCGCCAATTACAAAGACATCGCCGGCGGCGAGCGGCCACGATTCACGTTCCGTGACGTGCAGGCCGCTCCCGCTGGTGATGAGCACGATCTCCGAGAACTCGTGCGAATGTGGCTCGAAGGGCCCCTGCGGCTCGCGACGCTCGACCGCGAGGGGAAACCCTCGAAACCAGTCTTGCGCCTTGAGCTCGCGGGACATGTTAGTTCGCGTTAGCGCAGGAACGCTTCGTGCAGGCCGCCGTCGATCGTCAGGATCTGTCCGGTCGTCTTGCTCAGGCGGCCGCTCACGAGCAGGAAGTAAGCTTCCGCCTGGTCGGCCGGCGTGATCGGCGCTTTCGTCAAGGTGCGGTCGGCGTAGAATTGCGCGAGCTTTGTGACGAGCGTCTCGGTTTCTTCCGTCTCGCTGTAGGGAATCTGGTACTTAGCCAGCGAGCCGATGACGCGATCCCGAGGGAACATCGCGCTGCCTTGCACCACGGTCGCGGGAGCCACGCCATTCACCCGCACGAGCGGCGAAAGTTCGATGGCTAGTTCACGCACCAAGTGATTGGCTGCGGCCTTGGAAACGTCGTAGGCGACGCTGCCTTTCTTAGCCACTGCGGCGTTGGCGCTCGTGGTCAGAACGACTGCGCCTTTCAGCCCTTGTTTGCGGAAGGTCTTGGCGGCTTCGTCGGCGACGAGGTAACTGCCGGTCACATTGACCTTAAGCGTGAAATCCCACTTCTCGTCCGGGATGTGTCCCGTCGTGTCGCTCGGCCAGAATACGCCGGCGGTCACACAAATCGCATCGAAACCGCCGTAAGCCAGCGCCACCTGATCGAGCATCTGGCGAATGCTCTCGCGCTTCGTGAGATCGCAGGCCAGACCGATCGCCGGGCCGCAGCCCGAAATCCCGCTGCCCGCCACGCCGATACCCACGCCATACTTGTCGGTGATTTCCTTGGCCGTAGCCTCGGCCCCAGTGCTGTTGAGATCCACACAAACGATGTGTGCGCCATCCTTCACGAGGCGATGCGCCGTTTCCTTGCCGATGCCCGAACCGGCCCCAATCACAATGATCACCTGGCGCGCCAGCTCTTTTTCCGCCGGCATACGTTTCAGCTTAGCTTCTTCGAGCAGCCAGTATTCGATATCGAAGGCCTCCTGCTGCGGCAGGGAAATGTATTCGTCGATCGCTTCGGCCCCGCGCATCACTTCCACCGCGCAGTTATAGAATTCCGCGGTTACGCGGCTTTCGCTCTTGTCCTTGCCCCAGGCGATCATCCCCAGGCCCGGGATGAGCACCACGGTGGGATTCGGATCGCGCATGGCCGGCGAGTTGGCGTGCTTGCAGCGGTCGTAATAGGCGGCGTAGTCGAGCCGGTACTTTTCCAGACCCGCAGCGAGCTTGGCTTCCAGCGCGGCGACGTCTTCCTTCGTCCCATCCCACTCGACATAGAGCGGCTTGATCTTCGTGCGCAGAAAATGGTCCGGGCAGCTCGTGCCCAGCTCGGCGAGGCGCGCGGCGTCATGCGAATTCACAAAGCGCAGGATCTTTTCGTCGTCCTGCACGGTGCCAACAAAGCGCTTCTGCTGGCTCACCTTTCCGCGCAGCCAGGGAAGGATGGCGGCAAATTTCGCCTGACGCTCTTCCGGGGCCAGGGAGACGTACTTGGCGCCGCCAAAGGCCGCAGCGTCACCGCCCTTGGCCTGGTATTTCGACTCGATATACTCCGCCGCCTTCTCGATGAAGGAGAGCGTGAGCTGATAACAAGCCTTCTCGTCGTCGTCCCAGGAAATGAAGCCGTGCTGGCCCATCATGATAGCCTTCACGCCCGGCGTTTGTTTCTCAATTTCCTGCATGGCCAGGCCGAGTTCGAAGCCCGGACGCATCCACGGCACATAAGCCATCGCGCCGCCGAAGATCTCTTTGGTCAACTCCTGGCAACGCCGGCTCGCTGCGACGGCGATGATGGCATTTGGGTGCATGTGATCGACATGCTTGCCGCTGAGGAAGGAGTGAAGCGGCGTATCGATCGAAGACGCGCGCGGATTAAGATTGAAGGTGGCGTGCGTGTACATGCCAACCATGTCGTCCTCGGCGGCGCTCTTCAGGCCCTTGTCCGCCCTGGCGCCATAGGTCTTTTGCATGGCGATGAGCTTCTCCTGGTAGAGCGAAGAGAAATTTTCGCGCAGGGAGGTGCGCAGATCACCGCCGGAGCCTTTCACCCAGAGCACTTCGGTGGCCTCGCCGGTCAGCGGATCCTTTTCCTGGAGCTTCGAGGAGGTATTGCCGCCGCCCGTATTCGTGACGCGCTGGTCGCTGCCGAGCAGATTCGAGCGATAGATGAGGCGGCCGACGGGGTCCAGCGAAGCAGCTTTAGCGTCGTCCCAGAGATAGTTTACGTAGCGATATTGCGACATGGCGATAGAGGTAGTGAGGTGAGGGCTCCAAAATTGGAGCCGATGGATGGATTCGGCGAGTAATTATGACGAGGTGGACGCCCCCTTGGGGAGCGAGAGGAGCTGGGCAAAGCGTTCCCGCGCTTCCTTCCAATCCGCGGTATCGGCGGGAATGAATTCCTGTGTTTCCGCAGAAGCCCAGGCGATACGACGGATGTCGTCGAGCGACGCGAGTTCGCCGTGGGAGCGCGCCTGCACGAGCAGATTCCCCATGGCAGTGGCTTCGACCGGGCCGGCAAGGACGGTGCGCTGACAGGCATTGGCCGTGAATTGATTGAGCAGCGCATTGCGCGAACCGCCGCCCACCACATGGATCATCTCCACCCAGGAGCCGGTGAGTTCTTTCATCCAATCCAGGACCACAGCGTATTTCAGGGCCAGGCTTTCCAGCGCACAACGGACGAATTGCCCAGGAGTTTCCGGCACAGGCTGACCAGTCTCCCGACACGCGGCGGCGATCGCCTCCGGCATATCGGGTGGATTAAAGAAACGCGGCTGATCAGGGTCGATGAGCGAACGGAATTTCGGCGCAGCCTCGGCTTGCCGGACGAGTTCTGCATAGTCTGCAGTTTGACCCTGCCGCTCGAAAGAACGCCGGCAGCCCTGTACGAGCCACATGCCCATGATATTCTTGAGCAGTCGATACGTGCCGTCGACGCCGCCTTCGTTGGTCACGTTCAGTTCCAGCGCGCGAGGCGTGAGGATGGGGCGCGGCAATTCCATGCCGATGAGCGACCAGGTGCCCGAGGAAATGTAGGCCCAGTTGGTTTGTCCGGTGCGCGCGGTCGGCACCGCGACCACGGCGGATCCGGTATCGTGCGTCGCCGGGGCAATCACTTGAACGCCCGCGCCCAGTCCGGTCTGGCGTTGCACTGCAGGAAGCAAGGCGCCGAGATTCGCGCCCGGTTGTATGACTTCCGGCAACATCCTTGTCGGAATGCCCAAGCCGTGGAGAAACTCTGTCGACCAGCGCTGTTCCTTGGGATGGAAGAACTGCGTCGTCGTGGCATTGGTAAACTCGCTCACCCGCGCGCCGCTGAGACACCAGTGAAAAAAGTCCGGGATGAGTAACAAACAATCGGCTGCTTCGAGCAACTCGGGATTGTCCCGCTGCATGGCGAAGAGCTGGATGAGCGTATTAATCGGCATCGACTGGATACCGCTCGCCGCAAAGATCTCGGCGCGCGAGACGCGTTCGAGCAGTTCGCCAAAAGCCACGGGATTCCGCGCATCGCGATAGTGACGGGGCAGACCGAGCAGTTCGTTTGATTTCGAGAGCAAGGCGAAATCCACGCCCCAGGTGTCGACGCCGACCGAAACCACCGACTCGCCAAATCGTCCGGCCGCCGCCGTCAGCCCCGCGCCGATTTCCTCCCACAGGCGCTGCACATTCCAGCGCAGGCTTTCTGCCAGCGGCGCTGCGCCATTCGCAAAGCGATGAACTTCCTCCAGGCGCATTTCGCGCCCATTCCACAGTCCGGCAACGACGCGGCCGCTTTCGGCGCCGAGGTCGACTGCGAGATAACATTGGTCTGCCATAGAGAAAGGGAAATGCGGAGCGCCGCGCGATCAGAGCTTGCGATCGGCCTGGGCGCTGCGGAGGTGAATGGTTTTATGTTCGAGGTCGTGAACGGCACGGATGTAGCGCACGGTGCGCGACTTGGCGCGCATGAGGATCGACGAAGTGATGGCATTCCGGCCCGTGAGCTTCACGCCGGGTAACAAAGGGCTGTCGGAGATACCCGTGGCGCAAAAGATCGCGCTGTCGCCGGAAGCGAGATCGTTATGTCGATAGACACGAGTCAATTCCTCTTCGGTCGTCTCCTGCAGGAGCAATTGGCGCTCCGCCTCATCGCGTGGCCACATGCGCAGCAGGATCTCGCCACCCAGCGCCTTCAGCGCGGCGGCGGTGAGCACGCCTTCTGGCGACCCTCCGATGCCATAGTAAAGATCCACGCCTGAGTCGGGCAGCGATGGCGAGACCGCGGCGGTGATGTCGCCATCGGTAATGAGCCGGAGCGCAGCGCCGCTGCGGCGCACCGCTGCGATAATCTCCGCATGACGCGGGCGATTCATGGTCGTCACGACGACATCTGTCACCCGTTTGCCGAGCGCGTCAGCCACGCGCTGGATCGTTTGCTCCAGCGGATCGTTGAGGCCGATGGCCGTCATGCCGCCTTCGATTGCACGGACGACTTCGGGCCCGTATGCGAGTTTGGTCGAGTAAAAGCTCGGCAGATTCTTCAGCGCATGCTCTTGTCCCGGAAGCCGTTCGCTCCCCGCGATCACGGAGATGGCATTGGGCATGCCTGCGGCAATGTTTGTCGTGCCATCGATAGGATCGAGGGCGATGTCGAAGCGCGGCGATCCCGTGCGCCAAGTGCCGAGCTGCTCACCTAGGAAGATTCCCGGCGCATTGTCTTTCAACCCTTCGCCAATGACGACTTCTCCCGCGATGTCCACCAGATCAAATACGCCGTAGATCGCATCGCAGGCGGCCGCATCGGCCAATTCCTTTTCGCCGCGGCCCAGCCAGCTCAGCGAATTCAGCGCTGCATTTTCCGTCGCGCGAACGAATTCGAATTCGATCGTGCGCTCGGGATCAGTGCGTGTAAGGGAATCAGCCATGGGAATCAGGGCGTGGGTAATTGGCTGATAAATTGATAGGAGCCGGAGGGGACCAGAAGCTGGATTTCGCCCTGTCCGGCGCCGCGCAGGGAAATCTCGGGGATTTTGGCCAGTGGTTTTCCTCGTTCTCCCTCAGTCACGTTAGGGGGCGTGGAAACAGGCAGGTAGACGGTCGCTTGCGCGTTTGCGGGAATCGTAACATTCAGGAAAAAAAGCCCGCCATGACAGCCGCACCGAGATGCGACTAGGCCGCTTGGCGAATTGTAACGCGCATTGACCCAACTGATCGATGGCAAATCGGGATTGCTGCCGACCGTCGGCATCCGCGGATGAATGATGAATGTCCGGCAACCGGTCCCCTCCACGTCGATGCCAGCGAGATCGCGGAAGGCCCATTCATTCACCGCACCGAAAGCGTAGTGGCTGAAGGAATTCATTGCCGCATTGTTATGGCCCGTCGCTCCATTGAAGCCGTGCTCCCGGGTAAAAGAATCCCACCGCTCCCAAACCGAGGTCGCGCCATTCACGACTTCATAACCCCAACTCGGGAACTGGCGGCTCTGATAGAGGCGGCAGGCGAGATCGTGCTGGCCGTTTTCACTGAGGGCCGGAAGCAGCGGCTTGGTGCCGAGGAAGCCGGTGGCCATGTGGAAGCCGTGCGCGGCGATTTTATCGGCCAAGCGCTGGGCGAGCTTGGTGTTTTCATCCGCCGCCCGCGCCAGTCCAAAGCTCAATGTAAGGACATAGGCTGTTTGAGTATCTACGGAAAGCGAACCGTCCTCCTTTACATAGTCGTTCCGAAATTGGTCACGTATATTGGCGAAGAGCTTCCTATAGTCCTCAGCCTCAACTTTCTTTCCGAGCCCCTCAGCCATCTCGCCCATGAGCTGCGCGCTGTGGGCAAAGTAACAGGCGTCAATAAACGTGATGGGCGTGTCCTCCCCGACATTGAGCCAGTCGCCCCAGGTGTTCCCATCTGCGCGGCCGCGAAAATCCGGAGCGCGCTGTTTCCGCCAAGAGATGAAACGAGTCATCGAATCCCAATGCCGTTCCAGCTCCCGCCGGTCATCATAAACACGCCAGATCGTATAGGGGCAAATGATGCCCGCGTCCGTCCAAGCCGTGCCCCAGGTCGCCCCCGGACTGCCATGAGCCATGGGATAAGGGCAGTAGTCGGGATAGGCGCCAGAATCGCGCTGGGCCTCGTCGACATCGTCCAGCCACTTCGTAAAAAAGGCCGCAACGTCGGCATTGTAAGTCGCCGTGCGCACGTAGGCCTGGGCATCGCCCATCCAGCCCAGGCGCTCGTCGCGCTGCGGGCAGTCGGTGGGAACTTCAACGAAATTGGCGCGCTGCGTCCACTGGGTGTTTTTCCAGAAGCGGGTCATGATTTCGTCGCTGCAGGAGAAGTCGCTGGTCTGCGGCGTGTCGTTGTGCAGGACCAGTCCGGTGACCACGCTGAGATCCGGCTTCGCGGGCAAGCCGCGGATTTCGACATACTGGAAACCGTGATAAGTAAACCGCGGCGTCCAGGTTTCGCCGGCATCGTCGCCGCGCAAGGTATAGGAATCCGTCGCCCGAGCTTTGCGCAGATTTTCCGTCATGAGATGGCCATCCGGATGCAACATCTCGCCGTAGCGCAGGGTAAGCTTTGTACCCGCGACGCCTTTTATTGAAAGCCGAATGACGCCAGCGAAGTTCTGGCCAAAGTCGAAAATATAGACCCCGGGCTCTGGCTCCGTGAGGCGTTGCGCAGAAAGCTCCTGGGTGACGCGGATGGGCGGCGCAGGATACCACTGAAGTTTGGCTGGCTTTTGGAAGCCGAGTTCCACCTCCCGCTCCACGCCGGGCTCGTAGAACTTGGCTTTCACGCTGCCGTTGGACTCAGCCTTCACGGCGGGCTCCCAATTCCAAGGCTGAAGCGCACCGGAGGAAGCGCTGGGGCCGGCGGGCCGCGACCAGTTTGGATCGTACTGTCTGGCGTCATAGGATTCCCCCATGATGAGGTCGGCCTCACGGATCGCGCCGCTCTCCGCGACATGCCAGGAATCGTCGGTGGAGACGGTCTCGTGGCTGCCGTCTGCGTAGTCGATTTCGAGTTGCTCGAGCAATGCCGGAGTTTTTCCGTAAAGATAGCGACCCACGTGATTCGGCCCATAGCCGACGAGCAGGGCGTAGCCGACATAGCCGGCATACCAGCCGTCGGTGACAATGGTCCCGAGGCGATTTGCTCCCTGCGCGAGCACCTTCGTCACGTCGTGAACGCGGTAGTAGCTGCGCTTGTGATAGTCGGCCCAGCCACTTTCGAAAAAGGCGTCGCTCAGCTGCTGTCCGTTGAGCTGCGGCTCAGCCAAGCCCAGTGCGGAAACATAAAGCGTCGCCTGTCGGATGGGTTTGTTAACCGTGAAATCCTTGCGGTAATGATGCGCCGGCGGCAGATAGAGCGAGTCCCGCTTGGTGTGCAGCGGCGTGGCATCGTGAAAGGAAATCCATTGCGCCTTCCAATCTTCCGGCTGCAAATGCCCCATCCCCCAGGTCGCCGAAGCACTCCACTCCGAGGGCTGGTCAGCGCCATCCCAGGCGCGAAGTTTCCACCAGACCCGCTGGTTGGAATGCAGCGGCTGGCCACCGTAGGCGATCTGGCTTGTTTCGGAGCTTGCGATTTTGCCGCTGTCCCAGAGATCTCCGGAGTCCTTGGCCAGCGCTTCCTCGGAAGAGGAAACGAGGATTTGATAGGCCGTCTGAACCTGTGCGCGTTTGTCAGATTCGACGCGCCAGTCCAGCCGCGGCTGGGGCGTGTCGACGCCGAGCGGGGCGGTGAGATACTCTGCGCGTAAGGCCACCGGCTTCAGGGCGCCCTCGGCGGCTGAGGCAGCGACAGCAGCGGTGAGAAACAGCGCGGCGCAGGCAACGATCGGCATCGGCCGTACCGTCACTCTCGGAGAGTTAACCCCAAAGTTGAAATGGTAATTCGAAGTCATGATATGCGTGCGCAGTGTTTCCGTTGCCGGCGCCCAAGGCGGCGAGCCGATGGCTCGCCGCCTCTGTTGGAGCTTAGAAATCGAACTGATCGATGTTATCCTTCGTGAAAACGAAAGGCGTCCCGAGCACGATGTCGCTGCCTTCAATCTTCACGTCACCGAGCTTGCCGGCGTGAAAGGTAGTCGCGCCGGGTTTCAGGTCGCCCTTGGCCGCGGCCACGGCGGCCTGCACGGTGAGATAACCGAGATCCGAGACCTTCCACAGGACCACCGCCTGGGTCACACCATCCTTCACATACGCGCGGTTCTCGCTTGGCAGACCGAGGCCAATCACTTTCACCGCGCCGGTCTTGCCGGCTTGCTTCACGGCTTCTGCGGCTCCGGGGACGGCCGGCGAGCAGATCGCCATGACGAGTTTCAGGTTTGGATTCGCGCCGAGCAGATTGGCTGTTTCCTGTTGCGCCTTATCCTTTTGGTCGTCGCAGGGTTTTGTATCGACCAGCTTCATCTTGGGATATTTGTCATGCAGACGCGCCTCGATGTATTTGCGCCATTCATTCATGTTCGCCGCCGTGAGGGTCGCGGTGATGATGGCAAATTCGCCGTCCTCGTCACAAAGTTTGGCCGCCGTGTCCATGAGGGTTTCGCCGATGCCCTGCGCGGTGGCTTGGTTGACAAAGAAGGAGCGCGCGTCGGCCTGGGCATCGGAGTCGTAGGTCACAACCTTGATGCCCTTATCCTGCGCCTTCTTCAGCGCCGTAGAAATACCCTCGCGATTTTCGCAGGCCGCGGCGATGCCGTCCACACCGAGGGTGATCCAGTTCTCGACGATCTCGTTTTGTTTTGCGGGATCGGTATTGGTGGGTCCGTCGAAGATCAGCTCTACACCAAGCTCCTTGGCCGCTTCGCGCGCGCCTTTTTCACAGGTGACGAAGTATTGATTACCCTTGCTCTTGGGGAGAAGGGCGATGGTCAGCGACTTGCCGCCGCCGTTGTTGGAACCGGCGGGCGCGTCCGATTTGCCGCAGCCGGCAATCAATAGGAGCGCGGGGAGAAGGACGAGCGGGAGGAGGAGCTTCTTCATGTGGAGGTAGGCTTTGGGGTAACAGGGAGAGATTGCCGCCGCTGGCGGTGGGTGGAGATGATTTTCGCCAGCGCACTTCCGGCCAGCGCGAGCAGGAGCAGACCGCCCGTGCACATGCCGGAGAGCTCGCGGGAATAGGAAATGATCGTCGGAATGCGGGAGAGTCCGTTGCTCAGGATGGCGATGGCGAGGATGCCCAGAATCGTCCCGGAAACATTCCCCACTCCGCCAAAGATACTCGTGCCGCCGAGCACGACCGCTGTGATCGCCGCCAGTTCGTAACCCGAGCCGGCGTCCGCCCGCGCCTGGGTCACGCGCGCTGTGTAAATGATCGCCGCCAAGCCGGACACCACACCCGCTAGCACATAGGCCAGCGCCACGCGTCGATCCACCGGCAGCCCGGCATAGCGCGCGCCTTCGGGCGCAAAGCCGATCGCCCGCCAGGACCGGCCGTAGGTCATCTGGTGCACCAGGATCCAGATGAGCAGGGCTACCAGGAGAAAGACCCAGACCTGCGTGGGCAAGCCCGCGAAGGAACCGTTGCCGAGCAAAAGAAAACTCGCGGGAAACTTCGAATATGTGGCCGTGCCTTTCGTAATCGCCTCGGCCAGGCCGCGGAAGAGCGAGTAAGTCCCGAGCGTCACGATGAGCGGCGGCAGGCGCAGCTCCGTGATGAGCAGCGCATTGAACCCGCCGCAAAGGCCGCCGATGACGAGTGTAAGTCCGCCGGCGACCACGGGCGACAGGCCGGCTTCCTCGCACATCTTGCCAAATAACACCGCGCAAAGCCCGAGCAGCGAGCCCACGGAAAGATCGATGCCCCCCGTGAGAATGATCGGCATCATCACGAGCGCGAGCAGGCCGATCTCCGTGGAGTGCCGTAGGATGTTGCCCATGTTATCCGCCATAAGAAAGCGCCGCCCCGTGACCTGAAACAAGACCAGCTCCACCACGATCACCGCCAGGAGCACGAGTTCCTGCACGGGAACGGCGAGTTTCCGCGGAGCCGGGTTGGAAGGAGGCGCAGACATGAGTTCGGGGGTGAAAAATCAACGTTTGGCGCGGCGGGAGCGCAGGCCATCGGCCACCACGGCCAGCAGGATCACCGCGCCCTGGATGGCGCGTTCCCAATAAGCCTCGACATGGAGATAGGTGAGCGCGGGATTGATTGTGGCCAACAAAAGCAGACCGGCAAAGACACCCCACAGATTGCCCCGGCCGCCGGAAATCGACACGCCGCCCACCACTGCCGCCGCGATGACGCGCAGTTCCAGACCACCGCCGGATTTTGGATCCACCTGCGGCGAACGCATGAGATTCATTGCCGCCGCCAGGCCGACCAACGCGCCGAGCAGCACAAACACGCCAAAAGTCGTCTTCTCCGGGTTGATGCCCGCGAGCCGCGCCGCCTCCGCTTCGCTGCCCACCGCATAAACATACCGGGCGGCGCCGAGATTCTTCGTGGCCCACGCGGCAAACGCCAGCAAGGCCAGCGCCAGCGCGAGCAGCGCCGCCTGTCCGGCCGATTGACCGAGGCCAAACCATTGCACACCGGCGGGCAAATTGATGAAACGCCCCTGCTGCCAGAGCCGCAGGGCTTCCGCCCAGGTGACCATGGTCGCAAGCGTGACCACGATCGAAGGCAGCCTCAGCCAGGCGACCAGCGCGCCATTCACCGCGCCCATGAGCCCGCCCGCCACGATGAGCAGCGGCGCCACGATAACAAAAGACAGATGCGCCGAAGCCGCCAGCACGCCCCCAAGCACGGCACAGATGCCAAATTGCGAGCCCGCGGAAATATCGATCTGCCGCGCGAGGATGACCAGCGCCATGCCGATGGCGACAACGAGGGTCGGAGCCTGCTCCGCTAGTCGGGAAAGCAGCGGCTGCGGTTCAAAGAAATTCGGCGCAAAGATGGCCAGCGCGATGAGCAGAAGAGCCAGCGCCGCCGCCACGGAAAGTTCGCGAAAGTAACGGTTCATGCGGCGAGGATTTTGTCCGTTTGTCCCAGCGCCGCGGCCATCACGGTGTGAGCATCGGCCGTCTTGCCATCGAGGATGGCGGTGAGCCCGCCGCCGCGCATCACGCCGATGCGGTCGCTCATGCCGAGGATTTCCGGCAGATCCGAGGAAATCATGATCACCGCCATCCCGCGCGCGGCCAGACCGCGGATGATCTTGTGAATCTCACTTTTCGCGCCGACATCCACGCCCTGTGTGGGCTCGTCGAGAATGAGCACTTTCGGCTCGGTGGCCAGCCAGCGGGCGAGCGCGACTTTTTGTTGGTTGCCTCCGGAAAGCGTTCCGCCCGGAGAGGCCGGCGAATGCGCCTTGGTCCCGAGTTCGCGGATATAACGTTCCGCCAATTCCCGTTCTGCGCCGAAGCGCAGCCAGCCCAAGGGAAACAATCGCGGATGAATCGCCATCGTGGTATTCGCCGCGATCGCCATTTCCAAAATGACGCCATGCCGCCGGCGATCCTCCGGCACATAGGCGATGCGATGCTCTACCGCTTCGCGCGGGTTCCGCACGACGATGGGCTGGCCACTCAGCGAGATTTGTCCGGCATCCGCCGGCGTGATGCCGAAGAGCGTGCGCGCCAGTTCCGTACGGCCGGCGCCAAGCAGCCCGGCGAGACCAAAGATTTCGCCCGCCCGCACCGTGAGACTCACCTCGCGCACGCCCGAGGCGCTGCAACTCACACGATCCAGCGTCAGCACAGGCGCGCCGGGTTCGCCTTCCACCGGCGGATAGATCGCCTCCACTTCACGGCCGACCATGAGCTTAATGAGATCGGCTTCCTGCAAGCCGGAGGCGGATTGCGTCCCCAGCGTCTGGCCATCGCGCAGCACCGTGACGCGATCGGCGATTTGAAAGATCTCCTCCAGCCGGTGGGAAATGTAGATGAGCCCTACCCCCTGCGCGCGCAGCTCGCGCACCACACTCAGGAGAAACTCCACTTCCTTTTGCGGCAGCGAAGCCGTCGGCTCGTCCATGATGAGCACGCGTGCGCCACTGCCCAGCGCCTTGGCGATTTCCACGAGCTGCTGCTCGGGCATGGAGAGTTCGCGCACCTCCGTCGCGGGATCGATCGCTCCGCCGACCCGCGCGAGCAGTTCGCGAGCACGCGCCTCGCGGGCTTTCCAATCGATGTGGCGCAGCGCGCGCGGCGGTTCCAGGGCGAGCGCGATATTTTCACTCACCGTGAGATCGGGAAAAAGCGCCGGCTGCTGGTAAATGCAGGCAATGCCCAGCTTGTGCGCCGATTGCGGCGAGAGCCGGCTGATCGTTTCCCCAGCCACGACGATCTCACCTTCATCCGGCTGATGCGCCCCCGTGATAACCTTGATG
>FTCV01002738.1_pt1 | contig 50255 bp, 35 predicted proteins | sample 1639691 | NCBI WGS metagenome assembly FTCV01 (sample SAMEA3914864, study PRJEB12502) | metagenome | biome: forest; material: soil | place: USA | collected 2012-03-12 | depth 0.3 m
GCAAGGTGCGCTGGTTCGGCATGTCCGAACCGGCGGCGGAAACGGTGCGCCGCGCCCATGCCGTGCAGCCGGTGGCGATGTTGCAGAACGAATATTCGATGTGGACCCGCGGCCCGGAGACCAACGGCATTCTGGATACGTGCGAGGAACTGGGCATCGGTCTCGTCCCCTATTCGCCGCTGGGCAAAGGGTTCCTGACCGGCGCCATGAATGCCTCCACCCAACTGGCGGAGGGCGATTTCCGCGCCCGCCTGCCGCGCTTCACGCCGGCGGCGATGGAAAAGAACCAGGCGCTGGTCGATCTGCTGAAGCGCGTGGGCGATAGCAAGGGCGCCACCCCGGCGCAGATCGCGCTGGCATGGCTGCTCTCGCGCAAGCCCTGGATCGTGCCGATCCCCGGCACAACCAAGCTGCACAGGCTGGAGGAGAACATTGCCGCTGCCGATGTCGAACTCTCCGCCAGCGAACTGTCTGAACTCCAGACCGCTGCCGACGCGATCGTGGTGGAGGGCGATCGCTATCCGCCGGAACTGATGGCGACCACCGGCCGCTGATCCAGATTGCTTTTTCAGCCGCCGCGATAGCGCAGCGCATCCACCAGCAGGCGGAATGCTGCGGACGATTGGCGGCGGCTGGGATAGTAGAGGTGATAGCCGGGGAAGGGCTGGCACCAGTCTTCCAGCATGGAAACCAGCTGCCCGGATTCGACATAGGGCCGAGCATAGGATTCCATCATGAAGGCAACGCCCGCCCCGTCGAGTGCGGCCTTTAGGATCATCGGCATCGAATTGAAGGTCAGTTGCCCATCCACCCGCACATTGAGTGCGCGGCCGTCCTTCTCGAATTCCCAGGCGTAGAGATTGCCGCGCGTGCGGAAGCGCAAGTTGATGCACTGGTGGCGGGAAAGATCGTGGGGCGTTTCCGGCAACCCGCGCTGAGCAATGTATTCGGGCGCGGCATAGGGCACCAGCCGCATTTCCGGCCCGATGCACACCGCGATCATGTCCCGCGCCACGGATTCGCCCAGGCGGATGCCGGCGTCGAACCGATCGGCGACGATGTCGGCCAGGCCAGAATCGACACTGACCTCCACATTGATCTCGGGATAGCGTTCGAGGAAGGGGCGGAGCGAGGGCCAGAGCAGTTCGTGCGCGGCGTGCTCGGTCGTGGTCAGGCGGATCGTACCGGCGGGCCGTTCGCGCAGCTCGCTGATGGAGGTGAGGCTCTGGTCGATTTCCGTGAAGGCCGGGCGTAGGCTGGCCAGCAGACGTTCGCCGGCCTCGGTGGGCGCGACGCTGCGGGTGGTGCGGGCCAGCAGGCGCACGCCCAGCCGCGCTTCAAGCCGGCGGATCGTGTGGCTCAGTGCCGATTGCGATGTGCCCAGCTTGGCGGCGGCGCGGGTGAAGCTGCCTTCATCGGCGACGGCGATGAAGGCGATAAGGTCGGCCATGTGTTCGCGTTGCATTCATGAAGCCCTATCATGATTGCATTGAGATTTCCTCCGGTTTTCGTTTGCGCGGCGCGACCCTATAAAGACAATGCTGCATTGCGGCACATCTCTCCTTCACGTGCCATTTCTCCTTCCAAGGATTTCCCATGAAGACCATCGGCTATGCCGCCCAGTCTCCCGAGACGCCGCTTGCCCCTTACGAATTCGATCGCCGCGAACTGCGCGGCAACGACGTTGCCATCGAAATTCTCTACTGCGGCGTCTGCCATTCGGACCTGCACACCGCGCGCAACGACTGGGGCGGCAGCGTCTACCCGATCGTTCCCGGGCATGAGATCGTCGGCCGCGTCACCGCCGTCGGCCCCGAAGTTTCGCGCCATGCGCTGGGCGACACTGTCGCCATCGGCTGCCTTGTCGACAGCTGCGGCCATTGCGACCAGTGCGAGCGCGACCACGAGAACTATTGCCGCAACGGCTGGGTGGGCACCTACAACGGCCGCGACAAGGTGACCGGCGAAGTTACCCAGGGCGGCTATTCGCGCGACATCGTCGTGCGTGAGGAATTCGTGCTGACCATGCCCGAAGGGCTGGACGTGGCGAAGGCCGCGCCGCTGCTCTGCGCCGGCATCACCACCTATTCGCCGCTGCGCGAATGGAACGTGGGCGAAGGCAGCCGCGTCGGCGTGATCGGCCTTGGCGGGCTGGGCCACATGGCGGTGAAGCTGGCCGCCGCGATGGGCGCGGACGTCACCGTGTTCAGCCGCTCGCCCGGCAAGGAAAAGGACGCGCTGGACCTGGGCGCCGCGCGCGTGCTGATCTCCAGCGATGCCGAAGCGATGCAGGCCGCTGCCAGCAGCTTCGACTTCATCATCGACACCGTGCCGGTGAAGCACGACCTGAACCCCTACCTGCCGCTGCTGGATGTGGACGGCAGCCTGGTCCTGGTCGGCCAGATCGGCCCGGTTGACGAACCGATCACCACCCCGCTGATCTTCGGCCGCCGCCGCGTGGCCGGTTCGCTGATCGGCGGCATCGCCGAAACGCAGGAAATGCTCGATTTCTGTGCCGAAAAGAACATTCTGCCGGAAGTCGAAATGATCCGCATGGACGAGATCAACCATGCCTACGAACGCATGGAGAAGTCTGACGTTCACTATCGCTTCGTCATCGACATGAGCACGCTGGAAAACGCAGCGGCTTGATGCCCTTCCATGGCCGGCGGTGCTTCCGCCGGCCATTTTACTTTTATGCCTGTTACACACTGCAACAATTAATTTGCGGCCTTTCGCCTTGACCGGAAAGGCAAAACACAGGACACCTTGGCCCTCCCCCACACAGGACTGATGGAGTCCCGCGAACTTGCGAGCCGCAATCGTCCGAAGCCTTCCGCTTCCGCTGGCCTTCTTCCTTCTTGCCGGATGCACGGTGGGTCCGAACTATGCACCCAAAAGCGCGGGCGAACTGGGCGTACCCGATCAATGGTCGGTCACCGCAGCGCCGGCAACGGCAGACCTGACGCGCTGGTGGCAGACGTTTGACGATCCGGTGCTGACCCAGCTTGTGGATCAGGCGGCGGCGTCCAACCTCGATCTTGCGCAGGCGCTTTCGCGGCTGCGGCAGGCGCGTGAATCGTTGGTTATCAGCCGGGCAGCGCTGTTCCCTTCCGTTTCCGCATCGGGCAGCGTCAATCGGACGGAGCCGCTGAAAGGCGGCGGCACCACGCTTACCCAGCCGGACGGCACTGTGGTCGTGGCCGGCAGCGGGGGTAGCACCAGCTTCTCTCTGGGCGCGGATGCCAGTTACCAGCTCGACATTTTCGGTGGCAATCGCCGCGCGGTGGAAGCCAGCAAGGCGCAATTCGAAGGCTCCGGCTTCGATTACGCGACGACGCTGCTCTCGGTGGAGAGCGAAGTCGCCCGCAACTACATCCTGGTGCGTGGCTATCAGGCGCAGATCGACAATGCCCGCGCCAGCCTGACCATTCAGGACGAGAACCTTCAGATCGCCCGCTGGCGGGTCATGGCGGGCCTGGTTTCCTCGCTGGACGAGCAGCAGGCCCGCGCCAGTCGTGCGCAAACGGCGGCGACGATCCCGCAGTATGAGCAGCAATACAGTGCCGCCGTCGCGCGCATCGGCGTACTGACCGGGCAGGCCCCCGGCGCGCTGCGTTCGCTGCTGGAAGCGCCGCAACCGATCCCCGAAGGGCCGAGCCAGCTTGGAGCCGGCATTCCGGTCAACGTCCTGCGCCAGCGGCCCGACGTGCGCTCCGCCGAGCGCAACCTTGCCGCGGCAACGGCGCAGATCGGCGTGTCCAAGGCGCAGCTCTACCCGCAGTTCAATATCTCGGCCAGCCTCGACACCAATGCCGCCAGCGTCGGCGGGCTGTTCGAGACGATTACCGGCGGGCTGTTCGGCGGGATCAGCCAGGCGATCTTCAACGCCGGGCGGTTGAATGCGCAAGTCCGGTCCAGCCGGGCGGCGGCGGATGGGGCTTTTGCGGCCTACAAGTCATCCGTCCTTACTGCGCTGGAAGACGTGGAGAACGCCGTGGTCGCCCTCCAATCCGCCGAAGCACGGGAGACGCAATTCGCCGAAGCGCTGGATGCATCGAACAATTCGGCGCTGCTGGCGCGGATGCAATACCGCTCCGGCCTTACCGATTTCACCACGCTGAACACGCAGGAAGCGGCGCTGGTTTCCGCGCGCAACGGGCTGGTTCAGGCCCATGCCGACCGCGCCACCGCCGTGATCGCACTCTACAACGCGCTCGGCGGGGGCTGGGACCCTGACGCCGACTATACCGCGCTTGCCAAAAAGCCAGAGGGAACGAACTGAGCATGGCCGAGCAGACCCTCGATGAATTCCTGGGCGCGGACAAGCGCCCGCTGTGGCAGCGCAAGTGGGTGCCATGGACGGCGCTGGCGCTGGTGGTCCTGCTGGCCCTGCTGCTCTCGCAATGCTTCGGCGGCGGCGAGAAGGCGAGTTACGCCACCACCAAGGCGGAAAAGGGCCACCTCGTCACCACGGTTTCCGCCACGGGCAAGCTGGCGCCGACCAATCAGGTGACGGTGGGCTCGCAGCTTTCTGGCCTTGTGGTGAAAGTGCTGGTCGATGTGAACGACCGGGTAGAGAAGGGCCAAGTGCTCGCCGAAATCGACCCCGAGCAGATCGAGGATCAGATCCGCCAATATACCGCGCAGATGAACGCCAATCAGGCGCAAGTCGCGCAGGCCAAGGCGACCCTGGCGGAATCGCAGGCGCAACTGGCCCGGCTTGAGGAAGTCTCGCGCCTATCGGGCGGCAAGGTGCCGTCCAAGACCGAATTGCAGACCGGCCGTGCCGATGTGCAACGCGCGGCTGCGGCGGTGAAGACGGCGGAAGCCAATGTGGAGGCCGCTCGCGCAACTTTGGCGCAGAGCCAGACGCAGCGTTCGCGCGCGCTGATCGTCTCGCCCGTGTCCGGCGTGGTGTTGGCGCGTGAGGTCGATCCCGGCCAGACGGTCGCATCCTCGTTCAACACGCCGACGCTTTTCGTGATTGCCGAAGACCTCAGCAAGATGAAGCTGGAAGTCGCCATTGACGAGGCGGACGTGGGCACGGTGAAGCAAGGGCAGGGCGCGAACTTTACGGTCGATGCTTTCCCCGGCCAGACCTTCCCGGCCAAGATCACCCGCGTGGAGATCGGTTCGAACCAGACGGTGTCTGCGGCCACCTCCTCCAGCTCTACAACGACGACCAGCACCAGCGGGCAGGTGGTGTCCTATGCGGCGGATCTTTCGGTTGCCAACGAAGACTTGCGCCTGCGTCCCGGCATGACCGCGACGGCGGAAATCGTCACTTCGGACAAGAATGACGTGCTGCTGATCCCCAACGCGGCGCTCTCCTATTCGCCGGAAACCAGCGGCAGCGCCAAGAAATCGGGTGGCGGCGTGACTTCGGCGATCGGTTTCCGTCCGCCCCGTCGCGGCAATCAGTCGGCCACCAAGAGCGCGACGCTGGAACGCGGTTCGCGCCGGACGATCTATGTGCTGGGTGCCGACGGCAATCCGCAGGCGGTGGAGATCGTCACCGGATCGAGCAATGGCCAGCAGACCGAAGTGACCGGCGGCGATCTGAAGCAAGGCATGCAGGTCATTACCGGCCAGCTTGCATCGAGCGGAAGCTGAGGCGCCGGAAATGTCCAGCGCGATATCGGCGAGTGGGCCAGATCCCATCATCTCCCTGCGCGGGATCACCAAGGTCTTCGGCACGGGGGAGACGGCGTTTCGCGCGCTGAAGGGCGTCGATCTGGACATCGTGGCGGGCGATTTCGTTGCCGTCATGGGCCCGTCCGGTTCTGGCAAATCGACGATGATGAACATCCTGGGCTGCCTGGATGTGGCCAGCGGCGGGGAATACCGCTTCCACGGCCACCATGTCGAAACGCTGGACCGCGATCAGCGGGCGCTGCTGCGGCGCAAGCATCTGGGCTTCGTTTTTCAGGGGTTCAACCTGCTGGCACGCACTTCCGCGCTGGAGAATGTGGAACTGCCGCTGCTCTATCGCGGCGACGCCAAGACCGAACGGCGCAGGACGGCGATGGATGCGCTGAACCGTGTGGGTTTGGCCGAATGGGCGCACCACACCCCAGGCGAGCTTTCGGGCGGCCAGCAGCAGCGCGTGGCGATCGCGCGCGCCATCGTTACCAATCCCGAAGTGTTGCTGGCGGATGAGCCCACCGGCAACCTGGACAGCCAGCGATCGGTAGAGATCATGGAGTTCCTCTCCACACTCAACCGCGAGTCCGGCATCACCGTCCTGATGGTGACGCATGAGCCTGACATGGCCGAATTCGCCCGGCGCATCGTCCATTTCAAGGACGGAGTGATCGATCGGATCGAACGCGGCAACGGCGCCACGATCGAAAACGACGCGGGCGCCGGTGAGGGAGTGATTGGCTGATGCTGGGCACGATCTTCCTTCTCGCGCTGCGCTCCATCCGCCGCCACGTGCTGCGGTCGCTGCTAACGATGTTGGGCATCGTCATTGGTGTGGCCGCGGTCGTCTCGATGGTGACGCTGGGCAAGGCGACGACGGCGGCGGTGACGCAGCAGATCGCCGCGCTGGGCACCAACATCCTTCAGGTCCGGCCCGGGCAGGGCTTCGGGCGCGGCGGCGGCGGCGCTACACCGCGCGATTTCGAACTGGCCGATATCAACGCGATCCGCCAGCAAGTGGGCGGGGTGACCGCAGTGGCGCCGTCCGTCTCGTCCAGCGCGACGGCGATCTACGAAGGCGCCAACTGGTCCACCACGATCAATGGCACGACCTCCGACTACTTCAAGATCCAGCCCTGGCCCTTGAAGGAAGGGCGCCTGTTTTCGGAGGATGAGGAAAGCGCCGGCAAGGCCGTCTGCATCATCGGTTCCACCGTTTCCAAGAACCTGTTCGGCAATGCCGATCCAGTCGGCAAGCGCTTCCGCATGGGCGACGTAAGCTGCGATGTGATCGCGCTGCTCAGCACTAAGGGGCAGGCAGGCTTTGGAGGGGATCAGGACGATACCGTGATCATGCCGCTGAAGACCGTACAGCGGCGCTTCCTGGGAACCACCACGATCCGCACGATCCTGGTGGGCATCGACGACCATTATTCCAGCGAGCAGGTGCAGCAGACGCTGACGAACCTGCTGCGCGAACGCCGCCGGATTACCGCCGGAAAGGAAGATGATTTCAACATCTTCGACACCAAGCAGATATCGGACACGTTGACGCAGACGACCTCTATGCTGACCAGCATCGTCGCTGCCGTGGCCGCGATCAGCCTTGTCGTCGGCGGTATCGGCATCATGAACATCATGCTCGTTTCCGTGACGGAGCGCACGCGAGAGATCGGTATCCGCCTTGCCATCGGCGCGGTGGCGAGCGAGGTTTTGATGCAGTTTCTGGTGGAGGCCATCGTGCTGTCGTGTCTTGGCGGACTGATCGGGCTGGTACTGGCGCAGATCGTAGTCGCCGTCGCCGTGCCGTTGATGAGCGTGCCGTGGATATTCGAACCCGGCGTCAATCTGGGCGCCTTCCTGGTTTCGGCAGTGATCGGCGTGGTTTTCGGCTATTTCCCGGCCCGCCGCGCGGCGAGCCTCAACCCGATAGACGCGTTGCGACACGAATAGCACTTCACGCGAAGGAGGCGGCATATGCGCGGACTGATCGTGGGCATGGCGAATGACCAATCGCTGGCCTGGGGCTGTGCGGAGGCTTTGCGCGCGGATGGCGCCGAACTTGCCATCACCTACCAGAACGACAAGGCGCGCCGCTTCGTCGAACCGCTGGCGCAGGAACTGGACGCGCCGATTTTCCTGCCGCTGGACGTTACCGATCCCGCGCAAGTGGAAGCGCTGTTCGCGGAGATCGCTGAGCGCTGGGGAGAGCTGGATTTCCTGCTCCACTCGATCGCTTTCGCACCGCGTGAAGACCTGCACGGCCGCGTGGTGGAAAGTTCGGTGGAGGGGTTCTGCATGGCGATGGACGTTTCCTGCCACTCGCTGATCCGCCTCGCCCGCCATGCCGAGCCATTGATGCGGAAAGGCGGATCGATCCTGACGATGAGCTTCTACGGTTCCGAAAAGGTGGTGCCGGGCTATGGCATCATGGGGCCGGTGAAAGCCGCGCTGGAATCGAGCGTGCGCTATCTGGCCGATGAGCTGGGTGAGCAAGGCATCCGCGTCAACGCGCTCTCCACCGGGCCCGTCCGCACCCGCGCTGCGTCCGGCCTTTCGCACCTGGACGAACTGATCCGCCTGGCATCGGACAAGGCGCCGCTTCATCAGTTGGTCACCATCGAGCAGGTGGGCCACATGGCGGCATTCCTGCTGGGCCCCAAGGCGCGGTTCGTCACCGGGCAGACGATCTATGTCGATAGCGGCTACAACGCGGTGGGCGGCTAGCGGAACAATCTGTGGGTGCCAGCGCGCGTGACCTGACGCTGAGGATGCGATAGGTCGTTGGACAGCGATCGATTTTCCACCCAGAGGAACAGGATGCAGTCAGGCCCGATCATCGCCACCACCGATCTCAGCGCGCGCAGTGACCGCGCCGTGGACCGCGCCTTCGAACTGGGGCGCGATCTTGGCCGGGTGGTGAAGGCGGTTCACGTGGTGAAGTCCGAAGGCCATGCAGGGCTGACTACGCAGCAACTGGAAGGTCGCGTGCGCGAAACGCTGCCCGACGGTGGCGAAGGCGCAGCGATACTGCTGCCGCAGGGCTCGCCGCCGGCGACCATCGCGAATGTGGCGGTGGAAGAGGGAGCGGCGCTGATTGTTGCCGGGGTGGCGCGCTATAATCAGATTTCCGATTACTTCCTGGGCACGGCGGTTGATTACCTGATCCGCCATTCGGCAGTTCCGGTGCTGGTGGTCAAGCAGCGCCAGCGTGGGCTCTATCAGCGCATTCTGATCCCCACGGACTTCGGCCCGGCTTCGAAAGCGGCGATCCTGGCGGCGGCGCGATTGTTCCCGCAGGCGGCGATCCGCGTCGTCCATGTGTTCCATGTCGGTTTCGAAGGCTGGGGCGTGGCGGAGCATGTGCGAGAGGAGACGCTGGCCCGTGCGGAAGCGGGCATGGCCGAATTCCTCGGTTCCGACGATTTCGCCGAAATCGCGGCGGGACGCATCGAGCCCATTCTCGCCAACGGAGAGCCCGAGACGGCGTTTGGACAGGCGATCGAGGGCTACGAACCCGATCTCGTCGCGCTGGGTACGCAAGGTGGCGGCGGGTTGCGGCAGGCGACTGTCGGCAGTCGGGCGTCTTCCCTGCTTTCGTGGGTCCGGCCCGACACGCTGGTGGTGCGTCTGGCCGCCGATTGAATGACCGGCATCCCTGATAATCATGCCTTGATCGCTGCATGGTTGGCCGCCCGCTCGATCGGGCGCGGCCTGCCACTGCCCGTTGCCGATCGCGGCGGACTGCGCGTGGACACGAATTTGTCCAACGAAACGCGGCGGTGGGTCTTCGTCACGGTCTGTGACGGATTGCGCACCATCGGTCGCGAAGTGTCACAGCCGCAGCATTTCGTGAAGCTCTGCGGTGCGGCGGATGAACTCATGGCCGAACTGCCGCCGACATGGGTTCTTCAGCCGCAGGGCCACTTCATGATCGCGCAAGCTGACAAACCGGCGCCCAGGTCGCTTCCGAAAGGCTACCGCCTTCAAAGCGATCGCGAAGGAGCGACCACCGTTGTGCGTATCCTGGCCGAAGACGATGCGCTGGCCGCCAGCGGCTATGCCGTCGAAGCGATGGGCGCCCTCATATACGATCGGATCGTGACCGCGCCGGAGCATCAAAGGAAGGGCCTGGGCAATATCGTCATGCATGCGCTGAAGGGCCACCGAGCATCCACGGCGGTGCCCGAATTGCTGGTCGCGACGGAGGAGGGGCGCGCGCTTTACGAAACCTTGGGCTGGTCCGTCCTCTCGCCGTTTTCGACGGCAGCGATCCCGGCGAATTTGCGCTAGAGCGTTTTCTAATCAGGTGGAATTACCTGATGACTCGGAAAACGCGATAAACCAAAAACTTAGTTCAACTCCTCGAACCAGCCGAGCTTGCGCATCAGCGCTTTCTCTCCTTCCAGCACGAAGAAGATCACCACGCCAATCGCGATCAGCACCGCACCGTCGCGGATCGAGAGCGGGTGGGTGTGGAATATCTTTTGCATCGGCGGCGCGTAAGTGAAGGCCAATTGCGCGACAACGGCGATGGCGATCGCCCAGAGCACGGCCGGCGTGCCTTGCAGGCCGGTGAAGCTCAACGATCGCATGTGGAGGTAGCGCACGTTGAACAGGAAGAAGATTTCCGCAATCACCAGCATGTTCACCACCATGGTGCGCGCTTCTTCCACCGTGTCGCCCATCCGTTGCGCGCCGAAGAAGATGGCCAGCAGTACGGCCGAGAACAGCACCGAGACGAAGATCACGCGCCAGACGAGGAAGGCCGATAGCAGCGGCGCATCGCGCCGACGGGGAGGGCGCTCCATGATCCCCGGTTCGGCAGGCTCGAAGGCCAGGACGAGGCCGAGCGTCACCGTCATGACCAGGTTGATCCACAAGATCTGCGTCGCCGTCATCGGCAGGGCAAAGCCGGCCAGGATCGCCAGCACTACCGCAATTGCTTCGCCCCCGTTGGTTGGCAGGGTCCAGGCGATCACCTTGCGGATATTGTCATAGACGGTGCGCCCTTCGCGCACGGCGGCGACGATCGAGGCGAAGTTGTCGTCCAGCAGCACCATCTGCGCCGCTTCGCGCGCGGCCTGCGTGCCGGTGAGGCCCATCGCGGTGCCGACGTCGGCTTGCTTGAGAGAGGGGGCATCGTTCACGCCATCCCCAGTCATCGCGACGATGGCCCCGCGCGATTGCTGTGCGCGGACGATGCGCAGTTTGTGTTCCGGGCTGGCGCGGGCGAAGACGGCCGTGTGCGGCACGGCTTCCGCCAGTTCATCGTCGCTCATCGCCTCGATCTGTGTGCCGGTCAGCGCCTTGGGATCATCGGCAAGCGCGAGTTGACGGGCGATGGCCAGCGCGGTTCCCACATGGTCGCCAGTGATCATCCTCACGGCAATCCCGGCAGAGCGGCATTCGGCAATCGCCAGCCGCGCTTCTTCGCGCGGGGGATCGATGAAGCCCATCAGGCCCAGCATCGTCGCGCCTTGCAGCAGGGCGAAGTCCAGCCGGTCGATCCCATCAGGCAATGCGCGCATGGCAAAGCCCAGAACGCGCTCCCCCTGATCGGCGGCGCGTGCGATGTTGCGATCCCAGCTTTCGGCCAGTTCCGCCGATCCGCCGAGTGCCAGCACCGCCTCTGGCGCGCCTTTTACGAAGACCATGCTGCGGCCGGTATTGTCGCGGCACAGCGTCGCCATCAGGCGATAGGTGGCATCGAAGGGAATTTCGTCGATGCGGCGCCATTCGCGGCGGAGGCGGTCGTCATCTATCCCGGCTTTGCGGGCCAGTGCGATCAGCGCGCCTTCCATCGGATCGCCCGTCACAGTCCAGGCGTCGTCGATCAATCGTAGGTGCGCGTCATTGCAGAGAGTGCCGCAGCGCAGGATATCTTCGGCGGAGGCAATAGCCCGCTTGGGATCATCGCCGTAGAGCGCGGTGATCGTGCCTTCCGGAAGGTAGCCGGCACCATCCACGCGCAATTCGCGTTCTCCGGCGATCACGCGCGTCACCATCATCTCGTTGCGCGTCAGCGTGCCGGTCTTGTCCGTGCAGATGACGGAGGTGGCGCCCAAAGTCTCGACCGCCGGCAGTTTGCGGATCACCGCCTTGCGCGCGGCCATGCGCTGCACACCGATAGCCAGCGTTATGGTGATGACGGCGGGAAGCCCCTCCGGCACGGCCCCCACGGACAGCGCGACCACGGCGATCAGCGCGTCCACCTTGTCGAAATCGCGGAACGTCACCGCGAAGAAGTAAAGCGCCACGCCGCACAGAAAGATCACCGCCGTTAGGCGCGAGGCGAAGCTGTCGATCTGGCGCAGCAATGGCGTGACGAGTTCGGGCACCGCGCGCAACAGGTTGCTGATGCGGCCGATCTCGGTGGCCGTGCCGGTGGCGACGACAACCCCCGTTGCCTGCCCGCGCGCGACCAGGGTGCCCGAATAAGCCATGGGCGTCCGGTCCGCCAGCGGGGCATCGGCGTCCACCGGTGCCTCCATCTTTTCCGCAGCCACGGATTCCCCGGTCAGCGCGGCCTCTTCTATGGCCAGTCCGCGCACCCGGATCAGGCGCAAGTCGGCCGGCACCCGGTCCCCGGCGTCGAGCATCACGATGTCGCCGGGCACCAGCGCTCTGGCCTCCACGCTTTCGCGAATGCCGTCGCGCACGACATGGGCATGGTCGGAGACGAGGCTTTCCATCCCGCTCAACGCCTTTTCGGCGCGGCCTTCCTGGATGAAACCGACCACCGCATTGACCACCACCACGGCCACGATCACCAGCGCGTCGATCGCATGGTTCAGCAACAATGCTGCGATGGCGGAAGCCAGCAGGAAATAGATCAGCGCGTTGTTGAACTGCGCAAGGAAGCGCAGCACGGGGCTCTTTCCGCGCGCCGCAGGCAGTGCATTCGGGCCGTGGGTGGCGAGGCGCCGGACGGCCTCCTGCTCGGTAAGGCCGTCCGGTCCGGTTTCCAGAATGGTGAGAGTGTCGCCGGTTTTAAGGGCATGCCAGTCGCGAAGCGTGTCAGTCTGCATCGAACCTCCCGGGGGGACGGAAGCGGTGGTCTAACGGCGATCCGGCAATCCAGGGCCGGGCGGTTTCTGTCAGGCCCCTGTCGGGCATGTCATCGTGTCTGGCCCATCGAAGCGTTACGGGGCAGGGCGCACAGGGGGAGTAAACAGTCTGGCAATAGATTCTGCCTGACGCCTCCAGCGTAATACCGTGAAATAACTTGGCATTGGACTATGAAGAAGGCAAGATCACTTCACGCTTGAAGATGCCTGTCGATGCCGTTCGCAAGAATTTCGACTCGCACTAGTCGTGGGGATTTTTCATGGCGATTCCCAGAATATCTCTCATCGTGCTTTCGCTTCTGGCGCTTTCCGCCTGTGAAACCTTGCCTGGCGGTGGCCGGCCGGGTTGGGGCGGAGGGCCCGGTGGCGCCGGATCTGGTGGAGGATCGGGCGGCGGCTCCGGAGGGGGACCTGGAGGCGGGCCGCAAAATCCGCTCATCGGCAGGCAATGGCAACTTGTAGAAGTGACGCGCGCAGACGGCCGCAGGGTGAACCTGTCGCGCGACCAGCAGTCACGGCATACCTTGCGTTTCCAGCGCGGCAATGCGCTCGATCTGGGGCTGGACTGCAATACCGGCAGTTCTACCTGGTCGTCCACGCCGGCTGGACCGGGCGGCGGCACGCTGACGATCGGGCAAGTCGCCTCTACCCGCATGATGTGCCCTGCACCCAGCTTCGGGCAGGACATGGCGCTCGATCTGCCCGCCGCGCAGCAATACGCGCTGTCGAACGGCAATCGTACCCTGCGGATCACTACGCGACATGTCGGGTTTGAGTTCCGTGCCGCGAATTGATGCCTGCTCAGGCAGATAGTTCGCGCCGATCCAAGTGAAAACACGCAGTATCCATTGACGATTACAAGATCCGGGCGCAGTCTGCCCGGCACGTGTTCTTCTCGTAATTCGATGATCTTTCGTATTTCAGGACTTTCGGTGCGTCCGGGATGGTCTTGGGCGGCTGGATGAGTTCAGGAGGTAGGCATGGGCTGGATTATCGCGTTGATCGTGGGTGGCATCGCCGGGTGGCTGGCCAGCCTTGTCATGAACCGTGACGCTTCGATGGGTATCCTCTGGAACATCGTGGTTGGCTGCGTGGGTTCGGTGATCGGCAACCTTATCGCCAATCGTTTCGGCATCGGCGGGTCGGGCAAAGAAATCTCGCTGACCGGGCTTATCATCGCCTTCTTCGGTGCGCTGATCCTGCTTGCGATCTTCAACCTTGTGCAGCGCGGTAAAGTACGCTGAGGCGGAAAAATCGACTATTTACCTGAATTTACAGAGGACTGGATGAAAGCAGAAACGGGGCTGACGCCCGGTAAGTCGCGGATATTGGCCGCGTCGATGGTGTTGGCTGCAATGTGCTGGACCGGTCCAGCCCTGGCGCAGGGTGCCAAGGCAACATCGCCCGCCGAATTCGCGCGGCGTATAGAGCATCTCAAGCCCGGCGAATGGGTTTGGGCACCCAGCGTTTCACCGACCGGGCCGGTGTTGGTCTACGTCGATCTCTCCAGGCAGATCGCCCTGGTCTATCGCAACGGCGTGCGGATCGCGGCAACTACGGTTTCCAGCGGTAAGGACGGCTATGCAACGCCGACGGGTGTTTTCACGATCCTTCAGAAGGACGCTAAACATCGGTCCAGCAAGTATAACAATGCGGCAATGCCCTATCAGCAGCGGCTGACCTGGGATGGCGTGGCCCTGCATGCTGGCGGCCTTCCGGGCTATCCCGAAAGCCACGGCTGCGTACACATGCCTTACGAATTTGCGCGCGAACTGTTCTCGATCACCAAGCTGGGCGTGACCGTAGTGGTGGAGGGCGATGCCGCCACCCATATGCGCACCAGCGAGAACAGCCTGCTCACGCCGTTCGACAATCAGGGAAAACCCACCGCGCACAAACCGCTGGCCGGGGGAGAGCAGTACCGATGGCAGCCTGAATTGCAGCGCGAAGGGTCGCTTTCGATCATCGTTTCCAAGCTGGACCAGCGCGTGGTGGTGCTGCGCAACGGCACTGAAATCGGCCGCAGCGTGGCAGAGATAGCCGACGACGATCACGGCAGTCACGTCATCACGCTCGTCGCTCGCAACGGCAAACCCGAATGGGTCTACGTGGGACTGCCGGGCCATACAGAGGATGATGGGCATGCGGTGGATGAAGCCGTCCTCAATCGCCTGAGTCTGCCGCGTGGCTTTTACGAGAAGGTGAAGGCCGCGCTGACGCCCGGTGCGACCATCCTCGTCACCGATTCGCGGGTGGGCACAGAGCCTCTCGAACACCTTACCGTGATCGATGCGGTGAAGCCCACGCTCTGACCGGAGCCGGTAAAAGGCCTTTCCGGATCGGATCGTCCCGCTGCCTGCACGCATCGTCGATGGCAATCGACAGCGGCGCAAGGCCTTGTAAGGTCACGGACCGTCTCCCTTGGAAATCGTCATGACTTGAGGAGAACTTGCTTGAAGATCGCCGTTTTCAGCACGCGCCCCTACGACCGTGAATTTCTGGAGCAAGCCAACGAACAGTCCGGCGGGCGCCATCGCTTTTCATGGTATGAATCCCGGCTCAATGTGACGACTGCCGATCTGGCGCGCGGGCACGACTGCGTCTGCGCTTTCGTCAACGATCATCTCGGGCGGCCGGAACTGGAGATACTGGCCGATCAGGGCGTTCGCCTGATCGCGCTGCGCAGCGCCGGGTTCAACAATGTTGACCTGGATGCCGCGCGCGATCTTGGCATGAAGATCGGCCGCGTGCCGGCCTATTCGCCCGATGCCATCGCCGAACACGCGGTGGCGCTGATCCTTTGCCTGAACCGCAAAATCCACAAGGCCTATGCCCGTGTGCGCGAAGGTAACTTCGCGTTGGAGGGGCTGCTGGGCTTCGACCTGAAGGGCAAGGTCGCCGGAGTGATCGGCACCGGCAAGATCGGCATCAACGTCGCCCGCATCCTCAAAGGGTTCGGTTGCGAGGTGCTGGCCAGCGATCCGTTCGAGACGCCGGAACTGGCCGAGATCGGGGGCCGCTATGTCCCGCGTGAAGAACTGATGGCCACTTGCGACATCATCACGCTCCACTGCCCGCTGACGCCGGACACGCATCACCTGATCGGCCGCGATGCCATCCACACGATGAAGCACGGCGTAATGCTGATCAACACGAGCCGCGGGGCGGTAATGGACGCACGCGCGGTGATCGCAGGCCTCAAAAGCGGGCGGATCGGTTACGTCGGGCTGGATGTCTATGAGGAAGAGGAAGACCTGTTCTTCGAGGATTTGTCCGAACAGGTGATCCGCGACGATGTCTTCGTGCGCCTGATGACTTTCCCGAACGTGCTGATCACCGGCCATCAGGGCTTTTTCACGCGGGAGGCGATGACTGCCATCGCCGGCACCACCATCGGCAATATCACCGCATTCGAAGACGATGGCGCGCCGCTCTATCCGGTTCAGGTCGAACGCCGGAGCTGACCCGTGGCGGGGTTTGCGATTCTTCCCATCATCGTTCTCATGCTGTTGATGACCGTGATGCGCTGGTCGGCGGCGGCATCCGGCACGCTGGCGGCAGTGACGGCGGCGATCGTCGCGGTGGTTGCCTTCCAATTCGGGGAGACACCGGCCGATCTTGCCGGGCCGATCCTGGAGGCGGGATTTACGGCGGCGACAATCCTGTGGATCATCTTTCCCGCGCTTTCGATCCACGAATACCAGACGCGCACTGGTGGCACTTTGGTGATCGGCGAGTGGCTATCTTCCATCTCCAGCGATCCGGCGGCGACGGCGCTGCTGCTGGGATGGTTCTTCGCGATGTTCCTGGAAGGCGCATCCGGTTTCGGCACGCCGATCGCGATCGTCGCGCCCATGCTGGTGGCGCTGGGCATTCCCGCGCAACGGGCAGTTCTGGTGGCGCTGCTTGGCCACGTCGTCGGCGTATCGTTCGGGGCGGTGGGCGCACCGATGGTGCCCTTGCTGGAAGCCGGGATGTTCGACGAGCGGCGGCTGTCGCTAGAGATCCTGCTGTTACACGCCTGCCTGGGTTGGACGATGACACTGTTCGTGGTTCATTACGCAACCATGGGAGAGAGTGCACGCATGGGGAGGTGGCCTCTCTTGCGATCACCCCGGATCGCGCCGATCGCTGCCGCATGCTTTTTCGGCGCGGCGGCTTTGATCGCGGCGCTGACAGGTGCTGAACTGCCCACTCTGGGTGGGGCATTACTGGGCGGCGCGTTGTTCGCGGCTTGGTTGCGGCGTGGCCCTGCTGCGTCTGACAAGGTGGGGCCGGGGGCGAAGGCGATCGTCATGGCTGGCCTGCCCTATGTGGTGCTGGTCCTTCTGATCCTTGCCAGCCGCCTGATTGATCCGCTGCGCACGGCCTTGCGCGCCGATCGTATCGAATGGACTTATGGCACCGGTTTCGGTGATGTGATGCTTCCGCTCTATCATCCTGGCACCATGCTTTTCGTGGCGTTCCTGGTGACGGCTGCGATGCACCGGACTCCGCCGAGAGTGGTTGGCGCATCCATGGTGGCGGCTGCGCGTCGATTGCCGCGAGTCGCGATCGCGCTGCTGGCCGTACTGACGCTGGCGCGTTTCATGGTTCACGGCGGGGTGATCGATGCCCTGGCCGTCGGCGCGACAAGCTTGTTCGGACGGCTTTGGCCACTGGCGGTGCCGCTGGTGGGCGCTCTGGGGTCTTTCGTGACCGGGTCGGGCACGGCATCCAACATCATTTTTGCCAATTTCCAGGTGGCCGCCGCCGATGCCGTGCGGCTGCCGCATGGTCTGGCGCTGGCGGGGCAAAGCGTGGGCTCCGCAGTCGGCAACATCATGGCGCCACATAACATCGTCGCGGGCACGGCGACGGTTGGCTTGATAGGGCGGGAAGGGGAGACGTTGCGACGCACAGTACCGGTGTGTCTGGCTTATGCGGTGGCGGCAGGCGTGCTCATACTTTTGTTGCAGGCGGTGCTGCCTTAACCCGAAACAAGATCGTGCCAGCGTACCGGGGTTTGATTGAAAAGATCGACAAGTAGCCGGCCATAAGATGCATTTTTGTTTTGGTTTACACGATGGTAAGCATCTTCTGCGCAGTTGTCCGATGGTATTATTCCGAAACTACACGAATGCTATTGACTTGTTCATCGTGATGATTGTCTTATCCATGCAATATTTGGCGGCGACAGCGGGCGGCAGGACGCGCGTTGGTTTTGATAGGGCAAGTATGATGGCAGCAGACGCTGTCCCGGATTTCATTGTTGGACCAATGGCGAACCGGCACCGCGTCGCGCAATTCCCTTCATTCGGCTTTCCGATCGTTTCGGGGCAAGCGAGTTATCGCTCGCCCGCAAGGGAGTGCGCAACGGGAACCTGATAAAGGTTTTCCGCGGCGCCATTTTCCGCCTCCTGTCCCAAGTCACCACCGAGCGCGACAGGAGGCGGAAAATACCCCAGACATCACCCCGATCCCTTTTCATCGATCTTTGCGGGCGACGGAATGTGTTTTGCGCAAGTTAAGCTGAACACGTTTCTGTCATCACCAAGTCGCGGATACCTGCAATAGTTTTCCTCATCTGATCCGTCTCGATTGATGATCGGAATTTTGCATGAACGTCAGTGCAATGCGGCCTTTGATCGCAACGCGGATTCTGGCACTGTCCCACCATCGACAGACGATTCCGGGAGCTGACCCATGGCCAGGGGTCTGAAGATTTTCGGCGCTTCGTTCCGGCACCTTCCAATTGCTTCCGTAAACGCTTGCCTGCGGCCGGTTTGCGCATCGTTTGTTTTCGGCTTTCTATGACCCAGGCCGTTATAACTTAGGCCCCATGACTTAGGCCCAGATTTAGTCCCGCAAATCCCGAACAGAGGATCGAAACGGGCGGGAAGAGGATCAACAAGGAGAAAATCCATGGACGCGAAGACCAGTGGCTGCCCGATGCACGGCGAACCCGTGCGATCGCTCCTCGGACGTACCAATCGTGACTGGTGGCCAAACCAGCTCAGCCTAGACATTCTGCGCCAGGGCGGGGCCGATCCCAGCCCGATGGACCCCGATTTCGACTATGCCACTGCCTTCAAGTCGCTGGATCTGGCTGCGGTAAAGGCAGACCTTACTGCGCTGATGACCGACAGCCAGCCGTGGTGGCCGGCGGACTATGGGCACTACGGCCCGTTCCTGATCCGCATGGCCTGGCACAGCGCAGGCACCTATCGCATCGGTGACGGACGCGGCGGTGCCGGCGCCGGCGATCAGCGCTTCGCCCCGCTCAATTCCTGGCCCGACAACGCCAACCTGGACAAGGCGCGTCGCCTGCTTTGGCCGGTGAAGCAGAAGTACGGGAACAAGCTTTCCTGGGCGGACCTGATGATCCTGGCCGGCAACGTCGCCTTCGAATCGATGGGCGCGCCGGTGCTGGGCTTTGGCGGCGGCCGTGCCGACGTGTTCGAACCGGAGATCGCAGTCTATTGGGGCACGGAAGAGCAATGGGTCGGCCAGGGCGCCGAAACGCGCATCCAGCCGGAGCGTGAGATGGCACTGGAAAACCCGCTGGCGGCGATCCAGATGGGCCTGATCTACGTGAACCCGGAAGGTCCGGGCGGCAATCCCGATGCGCTCGGTTCGGCCCGCGACATCCGCGAGACGTTTGCGCGCATGGGTATGGATGATGTCGAAACCGCCGCACTCACGGTGGGCGGCCATACCTTCGGCAAGTGCCATGGCGCCGGTGATGCCGCCAAGGTCGGCGCCGAGCCCGAAGGCGCCGATATTGCGCAGCAAGGCCTCGGCTGGCTGAGTGGGCACGAAAGCGGCTATGGCGATCACACGATCACTTCCGGCCTCGAAGGTGCATGGACTCCCACGCCGACGAAGTGGGACATGAGCTATCTGCACATGCTGCTGGACTACGACTACGAGCTGGTCCGCAGCCCCGCCGGTGCGCAGCAATGGCAGCCGATTGGCCAGAAGCCGGAAGACATGGCCCCCGGCGCGCACAGCCCGGATCGCCGCTTGCCGACGATGATGACCACCGCCGACATGGCGTTCAAGGAAGACCCGGAATACCGCAAGATCATCGAGCGGTTTCGCGCCGAACCGGCATGGCTGGAAGACCAGTTCGCCAAGGCCTGGTTCAAGCTCTGCCACCGCGACATGGGCCCCAAGGCGCGCTATCTGGGCGCCGAAGTGCCGGCGGAAGACTTCATCTGGCAGGATCCGCTGCCCAAGGGTGGCAGTTCGATGGTCGGTGACGTGTCTGCCCTGAAGGACAAGATCCGTGCCTCGGGCCTGTCGGTGTCCGAACTGGTGTCCACCGCATGGGCCTCTGCATCGACCTATCGCTCTTCCGACCATCGCGGCGGCGCCAATGGCGCGCGCATCCGTCTTGCCCCGCAGAAGGACTGGGAGGTCAACGAACCAGCCAAGCTGGCCAAGGTCCTGAAGGTCTATGAGGATATCAAGGCCGGTTCCGGCGGCAGCGTCTCGATCGCGGACCTGATCGTGCTTGGCGGCAGTGTCGGGATCGAGAAGGCAGCGGCCGATGCCGGCACCCCGATCGAGGTGCCGTTCACGCCGGGCCGCGTCGATGCCTCGCAAGAGCAGACCGACGTTGACGGTTTCGCCGTTCTGGAGCCGCGCGTGGACGGGTTCCGCAACTACCTTCAGGTGCCGTACAATGTGCCCACCGAGGAACTGCTGGTGGACCGTTCGCAACTGCTGGGCCTCAGCGCCCCGCAGATGACGGTGCTGGTCGGCGGCCTTCGCGTGCTGGGCGTCAACTTCGGCGGGTCGAAGGACGGCGTCTTCACCACGCGCGAAGGACAGTTGACCAACGACTTCTTCGTCAACCTGCTCGACATGAAGACGGCGTGGAAGCAAGTGGATGACGATGCGGACGAAACCTTCATCGGCACCGATCGCGACAGCAACCAGCAGAAATGGACTGCGACGCGGACCGACCTCGTGTTCGGCTCCAACTCGCAGCTTCGCGCATTGAGCGAAGTCTATGCTGCCGCTGATGCAGGCAAGAAGTTCGTGAAAGACTTCGTAGCTGCATGGGTAAAGATCATGAACGCCGATCGCTTCGATCTCGCCTGACGGGCTCAGACCAAGCGATGCGGGAAGGGGCGGGGGAGTGCGGTCTCCCGCCCCTTTCTCGTGCCTGCGAGAGATGCGACAAGGGCTTTCGAAAATCGGATATAAAGATATCTTTATATTTGCTTTGGGCTGACTGAGCGGGTAGGGACGGCACCATCGCGGCACCCTTCGCCATCCCGGTGCGGGGGCCGTAAAGGCAACACTTCCAGGAGTTAGCGCCCGTGGCCACGACCACCGCCCCCGACTACGCCATTACCGACATCTCGCTCGCCGATTTCGGCCGTACCGAGATCGCCATTGCCGAAACCGAAATGCCCGGCCTGATGGCGCTGCGCGAGGAATACGGCGCTGCCCAGCCGCTGAAGGGCGCGCGCATCACCGGCTCGCTGCACATGACGATTCAGACCGCCGTGCTGATCGAGACGCTGGTCGCTCTGGGCGCCGAAGTGCGCTGGGCCACCTGCAACATCTTCTCGACGCAGGACCACGCCGCCGCCGCCATCGCTGCAGCCGGCATCCCGGTCTACGCGATCAAGGGTGAATCGCTGGCCGATTACTGGGATTACGTGGGTAAGATCTTCGACTGGTCGACCGACGAAGATCCCAACCTCACCGCCAACCTGATCCTCGACGACGGTGGCGATGCCACCATGTTCGCGCTCTGGGGCGCGCGCGTCGAAGCCGGTGAACCGCTGTTCGAACCCTCGAATGCCGAGGAAATCGAGTTCGTCCGCGCACTGAACGCCTTCCTCAAGGCGAAGCCGGGCTACCTTTCGCGTTCGGTCAACGCGATCAAGGGTGTTTCGGAAGAAACCACCACCGGCGTTCACCGCCTCTACCACATCGCCAAGGACGGCAAGCTGCCGTTCCCTGCGATCAACGTGAACGATTCGGTCACCAAGTCGAAGTTCGACAACCTTTATGGCTGCAAGGAATCGCTGGTTGACGCGATCCGTCGCGCTACCGACGTGATGCTGGCCGGCAAGGTCGCTTGCGTTGCCGGCTTCGGCGACGTGGGCAAGGGTTCGGCCGCTTCGCTCCGCAACGGCGGCGCCCGCGTGATGGTCACCGAAATCGATCCGATCTGCGCCCTTCAGGCCGCCATGGAAGGCTATGAAGTCGTCACCATGGAAGATGCCGTGAAGCGTTGCGACATCTTCGTGACCGCCACCGGCAACGAAGCCGTCATCACCGGCGAGCACATGGAAGCGATGAAGGACAAGGCGATTGTCTGCAACATCGGCCACTTCGACAGCGAGATCCAGATCTCGGCGCTCGACAACTACGACTGGAAGGAAGTCAAGCCGGGCACCGACCTGGTTACCTTCCCGGACGGCAAGCAGATCATCGTGCTCGCCAAGGGCCGCCTGGTGAACCTGGGCTGCGCCACCGGCCACCCCAGCTTCGTGATGTCGTCGAGCTTCACCAACCAGACGCTCGCGCAGATCGAACTCTTCGTCAAAAACGACGAATACAAGAACGAAGTCTATGTGCTGCCCAAGCACCTCGATGAGAAGGTTGCCGCGCTGCACCTCGACAAGCTGGGCGTGAAGCTCACCAAGCTTTCGAAGAAGCAGGCCGACTACATCGGCGTGCCGGAAGCCGGTCCGTTCAAGCCGGACCACTACCGCTACTGATTGGGTTGGAGACGGGGTTGCGTTCGATCTTTGCGGATCGGCACACAACTCCGTCGTCCCCGCGCATGCGGGGACCTCGCTTCCTTTCTTTCGCGCCCGCACAACAAGCGGGGTCCCCGCATGCGCGGGGATGACGGGAAAAGAAGCGTCAAAGACCATACCTAACCCGCGAACAACATGGGGAGAGTACCGGCACCACGGTACTCTCCCCATTGTCTTTGCAGGCTGGGGCAAGCATAGCCGGAAGCGAATGGATCACGAACGCTTCGTACCTCTCATTATCGGGCTGCTCCTCGCCGCATGGATGCTGGCGGCGGCCTGGGCAGTGCTTTCCGCACGAAGCCGCCAGAAACGCGCCGAAGCGCAGCTTCGCTCCGCGCGACGCCTTGCCCGCATGGTGGAGGAATCGCCGGCAATCCCGCTGCTCGTCCGTTCCGACGGCCGTATCGAAGGCCCGCCGCGTGTCGCGCAGTGGCTGGGTTTCGAGACGGTGCCGCAGTTCCTGTCCGAACTGGACGGCGGTGATCGCGGCCTGCCGACCGACAAGCTGGCCGAATTGACCGAGGCGGTACGCCGCACGCAGAAGTCGGCCGCACCGTTCCGCATGGTCGTTACCCCACGCAACTCCGCCCGTTCGCTGGCGCTGCGCGGCCATCTGGCCGACCCGCAAGTCTCACCCGGCGGCGCCGCGCTGGTTTGGCTCTTCGACTTTTCGGACAGCGAGGGCGAACTCGTCCGTCTGCGGGATGAGGCAGCGCGCGCGCGCGGCGATTTCACCGCGCTTGTCTCGCTGATCGAGGCGGCGCCGATGCCGATGTGGTTCCGCCGACCGGATGGCGAGATGCAACTGGTGAACTCCGCCTATGTCACTGCCGTTGGCGGTGAAAGCGCGCAAGGTGTGGTCGCCTCGGGCACCGAATTGGTCGAGATCGTCGATGGCGTTACGCCTGCGCAAGTCGCACGTATCGCCGCGCAGAAGGGTGCGCCGATCCAGCGCATCGTCTCCACCACGATCGATGGTCAGCGCCGGGCCATGCGCGTCAGCGACTTGCCGCTGGGTGATGACGGTGTTGCCGGTTACGCGGTGGACATCGAAGACCTTGAGGAAATGTCGCGGTCCTTCCGCGCATTCCGCGATGCCCAGCGCGCACTGCTGGACCAGCTCTCGGCGGGCGTTGCCCAGTTCGATGGCCGCAAGCGGCTCAGCTTCGCCAACCAGCCGTTCCAGCGCCTGTTCAAGCTGAGCCAGACCTCTTTGCAGGACCCGCCGATCTTTGAGCGCCTGCTCGATGCCGCGCGCGATGCCGGCCGCGTACCCGAAGTGCGCGATTTCCCCGCGTGGCGGCGTGAGAAGGGGGCGTGGTTCGCCTCTAGCGAGAGCCATGAGGAAGCCTGGACACTGTCCGACGGCACGCACTTGCGCATCGTCGCCCAGCCGCTGCCCGATGGCGGCCTGTTGTTGATTGCGGAAGACCGCACCGAACAACTGCGCCTCTCGGCCGTGCGCGACACGTTGCTGCGCACGCGGACGGCGATGTTCGACAGTCTTTATGAATCGGTCGCAGTCTTCGCGCCCGATGGCCGCGTGCAGCTGTGGAACCGCCGCTTCGCTGCCGATTGGGGCCTGGAGACGGACTTCCTCGATACGCATCCGCATGTGGAGGCGCTGCTTAAGAAGATCGGCCCACGCCTAAAGCGCCCGGCCGAGGTTGAGACGGTGGGTAACGCCGTGCGCGCCGCTGCGCTGGACCGCGCGCACAAAGGTGGCCGCATCGCGCTCGCGGATGGGCGGATGCTTGAGTATGCGGGCGTGCCGCTGCCGGACGGCAACGGCCTGCTGGCGGTTCTGGACATCACGGATTCGCAAAAGGCCGAAGCCGCGCTGCGCGAAAGCAACGAGGCGTTGATCGAGGCGGACGCGATCAAGACGCGCTTCTTGGCCAAGATCAGCTACGAACTGCGCACGCCGCTCACTTCCATCGGCGGTTTTGCTGAATTGATGGAAGCAGGAGTTGGCGGCGATCTCAATCCGGGTGGGCACGAGTACGTCGCGGCCATCCTTGCCTCTGTCGACCAGCTTGGCGAGCATATCGACAGCCTGTTGGACCTGTCGCAGAGCGAAGCCGGGCTGCTTCCGCTCAAGAAGGAAGAGATCGATCCGATGCCCTTCATTCGTGCGGTGGTGGAGGAGCGGTCGGCGCGCCTCGAACGCGCCGGACTGGTGCTGGACTTGCGTGCGGATGGTTTGCTGCGTCCGTTCCAGGGCGATCGTCGGCGCCTTGCGCGGGCCGTCGGCCATCTTGTCGACAACGCCATTGCCGCTTCGCCGCGGGGCCAGCGCGTTCTTGTGCAGATGGCGCGGCGCAAGTCGGCGGATGGTGACGATGTGGTCCAGATCCTCGTGCAGGATCGCGGGCAGGGCATGGACAACCGCAGTCTCGCGCTCGCGCTGGACGGCATGAAGCAGAGTGCGGACGGCAAGAGCGTGGAACGCAGCCAGGGGCTTGGCTTGCCGCTCGCGCGCCAGCTGGTCGAGGCGCATGGCGGGGCGCTGCGGTTGCTGTCCGAACATGGCAAGGGCACCAGTGCCGTCGTGGAGTTGCCCGAATGAAGATTGCGCTTCCGGACTTGGCCGCAATGGACCGCTTCGGCCGCGCCATTGCAGAGGTGTTGCGCCCCGATGACGTGGTGGCGCTGGAGGGCGGACTTGGTGCCGGCAAGACCACGCTGGCACGGGCGATCATCGCAGGTCTTGGGCATGAGGGCGAAGTGCCGTCGCCCAGCTTCGCCATTGTTGAGGTTTACGATCCCCCGGCCGTGCGGCTGCCGCTGGTTCACGCCGACTTCTACCGCCTCACCCATCCGTCCGAGGCGGATGAGATCGGTTTGGACGACTATCGGCAAGGCGCTGCGCTGATCGCCGAATGGCCTGACCATGCCGGTGGCTTCACACATGAGCCCGGCTGCCTCTCGATTACGCTGGAAGTTGCGGAAGAGGGAAGGATCGCCATTGTCGAAGGGGGGGCGGATTGGCGGGATCGCCTTGCGTTCTGACTTCGTCAAGCCGGCGATCCCTGTTGTTGGCTTGTCGCATTTTCCGAGTCGTCAGGTGTTTCCACCTGACTTGAAAATGCTCTAGGGCGAATCCCGAAATGAGCACGATTCCCGCCAATCTCCCCGAGGGCCTTGAGCCTTTCCTTGCCGATGCCGGATGGCACGGCGCCGTTGTCGAACCGCTGGTCGGTGACGCCTCCTTCCGCCGCTATTTCCGCGTGCGCGGGTCGCACGGCGAATCTGCGATGCTGATGGACGCACCGCCACCTACGGAAGACCCGCAGCCCTTCCTGCGCGCCGCGCGCTGGCTTGACGCCAATGGCATGCGCCCGCCGCGCATTCTGGCCGAGCGGGCCGATCGCGGCCTGGTGCTGATGGAAGACTTCGGCGATGCGCGCATGCGCGACTACATCGACCAGTGGCCGGATGACGAGCGCGCGATCTACAAGGGCGCGGTCGATGCGCTGGTGCAGCTCCACAAGCTGCCGCCCGGGCCGTTCCTCGACTATTCGATGAGCGAATACCAGCGCGAGGTGCGCCTGTTCCTTGAATGGTATGCGCCGGCGCAGAACCTCTACGTCGATGCCGCCGGCTTTACTGCCGCGTGGGAAAGCGTGCTGGGCGAAATGCTGCCGCGCCAGCGCCCCGGCGTCACCGTGCTGCGCGACTACCATGCAGAGAACATCATGCTGCTGGGCGCGCTGGAAAAGCAGGGCTTGCTGGACTTTCAGGACGCGCTTGTCGGCCACCCGGCCTACGATCTCGTCTCGCTGCTGCAGGACGCCCGCCGCGACGTTCCGCCGGAGCTTGAGGCAGAGATGTTCGACCATTACCTGCGCTCCACCGGCGTGGATGGCGAAACCTTCCTGGCCGATTACGCCCGCCTTGGCGCGCAGCGGAACACCAAGATCGTCGGCATTTTCGTGCGCCTGTTCAAGCGCGACGGCAAGCCGCGCTACCTCGATCTGATCCCGCGCGTCTGGGCCCAGCTTGAACGCGATCTGGCCCATCCGGCGCTGGAGCCGGTGGCGCGCTGGTTCGATGCCAACGTGCCCGACGAACTGCGCGCGGCTAATGGCGGGAGCTTTACGGCATGAACCAGACGCCGCTCGCCAGCGATACCGCGATGGTGCTCTCTGCGGGTATCGGCAAGCGGATGCGCCCGCTGACCGCGACCCAGCCGAAGCCGCTGGTGCGCGTTGCCGGCAAATCGCTGATCGACCATACGCTGGACAAGCTGGACACGGCCGGCATCGCCAAGGCCGTGGTCAACGTCCACTATTTGGCGGACGCGTTGGAAGGCCACCTGAAGGTCCGCCGCAGGGGCCCGGAAATCGCCGTCTCCGACGAGCGTGAGCAGTTGCTGGAAACCGGCGGCGGCATGGTCAAGGCTGCGCCGCTGCTGCCCGATACTTTCTTTTGCCTCAACAGCGACAACATCTGGCTCGACGGCCCGGTGGACGTGTTCCACGAACTCTCGCTGGCGTGGGATGAGGACAAGATGGATGCGCTGCTGCTGCTGGTGCCGCACCCGCGCGCGATGAACTACCGGGGGGAGGGCGACTTCCACCTCGACACCGTGGGCCATGTGATCCGCCGCAAGCCGGGCTATGTCGCGCCGTTCATCTATTCGGGCATCCAGATCGTTTCCAAGCGCCTGCTGCGCGACGCGCCGGAAGGGCCGTTCTCGACCAACCTGCTGTGGACCCGCGCGATCGAGGAAGGGCGGCTGTTTGGCATCGTCCACACCGGCCTGTGGTTCGAAGTGGGCTCTCCGGACATGATCAAGCCCACTGAGGAATGGCTGACCCGTGCCTGATAGGGGCGGGCCGAAAGTCTATTCCATTGCTGCTCACCGCGGTTTCGCCGATGCCCTGGTGGCGGGGCTGGCCGCACGACATGGAGAGGGCGAACTCGGCTTCGCCCGGCTGACGCTGCTGCTGCCAAGCCGGCGCACAGTGCGTACGGTGACGGAAGCGTTCGTGCGCCACGCCGGCGCGGTGGAGAAGTCCGGCCTGCTGCTGCCGCGAATGGCGGTGGTGGGCGATCTCGACCTTGACGAAACGCTGGGCCCGCTGCTCGATCCGCTGGGCGCGGCGGATATTGCGCCCGCTGCCGATCCTACGCGACGCTGGCTGCGCCTTGCCCATTTTCTGCGCGAAGTGGATGGCGCTGAAGCGGGGAAGGGCGCGGCCCTGCTGCGCCGCGCCTGGGAACTCGGTCGCACGATGGATCGCCTGTTGGTCGAGGGGATCGCTCCGCTCGACCTGATGAGCGAACGCGTGATCGGCGTTGTCGGCGAACTCGCCAGCCACTGGACGGACAACACCCGCACTTTCCTGAAAGTGCAGCAATACTGGCTGGCGGAACTGGCCGAACGCGGCGAGATCGACGCGCCGGAACGCCGCAACCAGCTGTTCGAGCATGCCGCGCACGAATGGCGCGCCGCGCCGCCGCCGTTCCCCATCGTCGCGGCCGGCGTTACTAGCGCCTCGCCCGCGCTGGCGAAAATGCTGCGCGTTGTCAGCGAATTGCCTGAAGGCAGCGTGGTGCTGCCGGACTTCGACCTCTCGCTGCCGGAAGACGTGTGGGATGAGCTTGGCACTGCCGGCAATCCGGTCGAGCCGGAAGATCCGCCGTTCGGCGCCCATGACGCGGTCACGCATCCGCAATATCACCTGAAGCTGCTGCTGAACCGCATGGGCGTCTCGCGCGAGGAAGTCTCCGCATGGCATCGCTCCGGGCCGGGCGCATCGCCGCCGTCGCGCAGTACGGTGATTTCCAACCTGTTCCTGCCGCCGCAGGCGTCCACGCTGTGGGTCGACCTGCCGGTGGAGAAGCGCCGCCTGCCGGGTGTGCGCCTGATGGAAAGCCCGCATCCCGAACAGGAAGCGCAGGCCATCGCCATTCTGGTGCGAGAGGCGCTGGAAGTGCCCGAGCGCCGCGTTGCGGTCATCACCCCGGATCGCGGGCTTGCCGCGCGCGTCGTTGCGCATCTCACGCGCTGGGGCATTGCCGCCGACGATACTGCCGGCCAACCGCTTTCGCAGACGGCGGCCGGACGGCTCATGCTGTTGCTGGCCGAAGTCATGGCCGATCAGGCGGCGCCGGTGCCGCTGATCGCCTTGCTGGTCCATCCGCTGGCCGGCGCTGGAGATGGGCGTGCACGCTGGCTGGAATCCGCGCGCAAGCTGGACCGCGAGCTGCGCGGGCCGCGCCCCGGCGGCGGCCTCGCTGCGCTGGCGGAAATTGCCGAGGCGCGCAAACTGGGCGAGTGGTGGGGCGAAGTCGAAGTCGTGCTGGCGCCGCTTTTCGCGCTGGCGGAGGGCGACCCGCTCGACATGATGCTGGGCAAGCTGGTCGATGCGGCGGAACAGCTTTGCGGAGAGGCGATCTGGTCCGGTGCGGACGGGCGCGCGCTCAGCGCCATGGTTGAAGATCTGCGCGCGGCTGCCGCATCGGCGGGTACGCTGTTCGATCCGCGCGAACTCCATGCCACGCTGCGCGACGTGATGGACCGCGCCGCCGTGCGTCCGCCATGGGGCGGGCACCCGCGCGTATCGATCTACGGTCTGCTGGAAGCGCGCATGAGCCGCGCCGATCTGGTGATCTGCGGTGGACTGGTGGAGGGCACCTGGCCTGCTTCACCCTCGCAGGATGCACTCCTGCCACCCGCCGTGCTGCGCGCATTGGGCGTGCCAGGCGCGGACTTCCGCATCGGCCTTGCTGCGCATGACCTTGCCGCAGCATTGGGGGCACCCGAAGTGGTGCTGAGCTGGGCTTTGCGCGATGCCGGCGGCCCGGTGATTCCTTCGCGCTTCGTGTTACGTGTGAAGGCATTGCTGGGCGAGCAAGCGGAACGCCATGTCGAGAGTGAGGCACCGCGCCTCGCGCGCATGATTGACGATGCTGTGCCGGTGCCGGCCCATCCGCGTCCGCAGCCGATGCCGAGCGTGGAGCAGCGCCGCGTCGATCTGTCGGTCACCGGGCTCGACCGCCTGCGGGGCGATCCTTACGAATTCTACGCCAATGCCATCCTTGGCCTGTCGCGCCTCGATGCGCTGGATGCGGAGCCGAGCGCGGCCTGGAAGGGAGAAGTCGCGCACTTGGTCATGGAACGCTGGCATAAGGCTGGCGAGCCGGTCGATGGGCTGCATGTGATTGCGCAACAGGTCTTGGTGGAGAAGAACGCGCACCCGTTGATGCGCGCGCTCTGGTGGCCGCGTCTTTCCGCTGCGCTCGATACGTTCCGCGATCTCGTGCTGGCGCACAAGACGCACGGCCGCCGCGTGATCGCGACCGAGGCGCGCGGCGAAATGCGCTATCGCGAAATCCGCGTCCATGGCCGCGCCGACCGGCTCGATCGCTTGGCCGACGGCAAGCTGGCGGTGGTGGACTACAAGACCGGATCCCCGCCGACGACGCGCCGCGTGGAGGAAGGCTTTGCGCTGCAACTCGGCCTGGTGGCGATGATTGCCGAGGCGGGCGGGTTCAAGGACCTGGCCAACAAGGTGATTCAAGGCGAGGCGGAGGCGTTCGAATACTGGTCGATGGCCAAGAGCGCCAAGGAACGCGACACCATCGGCTACACCACCACCCCGCTGAAGGAAGGCAACAAGCGTACCGGCGTGCTGCCGGACGAATTCATGCCGCATACCGAGGACTATCTGAACGACGCGCTGGACCGCTGGATTCTCGGCACCGAGCCCTTCACGGCACGGCTCAACCCGGAACTGGGCTCCTATGCCGATTACGACCAGCTGATGCGGTTGGACGAGTGGATTACCTCGCTCGGCGGGCGTCCTGAGCCCAAGTCGGGAGAGGGCGCATGAGCGGGCCCGCTACCGTCCATCCGCTGCACGGCAACCAGATGCTGGCGGTGGACCCGCGCGACAGCGTCTGGCTTTCGGCTTCGGCTGGCACCGGCAAGACGCAGGTGCTGTCCTCGCGCGTGCTGCGGCTTTTGCTGCAGGAGGGCGTTTCGCCTTCGCAGGTATTGTGCCTGACGTTCACCAAGGCCGGCGCCACCGAAATGGCGGCGCGCATCAACGGCACGCTGGCCGAATGGGTGCGTCTGGAAGAAACGCAGCTGTTCCTGCGCCTCGATGCCATCGGCGCGCCCACCGATCCCGATACGATGGCGCGGGCGCGCACGCTGTTTGCTGCGGTGCTCGATTGCCCGGGCGGGGGCCTGCGCATCGATACCATCCACGCGTTCTCTCAATGGCTGCTGGCGACTTTCCCGCTGGAGGCCGGGCTCGTTCCCGGCACCCGCCCGATGGAAGACCGCGAGCGCACTTTGCTGGCGCGGCAGGTGCTTTCCGATCTGCTGGTGGAGGCCGAAGAGGCCGCTCTGGGCGATCCGCAATTGCTGCGGGCCATCGCCCAGCTTTCGTTGCGGCATGGGCCGGATTCGGTGATGGACTTCCTGCTGCGCTGCGCGAACGCGCGCGAGGCTTGGTTCGGGCCGGGATCGTGGCAGGCGGGCGACATGCGTGATCATGTGCTGCGTCTGCTCGGCCTGCCCGGCGACGCGGGCGAGGACATGTTGGCGGCGATGTGCGCGGACGATCAGTTCGACGTGCGCTCGCTGCGCCGGTGTTGCGAAGTGCTGGCCGAATGGAACACCGCCACCGCGCACAAGGCGACCGACGTGTTGGTGCCGTGGCTGATGCACTCGCCGGCCAAGCGCGCCGAGCAGGTGGACGATATCTACGGTGCGCTGTTCACCAAGGACGACACGGTCCGCAGCGCCAAGAACCTTGCCAAGTTCGAACCGGATTACGAAGGCTATGCCATGCGCGTGGGCGAGTGCCTTGCCCGCATTCGCGAGGTGAAGGCACTGTTGGGGCTGGCCGACCGGCTCGTCCCCGCGCTGCGGCTTGGCCGCGCCTTCGCCATCGCGTGGGACGAGGCGAAGCAGCGCGAGGGTCTGATCGATTTCGACGACCAGATCCGCCGCGCCGCCGATCTGCTGCGCGGACAGGCTTCGGCCGACTGGATCCGCTACAAGCTGGATCGCCGCTTCGACCACATCCTTGTCGACGAGGCGCAGGACACCAACGCCGCGCAGTGGGACATCGTCTTCGCCATGGCGGAGGAGTTCTGGGCCGGTGAGGGCCAGCATGAGGTCGGGCGTGCCGACCTGATGCGCACGCTCTTCGTGGTGGGTGACTACAAGCAGGCGATCTTCCGCTTCCAGGGTACCAGCCCGGAGAACTTCCGCCGCGCGGCGGACCGTGTGCGCGGGCTGATGGACGATGCGGCGGACAATGCGGATATGCTGCGCGGCAGGATCGTGCCGCGCCGCCTTGTCGAACTCGGCCTCGATCGCAGTTTTCGCACCGCGCAGCGGGTGCTGGACTTCGTGGACGAGGCCATCGGCGGCATCGGCCACGGCAACTTCGGCTTAGACCGTCCGGCCGAGCGTCATGTCGGGCAGGAGCGCCCCGGCTATGTCGCGTTGTGGCAGCCGGTGGCCGAAGAAGTGGACGAGGAAGAACCCCTCGAAACCGACGATAATGACGGCGCGCAGCCCAACTGGCTCTCCCGCCCTGACCGCCAGATGGCGGAGCGGATCGCCCGGCAGGTCAAGGCGTGGCTCGATCCCACCGGCCCCGGCTTCGCGCTGCACAAGGGCAAGCCGCGCCGCGCCCATGCGGGCGACATCATGGTGCTGGTGCGCCAGCGAAAGGAACTGGCCGGGCTGATCGTCGCGCGGCTTCATGCGGCGGGCGTGCCGGTGGCGGGCGTCGACCGTCTGCGGCTGGGCGCGCCGCTGGCGGTGAAGGACCTGATCGCCGCGCTGCGCTTTGCAGTGCAGCCGCTGGACGACCTCACGCTGGCCAGCCTGCTCGTCTCGCCGCTGGTCGGCTGGAGTCAGGAGCAATTGCTGCACTTCGGGCATCGTGAGAGGCACGTGCGCCTGTGGGATCACTTGCGCACGCAATCCGGCCCCGAAATCGGCATGGCCATGCAGCAATTGGGCGAACTGCTGGCGCTGGCCGACTATGCGCCGCCGCAGGCGATGCTGCACTGGCTGCTCGTCGGTCCGTGGCAGGCGCGCCGCAAGCTGGTCGCGCGGTTGGGTAGCGAGGCGAACGACCCGATCGACGAACTGGTCAACGCCGCGCAGGCCTATGTCATGACGGACACGCCCAGCCTTGCGGGTTTCCTGGCGTGGTTCGATGCGGGCGACGGCGAGTTGAAGCGAGAGGCCGATGCTGCGCAGGGGCTCGTCCGCGTGATGACGGCGCATGGATCGAAGGGCTTGCAGGCGCCGATCGTCATCCTGGCCGATGCCACCGGCAATCCCGAAGCCGCGCGCGAACGTGGTTTCGAACTCGCCGACCCGCGCGAGGCCCGCCGCAAGCTACCGCTGCCGCCGCTCTCGAAGGCCGAGAAGGTCGGCCGCATCGCCGCTCAGATCGCCGAAAACCGCGCGGGGGACGAGCAGGAGCACTGGCGCCTGCTCTACGTTGCCATGACTCGCGCCGAGGAAGCGTTGTTCGTTGGCGGCGCACTGGGCAAGCGCGACACCGACGGCCCTGCGGAGAAAAGCTGGTTCGCCCGCCTGCGCACGCTGTTCGAGGACGGGGCGGAGGCGGAGGACGCGATCTGGGGCAGCCGTTGCGATTACGGAACGCCGCCCGCGCCGTTGCCGGCCGAAGTGGTGTCCGCCGAACTGCCGTTGCGCGAACCGCTGCCGCGCTGGCTGGAGCGTGTCGCCCCCGCCGAACCGCGCCCCCCGCGTCCGCTGGCACCATCCGCGCTGGGCGAGGAAGACGCGCCCGATCCGCCCTTCCCGCCGGGCGCCGGACGCGATGCGTTGCGGCGCGGTACGTTGGTCCACAAATTGCTCGAACGCCTGCCGCAAGTCTCGCTCGATGCTCGGGAGGAAGCGGGCTGGCAGTGGCTGGCCCGAAATGCTGGCGATCTCGACGAAGCCGCACGTCAGTCCATGCTGGACAGCGCATTGGCCGTGCTCGGCAATCCCGAATGGGCGGACCTGTTCGGTCCGCAGAGCCTTGCCGAAGTGCCGGTGGCGGCGGTCGTCGGCGGGCAGGTCGTCGCGGGCACGATCGACCGTCTGGTGGTCGAGCCCGGCCGCGTCCGTCTGGTCGATTACAAGACCGCGCGCCGCCCGCCTGAGTGGCTGGAGCAAGTGCCCAAGGGCGTGCTTCGGCAGATGGCGGCCTATGCCGCTGCGCTGGAAGTGGCCTTTCCGGGGCGCGCGGTGGAGGTGGCTTTGCTCTATACCTCCGTCCCGCGCCTGATCGAAGTTCCGCGCGCGGCGCTGGAGGCGAACAAGCCGGACTTTGCACAGGTCCAGTAAAGCTATGTGGTTGGGGACGTTGCCACGCAACAATTCGTCCCTAGATTGCGTTCAACCCGAGATACCCCCGAGGAGTTCAATTTCATGGCGACCATCGCTGTTACCGACGCCAGCTTCGAAGACGACGTTCTGAAGTCCGACAAGCCGGTGCTCGTCGATTTCTGGGCCGACTGGTGCGGCCCCTGCAAGATGATCGGCCCCGCTCTCGAAGAGATCAGCGACGAGCTGGGCGAAAAGGTGACCATCGCCAAGATGGACATCATGGCCAACACCGGCATCCCGGCCGAGATCGGCGTGAAGTCGATCCCGCTGATGGTGCTGTTCAAGGACGGAAAGGCCGTCGCACAGAAGCTGGGCGCCGCGCCCAAGAGCGCGCTGAAGGGCTGGCTCGAAGGCGAACTCTAAAGCGTTTCCTAATCAGGTGGAAATCACCTGATGACTCGGAAAACGCGGCAAACCAAAATTTTAGAGCGTTTGGCCCGATGTAATCGGATCAAACGCTCTAAGGGTTCGCCGGGGCACGGATTTCCCTAAGCAGTAAATGGAAAAACCCCCTTCGGCAGCGATGCCGAGGGGGTTTTTCTTTGCTTCGTGAATGCCTTCAGTCTTTGCGGGTAAGGACGACGTGCAGCCCGGCGTCTCCGTCCACCGTGATGGATTGCCCATTGGGCAAGCTGACATTTTGCGTCATCTGGATGGTGCGATCGCCCGCGCCCGTGCAGTTGTCGAGATCAGCGGGGCGTGTCCACTCGATCCTGATGCTGTAGCTGTCCGAATTGCCTTCACCGTAGTAGGTTTGGCTAAGCGATACGGCCACCCGGCGCGTTACGTTCTGGCGCCGCGATGGCACATCCGCGCAGCGCGTGGGCGCAGCATCGTTCTTTTCCTGCGAATAGCGCGCGCCAACACCGCGGGATACCGCCAGCTCTCCCTGCCACAACAGTTCCGATCCGGCGGTGACCCGTACGTTCACACGCTGCACGCGGTCGGTGCCGTTTGTACCGGCGGCGCTGGCAATAAGAACAGGCGGTGGCGCGTGCAGGACTTGGACCGGCGGCGGTGTGGCAGCAATCGTCGTTTGGGCCATTAAAAGAGCAAGCATTGTCGGCATCGTTCATTCCCCCATGTCGCAAGGGTATGGCTATCTCGCGCGGGGATTTAAGAATGCATTACCTTGGCTGAGGGTGGTGATTACAATTTGGCCACAGCCAAACCGGTTGCATCCGATGGAAATCATTCCATAATTCCAGATCGCTTGTTCGCCGTTACAGACTGAGGCGGTTCGGAATTAGCAGGAGATATGGCCATGCAGTGGCGCCGTGCGATTGCGACTATAATTCTGGGTGCTTCGCTTGGGCCAACTTACGCGCGGAGTGCAGCAGACCCTCAGGATATCGTGGTTGAAGGAACCCGCGAGCAGAGGGTGTTGCAAGGTGGTGAATGGATAGTGTCGGTTTCCCGATCCTACCGTATCGGCAAAAGCCTGGACGGGGAAACATCTGTGGCCGTGGGCAAGGACCGCGAATGGCACTTTTGCTTAGCCGATACGGAAGTGGAGGACTTTGCGCGACTGCTGGTGGGTGAGGGGCGTTCACAGGCTGCGGGAACGACCGAGTGCCGCCCGCTCAAGATGCGGCTCGGCGAAGGACGATTGTCGGCGACGCAGACCTGTCAGGGCGGATATGCGAGTTCCAAAGACGAGAGTACGGGTAGAGTAACGAGTTTCCAGACGCGGCTTATGATGTACGTTTCTGGAAGGTACGGCGGGTCGTCCCTGAAGCTCGATTTCGAGAACCGGAGGGAGCCGCTGGTAAACTTTCCCGCTGTCTCGGAAATCGGTGCGAAGACGCCTCCGGATATCATGCGTTGGTCCGTGAACGGCGAGAGGAAGGGCGATTGCACAATCGAGCCCAATCGGCGCTGATCTTAGGGTTGTTCGAACCTTTTGATCCAGGAGCAGAACTATCGCGTAATGGGGATCGGCGTCCGCCTTTTCGTTGCGGCGACGATCAGCTCGGCGTGAGGTAGCTGGTCGAGGGACAGTTGCTTCCACAGTGGGTGATGGGCGATGTCGGTGCACAGCGCCGCCCAGAATGCGTTTTCCCCTTCAAGCCGATGTCCGGCGTTGTGGGGCCAGGCGCGGTGCAGCAGGTCTCTTGCAAGATCGGCATGTCCCGAGAGAACCAGATCGGTAAGGGTTTGAACGGTTACCGGAGTGCCGGAGCCGGCTTCAGGCGGATAGAGCCGGGTGACTGCGTGACTGTCCCTTGCCCATTCATCCAGTTCTTGACGCATCGCGGCCGCACGGCTCTCCAGTTGTTCGGCAGATGGTGACGGGCCGACCATGGCGCTGAAATCGGGCGCGAAATCGCCGCCTTGTGGACCTACTTTCCAGCGAACCGGAAGCTTCACGATCACTACCCCCGCGTGCGGGGCGCCGTTGAAGAACTCGATATCGAAAGGCAGTTCGAACGCGGGCGAGGTGCCGTCCGAGCGCACGGTGACGCTATCCATGCGTTCGCCTTGCAACCGACGTATCGCAAGTTTGGGGGTGAGGCTGATGACGAACAGATCGCCAAAGCCACCCGAACCGCCACTGTCGCCGAGCACAACAACGTTCGGCGCAGAGGCGGGCGAACTGGCGGCCCATAAGGGCGTCACCACCATATACCCCGCGCCCAGCGGCGTAACCTTTTCGCCCTGCCGAACTTCGACGGCGCGGCAATAGGCGTCAGTATCGCCGCCGGGCGGGCAAGGCGTTACGACCACGGCATCGCGGCCGTTCTGCCAGATCGTGCCCAGGGGCTGGGGCTCGGCCTCGGCAACCTCGGCGAGCGCTAGCGATGAAAAACTTGCGAGCAGAAAGAGGGGGATGCGCATCCGGAGCCACCTGTGAAATGCGGCTTCAAGTCTCAACCGGCTTGCCTTGCCGGTCAAGGCAAAGTCCCGGTCGTTTCAGGCGAAAGCGATTTTCCTACATCGTAGTGATCTGCCACTCTCCGGCATGACAAAGCTCTTTGAAGTCGTTGGAAATCCGGGGCTGTGCCGCTCGCAAGGTGACAGGTCGGGCGCCCAAGATGACACTTTGGCGCAAGGTGACACCTTTTGCCTCAATACCGTGTCAACTGTGTCAACCGGAGTGTCACCTTGCGCCAAAGTGTCGCCTTGGGCGATCAGGCTCCCAAAGCGGCGAGGCGCTGGGCAAGGTCTTCGAAGAGGGCGGGCGAGGCGGCGCCGATCAGCCCCTTCCGCTCGATCTCGTCGGCGCGGTAGGGGCTGCCGTCCGGACGCGCCGCCATGCCGCCGGCTTCGTTGAGGAAAAGTGCGCCGGCTGCGTGATCCCAGGGCAGGGTGCGTTCGAAAATGGCCACGTCGTTCTGACCCAGCGCGAGGCGGGGGTATTGCTCGGCGGCGCAGCGGGGGATGTCGACCATGCGGTAGTGCGGGGCGACTTCGGTGCGGATCCGTTCGCGGCGCGATTCTTCGGTGAAGATCAGCGAGATCGCGGCGACGGGCGGCTGCTCGCCAGTGTCACGGGCGCTGAGGCGTTCGTCGTTCACCCAGGCGCCGCCGCCGGCGGAGGCGTGGCAGAAGCGGCCTGTTAGGCAATCGAGGATCCAGCCGCCCAGCGTCTCGCCCTTGTCGGCCAGCGCGATCAGCATGCCAAACGGCGCCTTGCCGGAAGCGAAGTTGTTGGTGCCGTCCAGCGGATCGACGATCCAGCAGAGCCGGTCCTTCAGCTTCAGCAGCTCGCTCTCATCGGCGAAAGTCGCTTCCTCGCCCACTACGGCGGCGTCGGGCAGGAGGGCGGTGAGGCGTTCGGTGAGGATCGCCTCGCTCTGCCGGTCGGCCACGGTGACGACATCGTTCACCGCCTTGCTGATGATCTGCTCGCTCGTCAGCGATTGGTAGAATGGCAGGATCACATCGCGGGTCACCTCGCGCATGATCGTTTCGACCGCAGTGTGGAGCGTGGGGGTGATCATGCGAAAGGCCTTTGGTGTGGGGGTCAGGTAAGCGGGATCATGACCTGCTGGGCATAACCCTTGCGCTCACGGATGCGCGCGTACCATTCGGTCAGGGCCGGGAATTCGGGGCGCTCCAGCCCGAACTGGTCGAGCGGCAGGCTGAACCAGGTGTAGGCGTAGACACCCATGGGAATGTCGCCCACGCCGAATTCGCCGCCGGAAAGCCAGGGCTTTTCGGAAAGGGCGCGCTCCAGCACGTTGAGGTGGGCGGTGCAGGTCGCGATGTCCCGTGCGATGGCGGGCAAGTCCCACTGGTCGCGCGGGGTGCGGGCCATCGCCAGGAACGGCACGCGTTGGGCATCGGCGTAGGTGATCTGCCAGTCCATCCAGCGGTCGGCCAGCGCCCGGTCGATGGGATCGCGCTGGAACCAGCGCTCACCGCCGTATTCGGCGGCCATGTAGCGCAGGATCGCGTTCGATTCCCAGAGCGAGAGCTTGCCGTCCTCGATCATCGGCACCAGCCGGTTCGGGTTCTTTGCGAGGTACTCCTCGGTATAGCCGAACTGCCCGCCGATATCGTGGCGGACGTAATTGAGACCCAGTTCCTCGGCGAACCAGGCGACCTTCTTGACGTTGTGGGAGTTCAGGCGACCCCAGATCGTGAATTGCGGACCGGCCACCGTCAGCTCCTGTAGTCGGCGTTGATCGAGATGTAGCCGTGCGTCAGGTCGCAGGTCCACACGGTGGCGGCGCCTTCGCCAAGGCCCAGATCGACCTCGATAGTGACGTCCTGCCCCTTGAGGTGGGCGGCCACCGGCGCTTCGTCGTAATCGGCCAGCGGCAGGCCTTCGCGCGCGGCCCAGGTGCCGCCGAAGCCGATGGAGAGCTTGTCGCGGTCGGCCGGTTCGCCCGCCTTGCCCACGGCCATGACGACGCGGCCCCAGTTGGCGTCCTCGCCCGCGATGGCGGTCTTCACCAGCGGCGAGTTGGCGATGGCCATGCCGACCTTGCGGGCACTCTCGTCCGAGGCAGCGCCGGAGACGGCCACTTCGATGAACTTCTGCGCGCCTTCGCCGTCGCGCACGACGAGGTGGGCAAGCTGGCGGCAGACGTCATGGATCGCGGCGGCGAAGGCATGGGCGCCGGGCGAGGCGATCGAGGAGATCGGCGCGTTGCCGGCCTTGCCGGTGGCGAAGGCGAGTACGGTGTCGCTGGTCGAAGTGTCCGAATCGACGGTGATGCAAGAGAAGGTGCGGAAGTTTGCGGCGGAGAGGCACTCCTGAAGGAAGGCAGGCTCCACGGCGGCGTCGGTGAAGATGTAGCCCAGCATCGTCGCCATGTCCGGCGCGATCATGCCCGAGCCCTTGATGACGGCGGCAAGAGTGACCTTGGTATCGCCGATCATCGCGGTCGCCGTCGCGCCCTTGGCGAACGTGTCGGTAGTGGAGATCGTGTTGGCCACCTCTTCCCATGAGCAGGGTTCGGCGGTGAGGGCCTTCTCCACGCCTTCGCGCGCCTTGTCCTTGGGCAGAGGCACGCCGATGACGCCGGTGGAGGAAACGAAGACCTGCTCGCGCGGGCAGCCGATATGGGCGGCGACCTGGTCCATGATCTGCTCCACCGCTTCACGCCCGCGATAGCTGGTGAAGGCGTTGGAATTGCCGGCGTTGACGACAAGCGCGCGGGCATGGCCCTGCTTCACGTTGTCACGACCCAGTTCCACTTCGCTGGAGCAGCACAGGTTCTTCGTGAACACGCCGGCGACAGCGGTGCCTTCGTCCAGTTCCACGTACGTCAGATCGCATCGGCCCCAGTCCTTGTATCCGGCGCGCACAACGTGCGGGGTGACGCCGGCGATCGGCGGCATGGCGGGGAAGGGCGAGGCGAGCGGTGAGGTGGGATAGGCCATGGCGGGTGCCTAGCGCATGGCTATGACAGGTCAATAGTCGCCGTAGCGGCAATATAACCCGCAAGCCTTACGGCGATCTTCCGTGCGTAAATTGGGCTGCGGCGCTCTCTTGTGTGGACAGGGCGGAAAGCGGCCCCTATCTGATCCGCCATGGCAAATCGCCTGATCCTGACTCTGCTGGCCCTGTTGACGGGCCTTGCCGCACAGATCGGCCCTGCCGAAGCGCGTGCGTCGCAGGTGGCCAGCCTGCAGGTGGTGCTGACTGAAGCCGCCGTGGCCGCGAAGGCTCCGCGTGCGCCGGTTGCCCTTGCGCAACTGCCTGAGCCTGGGCTGCGCAACACGCGCCGCCATGCCCCTGCGCTTGTTGCAGTGCCGGATTCGCCGGCCGTGCCTTCGGTTTTGACCGGGATAGACCGCGCGCGCGAGTAACGAGCCGGTTTCATTCGCACCTTCGCGAAACTTATTTCACGCGCTCCGCCATGGGCGGCTGCGCGCATATCCGACATTCATGACTTAAAACGAAAACAGGGATTCCCGCCATGTTCGGCGCACTCGCCAAGTCCATTTTCGGCTCGTCCAACGACCGCTACGTCAAGTCGCTCGACAAGATCGTCGCCCAGATCGCCGCTTTCGAGCCTGTCCTTGAAGCGATGAGCGATGACGAGCTGAGCGCCCAGACCGCCAAGTTCCGTCATCAGCTGTCCGAAGGCAGCACGCTGGACCAGATCATGCCCGAAGCTTTCGCCACCGTGCGCGAAGCATCGAAGCGCGTGTTCGGCATGCGTCATTTCGATGTGCAGTTGATCGGCGGCATCGTGCTTCACCGCGGCGAAATTGCCGAAATGCGCACGGGTGAGGGCAAGACCCTGGTTGCGACCACCGCTACCTACCTCAACGCGCTGGAAGGCAAGGGCGTCCACGTCGTTACCGTGAACGACTACCTTGCCCGCCGCGACGCGGAACAGATGGGCAAGCTGCACGGCTTCCTGGGCCTGACCGTCGGCGTGATCGTACCGAACCTCAACGAGTACGAACGCCGCGATGCCTATGGCGCCGACATCACGTACGGCACCAACAATGAATTCGGCTTCGATTACCTGCGCGACAACATGAAGCATGAGCGCAGCCAGATGGTGCAGCGCCCCTTCAACTTCGCGATCGTCGACGAAGTCGACTCGATCCTGATCGACGAAGCGCGCACGCCGCTGATCATCTCCGGCCCGACCGACGACAAGTCCGAACTCTACATGCAGGTCGATGTCGTGGTTAAGCAGTTCCTCCCCGAGGACTACGAGGCGGACGAGAAGACCAAGAACATCAGCCTGACTGAGGACGGCGTCGAAAAGGCGGAGCGCATGCTCGAAGCCGCCGGCCTGCTGGTCGGTTCGAACCTCTACGACGTTGAGAACACGCAGGTGGTTCATCACCTCGACCAGAGCCTGAAGGCTGTGGTCATGTTCAAGCGCGATACCGACTACATCGTGAAGGACGACAAGGTCGTCATCATCGACGAGTTCACCGGCCGCATGATGGACGGCCGCCGCTGGTCGAACGGCCTGCACCAGGCGGTCGAAGCCAAGGAAGGCGTGCGGATCGAGCCTGAGAACCAGACGCTCGCTTCGATCACGTTCCAGAACTACTTCCGCATGTATCCGAAGCTTTCGGGCATGACCGGTACGGCCGCCACCGAAGCGGCCGAATTCTACGACATTTACAAGATGAATGTCGTCACCATCCCGACCAATGTGCCGATCCAGCGCATCGACGAGGAAGACGAGTTCTACAAGAACACGCTCGACAAGTTCGGCGCCATCGCCAAGCTGATCCGCGAAAAGCATGAGATCGGCCAGCCCGTCCTCGTCGGCACCGTGTCGATCGAAAAGTCGGAACTGCTGTCGGACTTCCTCAACAAGGAAGGCGTAAAGCATTCGGTCCTCAACGCCCGTTTCCACGAGATGGAAGCGCACATCGTCGCGCAGGCGGGCAGCCTTGGCGCGGTGACCATCGCCACCAACATGGCCGGTCGCGGCACCGATATTCAGCTGGGCGGCAACGTCGAGTTCCGTGTCGAAGACGAACTGCGCGACATGCCCGAAGGGCCTGAGCGTGATGCCGCCATCGCCACGATTAAGGCCGAAGTGGCAGAGCAGAAGCGTCTCGTCCTGGCGGCGGGCGGTCTCTGCGTCATCGGTACGGAACGTCACGAAAGCCGCCGTATCGACAACCAGCTGCGCGGCCGTTCGGGTCGTCAGGGCGATCCGGGCCTGTCGAAGTTCTACCTCTGCCTTGAGGACGATCTTCTGCGCATCTTCGGGCCGGACACGCTGTTCGCCAAGATGATGAACAGCAACCTGGCCGATGGCGAGGCGATCGGTTCCAAGTGGCTGTCGAAGGCCATCGAGACCGCGCAGAAGAAGGTTGAAGCGCGCAACTACGAAGTCCGCAAGCAGGTCGTCGAATACGACGACGTGATGAACGACCAGCGCAAGGTCATCTACGAGCAGCGTTCGGACATCATGGATGCCGATACGGTTGACGATGTCGTGATCGATATGCGCAACGACACCGTCAACGCCATCGTCGCCGATGCCTGTCCGCAGGGTTCCTATCCGGAACACTGGAAGGTGGAGGAACTGAAGGCCAAGTCGGCCGAAATGCTGTCGCTCGACGTGCCGATCGAGGCGTGGATCGACGAAGACGGGATCGATCCCGAACTGGTCGAAGAACGCATCGCTGCCATGGCCGAGGCGCACATGGCCGATAAGATGTCGGGCGACGATCCGGCAATCTGGCGTCAGGTCGAAAAGTCGATCCTGCTCGATCGCATCGACCACTACTGGAAGGAGCACCTCGCCACGCTCGACGCGCTGCGTCAGGTCGTGTTCTTGCGTGCCTATGCCCAGAAGACGCCGATCAACGAATACAAGACCGAGGCTTTCGGTCTGTTCGAGCGTATGCTGGAAACCATCCGTGAGGACGTGACCCGCATTCTGTCGGTTAGCCAGCTTCAGATTCCGGAGCCGGTGCAGCTTCCCGAACTGCCGGACTTCCTGACCGGCCACATCGATCCGCTGACCGGTATCGACAATTCGGCGGACGGCGATGGTTCGGCACTGATGCCCGAACTGTTCGGTTCGCTGGCGGGCAGCCCACAGGCCGGCGTCGGCCCCGGTGCCTCTGGCGAAAATCCCTATGCGGATCTGCCGATCAGCCGCAACGCCCTGTGTCCCTGCGGTTCGGGCCAGAAGTACAAGCACTGCCACGGCGCTCTGGCATAAGGCGCAAACGGGAACGGCGGCCGCTGCATCTGCAACGGCCGCCGCTACTGGAGAAAATAGAAGGGGCCGCGGCGTGATGCTGCGGCCCCTTTTCTATGTCAGAAGCTGACACCTAGCGTGCCGCGCACGGTACGCGGCGCGCCGTAGTACGCCTGATCCCACTGAAGGCTGGTCCAGTACTTCACGTTGGTCAGATTATCGAGATTGACGGCGACCGAGACGTTCTTCGTCACCTGATAGCGTGCCATCAGGTCGACGATCGCATAGTCGCTCTGCTCGATATAGTCGTTGTGGATCTTGCTCTGGTAACGGGCGGAGGCGCCCAGGCGCAGTGCGTCGAGGAAGGGCGGCGTGTAGCTGGCGTTGACGCGCACGGTGTGGCGCGGAATGAAGGCGCGGGCATTGTTGCCTTCGTCATCCTCGATATCGGTCCAGGCATAACCACCCGACACCTGCATGCCGGAGAACAACTCACCCGCGACGTCCACTTCGACGCCGTGCGACTTGGCATTGACGCCCTGGTAGATTGTCTGGCCGATGCCGGCGTCAAAGCCGATCGATTCCGCCACATTGTCTTCCTGCGTCTTGAACACCGCGACGGCGGCGGTCAGCTTGCCGCCGTTCCATTCGCCCTTGATACCGGCCTCATAGGTCTTGCCTTCGAGCGGCGCGATGATCGAGTGGTCGGCCGTCAGGTAAACCTGCGGGCTGAAAATCGTGGCGTAACTGGCATAGGCGGTCAGGTTGCCGGTCAAGTCGAAGGTCAAGCCGGCGAAGGGCAAGAACTTCGTCTTGTCGAAATCGAACGGGGCATCGTAGGAACTGCCGCTGCGCTTTGCGTTGGTGACGTTGGCGCCCAGCATCACCTTCAGCGGATCGGCCAGCGAGAGGCGGACAAGGCCGTAGGCGCTGGTGATCTTGGTCGTGTAGTCCGCCGTGACGCTGTAATCGCCCCAGTTCGGATAGGGGAAGCTGCCTTCGAAGGCGGTGTTCCCCGGCAGTGGGGTGCCGATGGCGTCGGGATCGACGGATTCCTGCTCGATCAGTCGCGATTGGCCGTAGTTTACGCCGAGGACCAAGTCGTGCTCGCGCCCGGCGATCTTCAGCTTGCCGGTAATGTTGGCATCCACCGTCGTCTCGCGCAGCTTGTCGAGATAGGCGCCGGGATAGGCGACCAGCGTATCCCCGCTGTAATAGACGTAGAACAGCTTGGAATCCTGATTGCGCGCACGGCGTAGCACGGAAACCTTGCCGACCCAGCCATTGCCGAAGTCATGCGTCACGTCGCCGAACAGGTTGCGGTCCAGCGAGTACCAGGTCGACCAGGGCTGCGCCGAATTGGTCGAGCGGGGATAGGTCGCCGGCGTGCCATCACCATTGGTGAAGGGCAGGGCGCCCCAGCTGACTCCGCGCGGATCGCTTTCCTGCCAGGAATAGCCGACCGTGGCGACGGTATCCGGGCCAAGGTCGGCCGCTGCCACGCCATACAGCGTCAGGCGCGAGGTGTGGTAGTAATCGAGGTAGGAATCGCCATCCTCATAGGATCCGACAAAGCGCGTGCGGATGGAGCCATCCTCGTTCAGCGGCGTGTTCACGTCCACGTCGCCGCGGATCTCGTTGTAGGAGCCGTAGCTGAGGCTGGCGGTGCCGCCCAGTTCCTTGGTCGGGCGCTTGCGCACGAAGTTGATCGCGGCCGAAGGGTTGCCCGTCTGCGAAAGCAGGCCGGTGGCGCCGCGCACGATGTCCACGCGCTCGAAGATCGAGGTGTCGATCTGGCCGTTCTGGAGCCCGTAGCTGAGCGGTTGGCCGATGCCGTCGAACTGGAAGTTCACGATGTCGAAGCCGCGCGCGTTGTAATAGGTGCGGTCGGTTTCGGCGCTGTCGACGTTCACGCCGGTCGCACGGCGGAGCAGGCTGTCAACGGTGTTGAGGCCGAAGTCCTCGATCTGGGCACGGGTGATGACGGTCACCGCCTGCGGCGTTTCCCGCAGCGAGAGGTTCAGGCGGGTGGTGCTGTTCTGTGCGTCCACTGCGTAAGGCTGTGCCTGGCCGGTCACCACGATTTCACGGTCGCGCGTGCTTTCGTCGGTCTCGTCGGCCCAGGCGGCCGATGTGCATGCCATGCCGGCGACGATCGCCAGCGGCACTGCCAGAGCAAGGCGCGAGGCGCCGCTCATGATCCCGGTGCGATGTGTGCTATCGCTAGACTTCGGCCCCTGCGTGACGATCACTGAAATGACTCCTATGATAATGCGACTGACTTGCAATAGTAGCGTGCATAGGCGCGCGACCTTGCTTGTCAATGTCAGCGCAATTTCAACGCAGGAGCGTGGTTTCCCGGCCACAGGTGGTGGCGGGAAGGGCGATACTGTGGAATGGGGGAATGGCGCGGCCAGCTTGGGAAGCGGCGAAAAGGAATGGCTCCCCGAGTAGGATTCGAACCTACGGCCATTCGATTAACAGTCGAATGCTCTACCGCTGAGCTATCGGGGAGCAGCCTGTCAGTGTTTCCACCGCCGGGCAGGGGTGCGCCTATAACAGTGCCATCGGGATTGGCAACCCTGACTTTGACCAAAATGCTGCGAAAAGTTTTCCACAACGGACAGGCGCACGTGAAAGAGCCCGGAAAGGCGCGGTTTTACGCGGATCCTAAACCTGGAACTGCTCGGCGAAAATCCGTTCCTCCAGCGTGAAGCCGGGGTCGAAAAGCAGCGTCAGTTCCTTTTCATGGGTGGCCCGGATTCGCACGGACTTCACGTCACGCACTTCCTTCTGGTCGGCAACGGCGGCCACCGGGCGCTTCTCGGACTCGTTGACGTGGAATTCCACTTCGGCGCTTTCGGGCAGGATCGCGCCTTTCCAGCGGCGGGGGCGGAATGGGCTGAGCGGCGTCAGCGCCAGCATCGGCGCGCCCAGCGGCAGGATCGGGCCGTCCGCGGAGAGGTTGTAGGCGGTCGAGCCCACCGGCGTCGCCACCAGCACGCCGTCACCCACCAGTTCCTCCATGCGCACGCGGCCGTTGATGCGGACTTCCAGCTTGGCGGTCTGGCGCGTTTCGCGCAGCAGGGACACTTCGTTGATCGCGTAATACTTGTATTCGCGCCCATCGTTGCTGGTGGCGTACATGCGCAGCGGCGTCACGGGGACGCGATGCGCTTCGGTTACGCGGTGGATGATCGGGATGTGATCATGCGGCCCGTTCATAAGAAAGCCAACCGTGCCCAGATTCATGCCGTAGACCGGCTTGATGCTGTCACGATCCAGCATTTCGTGCAGCACGTGCAGCAGGAAGCCGTCGCCGCCCAGCACCACCAGCACATCGGCGTCTTCGGGGCTGACCCAGTCGTGCGCATCGCGCAGCGCCTCTGCACCTTCTTGCGCCTTTGCACTGTCCGAGACGACAAGGGCCAGCCGGAGTTCTTCGCTCATTTCCAAATCCTTCAAAGGCGCAACGGCTGCGCCTCCGTCATCCTTTTGGCGACCTTTCGAATTTTGAAGGCTTTGGCAAGGGCGTTGCGCTAAGGAGGCGGCCATGGGCTTAAGAAGGGATGGGGCGCCAAAGGGCAAGGCCCGGGCGCTTGAAGACAGGTTGACCGGGATTCCTGGACTGGAAGCCGTGCGAGAGCGCGTTGCGGGCTGGCGTGTGGGCGGCGAATCAGGCTCTGCGCACATCCATGCGATGCTGCTGGGCCTGCGCCGGTTGGACGCCATCAATATGGCCTACGGCGCTGATGCCGGCGATGGCGCGCTGGCCGAAGTCGCCAGTCGCATCGCGCATTTCGCGGGCGAGGAACTGGACGGGCACTGGCTGCTGGCACGTGCCGGTGGTGGTTCCTTCGTACTGGTCGCCAATGAATCGTGCAGCCGCGAACGCTGGCAGCTGATTGCCGACCAGCTTGCCGAGGCCATTTCCAAGCCGGTGACGGTGCCATCTGGCGTGCTGCGCCTGTCTCCGCGCATCGCGCTGGTGCGGACGCTGGCGGACGAGAGCGTTGATTCGATGCTAGACCGGCTGAGCCTTGCGTTGGAATCGGTGCGCGACCAGCAGGGAACGATGTTGGCCTGGGCGGACGGGGAAGCCAGCCCGCCGGGCCACTCGGCCGCGCAGTTGGAGGCGGACCTTCTCGGCGCGATCGATCGCGACGAGATTGAGATTCTGTTCCAGCCGCAGTTCTGCCTTGCCGACGATAGGCTGACCGGGGCCGAGGCGCTGGCTCGCTGGAAACATCCGCAGCTTGGTCGCATCGGTGCGGGCGCGCTTTTTGCGATTGCCGAGCGCGCGGACCATGTCGCGCCGCTGTCGCGCCATATCGCCGCCAAGGCGCTTGCCGCCGCCGGAGGCTGGCCGAAGAACCTGCGCCTGTCGATCAATGTCACGCCGGCAGATCTGGCGTTCGGTAATTACACGCGCCAGATGCTGGACCTTGTGCGGGCCAGCGGTTTCGCTCCGCGTCGCTTGACGTTGGAAGTGACCGAGCAGGCGCTTATCGGCGATATCGCGCAAGCGGCGCAAATCATGGCGGAATTTTCCGCGCAAGGCATCCGTATCGCGCTGGATGACTTCGGGGCGGGGTTCTGCAACTTCCGCTACCTGAAGGTCCTGCCGATCCACTACCTCAAGCTTGACCGATCGATGATCGATGGGGTGACCACGGACAAGCGCGACGTGGCCGTGCTGCGCGCCATTGTTGCCATGGCGAAGGCGCTCGATCTTCAGGTCATTGCCGAGGGGATCGAGGAAGAAGCCCAGCGCAAGGTCGCCGCGCGCGAGGGGTGCGCTTATTTCCAGGGCTTTCTGCGCGCGCAGCCGATGAGCGTGGAGATGTTCGCCAAGCTGGCACGCGCGGCGGGATAGGCCGAAGGCGACCTATCCCTTGCGCGCGACCGAGGCCAAGCCCTTCGTCAACTGAAGCAACCCGTTCAGGCGGCTCTTGGGATCGCCCCAGGCGCGAGTTAGCACCAGCTTGTTGTCCGGCCGGAGCTTCACCGTACCCTCAAGCCTTTCGGCATAAGCGATGAGGCCGACCGGGTTCGGGAAGCTGTCGTTGTGGAAGCTGACGAGCGTGCCGCGCGGGCCCACGTCGATCTTGGCGATATGCGCCTCGATCGCCTGCCGCTTGATCTGGATGAGCTTGATGAGGTTCGAAGTCGCGGAGGGTAGCGGGCCGAAGCGGTCGATCATCTCTGCCGAAAGCGATTCGATCTCGTCCTTGCTGTCCGCATCGTTGAGGCGGCGATAGAGCGCCATGCGAACCGCCAGATCGGGCACGTAGTCCTCCGGGATCATGATCGGTGCTTCCACCGTGATCTGCGGGGACAGGCCAGAGGTATTCTTCTCCAGCCCGACGCCGCCAGCGCGGGCTTCGAGGATCGCGTCCTCCAGCATCGACTGGTAGAGTTCGAAGCCCACCTCGCGGATATGGCCCGACTGTTCGTCGCCGAGCAGATTGCCCGCACCGCGAATGTCCAGGTCGTGGCTGGCAAGCTGGAAGCCGGCGCCCAGCGAATCGAGGTCGCTCAGCACTTTGAGGCGCTTTTCAGCTACTTCGGAGAGCGCGCGGCCCGCCGGAGTCGTAAGGTAGGCATAGGCGCGAAGCTTGGAGCGTCCCACACGTCCGCGCAGCTGGTAAAGCTGGGCCAGGCCGAAGCGGTCGGCGCGGTGGATGATGATCGTGTTGGCACGCGGAATGTCGATGCCGCTTTCGACGATCGTGGTCGACAGCAGCACTTCGTACTTGCCCTCGTAGAACGCGCTCATGCGCTCTTCCACTTCGCCCGCGCTCATCTGGCCGTGGGCAGAGATGTACTTCACCTCCGGTACGTTCTTGGCCAGCCATTCCTCGACTTCGGCCATGTCGGTGATGCGAGGGACGACGATGAAGCTCTGCCCGCCGCGATGGTGTTCGCGCAGCAGAGCCTCGCGCATCACCATGTCGTCCCATTCCATCACGTAGGTCCGCACCGCAAGGCGGTCGACCGGCGGGGTCTGGATCGTCGAGAGTTCGCGCAGCCCGCTCATCGCCATCTGCAGCGTGCGGGGGATCGGCGTGGCGGTGAGCGTCAGGACGTGAACGTCGGTGCGCAGCTGCTTGAGCCGCTCCTTGTGGTTGACCCCGAAGCGCTGTTCCTCGTCAACGATGACGAGGCCCAACTGCTTGAAGTTCACCGACTTCGACAGGATCGCGTGGGTGCCGCAGACCACGTCGGTGGTGCCCGCAGCGAGACCATCGCGCGTGGCCTTGGCCTCCTTCTCGGGCACGAGGCGCGAGAGACGGCCCACTTCCAGCGGGAAGCCGCTGAAACGGTCGGCAAAGCTGGCGTAGTGCTGGCGGGCGAGCAGGGTGGTCGGGGCGACGACGGCGACCTGCTGGCCGGCCATGGCGGCGACGAACGCGGCGCGCAGGGCCACTTCGGTCTTGCCGAAGCCGACGTCGCCGCAGACGAGGCGGTCCATCGGCTTGCCTTCGGAAAGGTCGCCCAGCACATCTTCGATCGCGTGCTCCTGATCCTCGGTTTCCTGCCAGGGGAACCGATCCACGAACTGGTCGTAGGAGGACTTTTCGGGCAGCAGTGCGGGCGCGACACGCAGGGCGCGCGCGGCGGCGGTTTTCATCAGTTCGCCCGCGATCTCGCGGATGCGTTCCTTCAGCTTGGCGCGGCGCTTCTGCCACGCCTCGCCGCCCAGCTTGTCCAGCGCGACGCCTTCCGCTTCGCTGCCGTAGCGCGAGAGGACGTCGAGGTTTTCGACCGGAATGTAAAGCTTGTCGCCGCCCGCGTAAGTCAGCATCACGCAGTCATGGGGCGACTTGCCGACCGGGATCGACTGCAGGCCTTCGTAGCGGCCGATGCCGTGGTCCATGTGGACGATCAGGTCGCCGGGCGTCAGCGCCGCCAGTTCGGCGAGGAAGGCGTCCGAATCCTTCTTCTTTTTCTTCCGGCGGACAAGGCGGTCGCCCAGGATGTCCTGCTCGGTGACGACTTCGACCGAATCGTTGGTGAAGCCGGTCTCCAGCGGCAGTACCAGCGCGGCGCTGCGTCCCTGAACCGCAAGGCCGAGCGCTTCCTGCCAGGTTTCCGCCAGCTTGGGTTCCGGACCCTGAGCTTCACCGAGGATGGAGACGAGGCGGGCACGGCTGCCGGTGGAATAGGCGGCGAGGATCGCCTTGCGGCCGGTCTTGGCGACGGCGTGCAGATGCTTGGCGGCGGCCTCATAGGCATTGTCGCCGCGCGCGCGCTCGGGCGTGAAATCGCGGGCATTGCCGAAGCC
>FTCV01001565.1_pt1 | contig 50248 bp, 38 predicted proteins | sample 1639691 | NCBI WGS metagenome assembly FTCV01 (sample SAMEA3914864, study PRJEB12502) | metagenome | biome: forest; material: soil | place: USA | collected 2012-03-12 | depth 0.3 m
AAAGCGCTTCGCTAACTTTGGGAACGAGAGGGCGAAGAATGGCGCCCCTTGGGCGCTCCATTCACAGTCACCGCGAGCGCGGCAGCCGCTTGCCCAGGGAGGGGCGCCATCCGGGCGCCATCCCTGGCGCCCACCAGGGTGGCTTTCACGCTGCGCCCGACGCTGCGCGAGACTTTGTTGCCCACGGACTAAAAAGTTCTCTTCGAATATTGCCAATCTCCGGTGCATCCCGGAGGGATGACCCGCATCGGATCCTCAGTGCAGGTGGTCATTAGCTGTGACCTTTCCAAGGCGCGCGCCCTCACCCCCAATACGTTTCTCGTTTTCTTCGATATTTGCCACCGAGCCGCCGCTCATTCCAACGATGCCGGGCATGATTCCCGGTCGCCTGGGATCCATACCGCTCGCGAACTTGAGCAGGTTCGAAACCCATTATTTTGCGGCGTAGCGCTGTCGGCCCCGCCCCAACAGTGGTCGTGCTGCCCGGAAAACGGATCTGCCGCCACGCATTCAAGGGCGATTCTGCAACGGTAAGCTGAGCGCTGGATCCGCAATCTTAAGAATTCAAAATCACGCACGACCACGGCAAATCGTCCTGGCGGCGCCCCGTCACGCTCGAAAGCACGAAAAATCAAGTTGCGACGACGACAAAACGCTCCAGAATCTCCGGTCTCCCCGGAAGCGAGTATCCTCCGACGTCGTTGGCGGGCAATGCACACCCTGACCCATGCGAATATCTAGCTGCGCTCCTGCGGATCGGCCTCCGTTTCCACGGCAGGAGCCTCGCTTGTTTGCATTTGTGCGTTTGCCGCAGCTCTGGAGCGTTTCCCCCAGTGAAGCGCGCCCTGATTGCATTGAATCATAATAGAGGGCGAACGACACAACCGCCTTCTCCCCCGTCCTTAGGACCAGCGGAATCCACTCTTTCAACCACCATCCATTCTGCAATCCATGCAATTTCTCCACTGCTCCGATAGAGTAAAGCGCTTCATGTGCTCGGTCCTCGCGATGGCGGGACGTTTGGCAACCGTGTGCACGCTGAACAGCATGGCGCTGGCGGGAACTCCTCCGTCATTGCTCACCTACTCCAGCAACCCGGCGATCTATCAGGTCGGCGTCACCATCGCGAACAACGCTCCGCAGAGCGCAGGCGATCCAGTGATGCTATACTCCGTTTCCCCCGCGCTCCCGGCGGGACTGACGCTGAATTCGACGACCGGGGTCATCACCGGACAGGCGACCGCCACTTCACCAGCGACGGACTACACAGTCACCGCAACAAACAATTCCGGCTCGACCACGGCTAATCTCAATCTCACCGTCGGAGTCGCCCTTCTCGTGGCCGATTTCTACGGCGGAGCCGTGGGCGAATACGATCCCGCCACCGGAAGCGCTTTAAACGCGGCCTTCATACCCTCTCTCGAAAATCCCGTAGGATTAACGACCTCGGGCAACACTCTCTATGTATCGAGCGCCCAATCTATCATCGGCACATACAACGCCACTTCGGGCTCACCGATCAAGTCTTCATTCATTTTTGCGATCGACCCCGCCGACCTCGCTGTCGCCGGAAATAATCTTTTCGTTACCCAAGGCCCCAGGGGGCAGTTGGGCCAATTCAATGCGTCAACGGGCGCATTGATCAATGCCAATTTTGCCACGAACAACTATGCTGGCTACGTTGCAATTTCCGGCGACCATCTCTTTTTCAATTGCCTCGTTTCCAACGCCAGCAAACAATATGTGATCGCAGAATACAGCTCCTCCACCGGCTCCCTGATCAACGCAAATTTCATCGCGCGCACCGACGGGGTTGGCGGAATGGCGGTCTCGGGCAACCATCTCTTCGTCTGTACGGGAAGCAATAGCATCGCGGAATATGACGCGACGTCTGGCGCCTTGATCAATGACAGTTTCATTACGGGGCTCGCCGGCCCAACGGGCCTCGCCATTCTGGGCAACAGCCTTTTCGTGGCAAATTTCGCTCAAGGTCGGGGAGGCATCACTCAAACGGGCTTCGTCGGCCAATACAACGCGACCACGGGCGCGACCATCAATACCCATCTGATCACCGGCCTGTATGCGCCGGAAGCCCTCGCGTTCGTGCCCTATACGCTCGCCACCCCGGCAAATCTGACTTACTCGTCGAATCCGGCGACCTACATCGCGGGCTCCACGATTTCGCCAAACACACCGCAGAGCTCCGGCGGTGTGGTGGCTTCTTATTCCGTCTCTCCCCCGCTTCCGGCAGGCCTGACTCTCAATACGAGGAGCGGCATCATCACCGGCGCGCCCCAGTTTGCTTCCGCGGCGGCGAACTTTACGGTCACCGCGACGAATACCGTTGGCTCGACTACGGCAACGGTCAATATTCGCGTCAACGCGAGCGCGCCTTCCTCGTTGACGTATTCGACAAATCCGGCGGCCTACGAGGTCGGCTTGCCAATTTACAATAATGTCCCGACTTCCGCCGGAAGCCCGGTGGTCTCCTACTCCGTAACGCCGCAATTGCCCGCAGGCCTGAACTTCGATCCTGGCAGCGGCATTATTTATGGGACCCCTTCGGTCATCACCCCATCGGCAAATTATACGATCACAGCAACAAATACCGGCGGTTCCACAACGGCCACCGTCGCCATCGCTGTCGTCACTCGCACTTCCACCCCTCGTCTCTACGTCGCCTCCCAATATGACAACACCATAGGAGTGTACGACCCGGCTACCGGAAACGCCATCAACGCCGCCTTCATCACCGGCCTGGACCAACCCGAGGGCCTGGCCCTCCTGGGAAATGCGCTTTTCGTCGCGAATAGCAATGGCTCCTATGTCGGCAAATACGACGCGGCCAGCGGCGCGGTCATTGCCGCGAAATTTATCAGTACGCCATATGCCGGAGACCTTGCGATCTCCGGCAGCAACCTGTTCATTGCGCAAGGCCCACGCGGCTACGTCGGTGAATTCTACCTTTCCTCCGGGGCCACGAGAATCCAGTCTTTCGTCACAAACAACTACGCCGGCTTTCTCGCGATTTTCGGCGATCGTTTCTTCTCCAATTGTGTCGTCACCACCGGCGGCCTGTACGTCGTCGCCGAATCCGATGCCATAACCGGCGCGACCATCAATGCAAACTTCATCACCCGCTCGGACGGTATGGAAGGGATGGCCGTGGCGAACAATCATCTCTTCATCGCCACAGGCAGCAATACCATTGCGGAGTACGATGCAACGACCGGAGCGCTCATCAACGGGAATTTCATTACCGGCCTCGATCAGCCTATCGGCATTTCTATTTCAGGCGACAGTCTCTACGTGGCCAGCTATGTCGGCGAAAGCTATAGTCAGCTCCACAATGGCTTTGTCGGCCGATACGAACTCTCCACGGGAGCGACGATCAATGCCCGTCTCATTTCCGGCCTGAATCGGCCGGACGTCATCCTGGCCGCAGGCTACGTCGTGACTCCGCCGATGGGGCTGGTCTACTCCCCCGGTTCGGCAACTTTTACAAAAGGCACAACCATCAGCGCCGTAACACCAACCTGCTATGGCGATCCTGCGACCTACTCCATCTCGCCGGCCCTGCCCGCGGGACTCGTCATCAACTCTTCCTCCGGCAGCATCACCGGCGCGCCAACGGTGATTACCACCGCCGTCAACTACACCGTAACGGCCACGAATTCTGCCGGTTCAACGCAGGCCGCGCTAAGCATAACGGTCAACGACGCGCCCCCTTCGGCGCTGATCTACTCAGCCGCCACCACGGTCTATACAAAGGGCTCCACGGTCTCGTCAAATCGTCCGGCCAATGCAGGCGGCCTTGTCGTTTCCTATTCGATCACCCCCTCCCTGCCAATAGGTCTCAATTTCGATCCAGCCAGCGGGATCATTACGGGAACGCCGATAATCCTGTCGCCAACGACCGCCTATACGGTCACTGCCACCAACTCGGGCGGCTCGACGACTACCATCCTGAGTATAAACGTAAACGACGTTCCTCCGATCGGATTGGCATACGCGGCAAATCCAGTCGCCTACACCGTAGGCGCGTCCATTGCCGGGAACCTTCCACAGATCAACGGCGGACCGGTCGTGGCATACTCGGTGACTCCGGCGCTGCCAGCCGGCCTCCAACTGAACACAACTACTGGCGCAATCACCGGCGTTCCTACGACGCTCGCTCCCCCGATCGATTACATCGTCACCGCGGCGAATTCAGGAGGATTTGTGAAAATCGGGCTCACCCTGAGTGTGAACGATGCGCCGCCTTCGACGCTGACTTATGCAGCAAATCCCGCCATTTACACGAAAGGCGCGGCGATGATCAACAATGCGCCCAGCAACAACGGCGGGGCCGTGGTTTCATATTTCATCACGCCGGCGCTTCCCCTGGGCCTGAGCTTCGACACGAAGACCGGCATCATCAGTGGCTCACCGACGGCGCTCGCCCCGCGCCGCCCCTATACAATCATTGCGACCAATAGCGGCGGCCAGGCCACCGCAAGTCTGCTGCTTACGGTCAATGATTCTGCGCCCGCCGCATTGACGTACACCACAAATCCAGCGGTTTACACAAAAGGAATCGCAATCGTAAGCACCGGTCCGTCCAGTGGAGGTGGCGCGGTCACTTCCTATTCGGTCACACCCGCGCTGCCCCGAGGTTTGATCCTCAATTCCTCCACCGGCATTATTAGTGGAGCCCCGGCTGCCATTGCTCCAGCATCGGCCTACACCATCACAGCGATCAATAGCGGTGGGCAAACCACAACCAGCCTTGACCTCACCGTCAATGATCTTGCACCCTCAGCCTTAACCTATGCAACCAATCCAGCCGTTTACACAAAGGGAACGGCGATTGCGAACAATGTCCCGAGCAGCAAAGGCGGAGCGGTCGTTTCCTATTCGGTCTCGCCGGCGCTCCCTGCGGGACTCAACCTCGATTCGAACACCGGCGTCGTGACCGGCTCGCCGACCGCGCTTGCCGTCAACTCCGGCCACACCATCACGGCGACCAATAGCGGCGGCCAAACTACAGCCAGTTTGTATGTTGCGGTCAAAGATGTCCTGCCCTCCGCGCCAGCCTATGCCGTAAGTTCTCCCGTCTATACGAAAGGAATTGCGATTTCGAGCAACGCGCCAGGCGGGAACGCCGGCGCAGACGTTTCCTATTCCATTTCCCCGGCGCTCCCCGCAGGGCTGAGCATCGATCCCAACACTGGCGCCATCACCGGTGCACCTGCGGCAATCGCTCCGGGAGCCAACTACACAGTCACCGCTGCCAACGGCGAAGGGCAGGCGACGGCCACTTTGTTTCTGACAGTCAACGATGCGCCGCCGTCGGCATTGAGCTACGGCACGAACCCGGCGGTTTATACGAAAGGCACGGCCATCGCGAGCAACCCGCCCGCCAGCAGCGGCGGCGCCATTGTCGCATACTTCGTCACGCCCGCACTCCCTCCTGGACTGAGCCTCGACCCGAAAACCGGCGTAATCAGCGGCACGCCGACAAGCGTTTCACAAAGCTCCAGTTACACCGTCACTGCGACCAATACCGGTGGACAAGCGGCAGCCGCTTTGAATATCTCAGTCGTCGACGCGCCACCCTCGAATCTGACCTACTTCGTTAATCCGGCGAACTATTACGTTGGATATGCAATCTCGGAAAACTTTCCCAGCAGCAAGGGAGGCGCGGTTCTCACTTATTCAGTTTCACCTGCGTTGCCATCGGGACTCATTTTGGATCCGACCACCGGTGTGATCAGGGGCACGCCGACGATCGACGCCCGCTCCTATGAGTGTACCGTCACCGCGCACGGCGTCAACGGCTCGACCTCCGTAATCATTGGCATATCGGTGCGGTCTGCGGCGCCGCAAGTCATGGACCAGAGCGTCGACGCCGTAGCCGGCGCGCCGATTTCCGTGACGCTCACTGCCTCGGCTCCAGACTCGGATCACTTGACCTATGCGACAGTCACCAAGCCTTCTCACGGCTCCCTGACTGGGACTGGGGCGATGCTCACCTATACCGCGGAGAAAACCTTTGCCGGCGTCGATCAATTTACTTTCAAGGCGACCAATACCGCCGGGTTGGATGCGTCTGCGGTCGTTACGATCCATGTCTCTCCGCGGACTTCGAAAAACAGTTACTATTACGGCAAATATATCGGTCTGATCACCGGCTCCGACGCCGCTCACTCCGGGGTGTTGACCCTCAATTCCACGGGATCCGGGCAATTCAGCGCGGCAATTCGATACGGCGGGGCGGCGTATGCGCTCAAAGGCGACCTCGGCAATGCTAGCTATCACTACACCGGCCAGATCGGGCGAGACGCGTCCGCACTTCCCGTGGAGTTGTCATTTGGGATCCCGCCTGGACTCGATGCCATTAGCGGGACGATCGGCAGTTCGACGGTCGCAGCAAACAACGCCGTTTACGGCGCCGCCGAGCCGCCCGCGGAAATGGGACGCTATACCGTGACGATTTTGGGAGACTCGGCACAGCCAGATGCCGCCGCCGCGCCGCAAGGCGTCGGCGTCGGCCAATTGGTCGTAGCAAAAACTGGCGCGATCCAATTTTCCGGAGTGCTTGCGGATGGAGCCAAATTCAGCGAGGGAACCTATCTGACGCGAAATGGCGTATGGTATGTGTTCTTGCCGCTTTACGCGAAGACCGGCCCGCTCGCCGGCCTGCTTGATGGAGTCATCCAATTTACTCAGAACATCGGCAGCGATCTCGATGGCGAGGTCCGCTGGTTGAAGCCGGCGCTGCTCCAGACATCCGCTCCAAAGCGCACACTTTACCCCTCGGGATTCGAACTTCAGTCCAAACTGTTCGGCATCAGATACGATTCTAAAAAGCTGGGCCTGGCGACGGGCAGCGCGACGAATTTTTCGGCCTCAGGCGGAGCCTTCGGAGACTCCGCCCTGAACGAAACGATCAACCTGATCAAGACGCCACCTGGCTTCAGGTTTACGGGAGCCAATGGACTTTCCTTGCGGCTAAATACGGCCACCGGCCTGATCACGGGCAGCTTCAAAGATGGCGGCTCTGCCATATCGGTCAACGCTGTGATATATCAACGTGGGCAACCTATCGCCGTTGGAACCTTTTGTGACGATTCAACCGACGGCAGCTACGAAAGCGGGCTCGTGATGTTCAATTTCTAGGTTCTCGCTGACTCGCCTCCTCATCGATCACCTCTTCCTTCATTTGTCACGACAGCAATCCATTTCCCATCCGCATTTTTAAATTTGCCACTGCGCCACATAATAGCCAATTCCCCTGCGACGTTAAAACTGAATCTGCGTTTAGGCAGATCCATCACCCAGCTTCCGCCAATATTGTATCGGCCAGGGTGTCCCTTGTCGGCTTCCGGAACGTCATTTGCGAGTCTATCCCGCGTCCATTTCACCTCTTCCCATTGGGATTCCTCGGCAAGTCTCGCCAAAGCGGCACGCGCCTCCTCGAGCGTTAGTTTTGGCCCTGCCTTTTCGATGCCCGCCCGAGGCCTTTTTGCTCGCGCCTTAGGCGGCCGTGACGGGCTCGAAACAGCGGTAGAAACAACTGACCGAGCTCCGTCTTTTCCGCCTGCGCAGTTTGCATAAACACAAAGAACAAGCGCCGCACTGAAAATACGCAGGCAAACATTCTTCATTGTGTCTCCGCTCTGGTTATATGCGCGGGAAAACGCGCGCTACTCGCCGAGCCACTGCGCGACTTGCTGCGCCCAGTAGGTGATGATCAAATCGGCGCCCGCCCGTTTGAAGGCGAGCATTTGCTCGAGGACGGCGGCGCGTTCGTCGAGCCAGCCGCGGGCCGCGGCGGCCTTGAGCATCGCGTACTCTCCCGAGACATTGTAGACGGCCGTGGGCAGTCCGAATTTCTCTTTTACCCGCCAGAGCACATCGAGATAGGGCAGCCCGGGTTTCACCATGACGATATCGGCGCCCTCCGCGACATCCAGCGCCGTCTCGCGGAGCGCTTCGCGCACATTTGCATAGTCCATCTGGTAGCTGCGACGGTCGCCGGCTTGCGGCGCGCTCTCCGCAGCATCGCGGAAGGGACCGTAGAAGGCGGAAGCGAACTTGGCCGCATAGCTCATGATCACCGTTTCCTCGAAGCCCACGGAGTCCAATCCGCTGCGGATGGCGCCAATGCGCCCATCCATCATGTCGCTCGGCGCAACGATATCTGCCCCGGCGGCGGCATGCGACACTGCTGTGCGCACGAGTAATTCTACGGAAGAATCATTGTCCACATGCGCCTGTCCGTCGTGAAACTCGGTGATGCCACAGTGCCCGTGACTCATGAATTCGCACAGACACACGTCGGTGATCACGATCAGCTCGGGCAATTCCCGCTTGAGCGCCCGCACAGAGCGCTGAACGACGCCGCGCTCCGCCCAGGCCTGGGATGCCTGTTCATCCTTCACCGCCGGGATGCCAAAGAGCAGCACCGCGCGCACCCCGGCATCGAATGCGGATGTCGCTTCCTCGAGCAGCGCCCCTTCGCTGAGTTGAAATACCCCCGGCATGCTGGCGACCTCGACCCGTGACTCCACCTTTTCGCTCACGAAAAGCGGCAGGATGAGATCTTCCCGGCGCAACGCCGTTTCGCGCACCAGGGCGCGCAGCGTGGGCGTACTGCGGAGACGACGGGGACGATGGACGAGATTCATACCGAAAGATGCACGACAAATTCAAAAGTGGGAATGCCCGCAATGCGTCCACGCGATGCACCCGCAATCTTGCATCCCACCCGAAATGCGGCGGCTACTTGGGCAATCCCGGCGGCCGGTCGGAAAGCTTTGGCACGCTGGCCAGATCCGTCTGCCCTCCGGGCGTGCGCTCCATCCGATAGGCGCCCACGATTTGCATCGTGCCATTCGGAAGTTTGCGCAGCCGCGGGATCGCCTTGGGCGCTTCATAGGCGGTCTGGCTTTGGTATTCACCGGAGGCATTGAAGGAGGTGAGCAGATATTGCTTGGGCCCCGTGAGTTGCAGCACCCAGAGATTGTTCCCCCGATCGAACTGGGCGTCTGGCGTACAGTCGCGAATGAGCGGACCCAGCCGATAGCAGCCGTAGCACATGCTCGTATCGTCATTCTGCACGCGCGCGTAGAGGTACTTCGCCCGGTCCTGCTCGAGCGTGACGAGCTCAAAGGTGCGGTAGGCGCTCGGCCCTTCCGGGGCATCGGGCACGCCGACCGTTTGCTTCCAGAGCACCGTGCCTTCGGTCATTTGCACCGGGAAATACTTGGAGACGAAAGTCTTCTTCGTCGGCGGAAAATAGACCTGCGCCCGCACGCGATAGAGCCCCAGTTCGTCGATTTTGTAGAGCGAGTTGAGGTTGACGGTGCGTTTTACGGTGTCGCCGGCTTTGATTTCGAGTGGTTCGAGATCGTACTTCTCGGCGCGGGTTTCGACGGTTTTATCCGCCTCGGTATTGATCTGGAAAGAAAACCAGGGACCGCTCTCTTCGGTATCGGCGAGCATGAGATCGCGGCCCGAATTGTTCACGATCGTGACGGTCGCAATGACGGGTTCGCGCAGGAGATGAATCGAGCGCTTGAAGCTAAGCCCGACATTGATCTGCGCTTGCGCCGAGACGGCGGCCAGCAGCAGGAGACAGGCGGCGAGAGAGGGCCGAAGCCGCAGGGCGGAGGCGAGGGTCTGGTTCATGGGGATAGGCGTGGACAGCGAGCGCGGGCGCGCGAAGGCGCTGAATCTTCCGCAGGTCGCAGAAGATTTCCAGAGCGGATTTGCCCACGCGGTGATTTGTCTGGAACAGCTATTTCTCCGGCGCCTTGTGGGTCACCGTGCGGAAGCCGATCGACTCGTCGCGTTTGATGGGGTCCATCGGGAAGCGATCGCCGAGCTTGGTCAGCGGGGTGGCGAAGTTGCCGCCTTTCAGAATGGGCTTCCGGTTGTCCGGCGTCCACGTGGCCGTCCACTCGCTGACATTGCCTGCCATACCCACGAGTCCATCCGGGCTTTTATCCGATTTCTGCGCGTCGACATCGCCCCAGAAATTGAAGCCATCGACGGCTCCCTTGGCCGCCGGGTCGCGCTCCTGGTGATCGGCGTTCGTATTGGCCTTGCGCACATCCGGTTCGTCGCCCCAGGGATAGGCGCGGCCATCGGTGCTGCGGCCGGCGCGCTCCCATTCCAACTCGGTGGGCAACTCGCGGCCCTTGAACTTGGCGTAGGCGTACGCGTCCCACCAGTTGACGTTCATCATCGGCGCATTCAGCGAGATGGGGATGCTCCGCACAGGCTTTCCGGCGACGGCGCGTTGATAGTAGATTTCCCAATCCTCCGGCACATGCGACAATTGCTTAGGCTGGCGCGGATGATCGTAGGCGTGGTCGTCCCCGGGATGGGCGCGGATCCACTCGACGAATTTGGCATACTGGCCAATGGTGACTTCGTATTTATCGATCCAGAATTCCGGGTTATTTGCCGTCTGACCATTGCCCGCGAGGAATTGGCCAGCGGGAATGTGTATCTGCGGCTGCTCGAGGACGCGTTCGTTTGACCGGACGAGGAAGTACCAGATGGCGAAGACCGCGAGCAGGCCGAGGGAGACCATGCTGGCCAAATTGAGGTAGAAGCTGCGGCGCTGCGCCTGGCGGACCCTTTCCGCAGCCTGGGCGGCCGCGCGTTCCTGGGCTCCGATTTTTTCCGCCTCGATCGGGACGAATTTTGGCTCCAAGGCCTTAATGCCCTGGAGAAGCGGCCCCCAGGTCGTGACGGGATCCGGCGCCGCCTGCTGAGTGCGGCCGAGCAGGGTTTGCAGACCCTCCGACACCGGATGCGCCAGCACCGGCCAGACCGCCTCGCCGAGCACCTGGATCTCTTCTCCCACCGTCAGCTGCAGATCGGCGGACTGCGTGGCGATATTCGAAAGGCGCGGATGCCCGTCGACACCGAGATAGATGTCGCCGGAAGTCAGGGCCGCGTGCGGGACGTCGTTGCGGTTCAGATAGAGGAGACCTTCCGCCGCGACGCGGAGAATCTTCAGGGCCGTAAGTTCATCCACCGTGCGATCGGCGGCATACATCTCCATGAGGTTCTGGCCGTCGACATACTCATGGGTGTAGAAAATCCATCCATCCGCCGCACCAGCCTCGTACACCGAGAGAATCGACGGGTGCTGCACGTGGGCCTTGGCGCGGGCGTCGGCGATGAAACGCTGCTTCTGCGCGTCGTCGCGGGCGCGACGCGGATCGAGCACCTTCAGACCGACCGGACGATTGATCGACGTCTGCACGGCGGCGTACACGGTGCCCCATCGGCCTTCGCCGAGCCGGCTTACGATCTGGTAGCCGCCCACGAGCTGGCCGAGCAGATCCTGCGGCGCTTCCTCCGGCGTGGCCGAAACTGCCGCGGGCGCCCCAGTCGCCGGTGGAACGGTCGGACGCGCGGCGGCGCCCACCGGCCGCGGAGCGCCGGCTGGCGGCGCAGCCGCGGCCTTGGGCATCTCGATGCGGGCGCCGGCGGGACGCGCCACCGGGGCCGGGGCTTTCGCCTGGGCTGGCGCCGCGCCAGGACGGGCGACGGGCACGGCTTTGGTGGTCACATTGGGCTGCACGACAGCCACCGGAGCCGGCTTGGGCACGACATGCGGCTGCACCGCCGCGACCTTGGGCACGGCGACCCCGGAAGGCCGGGCTGCGGGCGCTCCGCCTGGCCGAGCTATCGCGGCAGGCTTCGGAACCGCGGTCGGCCGCGGCGCAGGGGCTGCCGTCGCCCGGGCCACGGAGGTCGGCTTGGGGATCGCAGCGACGGCCTTCGGAGCGGGGCTGCCAGGCGGGCGCAACGCAGCGGCCTCCCTTTGCACCGCCTGCAGCAAATCATCGACGGCGATGGGCTTTTGCAAAACCGTGCACGACCCGACGCGGTCCGCGTAGTCGCTCAGATCGTAGCCCGTCAGAAAGATCGTGCGCAGCGCGGGATACTGTCGCTGGAGTTCCTCGTTCAAGGAAAACCCATCCAGCGGATCCATGACGACGTCGGTCACGAGAAGGTCGACACCCAATTGCGCCGCCAGGTCCATAGCCTCCGGTCCGGTAGGCGCAGAGAAGATCTCCTGCCCCGGCAGACTCTGCAAAGCAGGCAGCAAGGCTTGCACGAGGCTGGCATCATCGTCGACGAGGAGGATTCTCATTGGGCGGGGTCGTGGGCAAGGGTCTGGGAGGGGCGGGCCTGCTGCGCCAATCGCGCTGGATCGGAACGGTAGTCCTGGAGGGCGTTCTTATAGTAAACTGAAACGATATAGCCGTAGTATTTTCGATCTTCCAGGGGTTCTCCCTGCGGCGGCATTGGCTGCGCGTAGGTGACCTCCAGCGTCTCGACATCCTTCTCACTCCAGTCCGCCGGCGGCATGAGCCAGTGGTACATCACGTCGGATTTGTTGATATCGAGCGTGCGGGAATTGACGACGTCGTACAGCTGGACGAGGACGGCCACGTCGTGCGCATCAATGCGGGCGCGCGGCTTGGCCTTCACTTGCACGTGAAGGACGAATTTGTTCCGCATCCGGGGATCGGCCTCGTCCGAACGCGAGATATCCACCAAGCCAAGCTTCGAGGTCGGTCCCAGACCCACGACTTCACTCTGGTCGCTCGGGCTCGCGGCGGGCCGGGCCTGTTTGCTCGATTCCGTCTTGGCAATGCTGCGCTTGGCCTCCGCCGCGGTATAAAAGACACCCGCGGATGGCCCCATATCGAAAATCTGCTTCCAATACTCCGAAGCCTTTTCCTCGAACTTCATCTTTTCGTAGGTTGTGGCCAATTCGAAGAGCGGCTCCGGATTCATGGGATCGAGCCTCTGGGCTTCCCGCAGCTTGGTGATCGCCGCGTAGGTATCGCCGCGATCACGCAGCAAACGTCCCTGATCGAGCAGCTCGGTAAAGCGATCATTGGAAGCCGTGGTGGCGGGGGGCGAGTTCACCGGACTCAAGCCATCGGCCAGCATTGGCGACGGCTTGGGCGGAGCCGGCGGCCCGGATTGAGAGGGAGCCGGGGCCGAAATCACGGTCGCCGGCGGCAGATTCGACGCGTCGGCAAAGGGATCGGTAAAATCCCGCGCGCCCTGCGTCATCGTCGGCGAGGCCGGGTTCGCGGAGACGTCGCTTTGCTCCGGCGGAGTCGTATGAAATCGCGCGACGAAGAGCCAGCCCACGGCCACGATCTGACCCAGCGCCGCCACCCCCAAAACGCTGATCGCAATGATAAATGTCCTGCCGACGGTCTGTCTGGTGATAGGGGAAACGGCGGCGGGCATTTGCAGAATTCTGGGCGGGGATCGTAGGCGGCGGGTGGGAATGTGTCAAACATCCAACCGGTCACGATGGCTTGATTATTTGCGTCGCGAATGCTGGCAAACGGCGAGCGGCGCAAGGCTACGGCGAACGCTGCCGGCGGAATCGATCGAGGGCGAGATAGTACACAAACAAGGTATTGTAGACGCAATACCGGCGCCAGAGCCGGCGTGGCTCGGCCGCCAACCGGAAGGCCCATTCCAGGCCGGAACGCTGCATCCAGGCCGGCGCCTGCTTCACCCGGCCGGCGTGAAAGGCGAAAGCCGCGCCCACCGCTCCGTAGACGCCGGGAGGCAATTGCGGCTTGTTCCGCGCGAGCCAGAGCTCCTGCTTGGGACACCCGAGGCCCAGCCAGACGAATTGCGCCCTCGACTGGCGAATGCGTTCAATGATGCGCCGGTCTTCATCCTCCGGCCATTGGCCGAAAGGCGGCGAATACATGTCGGCGATCTGCAGCGCGGGAAAGCGCTCGAGCAATTTTGCCCGCAGCGCGGCGAGAAGCTCGTCGGTGCCTCCGATGAAGGCGTGCTTCCAAGCCTCGCCCTGGGTTGCTTCCAGGCACCGCAGCATGAAGGTGGGCCCATAGACCCGGTCCCGAAGCGGTTTCTCCAGCTGTCGGTTCAACGCCCAGACCAAAGGCATGCCGTCTGGAAGGACGAGATCGAAGTTCCGCAGGGCCTCGCCGAATTGCGCATCGGATCGCGCCAGGGCGATCACGTGGGTATTGGCGGCGGCAATCGCGCGCGGTTGATCTCCGGCGGCGGCCCAGGCCGCGGCCTGCGCCACCGCCTGCGCATAGTCGGTCACGGCAACTTGCGAACCGAGCAGCGGAGCGGTTTGGACGGGCGATGGGAGTGAGTCGGAAGCCACGATAATGAGTGCAAAAGCGAATTGAGCGAGAAAGACGACGACCTTGGCAATAGCGTTCCGCGGCTGCGCCAATTTGTCACCTGGGAGCGTGAAATGTGCGCGTGGAATTTGGAAAATAGCAATCGGCCTCAATCATACAGTGGAGGACTCGGCCGAACTTTTTTCGCAGCATCATCTTCCCGTCATGCGCACCGTGAGAGGCTCTGTCTTGCAATCGGCGATCAAAAATCACCCTGCGCCGAAACACGACTAAACCAAAGAATCCATGAAAATGACTCATTCCTCCTCAACCCGGAAATCCACCCGCATCCTCGCCTTTGCCCTCGTGGCGGCCCTCGCCGTCGGCCTGGGCTTCCAACCGGCCTTCGCCGGCGAAAAGAAAAAGAACGAAGCCGAACTGCTCGCCAAGGCCAAAGTGAGCAAGGAGGACGCGCAAAAAACCGCTCTCGCCAAGGTCCCGAACGGCACGATCAAGGAAGGCGAACTCGAGAAGGAAAAGGGCAAGATCATCTGGTCCTTCGACATCTCGACCCCCAACACGACGGACATCACGGAAGTCAATGTCGACGCCGTTACGGGCGAAGTCGTGAGCGTAGATGTGGAAAAGGCTGCAGACGAGGCGAAGGAAGCGAAAGAGGAAAAAGGCAAGGGCAAGCACGAGAAAGACTAGTTAAAACATTCGCTTTCGCCGGCCCCTTCGCCGACTTGCTGTCGCGACGGGGCCGGTATTCTTTCTGCCATGCGCATCCTGTTCATTGAAGATTCCGACAGCCTCCGCCGGTCGGTGTCCCGCGCCTTTCGGCACGCCGGCTACGCGGTGGACGTGGCCGCGGATGGCGAGGCCGGCCTCGCCGCGGCCGAGTTGAACGAATACGACGCGCTGGTGCTGGACGTTATGCTGCCGAAACTCGACGGCCTCGCCCTGCTGCGCCGTCTGCGCGCGGCGGGGCAGGCTGTCCACGTCCTGCTCCTCACAGCCCGCGATACGCTGGCGGATCGCGTCGATGGTTTGCGGCAAGGGGCCGACGACTATCTCGTCAAACCCTTTGCCCTCGAGGAATTGCTCGCCCGCGTCGATGCGCTTTGCCGGCGCGCCTACGGCGCGAAGGCCGCGGTGTTGCAGATCGGCGATCTCGCGCTGGATCTCGCCGCGCGCCGCGTCCGGCGCCAGGGCATGGACGTCGATCTCACCGCGCGCGAATGGCGGCTGCTCGAGTACCTGGCCCTGCGCCGCGGCCAGGTCGCGCCGCGGGCGGAAATCGAGGCGCACATCTACGATGAATTCGTCGAACCCATGAGCAACGTCGTCGACGCCGCCATCTACAGCCTGCGCCGCAAGCTCGGGCCCGATCTGATCCACACCCGGCGCGGCCAGGGCTATGTCCTGGAAGTCAGCGCCTCATGAGATCGATCGCCCAAGCCCTCGCCCTCCGCCTGCTGCTCGGCGGCGCCGCGCTGCTGGCCGGCGCCGGCGCGCTGCTGCACTGGCAGGTGTCCCGCGCGCTCACATCGGAAATCGACGCGTCTCTCCGCGGGCCTGCCTTGGAGCTCACTTCGCTCACCGAGCAACATCACGGTCGGATCGATCTGGAAAATGAGGACAATCGGTTGCTTCAGTACGACACGCCCGACGGCCTGGACATCTACCTCCTTCGTACTGTGGACGGCCGGGAAATCAGTCGTTCAAAATCGCTGGGCAGCGTGTCCCTGCCCTCGCGCGAATCGTCGCCGGGAGCGCCGGAGATTTTCGACTTTCGTCTCGAAGGCCGCGGCTTGTTTCGTTGCGCTTCTGTTCGCTTTACCCCGCGCTCCGAAGACGAGGAGCACCATGAAAAAAGCCGTGGGCCGCTCGTTGACGCCACCCTCATCGTCGGCCGCAGTTGTCAGAACCGCGACCGCTCGCTGGCGATTCTGGATGCCAGCCTGGCCGTAGTGGCCGTGTGCTCGGCGGCCGGGCTGCTGGCTTTGGTAAATTGGTCCGTGCGCTCCGGGCTGAAGCCGCTCGCTTTGCTCGGGGAAAAGGTCGAATCCCTGGATGCCGCTTCGCTTTCCGCCCGCCTGCCCGTCGATCACCTGCCGGGCGAGCTCCGCCCCATCGTCCAGCGACTCAACGAGCTGCTCGCCCGGCTCGAAGGCGCCTTCGACAGAGAACGCCGCTTCACCTCGACCGCCGCGCATGAATTGCGCACGCCCCTGGCGGAATTGCGCGCCGCCGTGGAGGTGAATCTCAAAGCCGTCGGCAGCCCGCAGGAACGCAAGGAATCCTGGCAGGATGTGCACACCGCGGCCTTGCGCCTCGAATCTCTGGCTTTGCGTCTGCTGGAGTTGGCGCGCTCCGACGACCCCGCACACGCGCTTCAGCGCGAATCGGTTCGCCTGAGCACAGCTGTACGCGAAGCCTGGGCGCCCACCGCGGATCAAGCCGCGCAACGGAATGTCGGGCTCGAAAACAGTATTCCGGAAGATTGGGAGATCCAAAGCGATCCCACGATCGTCGCCGTCATCCTCGGCAACCTCTGTGCCAATGCCGCATTTCACGGCTCCGAGGGCGCTCCTCTGCGGGTGAGCGCGGAGCGCTTCGAGAACTCCATCGCGCTCTATTTCCGCAACTGCGCGCCCGGACTCGAAGCCGTCGACCTGCCACATCTTTTCGAACGCTTTTGGCGCAAGGAAGCCTCCCGCTCGGATTCACGGCGCCACGGACTGGGACTCGCGCTCGCGGCAAAGTTTGCCGAGTGGCTCGGCGGCTCGCTTACTGCGCGACTGGATGGAAACGAGCTGGAATTCACCCTCACGTTGCCAGACTCCGGCCACACCTAGTGGCCGAATTATCACCCTCACGCCGCGCCGTGCGCCGCCAACTCTTCCTCTTCTTCCACCGCTTCCTTCCGCGCCAGCGGCAGCTTCAGGATGATCGCCGTCCCCTTCCCGAACGTGCTCTCCGCATGCACCGAACCCCCATGCGCCTGCGCGATGTGTTTGACGATCGAGAGACCGAGCCCCGTTCCGCCCATCTCTCGACTGCGCGCTTTGTCCGCGCGATAAAATCGCTCGAAGATATGCGGCACGTCTTCCGGTGGAATGCCTGCGCCATTGTCCTCCACCCGCAGGATCGCCGTCTCCCCATCGCGCGCCGCGCGGATGGCGATGCGGCCGCCGTTCGGCGTGTACTTGAGCGCGTTGTCCAGCAGGTTGTTGAAAATCTGGTCCAGCCGCAGCGGATCCGCCCATACGGCAGGCAAATCCTCCGTCACCACCTGCTCGATGCTCACGCTTTTCTCGGCCATCTTCGCCTCCCAATCCTGAGCGATCGCTTCCACCGAATCCTGCAGGTACACTCGCTGGAAATGCATCTTGCCCCGGCGAGACTCCAGCCGGGCGAGGACCAGGAGATCTTCCACCAGCGCATTCAGACGCAGTGAGTGGCGCTTGAGGATCATGAAAATCTTCTGCACCTCCTCCGGCGGCATATGCGGATGGTCGAGCAGCATCTCGACGTAGCCATGAAAGACGGAAAGCGGGGTGCGCAGTTCGTGCGAGACATTGGCCACGAATTCCCGCCGCACCTCCTCCAGCTGTTTCAGGCGCGTGACATCGCGAAAAATCGCCAATACCGCCAGCTGACCGCTGCTATCTCGCAAAGGCACCGCCTGGACCGCCACATACTTCGCCGGCTTCACCCCGGTGAGTTGCACCTCGCGCTCCTGCGGCTGCGCATCGCGGAGCGCCGCCGTCACCACTTCCTCGAAATGCACCTCGCGCACGGCGCTCAGGACGGTCTGGCCAAGGGGGGCCTCCACGAGGCTGAAAAGGCGGAGAAAGGAAGGATTCACTCGCTGGACCACGTGCTGGCTGTCCACCACCATGACGCCCTCTTCCATGCTGGCGAGAATCGTCCGCAGATTGAACCGCTCGTCTTCGGCCAGTTTCCGCAGCCGTTCCTGTTCCTGCGCGACATTGTGCAGCTTCGCCGAAAGATCCTCGAACCGCCCGCCGTCCACGAAAATATAGCTCCCCGGCTCGCGCCCTTCGCCCAGGGCGCCCAAGACCTGTTCGAGCCGCCGCCACTGCCGCAGCGAACGCCGGTGCAAGGTGAACCAGGTCAGGGCAATGGCAAACGCGGCTGCGGTGGAAATCCAGAATCCCATCGAAATGAAACTATCTGCCGATCGCCGCCCCGATGCGAGCCTGCAATGCAATCGTTGCATGCTCGAGCGCGACGTCGCGCGACAGTTCGCCGATCGGGTGCGCCACGCGGATCATGAAAACAAAGCCGAACGCCGCTCCTACCGTTCCGGCTCCGCCATGCGGTAACCGAATCCCCGGATCGTCTCGATGCAGTCCGCTACCCGGCCCAGCTTTTCACGCACCCGGCGGATGTGCGTATCCACCGTCCGCGTATCGATCGCATTCTCGTACCCCCACACATCGTTGAGCAGGGTGTCCCGACCCTGCACGCGACCGCGGCGCTCGATAAGCACGCTCAGCAGCTTGAACTCGGTCGCCGTAAATTCCACGTACTTGCCGCGAACCCGCACCTCGTGGCGGGACCGGTCGAGATGAATGTCGCCCAGCGTCAGGACATCCGCCGGCCCTTCTGTCGCGGAGATGCGGCGCAGGACGGATTGGATGCGGAGCACGAGCTCACGCGGGCTGAAAGGTTTGGTGATGTAGTCGTCCGCCCCGAGTTCCAGGCCCAGGATGCGGTCGATTTCCTCGGCCTTGGCCGTAAGCATAATGACCGGGGTCTGCGCGGTCTGCGGCTCCTTGCGCAGCACCTTGCAGACTTCCTTGCCCTCCATGCCGGGAAGCATGAGATCCAGCACGATGAGCGCGGGCTGCTGCTCCCGGGCGATTTGCAGGGCGGCTGGGCCGGTCTCGGCCTGCAGGACGGAAAATCCCGCCGCCGTGAGATTGAAGCTCACGAGGTTGAGCACATCGGGTTCGTCTTCGGCAACCAGAATGCGTTTGTTGGCGGCGGGCAGACTCATTGGTGGTGAGGCATTAATCGGTCGATTTCCAATTCGTGGCGCGTTGGAGCGACGCCGAAGGTTAACGCACGTTGAAAACGTGAGCAATCTCGGAGATCACTGGCGGCGCACGTTTGGAAAATTCCCGGCGCCGGATCGCAACTATTGCAAATCGGGGCGCAGTTTAAACGCCGTTTGGCGCCGGGCAAGCTGACGCGTGTGACAATCCTGCGACGGAACGCCATCGAGCCTCACAGTCTCCGGCGCGCCGCGACCCGCAAAGCGGCGCAGGGGTTTTGGCACGCGCCGGGAATGCACATGAGTGCGGTCCCATGCGTCCCATCTGTCTAATGATGGGAGGAATGGGAATAATGGGAAATATGGGAGGCTGCGAGCGCCCTCACTTCGCCGGCGGCGCGAACACGATGCACACCGGCGCTCCCACCTTATACGCGTCCCCAACCTGGGTCAGCGCGCCCGTGGCTTCATCGATCCGAAAGACGAAGAAATCATCCGTCTGCTGATTTTCCGCGATGAGGAATTTCCCCGTCGGATCGATGGCAAAGTGGCGTGGGCCCTTGCCGCCGGTCTTCGTGTGGCCCGCTGCCGTGAGTTGCCCGCTCGCCTGATCGATCGTGAAAAGCGCGAGGCTGTCATGACCGCGGTTCGAGCCGTAGAGGAATTTCCCGTTCGGATGGATGAAGATCTCCGCCGTCGAGCTGTTGCCGTTGAAGTCCGCCGGCAACGTGGAGATATTCTGCAGCGGCTCGAGCGTCCCTTTTGCAGCGTTGTACTTGAAAGCCGAGATCGTGTTCTTCATCTCGTTGATCACGTAGGCGTAACCCTTGGGATGAAACGCCAGGTGCCGCGGTCCCGAGCCCGGAGGCACCGTGGCAAAGGCCGGCTCGCTCGCCGCCAGACCGCCCTTGGCGGAGTCGTATTTATAAATGTAGACCTTGTCCACACCGAGGTCGCACACATAGGCAAACCGATCTGCCGCGTCAGTGTAGATGGAGTGGGCATGCGGTTCCTTCTGCCGGTTCGGATCGACGCTCGATCCCGTGTGCTGATCATACCCCGCCACTTCGGCGAGGCTGCCATCTGCCTTGATCGGCAGCACCCCTACGCTGCCGCTGCCGTAGTTGGCAAAAAGCACATTTTTGCCCGCAGCGTCCGCCCAGATATGCGCCGGCCCGTCTCCGCGTACGGATTGGCGATTGAGAAATTCGAGCCCGCCATTTGCCTTGATGGCAAAGGCGCTGGCCGCGCCCTGCGACACTTCGTTGGCGGCATAGAGATATTTGCCGTCCGGGCGAATGGCCAGGAAGGTCGGGTTAGCCGTCGTTGCGGCCAGTTCGCCCCCGGTCACCGCGCCGGTTTCCGTATTGAGTGAAAAGTGATAAATACCCTGGCTCCCGCCGGGCTTGGTGTACGTGCCAAGATAGAAACTCTCGTCGGCGGCGAGCAGGGAAAGTGCAGGAATGAAGGCGAATGCGGCCAGACCGGCCAGCCAGTGGGAGGGAAGCGATTTCATCGCCGCGGAGCATGCCCTCCCGCCCTGCACAATCAAGCCGTTTGCGGAAATTTGCCGGCGCCGCAGTTGTGTCGGCCGCTTTCCCGCGTTTTTCGCCACTTTCCCGTTTGACACCACGCGCAGGGGTGAGTGTCATATCGCCGCTCAGCCGCGGGCGGTAGTTCCCTCTCCCTTCCCATGCCAGAACCAATGAATCTCAATTTCGCCATTGTCGGCTTCGATTTTGGCTTTTCATTCGGTCCCGGCTTCTGCGAAAGCGCCCTTGAGCGCGGAAAGATCGTAAATCCTCCCATCTCAACCTAGTAAAACTCCTCTCCCTCGATTTAATCCATCGCTTTCAGTCATCCCCGCCATGTCAACAACTACCTTGTCCACTTCCCCTGCCGCCGAATCTGCCGGCATCACACCTAACGCCAAACGCCTTTTGTTCGCCGGCTTCATGGCAATCCTCGCCGCCGGCGTCGGGTTCTCCGTGCGCGGCGGAATCCTCGGCGATTGGGGCACCCAATTCGGCTTCACGCAAAGCGACCTTGGAAGCATCACCGGCGGCGGCCTCGCCGGCTTCGGCGTGATCATCCTGCTGGGCGCGCTCTTGGCGGATAACATCGGCTACGGAGCGCTCCTCATTACGGCCTTCGCGTTCCATTTTCTCTCTGCCGTCGTGACGCTCGCGGCGTCGCCCGTCTATCGCGCGATGAAGGATTCCAATCCGAAGGGAGCGCACGATACCGTTTATTGGCTCCTTTATATCGGCATGTTCATGTTTGCCATCGGCAATGGCCTTTGCGAAGCGGTCGTGAATCCGCTCGTCGCCACGCTCTTCCCGAAGAATAAGTCGCACTATCTGAATATCCTGCACGCCGGCTGGCCGGCTGGTTTGGTCCTCGGCGGCCTGGCCTCGGCTCTCCTCGCCGGAAAAGTTGCCTGGGAATTGCAGATGTCGCTCTTCCTGATCCCGGTGGTTTTCTATGGCGTGCTCTGCTTCGGCCAGCATTTCCCGAAATCCGAGGCCTCCAAGGCCGGCATTCCCTTCGGCCAGATGCTCGCGCAGTTCGCGGCCCCGCTGCTCCTCCTGCTCCTCGTCATCCACGGCATGCTCGGCTATGTCGAACTCGGCACCGATTCCTGGATCAGCAATATCACCGGCAACATCGTGGCCAGCAAGCAGGGCGGCCTCTTCCTCTTCGTCTACACCTCGACGCTCATGTTCATCCTCCGCTTCTGCGCGGGTCCCATCGTTGAACGCATTTCCCCGCTCGGCCTGCTCCTCGCCGGAGCCTGCTGCAGCGCCCTCGGCCTCACCTTCCTGAGCAATTCCGCGGCGGTCTGGACGGTCATCCTGGCGCTGACCGTTTACGGCATCGGCAAAACCTTCATGTGGCCAACGATGCTCGCGGTGGCTTCGGAGCGCTTTCCGAAAGGCGGCGCCGTCGTCATCGGCGCCATGGGCGGCATGGGCATGCTTTCCGCCGGTCTCCTTGGCGGTCCTGGCATCGGGTACAATCAGGACCGCGCCGCATCCGATCACCTGAAGGAAAAAGCGCCGGCGGTTTATGAGCAGTACAAGGCTGCCGACAAGAATCACTTCCTCTTCTTCCGCGAAATCCAGGGTCTGGATGGTTCGAAGGTCAATCCGATCCGCGAAATCGCTGACGATAAGCGCACGGACGACCAGAAGCTCGTGCATGAAGCCGACTTGCAAGGGGGACGCGCCGCGTTGAAAACCACCGCGCTGATTCCAACCACGATGGCGATTCTGTTCGTTCTCATCATCGTGTATTTCCGCGCCACCGGCGGTTACCGCGCGCTGCATGTAAGTGGCGAAGAGGAAACTGGCGGAATCGACGGCCCGATGCAGGCGTAAAGCAGAGCAACTACTCTTCAGGATCTCCCAAGGGACAGGGCTCCAGCCCTGTCCTTTTCATTTGCCCGTGCCGGACGAGGCGCGACAGACCATTTCTCCAAGGCGCTTGCCCTCCCGATTGCGGCAATCGGCAGTGGCGAAGCAAATTTGCACGGTGATCGTTCCGAAACTCAATCGCGACCGCAAACGCCGTCGGGTTTCGCCGGAGACCCGCCTACTGATCGGCCACTAAAAGCACAATCAAAGCTGCTTCGAAGTCTCCGCCAATAGCAAATTCGAGCGCCTCCTTTGCCTGCTCGCCGATCGCCAGGACGACAAATCTCGGGTCGGCTTCATGAGCCATCGCTTCCTTCATCGCCAAGACTTTGGCTTTTAAAACGTCGAGTTCTGCTTTCAACGCCTCCCCCCCTTTTTCGCAGAGCTTTTTGACGTCGGCCTCCAGCGCAGATAAGACTGCCGCCTCGGTTCGATTGTTAATTCTGAGTCCGATCTCCTTCCAGAGCTCGCTGGGAACGTCAAATGCGACCTTGATCTTTTGACGCGCCGTCTTGAAGCTCTCATGCATGATGTGGCGCTTGACGATTCGACGAGCCTCAGCCCACCGTTCGTCGGCGCGGTAATACGCCATCACACCCTCAAGGACCAACCGGAGAAATCTAGGCTGATTCGCTCCGCCAAAAGCTTCGGAATTCAGGGGCGCTCCGATAGCAATCAGCGCCTCATAAACGTCGCCCTCCTCGTCGACGACAAAATCTGACGTAGTTTCAAATTCCGGGACCTTTTGCACCAATGATGGCAGGCCCAGTTTTATGGGATCCCCATTTTTCTCACAATGAAGAATCAAGGCGTTAAGGGGGGTGCGCTTGTGGGGAGTAAATCCATCCGCTCCCCGCGACGTGAACGCCCGCCGAAGCTTGGAGGCAAATTCGGCAGTCGCTTCCGTCCAGTCGACCTTAATCGGGTTCATAAATAATCCAAAAAAAACAGGAATACGATCTTTTCCATTTTTACCGATTTTCTGCGCAGTTCGAGAAAATTATTCACGCCTCGTTTTCACACAGCTGACATCAGGTTGTCACGTGCCGAATCGGTCCTCTGCGAAGTCGCTCGCTTTGTTGCATATAGACGAAGGCGAACGCCTTCTTGAACTACCTCAATTCGGCTACACACTGAACCGGAGAGACGCCTTCTGCGACACTTTGTCACACTCCGTATACATCGCCGCTATGGCCTTGGCCTTGGTCTGTGGAATCCTGACCATCGGATTGCGCATTTCCTTCCAAGATTCGCGCAGGGGTTGCCGGAAGTGGAAAATAGAAAAAACAGGAATACCGGGACTATCCGTAATTTAGTAATCGCAAGCGATCTCATATCACCCATGAGTTCTCTACGTACACAACGGAATTTAAATTACGGAAGCAACGTCACAAAGCCGGCATTTCCGTCATACCGTCGACAGACAGGAAAGCGTGACAAAATCTCTCACTGAATCGATACCGCCCGGTCACACCTTCGGAACAACGCATGGCTTAAATAACATCGCAATCCAGAAAACCACCAGATGTTATTCCCATGAACACACCAGCACCAGTCTCCAAAACGCTACCGTTGAACACCGCTTCGACCCAACGTTCTCAAACGCCCGAGCGTCGACCGCTGCATCATTCCAAGCTGATCGCCCGCATGATGTCCCGCCGCATTTTGCGCGCTCTCATTCTCCTCCAACTCATGTTTGCCGGCCTCCCTGCAGTCGCCACAGGCACAATCGACACGAACTATCATCACGTAGACGTCCACCCGAAGGTGGGCCTGCCTTCTGATCCTAGCTCGGAGTTACCCAAACAGGTCGGCCCGAGTTTCGCCGGCAGCGGAAGTTGGATTAATGTGCAGCCGTATCGGGGAACGCCCACCGGCGCTGCTCCGATTACGCCGGCAACGAACCTGCAGTCTTTCGTTTCGCTCCCGACAGACGGCTCGGCGAACCTTGCCTCGCAAGGCAAACCGACGGCGCCCTCTTCGGAATCGGGAAGCAATCACACCATTCCGACCCTTGCGCTCCCAAAGTGGTCTGGGCCCGTTATTTTCTGGCTCCTGTTCATTTCGGCGAATACGCTGATTTCCTATTCGCCGCGGCAACGTTAGTTCAATGCCGCCCATGCGCACCGAATACTTCCCTATTCCACCCCGGGGAAGTCCTCAACGATCCTCGCCAGTTCCTCAGGCTGAAGCGTCGCGAGCGCCCGCAAGCCGTCTTTGACGACTGCGTCGTTTTGGAAAGCTTCCACCGGGACCGCGATCTCCGGCTCGACGTTGCAGACTCCGCCATCGAATCTCAACTTTACGCCTTGTATGCCGAGCATTTTTTCCGCGATCATACTTGCGAGTTTTCTACTGGTCTTCAAATCGTCGTTTCCAACAACGATTCCGATTTTCCACTCGGCCATCGCGGTCACGGACGATGTCACTAATGTTTTGCAGATCGAATCCGATTCAAACGATTCGAAACTGCGAGATTCTCGATCGGGCCCCATGTCTAACAACTCGATTCGAAAGGGCGGCCATGCGGCAATGACAGCATTCAACTTATCGCAAATGCCTCGAATCAAACAGCCTATCGAAACAATATTCTCCGCCGCGACCTCCAGATTGATTCCTCCTTCGCAAAACTGCATCCTCGCATCTCCAAAATCCGGCTGTAACGCGGTCATAAATTAAATCAGATCAAACGCCATCAAGCACTTGGGGTTTGCCCAGAGTATTGCGTTACCCGAGCTTCACAAGATATTTCTACGCGTATATTTACCGATTCGCGGCATTCGGAGAAAGGCATTTTCCCGAGAGGAGCGTTGTGTCCCTTTCCGCGGCGCGAGGCTTGCAACACTTTCGTGTTTTTCTTCCGGAAGCGGCGACGATACCGATGCCGTGTGCAAATGGCCGCACGTATGTTTTGCCTTCAAACTCTGCTCCGTCGGGGCCGCGAAATCGTCCCCGCGCCCCCGGGGTTTGAGAATGCAAACTGCTCTTCTCTGCGTGCCCATGGCCCACCACCCCACCGTCCCATCGCCGCGCAGCGCCGCGGCGCTTTTCCTGGAAAATGGCCGCGAGGAAGTTCCTCTCGGCATCGAGCAAATCGACATCCTCCTCCGTGTCATCTCCGCCGCTCGGGAGCGACTCGGCCGATTTCTCTGCCTCGGCGACGACAGCGTGCTCGCCGCCGCGGCCATGCTCGACGAATACCCGTCTGCGCACGGCGTGCTCGTCGCCCGCGCCGATGCTTCCCTTGCGGGCGCAAACCGCTGCCTCGAGCTCGAGTGGGGTCGCATTGCCTGCCGGAAAGCCGACTACGCGGATCCGCGGTGGCTGAGCGTCGCGCGGCCAGCCGGTCCGTTTGACGCCATGGTCTGCGCTTTCGCCACCCACGCATTCGACGACCGACGGCTCCGCGAATTCTATCGCGAGGTCTTCGAATTACTCACGCCGGGCGGGGTCTTTCTCAACATTGAGCACGTCACCTCCGCCACGCGCTGGAGCGGGTCGACTTTCGACGACCTCACGATCGGCGCCGTGTTTGGCGGCCAGTTGAAAAACGCCGGCGGCGCCAGTCGAGCCGAAATCGCCCGCCGCTACTACGCCAGCCGCATGGACACACCGCCGCTCGAGGTGCAGTGCGATTGGCTGCGCGAGTGTGGCTTCGAAAGCGTGGATTGCTATTCGAAGGTCCGGGAATTGGCGGTGTTTGGCGGGCAGCGGCCGGAGAGGGAACCGGCGGGGTAGCTCCCGTTGCTCTGGAACTTACGTGACAGCGATCGATGAAATATCAGCCTCGTCGACTCGCAACGATCTCGATATCAGCAAGGGCATGACCTCGAGCGCCTCTGTTTATGCAGCCACTGAACGAATGGGCGGCAGTCGTTTTACCGTGCAGAAGACAAACTGACTTATGTCTGAAGTTAACATTCAGACTTCACATCCCCTTCGCATCGTCATCATCGGTGGCGGGGCCGCCGGCTTCTTCGCCGCCATTGCCTGCGCCGAAGCCGCGCCCGGCGCCGAAGTCACTCTCCTCGAAAAAACTGCGCATTTCCTGGCCAAAGTCCGGATTTCCGGCGGCGGACGCTGCAACGTCACCCACGCCTGTTTCGAACCCCGCCCGCTCAGTCAGCGCTACCCGCGCGGCGATCGCGCGCTCATTGCGCCGTTTCATCGCTTCCAGCCCCAGGACACCATCGCCTGGTTTGCCGAACGCGGCGTGCGGCTGAAAACCGAAGCCGACGGCCGCATGTTTCCCATCACTGATTCCTCGGAAACCATCATCGACTGCCTGCTCCAGGCCGCCCGCCAGGCCGGCGTGCAGCTGCTCGCCAAACACGGCGTCGACCGCGCCCGACGACTGGACGGCGGCGGCTTCGAACTCGACCTCTCCACCGGCGCCACTCTCCAATGCGACCGACTGCTGCTGGCCATCGGCGGCTGCCGCAGCGCCGCCGCCGGCGCGCTGGCCGAAATGCTCGGCCATCGCCTGGAACCGCCGGTGCCCTCGCTCTTCGCCTTTCACAGCGCCGCGCCGCTGCTCGAAGGCCTGGCTGGACTGTCCATGGAAACCGTTGAGGCTTCCATCCCGGAAACCGGCCTTCGAGAACGCGGCCCCCTCCTCATCACCCACACCGGGGTGAGCGGTCCGGCGATTCTCCGACTTTCCGCCTGGGGTGCTCGCGTCCTGCACGATTGCAGCTACCTCTTTCCCCTTTACGTGAACTGGCTGCCTGCTTTCGACGGGGAATCCATCAAGGCGGAATTGCGCGCCCGGCGCGAAGCCAATCCGGCCAAGCTCGTCGCCAATACCCCGCTCCATCCAGTGCCCTCCCGTCTCTGGGAACGCCTGCTTCACGTCTCGGGAATCGGGACGGAGACCCGTTGGAGCAATCTCTCACGTGATGGCGCGCAGGCCCTCGCTGCAGCTCTCACCCGCTCGATTCTCCCCATCGACGGCAAAAGCCTGAACAAGGACGAATTCGTGACCTGCGGCGGCGTGAGCCTGCGCGAGGTCGATTTGAAGACCATGGAAAGCCGCATCTGCCCGGGGCTCTATTTCGCCGGTGAAGTCCTGGACATCGACGGCATCACGGGCGGCTTCAATTTCCAGGCCGCCTGGACCACTGGCTGGATCGCCGCCCAGGCCATGGCCAGCCAGGCAGTTGATTGAATGTTTCCGTCAAACTAGTCAGCAGACCGCCGTGCATGCTATACTCGGCGCCCCTCCCCTATGAGAATCCACCCCGCTTCAGGACCCGCCGTGCGCCCGCATTCTCTGGTCCGCCTACTGACCATCGCGACGCTGCTTTGCGCGCCACTCGCCGCCTTCGGCCAAAGCGACATCCCCGCTGGCGCACGCTTCGTCATGTCGAATTTCAAGGGCGACGGCGGCGGCGGGGACGAGCGCCTCTACATTTCGACCTCGCCCGATGGCCTGACGTGGACCGCCCTGAATTCCGGCAACCCCGTCTGGCAACCTGCGAGCTGGTCGCCATTTTACAATGTGGTGCGTGATCCCGCGATCATTTACGATCGGGGCTGGTTCTGGGTTGCTTACACATCCGGAAACTACGGCCGGCATGCGTCGTTCGGTCTCGTAAAGTCGACGGATCTCCTCAACTGGACCTTTGTCGGCGAGATCAGCACCTCGCTCCCCGGCGCCACGGACTCGTTTACCTGGAATCCAAGTTTTTTTCGCGACGGCGACGGCACGGTCCACATCTTCGTTTCGATCAGCCCGATCAATGGCTCGCAATTCAACCCCATTCCGGCCCTGCGCAGTTACGAATTACACCCCGTTTCGGCTGACTGGACGAACTGGTCGGCTCCCGCGATGGTCTCCCTGCCGAGCGCCAACGAAAATGAACTCTGGGTCTGGAAAGAAGGCGGCGTTTACCACGCCGTCTATGTCGACTTCCGCTCCAACAGCGCGTGGATCGAAGCCAGCTCGACGAATCTTCTCACCGGTTGGACCTACGTTCAATATTTGGGCTATAACACGCTGGAAGGCGGCCAAATGCTGAAAAAACCCGACGGCAGCGGCTATCGTTTCTATATAGAAGGCGGCAACAGCGGCCAGACGCTCACCTACGTCACCGCGGATTGCGATACCGCGTTCACCCATTTCACACCGCTGCAGTCCGTCACCTCCAGCATTCCCTTGCGCAACGGAAAAATGACCGCGCTTCCGGCGCAAACCAACTATTCCGCCTGGGTTGCGCAGGCCCTCGACGGATACCCGCCCGCCGCCCAGGCGACCGGCGCCGACCCCGACGGCGACGGCCTGGCCAACGCCCTGGACTACGCCTTCGGCCTTGATCCACTCACGCCAACTAGCTCTCTCGCCCCGCAACTCGGCATCTCCACCAACGCCGGCGGCCCCTGGCTCACACTCACCTTTCGCGAAATGCCCAGCCTCGCGGACGCGGCCTACACCGTGGAAAGCTCCGCCGATCTCGTGCACTGGAATTCCGGGACCGCAGCCATCGCGATCGACTCCAGGACCTTGCTGACCGACGGCGCCGAGCAAGTCGTAGCCCGCTCACTCGCTCCCATCGGCGCCACTTCCTACGGCTTCCTGCGGGTGAGCGTAGACCTCGCCTCACAAACGCCCTCCGCACTTCGGGTCAATGCCACTGGCGCAAAAACAAGATTCCCGAAATCGCGAAACCGACGCCCGCGATGATCTGGCGCACACGCGCCTGCGGGATCCGCAGGGAATAGTGTGCGCCCACATAGTAGCCCGCCATCGCACCGATGCTCATCACGAGCATCTTGGGCCAGTCGATGAGCCCGCTCCAGATGAACCAAAGCGCCGCCACGAGATTGATGAGCGAGCCCAGGACATTCTTGAGCGCATTCATCTGGTGAATGTTTGTGAGACCGAGAAAGCCCAGCGACGCCAGCATGAGAATGCCGATGCCCGCGCCGAAGTAGCCGCCATACACAGCCACGGCAAACTGGAAGACGATCGCCACCCAAAGAGCTCGAGGCGTCGCGTGGGCTCGTGGAGCCGGATCTGTTTCGCTGGGTACGAAAATTTTGCGGAACAAACTCTGGGTGATGAAGAGCGCCGTAGCAAAGAGCAGCAGGTAGGGCACGAGCCGGGAAAACGCTTCATTGCTCGTGCAGGTCAGGAGGAGGCTGCCCACCCAGCCGCCGGCGATGCTCACCGGAAGGAAGCGCACGAGCCAGGAGCGGATGATCGGGATCTCTGTGCGAAAGCCATAGATGCTGCCGGCAGTGCCAACGACCAGCGCCAGCGTGCTCGTGGCATTGGCGATGAGCGCCGGGGTGCGACACAGGATCAGCAGCGCGGGAAAGGTGATCAGCGTGCCGCCGCCGGCAATCGCATTGACCACGCCGGCCGCAGCGCTCGCGAGAATGAGAATCACGACTTCGAGAGGGGTCATTGGAATTGGGAACCGGTCGGTTTATAGGGTTCATCGTTCAGCCGCGGCAACGGCGCCGCTTGCGCCACCATTCGCCGCACTCGCAGCGCATCCAGCGCCATCCGCGCGCTGTCCCGCACGATATGCACTTTGCTTTCCGGTGAATTGATCCACTCGACCGGCCGATCCACCGCCTTAAACCCCAACTTCTGCGCCAGCGCGAGCACTTCCACGTCAAAGGCAAATCCATCGAGCCGCTGCCGCTGAAAGATCTCCCGCGCCACTTCTCTCCGAAACGCCTTGAAACCACACTGCGTATCGCGGATCTCCGTCAGTGCAAGGAGCCCCAAAAGTCGATTGAACGTCTGCCCCATGCTCCTCCGAAACCACGATTGCGCCAACGTGATTCTCGCCTCCGGATGCTGCCGATTTCCCGCCAGCGCGTCGATCTCCGGATGGCCCTCGAAATACTCCAGGAAGGCATTCACCTCCGCCAACGGCACGCTCAGATCGGCATCCATGTAAAAAACGATCTCCCCACGCGCCCGCAGCATCCCTGTGCGCACGGCAAAGCCCTTCCCCCGATGCTCCCGATTGCCCACGATCTCGAAGCAATTCGCAGATTCCGCTTGTTGCGCCGCGAGTTTGCCCGCTATCTCCAGCGTCCCGTCCGAGCTCGGCTCGACGACTATGATCACCTCCAGCGTCCGCCCATACTCCCGAGCGAATTTTCCCAGCGCCATCATCGCGCGGGGCAGCCGGCTCGCCTCATTGTAGGCGGGAATGACGAGCGAAAGAAATGGATCCATCTGGGACGGCCACTGTTAGCAGCCCCCCGCCAGCCGGGTCAAAGCCCATGCGCGGGCAAATCAGTTGGATCGATCTTGCGATCGTTCTCGTCGCCTTCGCCCTGCGTCTCGCAGAACTGGGACTGAAGCCCCCGCATTTCGATGAGGGAGTGAATGGTTATTGGGTGGATCAGATGACCAAGGATGGTTTCTACCACTACGATCCCGGGTTCTTCCACGGGCCGCTCCATTTCTACATCCTCTTTTTCTTCCAGACCCTGCTCGGCCGGCATCTCTGGGCGCTGCGGCTCTCGACGGTCCTCTTCTCCACGGCCTGTGTTATCCTCGCCCTCGCCTACCGTACGCTCCTGAATCGCAATGCCTGCCGCATCGCCGCTGCAGCCATGGCCGTCTCGCCGGGCCTGGTCTTTTACGGCCGCTACGCCATCCACGAGTCGGAGCAGGTCTTCTTTCTCATGCTCGCCCTCTGGAGCGGCGCCATGTGGCTGCGCGGCGACGATGCAGCCGCCACTGTAGGGCGGCGTCCCCGGCTGCACTTTTGGCTCGCCGCGCTCAGTCTCACCGGCATGGTGCTCACCAAGGAAACCTATGCCGTGCACTTCGCGGCGTGTGCCCTGGCCTTTCCCACGCTTTGGTTTATTGAGCGCCGCCTGCCTTCGGCGCCCTGCAGCTACGTGCAGCCACGGTGGCCGCTGTATGCCGAAGACGGAATCAACGCGGCGTGTGTGAGCGCGGCCTGCATCTTTTTCTTTTACTCCGGCGGCTTCCTCGATCCCACCAGCCTGCCCGGCCTCTGGCAGGCGCTGGCGAAATGGCAGACCATCGGCATGGCCAACAAAACCGGCCATGAAAAGCCCCCGTATTACTGGCTGGACCTCCTTCGCACCTATGAATGGCCCGCGCTGCTCGGCTTGGCGCTCGCGCTCTGGGTCGTCTGGTCGCGACGCGATCGTTTCGGGCGCTATCTTGGGATCTACGGCTGGGGCGCCTTCGTCGCCTACAGCATCATTCACTACAAGACGCCGTGGTGCGTGATTTCCATCATGTGGCCGTTCTATTTTTGTTTCGGCCTCGTCGTCGTGTGGCTCGTGGAAGGGCGCAGCTGGCCGTGGCGCCTCCCTGCCGGCCTTGTCACTGCGGGTCTTCTCGGAGCGTCCCTGTACTCCTGCGTGATCCTGAACTACCGGCGCTACGCCGACGAGGAAAACGAGAAGTACGTCTATGTCCAAACCAGCCTCGACATCCGTCGCCTCCTCGATCCGCTCGCCTGGCTCGTGGCGCGGAATCCGGTGTACTACCACACCCCTGGGCACGTCCTTATCTCCATCGAGGAGAGCCATCCGCTGCCCTGGCTGCTCGGCGATTTCACCCATGTCGACTACCTGGATCCTAAAACTGCCCCGGTGCAGATGGACGGCGCCTTTCTCGTCGTGGATGACAGCATCGTGAGTGACACCGAGGAGCGGCTCACCGATCGTTACTTCCGGGAATCCTTTCTCCTGCGCCAGAGCTCCGATCAGTCCGTCACAGTCTACCTCAACGCCAAACTCTTCGCCCCCTACTTCCCCGGACGGGAGCCCGAGTTCATCCCGCAGCCGCTCGATCTGCAGTTGCCGGCTTCCCTTACTTCTCCTTCTGCTCCAGACAAGCCCGCTGTGCTTCCGTCCGTCCCCGCGCCATGATCTTTGTCGAAGCCCTCCTCTACGCGGTGAGCTCCGCCGTCCTCGCGGCCATCGCCCTGGCGCTGGCAGGCGGCGGACTCACCCACGCCGTTGCGGGCGTGGCCCTGGCCATCGGCGCCGTCGTAGCGGGATGGACGCTCGTTTCGGGCCGTGGCCGCCCCCTGCGTTTCCGGGAGTTGAATTGGTGGGAGTGGGCGATCGCCGCCTTCTACACGCTCTTCGCCTTGCGGGCCTTTCTCTGGCTCGTCTTCTTCGATGGCGACAGCGTGAAAGTCCTCTCGCCAAATAATCTCGGCGACCTTTCGCTGCACCTCACCTACATCCGCGAGATGGCGGGCGGGGGCCCATTTTGGCCGGAAAATCCCATCGTCTCCGGCGCGCAGCTCACCTACCCGGTCGGCGTCGATCTCCTCCACAGTCTCCTCGTCCTCGTCGGCGCCGATATCTGGCGCGTTTTTATCTGGATGGGCCTCATCGGCGCGCTCTGCACCGCCCTCGCCCTCTGGCGCTGGGGCGGCGCATTTGCCGTCGCCGGCTTCCTTTGCAACGGCGGCCTCGCCGGCTTCGCCTTCTTCACCACTTGGAAGATCGCCGATTTCCAAAGTGAACTGGCCTGGAAAAGCTTTCCGTTGGCGCTCCTCGTGACCCAGCGCGGTTTGCTTTACGCGTTGCCCGCCGGGCTGCTCCTGCTCTGCAGTTGGCGCGCACGCTTTTTCACTGCGCAGGAAGTTGGAGACGATCCGGAAGAAACCAGGCGCGGCCTGCTCCCAGCCTGGGGCGAGTGGCTGCTCTACGCCTCCATGCCGGTCTTCCACGTCCATACGTTTCTCTTTCTCTCGTTCCTGCTCCTCTCGTGGTTCATCGTGCAGCCTCACGCCCGGCGCGGATTGGCAATATTTGTCGCCTCGGCCTTCCTGCCTGCGACCTGGCTCACCCTCCTCGTCACCGCCAGCTTCCACGGCCCCTCGGTACTCGGTTGGCAACCCGGTTGGATGCAAAGCGAACCGGACTTTGTCGACGCCTGCCTGAAGCATCTCGGCACAAATGCGCCGATTGCCACCATCCCGATTTTTTGGCTGATTAATTTCGGAATTCTTCCGCTGGTCCTCCTCCTGCTCGTCGCCGGACCGCTCCTCCAAGAGCCGCGCCTCGTCTGGGCGCGCGCCGTGGTCTTCCCAGCCCTCGGCATCTTCCTCCTTTGTTGCTTCGTGAAATTCGCCCCGTGGGAATGGGATAATACGAAACTCATGATCTGGTCCTACCTCGCCGTGCTGCCCTTCCTCTGGCAGCACGTCCTGCAACGCTGGCCGAAGCCGGTCGCCGGCGGCTGCTGTTTCCTGCTCTTTTGGTCCGGCGCCATCTCCCTCATCGGCGGCATCGACGGCAGCCACGAAGGCTACACCATCGCCAGCCGCGAGGAGCTCGACGAAATCCAGGAAGCCCTGCGTGACGTCCCCCAAAGCGCGCGCTTTATTGCGAATCCCGACTACAATCACCCGCTCGTCCTCCTCGGCCGCAAGATCGCCCTCGGCTACACCGGCCACGTCGCCAGCCACGGCTACCCCTGGCGCGAACCGCTCATGGCCGAAGAAGCCGCACTCGACGGCGCCCCCGATTGGCTGGAACTCGCCGCCCAACTTCACGCCACACACCTCTTTTTTGGCACGCGGGAACGCGAAGCCTTCCCCGACTCGAAACAATCCTGGAAAAACGCCGCGACACTCGTGGCCTCCGGCTCTTGGGGCGAGATCTACCGCCTCCCTCCCGCCGGCAGCGTGGCGGTCCCGTCAGTTCCGCCAGCCCCGCCCTAATTGGCTAGGTGCAGCAAGTAGCGGTGCACCGTGATTACATGGGTTTTCCTCCATCAGTGTGAAAGCGATGTCTCGGTGCATGAGACTTCGGCTGGCTTGAATTTTTCTCAACTGGCCCTCTCCGAAAGCGGCGCAGAACCGCGCGCACCAAAACCTCGCGGCATTGCACGCGGATTTGCCAGCCTTGGCAGGTTTGCGTGATGCACCCGTGCGCGCTGCACTCGAGTAATGAGCCGGGGAATAAAAGGGCCTACGACAGTCTGCTACGACACTTTTCCCGTTTTTCAGTCGTAAACCCCTCAGCCTGAGGGACTTAAAGTGGGCGACCTGGGACTCGAACCCAGAACCTGGCGATTAAGAGTCGCACGCTCTAACCAGTTGAGCTAGTCGCCCTTTTTCTCACACCATTTACTAGCGGAAGGAAGGCTCGAAGTCATCCCTTTTCGCGGCAAATCGCGTGCCCGGCTTGAACCGGGGCGCGAACTGTAGGCGCCCAGTCACATCGCTCAAGCTCTTTTTCGAAAAATATGCATTTTTCTCAAAATCCGCCCCTCGCCTACGCCTTGAGGCGCACCCGCCGAACTGCCCATCAAATTGCCCGCGCGCGGCACGATCCCTGCATCCCGCAGAGGTAGTTTTCGTCTCGCGAAGCGCATGAATCTCTATCGCATCCTCTACGTTCAGGACAATACGCTGGTGCAGAACTTCTTCCGCGAAAAGCTGGAGCTTGCCGGCTTTGGGGTGCAGTGCGCCGCCACCATCGAGGAAGCGGTCCGCCGCATGCAGCAGTTTCGCCCCGATCTCGCGGTCCTCGATCCGCTCCTCGCCGACGGCGACGCGGTCAACGCCATCGAGGCGATCCGTGCGGCGCGCGGCGAAGAGCAGTTTCCCATTTTTGTCCTCCCTACCCGCTTTCGCACTCTGGCCGAGGTTATTGAGCAGCAGCCCAAAGTCCAATTACTGAGCCCGGTGGACAATCCTGCCGCCGACCTCCTCGCTCGCGCCGCCAGCGCAGTCGAAACCGAAATCCCCGATCTCAACGAAATCACCGCCCACCCGCGACCGGATGCCCGCTGGCTGCGCGCCGCCTTGCCCGCCGCGCACACGGACATCATGGAGATGCGTCGCACGTTGCAATCGATCGTGCGCAATCTCGATTCGCCGGAGTACGTGCGGACGTTGCTGCAGATTGTCCACTCTTTCTCCGACCGAATGGCCCTCACCGGCCCGAACGCCGTGTCGCAGCTCAGCGGCCCGCTCGAGGTCCTCATCTACGGCCTGGTCGAAAATCCGGAGCGCCTCGATCAATCCGCCCTCCGCACGCTGGGCCAGGCCATCGACCTCCTCGGATCGCTCATCGAAGGCGATTCCCCGGCCCGCTCGGCCGACCTGACCGAGGCCAGCGTCATGATCGTCGAGGACGAAGCGAACGCCCGCGAATTGATCAGCGCCGCCATGAGCCTGGTTGGCCTGCACGCCGACGGTCTCGACAGCCCGAACGCCAGCCTTGCCGTGCTGAGCGCACAAGCTTGTAACCTTATTTTTCTAGACATCAATCTGCCGGAAATGAATGGTTTCGACGTTTGCACGCAACTGCGCGCAATGCCGCTCCACGAGCATACTCCGATCGTTTTTATCACCGGCATGAGCACCTTCCAAAACCGCGTTCAGTCGAACCTGAGCGGGGGCAACGATTTCGTCGGAAAGCCGTTCAATGTCGCGGAGCTCGGGGTCAAAGCCCTTATCTGGGTTTTGAAGGGGAAAATCGGGGCGAGATGACCCCGCCCGTCAAGGATGATTATCACTGAAAACTATTGCGCAACGCCAAAACAACCGTATAAGACCATTCGTATGAAGCCCTCCCGCTCCAGATTCACCCCCTTTACCGTCGCGGCACTCGCTCTCGCCGGCTCCATTTGCTCTCAGGCGCTCGCTCAAACGGCGAGCACCACTCCTGTTGGATTCATCACTTTAAGCGTGCCCGGAACGAGCACGCTGAGCCCCGCCGGCTCCGGCGCGCTAACGCTCGCAGGCCTGGGAATGGTCCAACCGATCACCTTCCAAGGCAATGCGGATGTCGTGAATACCGGCACGAGCACGATCACGAACAATTCGGCGACGTGGACGGCGAACCAGTTCGCCGCGACCTCCAATCCCTATTTCCTCGAAATCGCTTCGGGTCCAGCCGCGGGCGTAATTCTGGACATCGCCTCGAACACCTCCACGACGGTGACGACCACCCAAGCGCTTCCGGCAGCATTCGTCGCGAACGCTTCCTTCATCATTCGTCCTCACTGGACCTTGTCGTCGGTATTCGGCGCAACGGGCAACGCTGGGCTGGCTATCGGCAATACCAGCAGCGCCGACCAGGTTTTGCTCTATAATGGAAACACCTATGACGCCTACTATTACGATAATGGCCAAGGTTTCGTCTCTCCCGGGTGGCAGAAAAACAATAATCCGATTGATGGCACGACCGTCCGGATTTATCCCGACCAGGGCATCCTCATCATTCGCAGGCAGAGTGCCTCGACCCAGGTGGTTTTGACTGGGGCGGTCAAAACCGGTCAGACCTCCGTTCCTATCCAGTCGGGCAACAATGTAGTCGGAAACGTTTACGGTGCGGGAATGACTCTCGCTGACAGCGGCTTATATACTGGGAATTCTGCGACCGGCGTTGCTTCCGGCACCTCGACCAGCGCTGATCAGGTTTTGATCTACAACACCACTTCTTCGACTTATTCAGCGTACTATTACGATAACGGCGCGGGCTTCTTTCCTGCCGGCTGGACTTCCGCATCTGGCGTTGCTTCCGGGACTGTTGCCATCCCAGTCGGCAGCTCGATCATTGTGCAGCGTAAAATTGCCAGTGCGTTTAATTGGGTCATTCCTCAGCACCCGACATCGTTCTAATTCACTGTCCGCCACCAACCTCTCCCAATTTACTCTTCTCTCAGGTGAAAATTATCCTTTCTGCTACCGCACTGCTCATCGGGATTTCCGCATCTGCCATGGCCGCGGCAACGGTGAACTGGAGTGCAAAAACCTATAATGGTCTCACCGATGCCTCCGGCGTTGCTCTGCCCACGGGTAATCTCCTTGAGATTGGCACCTTTCTGAATGGCACCACGCCGCTTACGGATGCGCAGATTCAGACAGCCTTTAACAATGGCACCCTTTCGAATTTCTTTAAGTTGTTTGGAAGCGGTACGATTGGCGGGCTTGCTCCTGGATATTTCAGCTTGCAAAGCAACGGGTTTACCGACTCCGTGGGAATCAGCGGAAGACAGATCTACATTTTAGCTTTTAATTCAGGATCTGTCGGCACGGCTACCCAAGAGGGTATTTTCTACCTAAATGCCGCCACAAGCGGCAAGTCAACTTGGCTTTTTCCTTCTGATTCCGCCAATCCCAGTTTGACTGGCGTCGATCTCGCCGATTTGACGGGAGCAGCTTCGGGCGCGGGATCGAATAACCTGATCACGGGCGCAGATGTTGTGATCGGAGCTTTTGGTCCAGCCACACTGTCGCCTACTGCCGGAATCCAAAATGCCAAAGCTTTTGAACTGGCTCCAATCCCAACTCCGGAACCAGCTTCTGCCGGTTTGGCGCTCCTCGGTGGCGTCGCCTTGCTGATCCGCCGTCGGCGCAGCGCCTAGGTTTTCCTTAACAGTTTACTCCTCCGCGAAGGCAAGCCGCTCCGGCTTGCCTTCGTGCGTTTTGGGTCTATCTTACGCGCCACTTATGCCCCAGTTCCGGTTTGTCGCTCGAAATTCTGAAGGCGCGCTAGTTGACGGCATCCTCAATTGCAACGATCGGGCCGCCGCCATCCGGGAAGTGGAGCAAAAGAAGTGCGTGCCGATCCGCATCGAAGCGGTCGCGGCCGCAGCGACGGGCGCTACAAATGGCTCCGTTTCGAAAAGCGCCACGGTCTCCAAAAGCGCTCCTGCTCCGAAAAGCGCTCCGACCAAGAACAATGCTAAATCTCCCGCCGTAGTCACCTCCGGCCCCGTGGAGGTCATGAGTCATGCGCAGCAGTATCTTTTCACGGAGCAGCTGGCCAATCTGATCGGCGCCGGCATCACCCTGGACGAATCTTTGAGCATCCTTGTCCGCCGAATGAAGGAGCCGCGCCTTCATGGGCTGGCGCAAGGGCTCCACCGTTCACTGGTCGACGGCCGCAGCCTTTCGCAGGCCCTGAAAGATTACCCCAAGATTTTCACCCCCCTCTACGTTCACATGGTCGCCGCCGGCGAGGAAAGCGGCGCCCTTGGCGACATCCTCAAGCGCTTGGTTCGCTACCTCTCGGACGTCAAAGGATTGAAGGAGCGTGTCCAGCAAGCCCTCCTCTACCCCGCCTTCCTCGTTCTCGCCGGCATCGCCCTCGTGATCATCTTCATGACGCAGATGGTCCCCCGCCTCCTGTCGACGTTCAAGGAGACCGGCCAAACCCTTCCCGCCTCCACCCAGTTGCTGATCAAGATGAATAATCTGATCGTCGGCTATTGGTGGGCGGGATTGATGATCATCGCCGGGCTGTACTTTGCCTTCAAGGTCTTCACCCGCAGCAGCGAAGGCCGCTATGCCTGGGACGGCTTTACCTGGCGGCTGCCGCTCTACGGGCTCATCATCCGCGGCCGTTTCTATGCCCAATTTGCCCGCACCATGGGCACGCTCGTGGAAAACGGCGTTACCCTCCTCCGCGCGCTGGAGCTCATGGAGGAGATCTCCGGAAATGAATACGTGCGGCGCAAGATGGTCGACGTGCGCCGGGCCGTTGTCGACGGCGCGACCCTTTCCACGGCCTTGGCCGAGCAGGATCTTTTCCCGGATCTCTTCACCGACATGGCCGCCGTCGGCGAGCAGACCGGCCGTTTTGCCCAGTCAATGAGCAACATTGCCGATATCTACGAGCGCGAGTTGGACAAACAGGTAAACATTGTTTCCACTCTCATCCCGCCGATCGTCATGGTCGGCATCGCCGTGGTCGTGGGATTCCTCGTCTACGGCATCATGACGGCCGTCTTTTCGATGACGAAGGGCTTGCACCCGGGCGGCGGTTAGACTAGCCAACTCCGCTCCGCCCGCTCTTCCGCTTCCTGCCATGCCACTCTTCCGGTCTCCCTCGCTTTGGCGTCTGCTTCGCCTTCTGTGCGTCTGCGCGTCGTGCACGATCGCCGGTCTTCCTGCACGGGCTCAGGAGTTGCATGACCAGCCAATTCCCTTCTCGGTTTGGCTCGACTTCGAGGCTTTGTTACGGCCGGACCCGCCGCACGTCTCGCTGCCCATCTGGCTGGAATCTCTCCAGACTCAGCGTTCCCCGCGAACCGAAACCACTCCGGAACAAACCGTTTACCGCTTGCGCCTCCGCCGCATGGGTCAGTTGAACCGGGAAATTCTCCTGCGGCTCTTTTTTGACGATCGCCCGGATGCTTCCCCAATCATCAGCGGCTGGACGGAAACCGGCCGCCCCCGCTATCTCTCGCCCACCCTGGGCGAAGGCCTCGATCTTCCGACCTCTGTCGCTTTGACCGTCCCGGTTGCGGACACCGACTATCTCGACATCACGGTCCCGGGAAATGGCTCCAACGTGCGCGGCGTTTTCTTGAGCACCCTCGGAAAAACGGAAACCACCTCGGCTTTGGATTTTCCGATCAGCCAGGAAACCGCGGATCCCTTTGGCAACCTGCCGCAAACGGAAATCCCCACCGAAGACAAGCTGCTCTTTGGCCGGGTCCGCGCCCTCTTGGAGCCCAAAGCCGTGAAGCTCGCCCCGGATGAAGAGCTGGACTTCACCCTGCAACGCCAACCGCTGGTCGCGATGGTCACCTTCGAGGCGCTCAACGTCGACATCGCCTACCCGCCTGAACTCAGCATCAATGACCTCCCGCTCGGCCCCGCGCGCACGCTCCTTCCCGATCTCGCCTCTCCCGCCTACCACGGCGATGTGCGCCCTATGGAGCAGGATATGCACTTTCGCTACACCGGCTGGTTGCGCTGCCAGGCAGTGATTCGCGGCTCCGCCCTCATTGCCGGAGAAAATCATCTGGTCATCACGGTGAACAACCAGGGCGGCTCCATCGCCGTCCGCGCCGTGGAGTTGCATCTGAAATACAACTACCACGGGCTCGACTACACGGTCGCCCACTAAATCGTGTTGGCGAATCGCCACTGGAAAAAGTCGGCAGACGGGCTGAAATTGAACGTCGCCTCAGCAATCTTGTCCAAGCCCAAAACCCAGAATAATTTTCGTCTACTTTTATGAAACGCTCGTCGCGCCAGGGAGGCTTTACCCTTTTGGAAATCATGTTGGTCGTCGCCATCATCGCCCTGCTCGTCGGCGGCGCGGTGGTCATGGTCGGCCCGGCCCTGAAACAGTCGAAGGAAACCAAGGTCGCCACCGACATCGACACGATGAAAACAGACCTCATCATGTACCAGTCGTTCGCCGGGAGTTATCCGACCACGGAACAAGGTTTAAAGGCGCTCGTCAGCCGCCCATCCTCCGAACCGCAACCCGCGCGCTGGAGCAAAGTCATGGACGATGTCCCGCGCGACCCGTGGAACCAAGAGTATCACTATGAATGCCCGGGCTCGCATAATCCCGACGGTTACGACCTCTACTCCACCGGAGCCCCCGGCTCCGGCCAAGACGGCATCATTGGGAACTGGAAGAGGACCAGCAACTAGCGATACAAGCCCGATGCCGTAGGAACGGCGAAAAGACCATCCAAGGTCAGCAAATTTCAACCTCGAGCGGTTTAGCCGCTCGAGGTTTTTGCTTTCAGATGGATTGGATGGATACCGCCGACTAGCCGGCGGGCATGCGAGAGCCAGACTCCAAACAAATGAATGAATCGAATTCTCCGTAGAAGCTCTTTCTCGTGACGCTGCGGTTAGTGATTTGAGAGAGCGCTCTGCCATTCCAAAAGTCCAGCTGCCGGCAATAGCAGTCCCCTTCGGAAGGTCCACGGGCCTGCTTCGTGCGCTTCGTGCGCTTCGTGCGCTTCGTGCGCTTCGTGCGCTTCGTGCGCTTCGTGCGCTTCGTGCCTTCGTGTGAGATTATTTATGCATGGGCTTCACCCGAAACCGATGCTTTCGACGCTCATAGAGTCATACGAAGGAAAATTGCTCACACGAAGATACGAAGACACGAAGCCTCCCCTCAGACTCGCCAAAAAGACGGCGATCTCGACACAGCAACGAAACATCGACTCAACAAATCATTCCATCACTTCGCCCAGCTTGCCAACACCAGCCGCCCCTGCCGAACAAATAACCCCAACCTTAGATCGTCCCAAAGCCAAACGGCATCGCCCACGGCTCCGTTTTTCCAAACAAATCGGCGCATAACTTCAATCTTCAAATCCGGACCGATCGTGGCCACGCGACTATCCTCCGTGACTCGAAAGAGCATCGCGCGGCCGTCTGCGGCATCGCCGATGCGGCGCGCGCGTACCCAGGCCACAACTTGGCCCGCTTCGTTGAAAAGCCACGTCTTATCGACCACGGGAACCAACGAATTATCAAACCCTTTCCAAAATTTTCGAGTGTGTCGGGCCGCCGAGGGCCGGTCGTCATCACTTTCAGCGCCGACGAAGAAACTCGTTTTTCCGGGCCAAAACCCAAAGTTGTAGCCACCGTCAGGAACACGGTGTCCGTCCGGGTGCTCATCATCTTCCAAAGTTCTCGCATACACCGGAAATCCCACGCCCGGGCCGTGTCCGGCTCCGCCGCGACTCAGACTTAATTCGCCTGCATCGTCGGGAACACTCATCTCAATATACCAGCCCCGCGGCCCCAGCGCCCGCGGGTAACAAAGCTTCCATCGTTCAGTCCCATCCAAAATCCTTGCCGGCCCCTCGGAGCCGACCCAGACCGTGGCACGCCCCTCTTCAGAACCGACGCTTACCACCCAGCCCTCGCCGCGTCGATCGCTTCGCGCCCAGCCGATCAAGTCCCCAGAATCCCCCTTCATCGCAGGCGCCAGCTCATCGCTGGGCGTCGTTCGGAGCAGCGTTCCATCGCTTGCGTGAAAATAGAGCTTCCCGTCGAAATCCTCGACATCCGTCGTGACCCAACGCCCGTCGGGTAAGAATGCTCCATACCACTCCCTTCCGTGCCCGGTCCCGCGCGAAGGGCTGGCTTCGCGCAGCAACTTGCCGCGTCCATCGAAGAGCCAGCCATGCTTCGACGTCCAGACTTCCAGCGCACCGGCCGTCAAGCGCCGCGCCAACCAACCATTCGGCCGATCAATAATCGACGCATACATCTCGTCCGTGAGCTTGGCCGCAACGCTCTCAAAAACATGCAAGGCACGCAACTCGATCCGCCGGCCGCCCCGTGGCAGCGCCAGCATTTTCCGCGAAAGCGGTCCGCCGGCCAGAACCTTCTCCGCTACGACCGGCCGCTGAGCCCGGATCGCTGCCGCGAGCAGCTTCTCCCTGGTCTCGGAACGCTCCTCCGGCGTGGCCGCTCGATGCCAAGCCGCCTCCGCCTCTAGGCAAGCTCGGTCCGCCGCCGCTTGATAGTCATCCCGAGGCGCTGCCGTTGCGTGCAACAAAAGAGACACATGGAGGAGAGCAGCCAAAGCCCCAATGCCCGGCCCCAAGCAATTTTTCAAGATGAAGAGCACAAAGCAGAAATACGGACCAAACACCGCATTCTTTCACCTGCTCCGTATTTTCCTTTCGGTTGGCGAGCGAAACGGAGCACGGGCATTCCTGCCCGTGTCCCCCTTCGAGGCCCAATGCCACACTCGGGCTTCTCTCCTGGGAGCGCGAACGTCTCATCGGCGGCCTGTCCGCGCTCGCATTCCTTCGAGATTCAGCCCGCGAGAAGGCGTGCGTCGGGAGCGGGCAGGAATGCCCGTGCTCCTTTCATGCGCCTGATACGGCCACCTCGGCCTTACGGCATATACTCGAACTCCTCCTCTGCCACCACACTCCGCCCCTGCCGCTGCATGGTCGCCTGCCGGCTCGGCGGCGAGAGCGGCTTGCTATAGCTCGCGCCGTTGCCACCGACACCGTCTCCCCCCTCACGGGAGCCGAGCAGTTGCATCGTCTCTCCCACCACCCGCAACTTCGACCGCTTCTGGCCCGTCTCCTTGTCATCCCACATATCCAGTTTCAGCCGCCCCTCGATGAACACCGGCCGCCCCTTGCGCAAATACACGCCGGCAATCTCCGCCTGCCGACCCCACAGCTCCACATCCACGAAGGTCACATCCTCCCGGCGCTCGCCCTGATCGTTCGTCGACACCCGGTTCAAGGCCAACCCGAGGATCGCCAGCGGCGTGCCTCCGGGCGTCATCTTGCTTTCCGGATCCCGCGTCAGGTGCCCCATGAGCATGACCTTGTTCAACGACGGACCGGACGAACGCGGCCGCGATTCTGATCCGCGATCGGAAGCGGGAGCGGACGCCCGCGCCGATTCCGGCGGCGGCGATTTTTGAGCCGGCGCGCGATTTCCCGCAGCGGCTTGGTAGGAGTGGCGATTCGCGGCAGGCCGCGACGTGGCAGGCGGTGGGGTTTCGGTTTTCACGGGGAACACACATATGTTCAAATGAACATCTCTGCAACATTTTTGCGCAGATTTTTCCGGGTTGCCTTGCAACTTCCCGCTTCGACGGGGCCGGCAGAGGCGTATACTTGCACTCCCATGTCAGCCGATTCCTTCGTCCATCTCCACCTGCATACTGAGTACTCCACGCTCGATGGGGCTGTACGCATCGCTCAGGCGGTGAAAAAGGCCAAGGAATACAACATGCCCGCCCTCGCCATGACCGACCATGGCGTGCTCTACGGGGCCATCGAATTTTTCCAGGAAGCCAAGAAGCAGGGCGTGAAGCCGATCATCGGCTGCGAAGTCTACATGGCTGCGGGCTCGCATCTCGACCGGAAATCCGGCAACGGACGCGAAGTCGCCCATCACCTTACGCTTCTGGCCAAGGATGACGCCGGCTACCACAATCTACTCAAGCTCGTCTCTATCGCCCATCTCGACGGCATGTATTACAAGCCGCGGATCGACAAGGAGCTGCTCGCTCAGCACTCCGCCGGTCTCATCGGCCTGAGCGGCTGTCTCAAGGGCGAGATCAATTCCGCGCTCCTCGCCGACCAGTATTCGAAAGCCGTCGACCTCGCCGGCCAATACCGCGACATCATGGGCGCGGAGAACTTCTTCATCGAGATGCAGGACCACGGCATCGAGGCCCAAATCAAGGCCAATCGCTCCCTTCCCAAGATCGCGAAGGAAGTCGGACTCGGTCTGGTGGCCTCGAACGACGTCCATTTCCTCACGCGCGCCAGTCACGAGGCGCACGACGTCCTCCTTTGCATCGGCACCGGCTCGAATGTGGCCGACGAAAAACGGATGCGCTACGTGCCCGAGCTCTACTTCAAGTCGCCGCAGGAAATGATCGAGCTCTTCCGCGACTTCCCGGAGGCCATCACCAATACCCTGGAAATCGCGGAGCGGTGCAATCTGGAGATCGAGTTCAACAAGCCGAAGTACCCGAACTACACGCCGCCGCCCGGCATGACGCAGAATGAATATCTGCGCCAGATCTGCCACGACGGCTTGGGCCGCCGCTATGGCGAGCGCGCCCTGGAAGATCCCGTCATCGCCGAGCGCCTGGAGCGCGAACTCGGCCTGCTCGAGAAGCAGGGCTTCGTGAATTACTTCCTCATCGTCTGGGACTTCATCAACTGGGCGAAATCGAAGGGGATTCCCGTTGGACCGGGCCGCGGCTCGGCGGCCGGCTCGATGGTCGCCTACCTGATGGGCATTACCGACATCGATCCCATTCGCTTCAAGCTGCTCTTCGAGCGCTTCCTGAATCCCGAGCGCGTGAGCCCACCGGATATCGACGTCGACTTCTGCCAGCAGCGCCGCGGCGAGGTCATCGACTACGTGCGCGTGAAGTACGGCGAACGCGCCGTCTCGCAGATCATCACCTTTGGCACGCTCTCCGCGAAGTCCGTTGTGCGCGACGTGGCGCGCGTGCTCGGCTGGGGCTACGGCGACGCCGATCGCGTGGCCAAGATGATCCCGAGCGGACCGGGCAATCTGGACATTACGCTCAACGGCCTCGATAAGAAGAATAAGGAAACCGGCGAGATGGAGCACATTCCCGGCGCCGTCGACAAGAATCCGGAACTGAAAAAGGCCATCGATTCCGAGCCCGCGACCGCCCAGATGTGGCAATACGCCGCACAACTCGAAGGCCTCACCCGCGGCACCGGCGTGCACGCGGCCGGCGTGGTTATCAGCGATCGTGATTTGTCCGAATACATTCCGCTGACCCGCGGCAACGACGGCGGCATCGTGAGCCAGTACGAGATGGCTCCGCTGACCGATCTCGGCATGCTGAAGATGGACTTTCTGGGTCTGAAAACGCTCACCGTCATCCATGACGCTGTGACGCTGATCCATCACAAAGTCCCGGACTTCGACATCAGCCAGATCGTGCTGGATGACCAGAAAACCTTCGATCTCCTGAACCGCGGCGAGACGGTGGCGGTGTTCCAGCTGGAATCCGGCGGCATGGTCGGCGTCTGCAAGCAATTCGACATCCACGATATCGAAGACATCAACGCCATTCTGGCGCTCTATCGGCCGGGACCGATGGACCTCATTCCCGACTACATCAAGCGCAAGAAAGGCCTCGCCAAAATCAAGTACGCGCACCCGCTGTTGAAGGGCGTGACGGAGGATACCTACGGGATTTTCGTCTACCAGGAGCAGGTTATGGCTGCGACCTCCGTCCTCGCCGGCTATACGCTCGGCGGCGCGGATCTGCTCCGCCGCGCCATGGGCAAGAAGGACAAGGAAAAGATGGCCAAGGAGCGCGTGAAATTCGTCGAGGGCTGTAACAAGCTGAATGGCATCGAAGAAAAGAAGGCCAACGAGATTTTCGACTTGCTGGAAAAGTTCGCCGGCTACGGCTTCAATCGCTCGCACTCCGCGGCCTATGCCTGGGTGAGTTATCAGACGGCTTTCCTGAAAGCGAATTACCCGGTCGAATTCATGGCCGCGGTCATGAGCAACGAAGTCGCCAACACCGACAAGATCAGCACCTTCGTCGCCGAATGCGAGCGCATGGGGATTCCAATCCTCCGGCCGGATGTCAATAAGAGTTCCCTGAAATTCGCCCCGGAAAAAATCTCCGATGCCGAGTGGGTCGCCTTGCGCGGCGAGGCGGATGCGGAAACTGTGGCCAAGCGCAGCCCGGAAGGCATTCGTTTCGGCCTGGCCGCCATCAAAAACGTGGGCGAAGCCGCGATGGAATCGGCCCTGGAAGAGCGCCTGAAAGGCGGCGTCTTTGGCTCGCTCGACGACTTCTGCCGCCGCGTCGACACGCGCAAGGTGAACAAAAAATCACTCGAATCCCTCGTGAAATGCGGGGCCTTCGACTGGACCGGCGTGGAACGCGCGCAGATCTTCGCCCAGATCGAAACATCGCTCGCTGCCGCCGCAAGTTCGCACAGGGATCGGGCCTCCGGTCAGGTTTCCCTCTTCGACGCCTTTGAGACCGCCGCCCCGCCGCCGGCCAAGAAAGCCACCGCCGTCCCGCCCTGGAGCACCGCAGAAAATCTCGCCTACGAAAAGGAATTGCTCGGCTTCTACGTGACCGGACATCCGTTGGACGAATATCGCCCGGCGCTGGAGAGCGGCAAATACGTAGCCATCGGCTCGCTCGGCGAACAGGAAGACAAAAGCACCGTGACCATCGCCGGCGCGCTGGTCGGCGTGGAAAAGAAGTTCACAAAGAAAGGCTCCAAACCTTTTGCCGTGGTGGTCATCGAAGACTTCACCGGCCAACTCGAAGTCATGATCTGGAGCGAGGCCTTTTCCACCTCCCAGCAGCATCTGGAGACCGGAAATGTCGTGACCATCAATGGCCGCCTCGATCTCCGTGAAGAGGGTCCTCGGCTCGCGGCCAATGAAGTGAAGCCGATGAAAAAGCCCGAACCGCGCGAGAAACTCGTCGTGCTCACGCTCGACCAGGCCAAAGCCACCGAGAGCGATCTCATCACGATTCGCGACATCATTTCCCAGCGGCCCGGCAAGCGGCGCTGGGAACTGCGCATCAAAGCGAACGGCGGCCGCCAGATGCGGCTCATTCCCGGCGACGAATTTCGCATCACCTGGAGCACCGAAACCGAGCAGAAGCTCGCTCCGTGGCTCGTCCGCTAAGGCGTGTTTGATCCTCAACCCACGCTCGACAAGACCCAACCCACCGGCGAATTTAGCGCCCATTTATTTTTATGCAGCTTACCGACGAACAAAAAAAGCAGGTCTCGTCCTGGATCGAAGCAGGCGCCAAGCTTTCGGAAATCCAGGATCGGCTCGATAAGGAGCTCGGCATGCGTCTCACCTACATGGACGTCCGCCTCCTGGTCGACGACCTGAAATTAACGCCGAAAGATCCCGAACCGCAGCATCCGCCAGAGAAAACAGAGGCCGCCGAGGAAGCGCCCGCTGAACCGGAAGCCGACGCCTCCGGGGTGATCGGTGGGAAGCTTTCACTGAGCGTCGACCAGATCACCCGGCCCGGAGCGATGGTGAGCGGCAAGGTGACCTTCAGCGATGGCCAGAAGGCCGAGTGGTATATGGACCAGACCGGCCGCCTCGGCCTCGCCGGCGCGCAACCCGGCTACCGTCCACCACCGGCCGATATCCCGGAATTCCAGGCGGCCCTCGATCGCGAATTGGCGCGCATGGGAATGTAAATTAGAGCGCCCGAAGGAGCAAAGCCATGGTCGCCCAGCATTGCCGCGTGAGGAAAGTTTGGCGCCTCACGCTCGCCACGGCGCTGATGTTATGCGTCACAATCGCCGGCCTGTGGTCGCCGACGCCTCTGCGCGCCGCCGATAAACAAACCGTCGCGGTAGCTGCGGCGTCCGATCTGGTCTTTTGCCTCGACGAACTCGATCGCGTTTTCCAGACCGCGCATCCGGATATTGTCGTCCAGATCTCGACCGGCTCCTCGGGCAACTTCTTTGCGCAGATCCAACGTGGCGCGCCCTTCGATGTGTTTCTTTCGGCGGATGTCGCCTACCCGCGCCAACTGGCCGACGGCGGCTTCGCAACCAAAGACAGCCTGGCCATCTATGCCATCGGGCGGCTGGCCCTGTGGACGACGAAGCCCGATCTAGACGTAAAGCACGGCCTCGCAGTTCTCAGCGACGCCGCCGTAAAAAAAGTAGCCATGGCCAATCCGGACCATGCGCCGTACGGCCGCGCTGCCAAGGCGGCATTGGAACACGCACAGCTTTGGGAACCGTTGCAGCCCAAAATCGTCCTCGGCGAAAACATCGCCCAAGCGCTGCAATTCGTCGAAACTGGCAACGCCGACGCCGGCCTCGTCGCGCTCTCCCTCGTGCTTGCCCCAAAGATGGCAGGCAAAGGCGCCTACTGGGAAGTGCCGGAGGAACTCCATCCCCGGCTGGAACAAGCCGCCATCCTCACAAAACGCGGGGCCGACAATCCGGCCGCCAAGGCTTACCTGGACTTTCTCCGCAGCCCGGAAGCGCGGCCCATCTTCGATCGCTACGGCTTCCGACTGCCGGCGCAGCCGTAATCGCCGCGTGATCGCGCTCGCGCAGTTGCCGGCGGAATTGTGGGTCTCGCTGGCGCTCACCTTCCGCCTCGCGGCCGTGGTCACCGTGCTATTGCTCGCGCTTGGCGTGTTTCTCGGGCGCTGTTTTAGCGAAGCGCGCAGCCGATTCTGGTTGTTGGTGGAAACGCTGATCAACCTGCCCATGGTGCTCCCGCCAACCGTGATCGGCTTCTATCTACTCGCTTTGTTCGCGCCCGATCAACCCATCGGGCGCTTCTGGCTGAAAATCACGGGAGAAACCTTGACGTTCACTTTCAGCGGCCTAGTCGTGGGCTCGGTGATTTACAGCCTGCCCTACGCAGTGCAGCCCATCGCCGCCGCCTTCAAGTCCGTGCGCCGCGTCCATCTGGAAGCCGCGGTGATCCTCGGCGCCTCGCCCTGGCGGGCCTTCTGGCGCATCACCCTGCCCCTCTCCCGCCGCGGATTAGTCACGGCGGCCATCCTATCCTTTGCCCACACAGTGGGCGAGTTTGGCGTCGTCGTCATGCTCGGCGGCAGCATTCCGGGAAAAACCCGCGTCGCCTCGATCGCGCTATACGACGCGGTCGAAAGACTCGATTACCCTACGGCCTATGTATTTGCCGGAATTCTCCTGGGTGTCTCTTTTTCCCTACTGCTGCTCCTCACCTGGGTGCAGAAAGGCGCGCCGGTGGAAGAATGAGACACTGACTTCGCGGGCTATCTTGTCAAGTTAGCAAGATATCGTTTTGCTTGCCCAGCCACCTGGGCGTTATGATCCTTAGCCATCTTTTTCAGCTGCGGAATGGCCTCCCTCGATTTTACTCGGGTTCCCAGAGCATTCACCACTTCCATCCGAATACCCCAAGATGGATTATTTCGCTCAGCGAGAAGACTCTCCAGCGCACGAGCGCTTGGACTCAAAGACAGGGCAACAGCAACAGCATGTTTGAAATTCTCTGCCATTTCGTCTGCCAATGCCCTGGTTGATATGCTAGGAAAATCCGCGCCGGTGACCTTCATCGCTCTTATTAAGCCATCGACCGCGGCGTCGTTGTCGAATTTCGATAACGCCTCAATCGCATCGAATTCTATTCTACCGTCAGATATCTTCAGAGCTTTCAAGAAATAGGGAATCACACGTTCATCGTGTATCGTTTTCAACGCTTTGCTCGATTCCTCTTCGGCATCCAACTTCGCATTCGCCAGCATCGACGATCCCAGGTCATCGATTCGCCCACCTAAAGCATCTCCGTCTTTGGGCAGAACCTGAACGGCTACCTTTGCGACCGTTGGCACATCGGTAAATCCGCTCACAGCATTTAAACCTGTTTCCGGGAATCTGAGACGAAGCTTCTTTGACACAGTCACAGTGTACTCAC
>FTCV01001842.1_pt1 | contig 49675 bp, 31 predicted proteins | sample 1639691 | NCBI WGS metagenome assembly FTCV01 (sample SAMEA3914864, study PRJEB12502) | metagenome | biome: forest; material: soil | place: USA | collected 2012-03-12 | depth 0.3 m
CTCGACCCCTCGACCCCTCGACCCCTCGACCCCTCGACCCCTCGACCCCTCGACCCCTTTGACCTTTGACTGAAAAACGGCTTTGTCAGGGATGCCATCGACGAACGGGGCGAAGAAGTCTGTTCTAGGACTGCCCCGGGTCAATCCTAACTCGACGGGATCTTTTTTTGCTCGAGCAGCCAGTTGATGGCCTGATGAATTTCCGTTTCGGGATTGGCGCCGTCGGCGCGGCCGTTGAAGGCCACGGCGACGTTGAGTCCGTCGGAACGCCAGAGCATGAGAGCCGTGCAGTTGTCCCAACTTCCACCCCAGGCGCAATTGATACTGCCTTTCCCCGCGGGCACTCCGTTATGCCAAAAGCAATGCATGAAGGTGCCGAGCGCAGGCATGGAGACGCCCATGCGCAATTCTACGGGATCTTCCATGATCAACCCGTTCCAGAGTTGCGGCGGTTCGCCTTTCTGCCTTACTCCCTGGCGGATCCATTTCAACTCTTCGACGCCATAGGGCCGGCAGAGTTGACTGCGAAGATAGTCGGCATAACTCTGGCCGGAGATGCGGGTAATGATGAGTTTCAACATTCCGTAGCCGAAGCTGTCGTAGATCGCTTGCGAGCCGGGCGCCCACGCCAGCTTTTGGGTCATGACTAAACCGAGCCTCGTATCGTAGGAGAGCAGCGTCTCTGGGCCCGGCACGCCGTTCTTCCCTTGCATGGCGGCATAGGCTTCATCCGCCCGCGCCAGGGGATCTCCCTGCCAACCTGCTTGTCCTGCGAGCAGATGATTCACCGTGATGTGCCAAACGCGCGGGTCCACCACTGGTCCCAAAGGCTTGGCCTTGAGGATTTCGAGCACAGATCCATTGAGATCCAGCTTCCCGTCTTGCGCCAGTTGGCGGATCGCGGCCATCGTCAGCTCCTTGTCGCAACTGGCGATCACCATCGGGGTATCAGCGGAGAGAGCCAGCTCGTGTTTCTCGTCGCTCCATCCGTACCCCCGTGAGAAGTAAGTCTTTCCGCCGCGCATGATCGTGATCGCGGCCGCGGAACAACCGATCTGCTGCAGGTATTTGAGCATGACCCCGTCGACCGCCTCGACGCCACGCCCATCTTTTCCCCGTGCCGGCACGCCGCTCCCCATGACATCGGGACCCTTCCCGGCGTTGAAGTTCGCGCGGGGATTCCAGTGTTCGAAAGTCAGGCGTCCGTCCGGCTGCGGGGAAAGCCGCTCCAGCGGCGGAATTTCGCCCGGTTGATTGCCAAAGAGATTGAGAAACAACCGGCCATCATTGAATAGGAGTTGCCCAGTCAGCGCTACGTCGCGGCCCTCGCCGTCACTTTCCCATCCGCTCATTTTGCCATCCTTATCAAAGGTGTAAACATGCACGGCGGTATCGTTGTAGAGCACCGACCACTGCCCGGCCAGGTCGCTGATCTTGGGATCGGCTACAGCCGCGGATGGCGTCTCTGCGTTCGCGCGCCCTGCTATTGAAAGGAATAGCCCGATCCAGATCGTACCCGCCATGCGCCCCATAAGCCGCGTTGTGGAGTGCATTTTCCAGCCACGAAGGGAGAACTGTCGCATCGCATTTTGATATCGCTGAGCGACTTTGGAATCAAGACTCCAACAAGCCCGGGTTCATTAATAGGGCGCCGCGATCGGCTCGAATTCCATCTCGTTGAAATCGCGGAGGCAGCGTTCCTCACGAAGGCCGCTTTTCGAGTCCAAACGTGCTTGATAGAGTTTTCCAGCTTTGCACCAAGCCACCCGGCCATCAAGGAAATCGGCCCATTCCCAATCCGGCTTTTTCAATACTTGCCCCGATTGCGCATGAGTCAATTCATGTTCGTCCCAATAACAACCCTTTCCCGGCGGCGCGTTGATTTGACCATGGGCAATTTTTCGAAGAATCCATCCCTTCGGAAGCTCCTTCTCAAAGATACCGGCGTCGCTCGTGTCGCCGTCGGATTCTGTCGCGGCGAGTGTCCAGCCGTCCCTTTGCAGGCGTGGATAATAGATACCGGGACATTCCCCGCCTATAGGCGCTTCTGGCGAATACTCCCGGTCGCGGCTCACAAGGGACGTGCTTTGGAGTTGCTCATGCCCGCGACCATCATTCAACCAGTACGTTCGCGGGCCGGTAAAAAGTCCGCCGCCGTTCCAGCAATCTCCCTTGGCATACAGCGCGAGAGCTTTGAGATACGGCGCCTTGGAGACTGCCGTCCAGGCGCCTTTCGCCTGGCCATGCCACCGGCCATTCATCGCGAAATAGATCATGTACTTCCCGTCCGGCGAAAGGTCACTCCTGCGGGAGTAAATGCGTCCGTGCAACCGTTGGCCAAGCGCGAACTTTTCCTTCTCTCGATCCCAAAGAATCGTACAAGTTGAAAAACTGGGGCCCCGCCGAAAGATCACCGAAACGGCCTTTTTCGCAGCGGAGATTACATGCAGTCGCGGAGAAAATCGATTGCGCATAGCGAATGGAAGATAGAGTCCGGCAAGCCTTATACTGGCTATGTATGCCAACGGCAGCTTGCCGTCAAAGGGTGCGCAGCGATAGAGGCCCAATTGACCTCCTGTGCGGTGCGATGCTTTCAACACTTTTTGCAGAATTGCCCATCGCTGAGAATCAAGCCAGCGCTCCGCCTCCCCCTCTCCCGGACACCCTCCATTCCCCTCGCCGCCTTCGGTTTGCGCCATTCCGTCCTTGACCAAAGACGCGCACGGTTTATAAAAACCATAATGCCTTACCGCACTATGGCATCGCTTTAGATGCATCAATAATTCATTCGCCTACACAAGGGTCCCTTGGCGAATTCCACCCCACTCGGTTTTTCGTTTCTTTCGTTCTATGTCTTTCTCACCTTCGCGGCGGTCCATTTGCTCTTCCATCGAACCCCTGGAGAGCCGGATCGCGCCGGCCATCCTGGTTTCGCCTTCACTGTTAACTTATCAGGATACAGACGGTGATACTGTGTCGGTGAAGTTTTCCAAGTCCGTCCTGACTGCGGGCAACATCCACGGCATCTTCGGCTTCGATAGCGGAAGCTTTGGCGACAATACGATGCATCAGCAGTTGCAGAAGATCGATCTGACCGGGCTTCCAGCGGGGCTGAACGTGACGGTGTCGGTGCTGGCCGGTGGGCCCGGTGATGGCTTGGCCAATATCGGCGCGATCGACGCAACCGGAAAAGATGAAGGGACGATCTCGATCGCGGGGGATCTTGGCTTGCTCAAGGTCGGTGACGGCGGAGCCACTCTCGCCCTGAAGACGCTCTCGGTGCATTCCATCGGACACTTCGGGACGACCACTCAAGCCGCCGCTGGCGCCTCTTTGGCGAGCCACATCACCGGTCCCCTCGGTTCGCTTACCGTCACGGCCGATTTCTCCAGCGCCTCGCTGGCCGTCTCCGACGCGATCACGGGCGCGGTGAGCATTGGCTCCATGGATGCCTCGACCCTCTCCGCACAGGGAAATATCGGGGCCGTCAAGATCCTGGGCAATGTCGCGGACGGGAGCAAACTCTCCTCCTCGGCCGGAGCTCTGGCCAGCCTCGTGGTCGGTGGAAACTTCTCCGCTTCGTCCGCGACCGCGGCCACCAGCATCGGCGCGGTCGCGATCACCGGCGACGTGCTGGCCGTCAGCAGCATTACGGCGGGCACGACCCTCGCCAGCCTCGCGGTCACCGGATCTGTCGCGGGCGGCAGCTCGGTTTCCAGCCACGGCAATTTTGGCGCGGTGAAGATCGGGGCGGATCTCACCGGCGGCTCTTCGGCCAGAAGCTCGGTCACCTCCACGGGCGGCGCCATCGCTTCCGTCACCATCGGGGGGCAAGTCTACAGCAGCACAATCGATAGCGCCGGAGACTTGGGCACGGTGAAGATCACCGGCTCCGTCCTCGCCGGAAGCTCCGTAAAATCTGATGCCGGCAACATCGCCGGTGTCACGGTCGGCGGCGCCTTCGCGAACAGTAGTTTGCAGGCGTTGGCCGGGGCGATCGGCAATGTAACCGTGCTCGGCACACTGACCTCCTCCACCATCGAAAGCTCCGGAAATCTCGGTTCGGTCAAAATCGGCGATATTTCCCACTCCAGTGTGACCTCGGACAACGGAGCCATCGCCAAAGTGACGGCAAACTCGATCTCGAGTCAGTCCCATATCACTAGCTACGGAGATTTGGGCGCCGTGAAAGTCACCCTCGGTCTGTCCTCGACGAGCCTCTCCTCTGCGCATGGAGCGATCGCATCGGTCACGGTCGGCGGAGATGTTACTGGCGGATCCATCTCCGCCGTCCTGAATCTGGGAGCCGTGAAGATCACCGGCCAATTGTCGAGCGGGGGCACTGTGAGTTCATTCAATGGAACCATCGCCGGAGTGACGGTGGGAGGGGCCGTGACCGGAGGCGCCAGCATCACGAGTTACGGAGCTCTCGGGCCGATCCAAATCGGGGCCGATCTGAGCAGCCACTCCCAGGTCACCTCCACGACCGGCGGCATCGCCAGTGTGAGCATCGGCGGCTCGATCCTTACCTCCAGTGCGATTTCCAGCAACGGGAATCTCGGCTCAGTCAAGATCGCCGGCAATGTCAACCAAGGCAACGTGACCTCGACGGCGGGCTCGATCGCCAGCGTCAGCATCGGCGGCTTCGTCGCAAACGGCGCCAAAATTTCCAGCTCCGGAAATTTGGGAGCAGTGAAGATCGGCTCGGATGTGTCCGTTTCCGTCGCGATCGGCTCCACCGCGGGAACGATCGCGAGCGTGACGGTGGGCGGAAACGTTGCGGTCGGGTCCCAGATCTCGAGTTTCGGAGATATGGGCGCCGTGAAAATCACGGGCACGCTCTCGAGCGGCGCCAGCGTGAACTCCGGAGGCAAGATCGCCAGCTTCTCCAGCGCCAGCCTTGCCGGCGGAACCGGAGGCGGAGGCTCCATTTCGGGCAAAGGGGACATCGGCACGGTGCATCTCGGCAGTATCGAAAGCGGTCGGATCACATCCACCGCGGGCGTTATTTCGGGAGTCACGATCGACGGAGAGTTCAAATTTGGAACCATTTCCGGCTCCGCCGGCATCGGCGCGGTCAAGGTCGGGGGCGACCTTGCCGGCTCGACCGTGAGCTCGGACGCCGGGCGGATCACCAGCCTCACCGTGGGCGGCTCGTTGTATGGGGACACGATCACCGCGGCGCAGGATATCGGCGGCATCGCGGTCACGAAGGATCTGGGGGCGGCCGGCTCGAGGACGATCATCGCCGCGGTGGGGACAGCCGCTCCGACCTCTCTCGCAGATCTCGCCATCGGCAGCATCAAGGTCGGCGGCTCGCTGATCTCGGCCCAAATCCTGGCGGGCTACTCCGATGCGTCCACGCCGGTAAATGGCAGCGCGCAGATCGGAGCCGTGAGCGTGGCGCTGGATTGGACCGCCAGCAGCATCGTGGCTGGCGCCACCGCAGGCGTCGACACCGTCTTTGGCACAGCGGATGATGCGCACATCAGCGCCTCGGCCCAACCCGGGCTCAAGTCGAGCATCACCAGCCTCACGATCGGCGGCCACGTGACGAACCTCCCGAACACTTATCTGCCGCCGGCGACTCATTTCGGCATCGTGGCGGAACAGATCGGCGCCGTGAAGCTCGGCGGAGCGAAGATCACCTTGCCGCTGGCAGCCGACACGCCGGTGGCGTTTGGATCCACCGGAGATACAGCTCTCGTCCTCGTTTCATAAACCTGGAGGCCTGGGGCAATCCCGCTCGTTCCCAAGTTAGTTAGCGAAGCGCTTTGGGAACGGCGGCACGGTCTTGAAACTCGGTCTACGTGGAATGATGCAAAGCCGGTATTACATGCGAGAGGCTAGCGGTAGAGCTCTGCACATGCGTAGCTGGAGGGCAGTCTACCGGTGATTCGATGCGAGACCTGGCGCCAAAGGTTTCGGGAGAAACAGAGTTTCGGAGAGAGGTGGCGTTCCCAAAGCGCTTCGCTAACTTTGGGAACGAGAGGAACGTGGAATGATGCAAAGCCGGTATCACACGCGAGAGACTGGCGGTAGAGCTCTGCACATGCGTGGCTGGAGGGCAGTCTGCCGGTGATGCGAGGCGAGACCTGGCGCCAAAGGTTTCCGGGGAAACAGAGTTTCGGGGAGAGGCGGCGTTCCCAAAGCGCTTCGCTAACTTTGGGAACGAGAGTGGGAAATCCTACGGCACCTCCACGAGGGTGTAGTCGCTCGCGGGAGAGGAGAGCGCGAAGCGGTCATTGTCGCTGCCGACTTGCAAGGCGAGCGCGTGGCCGGCGATGCTCACACTCCCGATTTCCTGAGCCTCGAACGCGAGGTGCTTGACGCTCAGGCCATCACTCACGACCGCGCCGCCGACGGTGATGCTGGTGATCGTGGAAGAGCTGGAGACACGCGTGTCGTCATTATCGCCAAAGCCCGTGCCGCCATTGTCGCGGACCCCCGCAATGATGTTACTGTCAAGCCCATTGCCATGGATGCTAATCGGGCCGACGGTGAGCGCGGCGCCGGCGGAGCCGCGGGCGATAATATTTGAGCGGACGAAATCTCCCCCGATGCTGATGGAAGCGATGTTGCCAAGGCTGCCGATCGAGGTATCCGCGACGGCGCCGGCAATTTTGATCGCCCCGATATCGGCAATGGCGGACTGGATCAAGGCGTGATTCACGTCGCATCCGACGGTCACCGAGCCAAGCTTCGCCGTGGCGCTGATCGAGGCCGGGGTAGAATCGGAACTGAGGACGGAACCGATGATTTTCAGCGAGGTGATGGCGCCGCCCGAGTCTATCGCACTTGTGTCGAGATTGCCACCGATGAGGGCTGTCCCAAGATCGTTCGCCGCGTCGATGAGGCTTCCGTCGAGCACGGAGCCATGAATCGTGAGGCTCGTGATTTCGCCGGACATGGAAGAGACGGAAGCGCCTTCGAAGTCGCCTCCGACAGTGATGGCGGAAATGTTACCTTTAGCCACGATATCCGATGAGACGACGTTGCTGCCGACGGAGATGGAAGCGATGATGCCGGCGATGGCTGTGACCTGGCTGCTCGTCACGGCCTGCCCCACGTGCAGGGAGAGGAGATCGATGCCCGCTTTGATCACGGAGTCTCCACTGATCGAATCGCCCACGCGCACGTCGCCAATGCTGCCGATCGTCGCCGTGAGGGAGCTGGTCGCGGTGAAGCTGTGGCCGATGCTGACTGGACCGATATTCGTGTGCGCCTGGATGACGCTGCCGCTAACTGAGCCACCGATGTGCACCGAGGTGATGGAGCCATTCTTCGAGACCAGGCCGCCTTCTCCCGTGAGGTCGCCGCCGATGAAGACCGGCCCGAGCAGGGTATCCGCGCTCAGCGAGCCATTATTCAGGACGGAGCCGCCTATATGCGCAGACGTGAGTTGCCCGCCGCTCGAGATCGCGGCAAGGGCGGCTCCCAGATCGTGGCCAATTTTTATGGGGCCAAACTTGATGCCCACCAAAGCGATGGCCGCGTTCGAGATGCTGAGCGTCGAACCGCCGACGGTCAGCGACCCGATCGCGCTATTGGCCACGATCAGAGCCCCGCCCCCGCCGCCGTCGAAGACGAGATCGTGGGCGATCCGGATCGAGCCGATATTGGTGGCGGCTATTCCGCCATTGATCTCGGAACCGCCGATCTTCACGGAAGTGAGCAGGCCGGCGTCGGCGTTGAGCGCCCCGTAGAAGTCCCCGGGGATGCTGACCGCGCCGAGATTCACCGCCGCCAGCACACTGCCGCGCAGGCTGCCGGCCACTTTCACCGTACCGATGCTGCCGGCCGTGCTCTCAACGACGCCGGCAAATTGATCCACGAGTTTTACGGGGCCGATATCCTTCTTCGCCACCACTCCGGCGAAACCGGCGCTGGCGCCGCCGATCTTCACCGAGGCCACGCCGCCGTCGGTGCTGTCGATGAGCGAATTGTCCCCGTCGAAGCCGCCGGGAACGGTGACCGCGCCGATGTCGCCGGCCGCGCGGATTTCTCCCTGGTTCTGAACCTTGCCCACATGCACCGGGCCGATGCTGCCGCTCACCTTGATCAAGGCGCCGTCCTGGATCGAGCCGCCGATGAAGAGGGAGCCGATCTTGCCATTGGTGGCCAGGGCATTGTCGAAGATATTGATCTGCGCATCGTCGATATCGGTCGCGACGAGCAGCGTACCGAGCTGGCCGGCGATATTGCTCAGGCCGTCGCCGCCGGTGAGCGTGCCGTGGAGATTCATCGACTGCACGTCCAGCTTGGCGATGGCGACATTGGACGAGCCATTCGAGCCCGCCGTGATGCCGCTCAGATCCCCCTGGATTTTCACCGTGCCGAGATCGATCCCCGGAGCCGAGATATCACCGATTTCCGCCAGACCGTCGCCAAGCGGCGCGGCCTTCACGGAGACGGTGATATCCGTACCCGCCGCCGAAGTCGCGAGCCCGGCCGTGCCATCGAGCGCGAGCGTCTTCACGAAGTTCCCCTCGCCGGCGCCACCCACTCGGAGGACGGTATTGATATTGGTGGCGGTGAGGATCGGGTTCGAAAACTTCACCGTGACCAAATCCCCGTCGACATCGGTATAGGTGGCAGTATGGGAATCGACAAAGGCCACCGTGGAGACGGCGGGCGCAATGCGGCTTTCGAGCAGCTCGATGGAAGAATTCATTATTTCATATTCATACGAACGAGATGCCAAGGCATGTCGGCAAAGTCCAATCTCTTACGAAAAGCAACATCACTTCTTCAAAATCAACCCAGGTATTTTCCGACAATTTGGATCGCCCGGGCGAGCAATGCCGTACACGCGCCAGGCGCCGATGGCGCGGATTAGCGGGAAACCCGCGGCGCGGCCCAGATCGCCCAACAATTGTGGTTATGGCCTTCCGCGCCGTCGGCCAGCAATTCGAGTTCCTTGACTCCCGCGATCTCAAGGTCAATCTCCTCCGTTCCGCCAGCGCGCAGAATGGGTGAGTAATACAATTCCTTACCATCTCCACGCACGATGAAGATTGCCGAACCCTGAGCCGAAGCCCCATCGCGCAGGCCGATCGTGGCGCGGAATCGTTGCCACTTTTCGGCTACGGGAAAGACGTAGCGCGACGATGCGTGAGCGTAGAGGCCTTTGTCATATATGTGGCCGCCCAGCCTGAGAAACACGCCATCGTGTATGGAATCGTCGAACCAATTGAAATTACGCGCTACTTTTCCCCACCCCACCTTTTCCACGGTCGCGACGGCATCGGAAAGGTAAACACTATCTCCAATGATTCAATACCTAACAGTGCATTGGTTGTGGCTGAACACGGGGCGACCCTTCGAGAATTCCTCGACGACGTCAGTTCGCCGGCAGCAAATATGAATAGCGGACAGTTGCAGAATGACTATGAACCGTTCGACTCTTGGATCGACGTCGCTTCCTTTGTCGACGATGATGAATCAGGATTCGCTGGACTGTGGATGGATCGTGGAAGACCTTGCCAAATATGCCGGCTGGACAATACTATGCTCAAACCGCCGCCGCAAACGACCGGATTTACACCCTTGGGAGTTCGTCACCCGAGCTCCAAGAGTTTGACCCTACGACCCAAACATGGACAGCCCTCAAAGACGTTCACCTCCTACGTCTTGTCCAGTTTTGGCAGCAACCTCTTTCTGGTCGCACCCACTGAGGAGCACTTCTACGAGGGGTTGCCTCGACAGCTCTCCATTTTTGTTCATCCTTGAGAAAAGCGCATGAGACGCGAATACCTCATTGTGGTCTTGCTTTTTGCATTCTTGGTCATCTTTCTTCTATGGCGGCAGTCGAATCTTGAAGATGAATTGCAGGCCACTAAGAGAGAATTGAATGCGCGCATCGACGCCTTCGTTTCCTCTCAAAAATCCGGCTCGCTCATAGACCCGGGCGCTGCCGTTAGAGAAGGCGAAAGCGGGAAAGAAATGAAGCGCCGACTTGAAAGTCTTGAGTACACCTTCGCACAGATGCAGGGAACTGCAAACGCACTACTGGCCGAACCGGACCAGAAAAGTCCCATCAAAAGAGCATGGTCTGCACAACAGGCTATCGGATCCCCGGATACAATGGTGGCTGGAGACATGCAGACGGCCTGGGCTTCTCAGGAACCTGATGCTGGGGTCGAATGGTTGAAGCTCGGGTATGACGGACCAATCCCAGCGGCTAAAGTGGTCGTCCGCGAGAGTTTCAATCCGGGAGCGATTTCAAGGGTTTCAGTCACTCTCGACGGCGGCGCCGAAATGACCATTTGGCAAGGAACGGAAACTGCGGCGGTGGCTCCAGTGGATCGTGAATTTTCTGTTCCTGGAGCGATAACCGTGCATTCTGTCAAGATCTACTTGGATACCAGCAGAGTGCCGGGATGGAACGAAATAGATGCCGTTGGGATTGTGGATCTCGATGGAAAGACACACTGGGCGGTTGGCGCTGCAGCCAGCAGTTCCTACGGGGAAACGATGGGTCAGCAAAAGAGAATGTGATGCCGATGGCTTCGGTTGTTCGCCATGGCCTCCGCACTAGGTACTCGCACCGCGCCTCCCCTCGAGAAGGAGAAATTTTCAATCACTGCACCCCTGCCCTACTGATTCGCGGCTTTCGCCTTCGCCGTAGCCACGGCGTCGAGCTTCTTCACCTCGGCGTAGTCGGCCTGGAATTTTTTCAGGTCGGCCGCGGGGATGCCCTTCGCGTCTTCGTCGGCGAAAAGGCGCGCCAGGCGGTCCATGGTGCGGTCGCTCACCGGGCCGTCTTTGAGATCCTCGCGCGCCGAGGCGAGTGAGTCGGTCAAATTCCGCGCCACGTGGGCGCCGCGCGAGGCCAGGGCGCCGGCGGCCACTTCGGCCCGGACCGCATTGAGCCTTTTGGTGAAGGGCGCGCGTTCGCTTTCCGGGACTTTGGCGGCTTCGCTTTCAAAGGACTTGAAGTCGCCGTCGCACTGCGCCCACCACCGGGGATCATCGGGATGATCCTTGGCCTTGGCCATGCTTTCCTCCAGCGTGCGCATGTACATCGTCGCGATCCGCACATGATCATCCTGCGCCGGAGCCGGCGGCGTGAGGGCCAGCAGCACGGCGAGCGCGCTGCACAAAGTCGTGAGGAAGGAGGTGCGGTTCATGGCTGGACGTTGTCGATTGTGTAGTAACCTTTGCTGCCGGACTTACTCATGAAGTCCCCGTTTAAGCCTTTCGAGTTATTCATTTGCAGACGCAGGATCTCGAAATCCGCGCCCCAGCCTGCGGCCACGGCCATCCGATCGCCGACCCGGAAGGCGAGAGCCGTCGTGCCAGTCGCCCAGCGAAAACGGTAGGTCGGACCATTGGAATTCATATTTCCCGGAAGTGGATCGATATTCAGCGCGCCGGTATAAGCGACGCCGCCATTGGGCAGCTTGCCGGAAGTGATCTGATAGACGCCGCCGAGCTGTGCGGCTCCCGTGAGATTTTCGAATCCGAAGTTGGATTTATCCGCAGCCGCATTCACCGGCAGCCACGTGCCAGTCAGGTTGCCGCCCTTGATCTGGTAGAGGCCAAGCGAGACCGCCGCCTCCGGTCCCACCGCCGCCCAGAGTTCCTCATCGCCGTACTGGCTTTTGTATTTGATGCCGATGCCCTGCCAGGCGGGCTGATCGCCAGTCTTGAAGGTCACGCCGTAATACTCGCCCTGCTTCGTGAGAACGATCGATCCCTGCCGCTTCTTGGGGCCATCCGTGTAATGGGTAATGATCTGGTGCTCGCCGGGAAAGTAATCCGCCGCGGCGGCGGCATCCGCCTGCGCGCCGGCCTCTGCCATTTCCTTTTGTTTGGCCGCGGTTTCGGCGGGCGTGAGGGTGAAAAATTCCGGCTTCAGCAGGTAAAGCACGGCGGTGAGTTGGATCCGGCTGAGCTTGCCGTCGACAAAGAAAAACCGTTTGCCGCCCGGCGTGGCGCGAAAGTCGTTGTTCTCCATGAGGCCGAGGCGAGGACCGCCCGGGGTGCGGCGCAGTTCCGTGCCATCCCAGAAGGCGAGCCGAACGCCGCCGGGTTCGTGACGCACGTCGCCATCGGCATCCACCATGAGCAGGCGCTTGCCCCCGGGCTCCGGGCGGATGTCGCCATCTGCATCGATGAAAAGCATCCGTTTGCCGCCCGGCTCGGGACGAATGTCGTCACCGTCGACAAAGAGAAGGCGCTTGCCCCCGGGTTCCGGGCGGATATCGGCATCGGCCAGGAGAACGTTCACGGGCGTGAGCAGCGCCGCGAGGCAGACGATGGAGAGGAAGGCCTTTTTCATAGAGATGATCCGAGGGTGGAGTGATGAGGGGTGCAAATCATGTCCGGCTGATCGGGTTTTGCCAAGAGTTTCCAGCCGCACGGGGAGTGTTGAAGCCTTGCGGCGCTTCTGGCGATGAGGTACGGCAGCCATTTATACTTTGTTTAAATTGGATAATTCTGCACTGTGAGAATTTGATTCAGCCCTCGGCAGGAAAGGATCTACGCGTAACGAGCCTTTCGGCATTTTGCCCGGATGCGGTAAGTCGCAGTGCAACCGCTATTACATAGTTTTCCCTCCATCTGCGTGAAGGCGATGTTTAGGTGTAAGAGAGTTCGGACGGCTTGGATTTTTCTCAACTTGCCCTCTCCAAAAGCGGCGCAGAACCGCACGCACTCCAAAACCTCGCGGCATTGCACGCCGACTTGCCAGCTTTTGGCCGGATTACTTGATGCACGGTGAGGCGAAATTGGCCAAACTTGTGTGGTAGTTCGGCAAGACATCGACGCAAAAATGCGGCCGCCAATTGGCGGCCGCATTGCATTGCTAATTAAACTTCACTCGGGATCGAGAGCGACGGCACACTCGCTCCGGCGTGGCTCGAACCGTTAGTTAATTCGGGATCAGCTGGATGAAGTCGATGCAGCTCGAGAAGCCCGTGCTGCTCGCATTTTTGCCCGACACCGTGAACCAGAACCACTTGTCACCGGTGGTGGCCGGCGCCCAGTTCGTGGAAACGGTAAAGGTCGTGAACCCCGCCGTCGCGGCGTACTCATCGATCGGCGAGCCGAGGTTAACCGGAGTGGGATTGCCGACCTGTCCGATGGCCAACTGCACCTGGCCGCGGGTGTTGAGGGTCTTGCAGCCGACTTTCACCGTGTAGCTCTTCGCCGCGACATTCTGCACGAGATAGGCAACCTGGTTACCCGTCGCCGTGCCATCCTGGATCGACGCCGCGTTATTCGAGAAGCCCACCGTGTCGACGATGCGCACGCCGATGCCGGCCGTATGCGAGACCACCTGGGCCTGTTCGGCTTCCGTGTAGATGCCGCCGACATTGCCGCCGGCAGCCTTGGCCGCGAGAGCCGAGATTTCCGTCTGCGAGAGAGCGCGGCCCCACACGCCCACCAGTCCGAGCGAACCGGTGTAGAATTCTCCGCCGCCTTCCTTGCCGCCCAGTACGAAGGGCGACGGGGACGTTACGCTGCCACCAGAGACGGTCGCAGTGACGAGCGGACCACGCAGAGCGGTGTTGCTGGCGACCAGCGTGCCGTCGACGTAGATTTTGACGCCCTGCGTCATGTCATAGGTCGAAGCATAGTGGTGCCAGTTGCCGTCGTTGTAGGTCCAGTTGAACGCCACCTGATTCAGGCCGCCATTGTTCCAGAGGGCGGTGTGCGCCGTGCCGTCGCCATTCAGCTGCAGGGCCGTAAAGTGGCCGTCGTGGCGAAGGATCGAGGTCAGTGCAGTCGAGGCCTGAGTGGTCTTGAACCAGCCCGTAACGCTGATCGCTGTGGTCGTATTCAGCGACTGCGAATCACCGCCGGAAATATAGCTCGCGCCATTGAAGCTAAACGCGCCTACGCCGCCGGCAGGCGCTGCGCCCCAGGTCGCCGTGCCGGTGACCGTGCCGTTGTTGTTATTGCCCGTGCTATCGCCTGCGGTCGTGCCCGCGCCTTCATTCAAGCGCCAGCTGGCCATGAGGCCGGATGCGCCAGAGCGATAGTTCGTGAGCGGACCATAGACGGCTAGTTTATTCGAGAAGGTCGGGACGTAGACCTTGCCATTCGCGCAGAGCGGGGCTGGATTCTTGGCGAAATTGCCAAAGTTATCGCGGGTCGAATTCTGGAGCGTGTTATAGAGCTCCGTGCCGAGGGCGCCGGCCTGAAAGGCATGCATGATGCCGGGCTGCGTGGCGTTATTCGCATTGCCGCTGTTCACTCGGGAAGCCCAGAGAATGCCGTTCTGCGCGCCATTGCCGGAGGCAGAGGACTGGAAGCCCGGCATGCTGCTGATCACGTCGGTGAAGCTCGACTGCGTCGTGGGCGTGTGCGGGAACGACGAGCCGTTCCAGGCGTAGCCCTTAAAGAAGTCGCTCTCACCGCCCGTGTAGACCATCCCGTTGAAGAAGGTCGGCGGTCCGTGCAAATGATTCAGGCTCTGGCTCGCGCTGGTCACCATAAAGCTGTCGAGACACGCATCCGTGGTGGCATTGAAGCCGCCCATGTTATCCATGTTCGTGACGTAGAAATGGCCATCCTTGCCGCCGCCCACGAGGCAGCGCGTGCCCGGAATCCACAGGAGGCCGCCACCGGAGAGGTCGCGGTCCTGGCCGTTGTAGGTCGATTCCGCCGCCATGGTGAAGTAATCCTGACGCGCGCCATTCTGCAGGCGCAGCACGGACATGGCGGCATTCGAACCGCCCGTATTGAGGTCGAAGGTGCCGTTGCCGGTTTGGAGGTACTCATGGACGCCGTCGCCAATGATGCCGCCGCCCGCCTGCCAGATGCCGCCCTGGCCGCCGGTCGGCGTGTCGACGTAGACAGAGGTCTGCGCGAGCGTCGAGGCGTTATAGCCCATGAGCCAGCCATGGTAACCGCCGCAGTCATTGTGCGAGGAGAAGGCGATGTAGAGCGTGCCATTCTGCAAGAGCAACGCGGAGCGCTGGTTGTTCAGGTTGGCGCTCCAGGTTTGCCCGCCGGAGGAACCCGAGATGGCCACTGGACCGCCGAATTTCTCGCCGCCGGCGACGAGATCCAGCGCGTGGAGCCGTTGCGCATAGGTGTTTGCCGCGCTGTTATACTCCTGAGTCACAACATACCAGGTGTTGGTCGAGAGATCGATGACCCCGGTGCTGATGATGCCGATGACGGTCTGGATGTCCGTGCAGCAGCACTGCACGTTATGCTGTGGGATCGCCGTGCCGAGATTCTTGCTCCAGTAGGTCGTGCCGGCATTGTCGGCGTCGAAGGCGTAGACGGAGTTATTTGCCGTCGAACAGTAGACGACATTGACGATATTTCCGCCAATGGTGATCCCGCGCACGTACAGCGGCTGGCCGTACATGTCGCCATCGGTCGCATCGGTGAAGAGCAGGCCGAAGTTGGTGGAGTTGACGTTCGAAGGCGTGAGCGTGGCCTCATTGAGGTTCGCGCCCGAGCGGTTGTTGTCGTTGTGCGCCGTCCAGACGCTGAGGTAAGGCACCTGCGCTTGCGCGGAGGTGAGGGCCAGCGCAGCGAGGGAGCTAAACGCCACGGCCAGGGATTTCATTTTGTGCATAGTTTGATACTTGTTTCCGCCCGCGCCGCAAAGGCGTCGAGCAGGAGCAAATGGAGGCGGGTTTACAGCGTTTCAGCGTAGGAAGTGCATTCCATGCTGACGGTGATGGCTTCGGCGACGGGTGTGATCCAGGTGGTTTTCTGTGACATATTTGTAATGACTAACGGGTCTGTTTATTCGGGTTCGAGGGGTTGATTTGTTTGAGGAGAATCGGGACCACGCGAGCAGCGCGGCTAAAGCGCGCCATGGGAGGAGCGAGGCCAAAACACGCGGACGCCAGGAAAGCGCGCGCCGATGACGACGCATTTTCACAGAGCGAAATCTGAGTAAGTAAATACTAAATTGGCGCGCTCCGCGACAAACGTCGTCGGAGGAAAAGCTCTGATTCAGACATCGCGAAGGCAGGATTTTACGTGGAAGGACAAGTTGCCGCAGAACCGTCGTGGACAAAAGTCACACCGACATCCGCAAATGAGGCGACTCGACTCAGTCAAGATGCCGGGGACGAGCGCTCTCTACAATCGCATGAAGATGTAGTTTAAGGAATCATCGGCTCACGACTGACAACCCGCCCGAATTTTCGACCACCCAACCAACTAGCCACGCCAGTGAAAAACAGGGTGATGAACATTCGCAAATCAGCCTCCACCTTCAAGTGCATCCATTGATGATGCTCTTTTGGTTTATTACCCGATTACAAAAAGCGGTTGCTGCGTAGCTCGCTCGTTGAAAGCCGGCTGGGGCGGACTTACGCGCCGCGCTACTTCGCAGCTCGTTCGAAAGGGCGCAACTTTCACGCAGCGCCACTTTCCCTAAAGTGGCGGCGAGCGTCAGATTACACTCCTACGAGTTTCCGTTGCGTCTCGCCGCACGTTTGCGAACGAGCTGCTGCTTGACGCAGTTCGCTCAACGAGCAGCCCGCGTCTTTTCGGACGCTTCCGCGCCATGCGGACGAGACGTCCGCGCTCCCAGGAGGGGCGCTGCTCGCGCACGAGAATTGGCCAAACTCAGAGCGCTGCTTCGGCGAGCAGCCGCGCTGCTTCGCAGCGCAAGCCTGCATTTATGTGCGCTTGCCCATTCCAATCCCACTTGATGGCGTCGCGCCCTGCCTTCCGATGCTCGCGCTTGGAATTTGGCCAAATTCCAGTCCTAATCTTCGCGCCAATCGCAGGTGTCCCCGGTAGCCGCTCCGGCGGCTCTCCCTCTGCCAAATTCTCATCACTCCCTTTCCCGTGAACTCCATCCGTCTCCTCGCCGCCTCTCTGACCCTCTCCGTCGCCGCGCTCTCGGCGGTGACCGCCGCGCCCTCCGACCCGATTCCCCTCTGGCCCGCCGGCGCGCCTGGCGACACTGCCAAACTTCCCCCGGAAGGCGACCTCTCCAAGCCCACCGATGGAAAGCCCGGCGGCAAAGACGTCATCCGCCTCGGCAACGTGACCAATCCCACCCTCACGGTCTACAGCGCTCCGGCGGACAAAAATACCGGCGCCGCAGTCATCGTCTGCCCGGGCGGGGGCTACAGCATCCTGGCTTACGATCTGGAAGGCTCGGAGGTTTGCGAATGGCTGAATAGCATCGGCGTCACGGGCGTCCTTCTGAAATACCGCGTGCCCACACGCGAGGGCGACGGCAAACACGTCGCGCAGCTGCAAGACGCCCAGCGAGCGCTGGGGCTCGTCCGCCAGCACGCCGCCGACTGGAAGATCGATTCCAAGCGCATTGGCATCCTGGGCTTCTCCGCGGGCGGCCATCTCTCGGCCAATGCTTCCAACAACTATGCCGAGCGCGCCTACCCGAAGGTGGATGCCGCCGATGACTTGAGCTGCCGGCCCGACTTCAGCATCCTCATCTATCCCGCCTATCTCACGAAAAAAGACGAAGGAGACAAACTTTCCGCCGGTCTCGACGTGAATGCCCAGACCCCTCCGACCTTTCTCGTCCAGACCGAAGACGATGCCGTGCGCCCGGAAAACGCCCTCTTCTACTATGCTGCCCTCACCAAGGCCAAAGTCCCTTCGGAGCTGCATCTCTACCCGCACGGTGGCCACGGCTACGGCTTGCGCCCGAGCGAGCAAACGGTGTCGCACTGGCCGCAGCGGGCGGAAGAATGGATGCGCGCCGCAGGCCTCCTGAATCCGGTGAAATAGTCTGTAATGTTATCGTTCGCGCCGGTAGTCGCCGCACCAAAGTAGGCGAGGTTTGCAACCTCGCTTGCGATGGCTTTGCCATCGCGCGGACGAGCTGCTGCTGCGCAGTTCGCTCGGAAAGCAGCCACGTCTTTTCGGATGCTTCCGCACCGTGCGGGCGAGACGCCGGCGAGACGCCGGCGCTCCCAGGAGGGGCGCCGCTCGCGCACGAGAATTGGCCAAACTCCAGCGCGAGGGTTGCAACCTCGCGCGGGTCCCGCGAAGCGGGAGTGGAGGGCGCCGCGTCCAGCTAACACGGCAGTTACTTGCCCACTCGCATCACGACTTTCGGTACAAAAGCGCGAGTTGCTGGAGCTTCCCCGCGGCAAACTCGTGCTTCAGCGCCAGCTCCGGATGCAAGCGCTGGATCTTCTCCCGTTTGTCGGCGCGCACGAGCACCCACTCGGCATTTGCCGGGATCTCTTCCATCGTGAGCGCATAGACACATGGCGGCTGGAGATAGAAGATCACTGGCTGATACTCGGGATCACATAACACCAAAGTCTTTCCGACCGGCACAGACTGGTTGATAACATTTGCCTGCGCTCTCAGCACGTCGCTACGATTGTAAAAAGGAACCCCGGAGCTGGCAAAAATGCACATCGCCGCCGTGATCACTCCCGCCGAAGCTGTAGCAATCAAGGCCGGACGCGCCATTTTCCACCGGCCGAGATAAATCGCCAGACACAAGGCAATCGCCACCGCGCTGCCGACGATCGGCCACTGAAACTCCCCCACCCGCGTCGCGAGATACTCCCGGCGCTTGCCGATCGCGTAGGCCACCGGCGCGGCGCAAGCGACGATCAGCAGAAGGATCGCCAGCGCCTGATTCGCCCGCCACCATGGCCGCAGCAGTTTCGGCAGCGGATCGAGCCGATCGTCGGCCAGCGCGAGAGCGAGAAGCAGCGCGAAGGGCGCCGAAAGCGGCAAGACATAGCGCGGCAGCACTCCGGGAATGAGCAGCAGCCCAAAGAAGCCCACCACCACGCCCATGCGCACGCCACAAAATACCCCGGTCATCCGCGGCCCCAGTTTTTCCAGTCCACGCCGCCACAAGGCCGGCGCCAGCAACACCCAGGGCAAATGATCGCACAAGCCGCGCGGGATATTCGTAATCCAGCCCTTGAAATCGAACTTTTCCGTGACGCGATCGATGAATTGCTCCTGCCACTTTTGAGCCACACCCTGCGTCGCGGGATCGTGATGATACGGGATGAACCACACCAGAAAGATTCCCGCCATGAGCGCCAGACCCACGAAGTGCGCCGGATGCAGGGCCTTGCGCCAATCCCGCGTCTCCCCCAAGACGCACCCGGCGATGATATAGAAGAAGACCAGATGCAGCGGCCCTTTCGCCAGGAGGGCCAGGCCAAAGAAAACGAAAGGAATCGTCCACAGCAGCCACGGAGATCTATCCTCGGCATACCAGGCCAGCCACAGCACGAGACCGATGCCGCTCAGCGCGGGATAAATCGCCTCGATCTCGGCCAGCCGCCCCTTCTCGATCGATGCCACCTGGGTGAGCGCGAGAAGCGCGGCAACCAGCGCGGTCTCCGGCTTCATCCAGCCGCCCTCGCGACCTAGCGCGCCGATCGTCAGCGCCAGGGCCAGCATGGCCAGGACTGAGGGCGCACGCGCCGTCCATTCATTGCGCACACCGAAGATTTTGAACGAAACCGCAATCGCCCAATTCACCAATGGAGGCTTGTGCAGAAAGGGCTTTCCACCAACATAGGGCGTCACCCAGTTTCCCGTGTCCAACATCGTGCACGCCGGCAATATGCGTCTCCCTTCCTCACCTTTCAGTTCCGTCGAACCCAGCCCGGGTAAAAAAATCCCCGCCCAGAAGAGGCAGATGAGAAGGGAGATATGGAAACGATTCACCGCGCGGATTTCAGGGGGAGACGAACAAAGTGCAAGGTTCAAAGTAGCGGTCGCGGCAATTGCCGGCGCCCTTGTGTGCGGCGGGCCGACTGCTAACGCCGCCGATTCCGCGGCTGTGCATGCCAAAGCCGAGCACGTCGTGCTCATGGTGTGGGACGGCATGCGGCCCGATTTCATCACCCCGGAGGGCGCGCCCACTCTGCGGATACTGGCGGATGGCGGGACCTTTTTTGCCAATCACCACTCGGTCTACATCTCCACCACGGAGGTCAATGGCACGGCCCTGGCCACGGGCTGCTACCCGAATCGCAGCACCGTCCTCGCCAATCGCGAGTATCGGCCGGACTTGAATCTGGTCCGCTCCTTTCCGACCGAGAGCCTGGCCTACATGCGGCTGGCAGACGCGCTCACCGATCACCACTACCTCGCGGTGCCGACGCTCGCCGAGACCATCCAGGCGGCAGGCTTTCCGACCATCATCGCCGGAGCCAAGCCAGTAGTCTGCCTCCACGATCGGAGCCTGGAGCGGGCGACCGCGGCGGCCAAGGCCTCCGTGCTCCTCTACGCGGGAGCGACCGAGCCACAGTCTGCCCTGGCCGCCCTGGAGGAGGCGCTCGGCCCCTTTCCCCTGCCGCCCGCCCTCCCCTATGTACCGAACCTCGACCAGAATAACTGGACGACCGACGCACTCACCCAAGTCCTCTGGAAAGACGGCGTGCCGAAATTTACTCTGCTCTGGCTCAGCAATCCCGACCACATGCAGCACCAGATCGGGCCGGGCGCTCCGCCATCCTTGGAAACGATCCGCAACTGCGACAGCAATCTCGCCACGGTCCTCGGCGCGCTCGAGGCGAAAAAAGTGCGGGACAAAACCGATGTGCTCATCGTCAGTGATCACGGCTTTTCCACCGTGAACCGAGCCATCGAACTTCCGCTCCTCCTGCGCCGCGCCGGCTTCCCCGTGTTTCGCGAATTCCACCAAACGCCGGAGCCGGGCGAAATCCTCACCGTGGCCCTCGGAGGCAGCAATCTTTTCTACGTCACCGGCCACGATGAGGCGACCATTCAGCGTCTGGTGGATTTTCTGCAAGGCACAGACTTCTGCGGGCCGATTTTCACCCGCGCCGGATTACCCGGGACTTTGCCGCTGAAAGACGTGCGCCTGGATACGCCTTATGCGCCGGACATCGTTTTCGCCTATCGCTGGACGGAAGATAAGAACTACTTCGGCGCGCCCGGCTCGCTGGCCAGCGAAGGCCTGGCGGCCTCGAAGCGCCTCGGCTTCGGCACCCACGGCTCGCTGAGCCGATATGATCTGCACAATACGCTGGTCGCCAACGGCCCCGACTTCCGCGCCGGCTTCCGCGACGAATTGCCCACGGCCAATGTCGATGTCGCCCCCACGATCCTGCACCTCCTGGGCATCGATCAGTTGCAGCCCATGGATGGCCGGGTCATCACCGAAGCCCTCGCCGGCCAGACCGCTCCTCCGCCTGTCGTCGAAAAGAAAACTCTGAGCGCCCGCCGCAAGACGGACACGATCGCGTGGGAGCAGACGCTGCATGTCACCACGGTGAATGGGAAGGTCTACCTGGACGACGGCAATGCAGGCGCGCCGGAGGTCGGGCAGTAGCAAGAGCGTTCGGCAGCAGCAATCCTGAGAGCGCTGACGTCTCGTCCGCTCGGCGCGAAAGCGTCCAAAAAGACGGGGGGTTTTCTTCGAGCGAGCTGCGCAGTAACAGCGCGTCCGCAAACGCGCAAAGAGACGCATACGCGCTCCGTCTGAGATAGAAAACAGACGTCCAGGGAACGCTTCCGCGCCGGGCGGGCGAGACGTCGACGAGACGTCCGCACTCCCAGGAATGCCGCCCTTTACTACTTCGCCTTTTCTTTCTCCTTTTCCACGCCGGAGATCTCCAAGTACGTCGGCGTGCGATCCCCTCCTGCCCCCGGCGTCTGTTCGATGCGCATCTGCTTCAAGATCCAGACGCCGTCGGCTTTCTGCACTGACTTCACGCTAAAGCGCCGCGCTAGTTTTCCCGCCTTGTCATAAGCCTCGGCCTGCAGCAGCGCGCCGCTTTCCTCTTCCACCCACAGCGTGACTCGCGAGTACTGCGACTCCACGGAGCCCGGCTTCACCTCCAGCTTCCAGCACTTCCGCAGTATCTTGGTCTCCTCTCCGTCGAGGGTCGCCTCGGGCCAATAAAGGAAATGCATGGCCAGATCTTCGTAGGAAATATCCGAGCCGCGCACCTTCGCGTCGTATCTCGCCGGCGGGATTTTTTCCGTCCCCGAGCGGTTCACTTCCTCGAGCTTCGAAGTCTTTTCGCCGAGGTGCAGGGCGATGGCCTGCGTGGGATTCGTGAACTCGTACCGGATATTCTGCCCATCGATGACCAGACGGAACGGCACAGTCGTCGGCCCGGTCCGCAATCCCCCCAGCAGCGCGATGTGCTCCGAAGTCTGGGCCACGCGCACGGCCTTGAGGATAGCCATGGCATCCGGCGGTGGATCAGCCGCCACCGCGGTGGCGGACCAACCCGCGGCCAAGGTCAGCGCGGCGATAGACAATCGTTTCTTTACTTGGAAGGGAGCACCCATAGTCTGGCGAGCTTTGCCCAGCCGACGCATGGATCAAAAGCTTCTTTTGCTTATCAATCGAGAATGGACGTGTCCCGCGCTCGATCGATTCATGGCGATCATGTCGTCGCTCGATTTCTGGGAGCCCATTTTTATCATCGCCGCCGTCGCCGTGGCGGTACGTGGCCGCTTCCGCGCCCGCGCCTTCCTGATCACTGCGGCACTGATCCTGAGCATCAATGACGGGCTCGTCGCCAATTCTCTCAAACACGCTGTGCATCGGCTGCGCCCTTTCCAGGCCGTCGATGGCGTACGCCAGATCGATCTGGCCAAGGCCAAACCACGGATTGCCGCCATCGCGCGGCCGTTGAAGGTCACGATTCCAGGACCCGTCGCGGACACCGGTCAGGGGCGGTCGTTTCCCTCCGGACATGTGATGGACACGATGACGATCGCGCTTTTGGCTTTCCTCTTCTATCCCGCCTGGGGCTGGGCAGCCTTCCTCGTGCCGCTCGTGGTGGGCTACTCGCGCATCTACGTGGGCTCGCACTATCCGAGTGATGTCGTCATCTCGCTCTTCCTCGGCGCGGGCTCGACGCTTTTTCTGGCCTGCCTCGCCGAGTATGCCTGGAGACGCTCCGGTCAACGCCTGCTGCCGCGCCTCCACGCCCGGCACCCTGCCCTATTCGCCGCTGTATGACTCCGCGCCGTTTTGTTTACCTCTTCCTCGGGGCGCTCACGCTGCTGCGTCTGGCACTGATCGCCACGACCGAGCTTTCGCCCGATGAGGCCTACTACTACCTGTGGAGCCAGCATCTGGACATCTGCTATTTTTCCAAGGGGCCGGGTGTGGCGGCCGCGATCTGGCTCGGCTCGCACCTCTTCGGGCCGAGCGAATTTGGCATCCGCGTGCTCTCGCCGCTGCTCGCCGCAGGCACGGGCCTGCTCATGTTTTCCTTTGCCCGGCGGCTCTACAGCGACTCCGTCGGCGCCTGGGCAGTGCTGGCGCTGAATGCCATTCCCATCTTCACCGTGGGCGCGCTGGTCATGACGATCGATCCCCTTTCGATATTTTTCTGGATGGCTGCGACCTACGCCTTCTGGCTCGCGCTGGAGCGCGGCTCGGCCAGGAACCTGTGGTGGGCGGCGACCGGCCTGCTCATCGGGCTCGGGCTGCTCTGCAAATACACGAACGCCGTCCAATACCTGTCGATCGTGCTGCTGCTTCTCTGGACGCCAAAGCATCGCCGGGAACTGGGCCGACTGGGCTTTTGGCTCATGACGGCGATGATCGCCCTCTGCTTCGCGCCGCCGGTCGTCTGGAACTCGCAGCACGACTACATCAGCCTTCACCACCTCACCGTGCGCGGCGGCCTCGAGCAAGCCTTTCGCGTTCGTCCGACCGAGTTTCTCAAATTTCTCGGCGCGCATTACGGCGTTTACTCGCCGCTGATCTTTGGCGCCATGCTCTACGCGGGCTGGATGGGGCTGAAACGCGCGCAGTCCGACTTCAAGTCGCGCTTCCTCGTTGCTTTCACCATTCCGCTCTTTGCCATGTACTTCGGGCTGGCGATCAACAAGGCGGGCGAACCGAACTGGACCGCGCCCGCCTGCCTCACGCTCGGCTTGCTGGCCATCGCGCATTGGCACGAGGCGTGCGCCGAAAGTCTCGCGGCCCGCCGCTTCTGCGTCACGGCCGTGGCCGGAGGCTTCGCCCTAAGCGTCTTCATCGTCGACACGGATCTCCTGCGCCTCGCCGGACTCCCGCTTTCCTACAGCCGCGATTTGAGCGCGCTCAGGGAAAATGTGCCCGCCCATCCGCCGGCCGCGCTCAGGTTCCTCCAGCTCTTCGTCGATCCCAGCGGGCGCATCCGGGGCTGGAAAACCACCGCGGAGGCCGTGGATGAATTTCGCCAGAAATTCGAAGCGGCCTCCGGGCATGTTTTCATGATTGCCGACAGATATCAGCTCGCCGCGGAGCTCGGTTATTACCTTAAAAACAAACCCGTCGAAGGGCCCGGGCATCCGCCAGTCTACACACCGGAATCGGAAGAGCTGGAAAGCGAATTTTCCCTCTGGCCGAGCTACGACGAAGTCAACGACCTGCCCCAGGTCGCGCGCGAATATCTTGCGGCGCCGGTCGAAGACGGCAAGGACCCGAGGCCGCACGCCGAAGTCGCAAAGGCGCTCGAAGGCCTCCAGCGGGCCGACTCGGCGAAATCCGGCGAGGCCAAGCGGGCTCTGGCACGTGCCCTTCATGTGGCGGCACAGCAGTTGCCGCTCGACGAATCGCTCGTCGAGGACGAGGGGCCGAATCTTTTCGCCGGCCGCACTGCCCTCTACATCTGCGACCGGTACGAGGAGCGGCCTCCCGCTTCGATCCAGCGTGGCTTCAAGCGCGTAGAGTTCCAGGCGTGCATCGACATCCATCGCTACGGCGAACCCGTCCGACAGATTCGCATCTTTGCCTGCTACCACTATCATGGCCTGCTTCCGCACCTCCAGGTCCGGCATCCCACCCTTTCTGCCGCTGTATGACCCCACGCCGCTTTGTTTACCTCTTCCTCGGGGCGCTTACGCTCCTGCGTCTGGCGATGATCGCCATGACCGAGCTCTCGCCTGATGAAGCCTACTACTTCATGTGGAGCCGGCACATGGACATCTGCTACTTTTCGAAGGGGCCGGGCGTGGCCGCGGCGATCTGGCTGGGGTCGCATCTCTTTGGTTCGGGGGAATTCGGCATCCGCGTGCTCTCTCCGCTGCTCGCCGCGGGTACGAGCCTGCTCCTGTTTTCCTTTGCCTGTCGGCTCTATAGCGAATCAGTCGGGGCTTGGACGGTGGTCACGCTGAATGCCATCCCCATCTTTGCCGTGGGCGGGCTGGTCATGACGATCGATCCCCTTTCGATGTTTTTCTGGATGGCGGCGATCTACGCCTTCTGGCTCGCACTGGAGCGGGGCTCGTCTTCGAATCTTTGGTGGGCCGCCACGGGTCTACTCATCGGGCTCGGCCTGCTCTGCAAATACACGAACGCCATGCAGTACGTCTCGATCGTGCTGCTCCTCCTCTGGACGCCGAAGCATCGCCGGGAGCTGGCCCGGTTGGGCTTCTGGCTCATGACGCTGATGATCGCGCTCTGCCTCCTGCCGCCGCTCATCTGGAATTCGCAACACGAGTGGATCAGCGTGATCCACACCACGGTGCGGGGCGGGTTGGGGAAGGCCTTTCACTTTCATCCAGGCGAGTTCCTTACCTTCCTCGCCATGCATTTTGGCGTCTACTCACCGTTGATTTTTGGAGCCATGCTCTGGGCGGGCTGGACGGGGTTGAAACGGGCGCAGTCGCACTTCAAGCCGCGCTTTCTCCTCGTCTTCACCCTCCCGCTCTTCGTCATGTATTTCTGGCTGGCGATCAATAAAGCCGGCGAACCGAACTGGACCGCGCCGGCGTGCCTTTCATTGGGTCTGCTAGCCGTGGCACAGTGGCATGAGGCGAGCGAGGAAAGCGCCAGAGCCCGCCGCTTCTGCGCCGCCGCTCTGGGCCTGGGCTTTGCGATGAGCCTTTTCATCATCGACACCGATCTGCTGCGCCAGGCCGGGCTGCCGCTCTCCTACGATCGCGAGCTGAGCGCGCTCAAGGAAAACGTCCCGGCGAAACCACCGGCTGCGCTGCATTTCCTGCAACTCTTCGACGATCCCAGCGGCCGCATCCGCGGCTGGAAGACGACCGCCGAAGCAGTGGATGATTTCCGCCAGAAATTCGAAGCCGCCTCCGGGCATGTCTTCATGATCGCCGACAAATATCAGCTCGCGGCGGAGCTTGGCTACTACCTGAAAAACAAGCCGGTGGAGGCCCCGGGACACCCGCCCGTCTACACACCGGAATCGCAGGATCTGGAAAGCGAATTCTCCCTCTGGCCGCGCTACGACGAAGTGACTGATCTGTCCCAAGTGGCGCACGATTACCTCGCGGCGCCGGTGGAAGAAGGCAAAGATCCACGGCCACATGCCGAAGTCGCAAAAGCACTCGAAGACTTGCAGCGGGTCGATCCGGCGAAATCCGGCGACGCCAAGCGGGCGCTGGTGCGCGCGCTGCGGGTAGCGGCGCCGCAATTGCCGCTGGACGAATCTTTTGTCGAGGAACAGGGGCCGAATCTTTTTGCCGGCCGTACTGCGCTCTACATCACCGATCGGGGTGAAGAGCGGCCTCCTTCATCGATCCAGCGCGGCTTCGAGCGCACGGAGTTCCAGGCCTGCATCGATATCCATCGTTTCGGCGAACCGGTTCGGCAGATTCGGATCTTTGCCTGCTACAACTATCACGGCACGTCGTTGTGAGCTGAGCGCCATCGCCTTCTTTCGGATCCGGATCCCGGCGCCGCGGTTGTGAAATCCGGAAATTGTCGCGTTTTTCACCTCCACCGGCGGCTTCGAATACGATAGCGAAGGCTGATGACCCGACTACTTTTCACGGTCGCGCTGGCTTTCGCCGGCGGCGCCGCAGCCTTTGCCCAGGAAGGCGCCACCCTCAACGACGACGCCCGTTTTCTCGCCGGCATGCCGGTGCGCGGCACGGCGCTCGATGCCTATGCGCACAGCCCGGCCTGGGCCGAGCACGCCACGGCTATGGATGGCGCCTTTGACAAGCAGGAGCAGAAGCAACTCGCCCGTGTCCGCTCATGGGCGCATGGAAACTTACCCGGGAACGACAGCAAGGGAACGATGTACTACATGTTCAGCGGGCCCGACTTTCTCTACGCGAACGCATTTTATCCAAATGCGACCACGTACATCCTGGCCGGCACGGAGCCGGTCGGCGCCGTGCCGGACATCTCCAAGCTGCCCCCGGCCCAAGTCGAGGCCGGGCTGGCCGGGCTCCGGCAGTCGATGAAGACCATCCTGGATTTTCACTACTTCATCACGAAGGACATGCGGGTGGATCTCACGCGCACGCAGATCACCGGCACGCTGCCGATTCTCTTCGTTTTTCTCGCCCGCACTGGCAATACGGTCAATGCGGTGACCAATGTCTCGAGCCCCGCGCCAGGTGTGAAGATTACCTTCTCGGGTCCTGCCGGCCACGAGCAGACGCTCTACTATTTCAAGACGGATCTCTCAAATGGCGGCCGCAGCGGCGGCTTCATGAAGTGGTGCGCGGGACAGGGCCCCGGCCTGACTTTGCTCAAAGCCGCGTCCTATCTCATGCACACGGGTGAGTTTTCTGCAGTGCGAAATTTCCTCCTGCAGAATAGTGAAGTCATCGTCCAGGACGATTCCGGCATTCCGCTGCACGATCTTCAAGCGGCGCACTGGATGGTGCGCTTCTACGGAACTTACCAGGGCCCGATCGAGCTCTTCGCCAAGAACTACCAGCCCGACCTCGAGCAGGCCTATCGGGTGAGCAATCCGGCGCCGCTGGGCTTCGGCTTCGGCTATCACTGGCAGACGGAAAAAGGCATGCTCATGTTAGGAACGCGGAAGTAGAGGGCGATCCAGCCTCCAAAGCGCCACATGACTGTGTCGGTTAACATCAGTGCGCGCCGATGGCGCGCTCTGAACATTGGCCAACTCGACGGAAAACTGTCAGGCAGCGGGGCAACAGTCCACCTGTAGCGCCGGGGCGCACGTGAAGCCACGCCGGTGGGCGCCAAGGATGGCGCCCCTCCCTGGACACGTCTCAGCCACTCTTGGTGGTTGTGAATGAAACGCCCCAGGGACGGACGCCATCCTGGCGCCCACAAGCGCGCCGATTGCGCGCTCTGGTGTTAGCCGATCGCCGATCAAATTACCAGCAGTGCCAGCCGCGATAGCATCCACTCCGATACACACGAACCGACGGACCATAGCAGCGGGAGTGAGAGGGCGCATAGCACCGCCCGCCATAATAAACAACCCGTCCATAACAGCCGCCCCACGAAGGGCGATAGCATCCGCTGCGGTAATACCCCCCGTGATAACAGCCGCCCCAATCGTGCGCTTCAGCCGGAGTCGCCAGCGCCAGCGCGCTGAGAAAGACAAGCCCAAGGGTCAATTTAGTCAGGAATTTCATAACATGAATTAGTTGGATGTTCGTTTGTTAAGGCTCGGGATCTCACTCACGATCCTCCGCCTGCATTTCGATAGACGCCGAGCAGCGCGCGCCTATTCAACAAGGGTATCTGAATTCCGCTCTATCCTTGGTACGACTATTGGCGTATGTAGAGGCGCTCCTGCATTTGGGGTGAGGGTGCTTGCTCCTGCTTTGTCTGCTCGAAACTCACCCTGCACGCGAGTTCCGCCGAAGCGCTCCCGAAACACCGAGCGAACCCAAGCGCCTCACGGAATTGTCGCGCGGACAAAGCGGGAGCAAGCTCCCGCACTTCAAAAAGCGGTCTGCAAAACGATCCCTGTGATCGTTGAAACTTTCACTTCCCCAGTCCACCATAGGCCACGCCTATGGAATTCCACCAACTCCAGTACTTCCTCGCCGTCGCGAGAACGGGCAATTTCTCCCGCGCCGCCGAGCAGTGCCACGTGGCGCAACCCTCGCTCAGCCAGCAGATCCAGAAACTCGAGGAAGAACTCGGCGAAACACTTTTCGTCCGCCGCGGGCGGACCTCTTCTCTCACGCCGCACGGCGAGGCGCTCCTTCCCCGCGCCGCTCGCATCCTCGAGGAAGCCGAAGCGGCGCGGCGCGAAGTCACCGAAACCCGCGGCCTGGAACGCGGGACGATCAACTTCGGCGCCTTGCCCACCATTGCTCCGTACTTTCTCCCCACCGCGCTCGCCGAATTTCGGCGCAGCTACCCGGGCGTGACGGTCCTCATCCAGGAAGACACGACGGCGCGACTCCTTGATTTGGCGACCAGTTTCGCCCTCGATTTTGCCATCCTCGCCACCGCCGAAAACGACGAACGGCTGGATGGCCGCGTATTACTTTCCGACGCCCTCTTGCTCGCTTTGCCCGAAGACCATCGCCTGGTCAAAAAGCGCGGCATCACCGCCGCCGATATCCGCGGCGAACCGCTTATCATGATGAAGGAAGGCCATTGCCTCGGCGATCAGACCTTGGATTTCTGCGCTCAACGCGACATCCGTCCCAGCATTGGCTTTCGCAGCGCGCAGATTGAAACCATTCGGGAATTGGTGCGCGCCGGACTCGGTCTGGCGCTCATTCCCGCGATGGCGGCCGAGCGCGACACGGACGGCCGCGGCATCGTTTATCGCGCATTTTCCAAGCCGGCGCCTTCGCGGAAAATCGTCGCCGTCTGGCCGAAATCCCGGCCACCGCAAGGAGCCGCCGCGGAGTTTCTTAAATTATTGGGACGCGCATCTTAAATATGAACTCTGGCGCTCACACAACCTCGCAAATGAAAACCGCGCCGCTTCTCATCGCCCTCTGCTCCATCCTGCTCCTTGTCCACGCCGGCGCGGAAACGCTCCCGGAATGTCGCGCGAAAAATCCGCTGGCAGCTCTTAACGCCGATAAGATCGCCGCGATTGCGATCGTGAAGGATCTGGACGACCTCGAGAAGAAGCCCGCGTCAAAACTGCGCATGAGTTCGAACGAAATTCAATCCACCTTCAACGAGTTGAAGCGCCTGAAGCCGGCTTGGGAAGGACCGATTATCGGCTATGGCCTTTGGCCTTTCGTGGTCGTCCTTTTCGATCATAAGGACCGCCCGTTGGCTTACGCACGCTACGACATTTCTTCCGCTCCATACGCGGGATCGGGACTGCCCAGGGAAAGCCTCACGCTATATCTGTTGGAAGTGCGCGCAGGACGGATAACAGACGTTCCCCGGCGGATTCCCCCGCCTCCATATCCACGGCATGGGCGCGTCGTCTTCCCGATGCAGAAAGAGTTCGCAAAACAGATCTTTGCCCTGGCCAAGAAATCTGGCGTCGTTCCCAGAAAGGCGAAGATGGACGACGGTGATGTGTAAGGTCTCGGCGCTCAATCAATGATTCTCTCGTGACGAATCGGCAGGCTCGTCACGAAAACGTAAAATCAAGCCACACCCGACCGTTTACGCTCCTTTGCCGCCAGCCATATCGCCAGCAAACTCCCCCCGCCGCTCACCAGCAACAGCGGCAACAAGCTCCACCGCGATTGCGGCCAGATGAATTCCCCCACATTGAACGAAGCCCACCGGCACTGCGGCGAACCGGGCGGAAAGAGCACGTAAGTAAACAGACCTTCATAAACCCCCAGCGGATTCACCGAGACCGGCCCTTCCACGGATCCCAACAAAAATGGACTCACCTCGCCCCGGTCGATGCTGTCCATAAGTTTCCGCCGCAATTCGGCAATCCGCTGCGTGCGTTCGGTCGGATCGGTGGTTTCCTTTTCGATGCGCGGGATGTCTTCCGTCCTCATCTTGAATTGGATCTGCTGCTCAAGCAGCGGCCAGTCGCGCCCAGCGGTGAAAAGCGGCCAGGCATACTCACTGAGCAGATTGTAACTCCACTCGGAATGGCCATCCACTCGGGCATGCCCGCCGATGCCCACGGGATTCTGCGCATCCGTCGCGGTGAGTAGGGTATTGATGCCGATCGATGCCACCGCCGCGGGATAGGCCAGCCAGCGCCAGCGCACCAGGGGCACGACGAGCCCCAGCGCAAGGAAAGGCAACCCGGGAATGAGATACCGCGGTCCCGCCGAAAAGCCGCCATGATACCCGTTGAAACCCACATTCACGAGGAAGAAGCCCAGAAAGATTGCCCCGCAAAGCAAGGCATCGGCAAACAAATCGCGCCGCCGCACCCACGTCCACAATCCGAAGAAGGCAAAGACCATGATCGGCGAAACAAAAAACAGCCCGCGGATCGGCGAATACGTGAGCAAGGCCGCAACATAGCCGAGGCGGAAGACGTCGTTAATATCGCGGGGAATCGGAAACATCCCAAAAAGCGCTCCGCCGGAATCCTGGAAAAGCGGATTCTGAAAATCCGTATTGAGCGTAAACGGCGAGCCAAAACACTCCTTTGCATACCAACAAATGAGGAACAGCGGCGGCAACACGCCGACGGTAAAGCCGACCGCTCCGCGCCAATTCCACTTGCCGCGCGGCGTGGCAAGCAGCGCATACAGCCCCAGCAGCACGCCCGCGCAGGCCGCCACATAGTTTGTCACCGCGGCTAACCCGGCGCACATGCCGGAAAGGAAGAAGCACCACTCCGGCGCTCGCCGACGCGTGATTCCATCGGTGATGTCGGGATTGCCGCGACGCAGAAAGTAATAGGAGGCAATGAGAAGGGACGCCGTGAGATCGTGATCGAAGAGGATCGTGGCAAACGGAAAGAAAGTCGTGCCAAAGGCCAGCGTGATCGTCGCCAACAGCGACGCCAGCGTCGCCCCGCCGGAAAGGCTCAGCGCGATGCGAAAGAACAGCACGCAACCCAGCGCCGAGACGAGCGCTACACTGCAGACTGTCGTCATCCAGGCGTTGAACTCCAGCGTCCACCAATGGTCCGGATTGACGCCAAAGAGCTTCTCGACGCGATAGAGCAGGAAATAGCCGGGCAGCCCGAAAAACGAAGCCCCCGGCGGCTTGTTCGGATGGAATTCACCCGTCCACGGCACATAGCCGATATCTCCAGAGGCGCACACTTCCACCATGGCCGCTTTCTCGACGCCCTCTTCCAGCGGGTCGTCTCCTACTGGGAGGAGATTCCATTCCATGTCCACCCAGCAGAGGCGATAGCGCTTGCCATCCAGCTTGTATTCCGCGCGATGCAGCGGCGCGCGCTGGAGATCATCTCCATCGGCCGAGTTCTGGTAGACCAGGTAGTCGTCGATCGCAAAGCGGCCCTCCTCCGCCATGGCCCGCACCTCGGCAAAACGCGCGTTTTGATTCCAGCCTCCGCCCTGGTTGAAATAGGCAAAGGCAAAGAAGCAGGAAATGAAGATCAGCAGTTCGAGGCGCTGGTGGCGGGACATGGGAAGCCGCAAGGTGTAGGTGGTTTGCCGGCCGGCCTCAAGGGCCGTGTCGCGCCCGGATTTGACGCAGCGTCTTGAAGGATATTCGATAGGCGCGCGTGGATTTCCGATAGGCGGCAACTCTGGAACCACTGGCAAATTGGCCGGAGCGTCGCTAGGCTGGCGAGCCGGCGCGGCCCCCGCAGTTCAGTATTTCCCATGCCGCCCCTCCAACTCTGGCGTCCCCCCGAAATGCCGAACCAAAAGCAATGCACCGTCCGCGACGTGGCTCGCGCCGCCGGCGTCAATCCCAGCTCGGTTTCTCGCGCCCTGCGAGACGACGCCTCCATTTCCGCGGCGACCAAGGAGCGCATCCGGGCCGCCGCGATTCGCCTCGGGTACCGGCCCGATCCCATGATCACGGCGCTCATGGCCCGGCGCCGCGCCGCAAAGGAACACCAGACGTCGACCCGGCTCGCCTTTATCAATCCCTTCCCGGACGAAGCCTTCTGGCGATCGGTCGACACCTACACGAAGTTTTACCGCGGCGCCTGCGCCCGCGCCAAACGGCTGGGTTGCGAAGTCGAGTATTTTCACCTTCCCGCGCTCGCCAAACCCAATCTCCTGAAAACCCTGCGCGGACGAAATGTCGTCGGCCTGCTCATCGGCGCGTGTCCGGCAGCGCACGGCCGGCTCTCGCTCCCCTGGCGGCATTTCGCCGCCGTGGCCCAGGGCTACTCCCTCTTTAGCCCAAATATTTCCCGCGTTTCAAACGACTACATCGATACGATGATGCTTTGTTTGCGCCAGTTGCGGCAGTGCGGCTATCAGCGCATCGGCCTGGCCATGTGGTCGGCCATCAATGCGCGCGGCAACCACGCCTGGATCTCGGCCTACGGCGGCTTTCAACATTACCTGCCGACGAGGCATCGCTTGCCACCTTTTCTGCCGGAAAAATGGACCCGGGCCGCCTTCCTTCGCTGGTTTCGGTCTGCCAAGCCGGACGCTATCGTGACTTGCCAGGATGAAGTCGCCGACTGGGTGCAGGAAACGGGAGCTCGCATCGGTACGGATGTCGGCCTGGCCCACACCGATCTCCACCGCGAGAAATCGCCGCAGTGGGCGGGGGTGGATCAGCACATCGACCAAGTCGGAGCCGGCGCCGTCGATCTCCTCATCGCCCTCCTGCAGCAAAACGAGCGCGGCATTCCGGACTTCCCGCGCACGGTGCTCACCACAGGAACCTGGGTCAATGGCAGCACCGTCGCAGTACAGCCCCACCCAAGATCGCTCCTCACCCTCCCTAAAGCGTCCATTGCAAGAAACGTTTCTCCCGCGCGAGATATCGAGGCTTTCCTGCATCGACGCGATGAATCCAGATAAAACCCCGAAAAGCACCTCCAGGCCTTCGCTTTTTGCCAAGTTTGCACCCAGCCCCGGATTCTCCCTGGCAGCACCTTATCGTTCGGCCTTTCCCCATGCGTCTCCCTCCTCTCTTCCTCGGATGCCTTCTCGGCCTCGCTCTCTGCCCGCTTCGCGCCGACGACCTCCGGGTCGGCATCATCGGCCTGGACACCTCACACGTCATTGCCTTCAGCAAGATCCTGAATAATCCGGAAGCGGCCAATCATGTGCCTGGGGCGAAAGTCGTCGTCGCCTACAAGGCCTTCAGCGACGACATCCCCGACAGCGCCGCACGCGTGGAAGTCTACACTCCGCAGATCCAAAAGGACTTTGGAGTAAAGCTCGTGGACTCGATCGCCGAACTCTGCCAGCAGGTGGACTGCGTCATGATCGAAAGCGTGGATGGCCGCCCCCATCTGGAAGAGGCGCGTCAGGTCTTCGCCGCAAAGAAAACCGTCTTCATCGACAAGCCCATCGGCGGGACGCTGCGCGACAGCCTGGAGATCTTTCGTCTGGCGAAGGAGGCCGGAGTTCCTGTCTTCACCTCCTCGGCCTACCGCTACTACGATACCATGGCCGAGTTGAAAAAGGCCAATGTCGGCGAAATCCGCGCCGCCATCTCCTACGGCCCCGCGCATCTCGAGCCGCATCATCCAGACCTTTATTGGTACGGTGTTCATCCCGCGGAAGCGCTCTATACCGTCATGGGACGCGGCTGCGAATCCGTGACCCGGACCCACACCGACGACACCGATGTCGTGGTCGGCGCCTGGAGTGGCGGACGCACCGGGACACTTGTCGGACTCCGCACAAAACAGCTGCCGCACAAAGTCACCGTCTTTGGCTCGACGGCCTTCGCCGAGCAGAAAGCAGGCGTCGACGACTACGCCCCGCTCATCCGCGAGGTGGTTAAATTCTTCCAAACCGGTGTTTCGCCTGTCGCGTCCGAGGAAACCATCGAGCTGATGGCCTTCATGGAGGCGGCAGACGAAAGCAAACGCCGTGGCGGCGTCCCCGTGAAAATCAGCGAAGTCATGGAGGCCGCGCAAAAGCCGTAGATTTCCGATGCCTGATTCGCCGACAAGTTTATCCCGGCGCTCCTTTATCAAAGGGACCGCTTCCGCCATGGCCGGAGCAGCGATTGCCGGTCCGGCATCGGCGGTCCGTGGTTCTGAAGCTCACGTTCACGAGGTAAAAACGATCAGCCTCGCGCCGCAGTATTATCACGGCTGGCCCACCCTCACACGTCGGCGTAGCGGTGAACTCGTGGTTGTATATTCCGGTGGGCGCGATGGCCATATCTGTCCTTTTGGCCGCGTGGAAATGATGCTCTCGCGAGATGCCGGCGCAAACTGGAGCTGGCCCCGCACGTTGCTGGATAGCGCGATCGACGATCGTGACTCCGGCATCGTGGAAACGAGCAGCGGCGCCTTGCTCGTTACCAGCTTTACCTCGCTCGCTTATCAGCCGGTTCTCGAAAGACTCGCGGCCAGGCAACAAAGGAGCGGACTCAATCCGACGGACACCGATCAACTCCAGCGCTGGCGCCTGGCCGAAGCGCGCTGCACTGCCGAGCAGCGCCAGGCGGATCTGGGTCAATGGATGATCCGTTCCACAGATGGCGGGCTAACCTGGTCGGCGCGATATCCGTCAATCGTTAACAGTCCGCACGGACCGATTCAGCTATCAGACGGCAGATTGCTTTATGCCGGAAAGGAACTCTGGACCGGAGAACGACGGGTGGGAGTCTGCGTTTCTGCCGATGACGGCCAAAGCTGGCAATGGCTGGCCGCAATTCCCGCGCGACAGGGTGATCTCGCCGCCGACTATCACGAATTGCACGCCGTCGAAGCCGGGCCAGGCAAGATCATCGTTCACATCCGAAGCGAGAATAAATCCAACTCGGGCGAAACTTTGCAAAGTGAATCCACGGATGGCGGCGCCACGTGGTCCGAACCGCACTCGATCGGAGTCTGGGGAATGCCCTCCTTTCTCCTGCGCCTGCGCGACGGAAAGTTGCTCATGACTTACAGCTACCGGCGGTTGCCTTTTTGCATTCAAGCGCGCGTCAGCGAAGATCACGGCGACACCTGGTCGCCTCCGCTCGTAATTTATGGCGACGGCGCCGGAACGGATCTTGGCTATCCCAGCACCGTAGAGATGGACGACGGTTCATTTGTCACCGTGTGGTACGAGCGAATGAAACCGTCGCCCCACGCCCAACTTCGCCAGGCGCGCTGGACCTTGGAATCGTAGCCGGATTGAAGCGCTTGAGGACCGCAGCGCTCGAAACCGCTGGCGGCAACGCGGCCGCCTTTAGTGCGGGTGCTTGTTTCCGCACTTCAAATACCGGCCGCTTTCAGCCTGGAGCTGGCTTTCAGGTCAGTCGCCCGTCTGGCTCCGTCGCCTTCCGCACCAAGTCTCACATACCCGCGCCATAGGGATTCCGTCCGAATCCTTCAGCGATGACCCCACAGCATGTCAGATTCCGCGACCACTTTGGCCTTCCCGAGTGCGTGCGGGATTGGGGCCTCCCAGCGCCGACCGCGCTTCGAAACTTCTGGACCGACGTGGACGGCTTGCGCACCCACAGCCGCAGCACCTTGCGGCGCGACGACAAATCCCCCTTCATCCTCGTGCACGGGCTTGCAATCTCGAGCCTCTACTTCATCCCGCTCGCGGAATCGCTGGCCCGGCGAGCCACCGTGCATGCGCTCGATCTCCCCGGCTACGGGCGCAGCGCCAAACCGGCGCGCCCGCTCGACGCTCCGGGCCTGGCGGATTTCATCGCGCAGTGGATGGAAACCATCGGACTGGAGCGTTGCCACATCGTCGGGAACTCCTTCGGCTGCCAGATTGCTGCGGAGTTCGCCACCCGGCACGCCAGCCTCACCGAGACGGTCACACTCATCAGCCCCACCGTCGATCCGAGCGCTCCTACGGTGTGGCGTCAGGCGCAGCGGCTTCTGCGCGACATGCCAAATGAACCGGCCCGGCTCTGGTTCAATCACCTCGTCGACGACTTCCGCGCCGGCCCGCGCTTCATCCTCGGAGGGGCGCGGGCCATGATGGAAAACCACATCGAATTCAATCTCCCACACATCGCGGCGCCGACGCTCATCCTGCGAGGTGAGCGCGACCCCATTGTGCCCGATCGCTGGGCTCGCCAAGCCGCCAGCCTCCTCACGCATGGCCGCCTGACCACTATCCCGGGCGGCTCGCACTGCGTGCACTACGCGGCGCCGGACTCCACCGCGCAGGCCATCTTCGACTTCATCGATCATCTCGAGAGCATCTCCGATGTACGGCTCTGCGCTTGATGGCATCTGCATCGACTGGCAAAAACACTGCCAAACGAAGTAGTTAGTCGGACAAACTGGTGAACGACTTCCTTTCGAGCAAACGTCGAATCAGAGCTATTTATTCAGCGGCTGGGCAAGTCTGAGATAGGCAAAGAAATCCCGCAATTCCTGATCCGAAAGGCCCAACAGCAGCCCTTCGGGCATGATACTCGAGTCAGACGCGTGTTGCTCCCGCACCTGCGCGCGCGGAATATTAATCTCCTGGCCATCAAGACCCCGCAGCACGAGCGTTCCGGCGTCGCCCTCCGCAAGGATGCCGCTGAGCATGCGGCCGTCGGTCGTGGAAACGATTTGATTTCGATAGCCTTCCCGGATTTCCGCGCTCGGGTCGATAACGCTCGTCAACAAAGTTCCCAGATCGTCGCGTTGATAGCTGGTCAAATCCGGGCCGATCCTCCCGCCCTTATGAAAAAGCGTATGGCAAACGGCGCAGCGCTGCTCGAAAAGCGGCTGCCCTTTGTAAGGGTCCCCTGCTCCAGCCGCCAGCACACCGCGAATTCGGTCAATCATCGCCCGATGCTCTCCGCTGGGTGTACGCACTTGTGGCTTGAAGAGACTTTGCGCGAGGTGGGCGATCGCTTGGTCGTCATGCGCTTTCAATTGCTCTGCGATTTCCGCCGGCACAGCCGCGGCCGGCACAGCGCCCGCCTTTATTTGCTGAAGCAGAGCCAGCGCCCACGGCGTGCGACTGCAGAGCAAACCCGCCGCCGACGTCTGCGCGGACGGTGAAAAGCGGGGCAAAGCCGCGGCGATTTTCTCTCCGATGGCCGCATCATCATACAGGAGCAATGAATTGAGCGCCGCTTTCTGCAACTCCGGCGGGCTCTCCGCCATCGCCAGATTCAAGAGCGTGGGAACCGTTTCCGGCAGTTTCACCTCGCCAAACAAACGCACGCAGAGCAGCCGCTCTTCAACTTTCTGGCCCGGATCCGCCGCAGTCTTCAACGCGCCGGCAATCGCCTCTGGCTCTCGTAGGCGCACGCGCAAATGCGGCGAAGCCAAGCCCGTTTTCGCCAGCGTCGCGATCAGTTCGTCCGGCAAAGCCGGCAGAGCGCGGCCTTTGAAAGCTTCTTCGAATCCGCTCATCAATAATTTGCGACATTCGTCATCCGGCGCCGCGCCGAGCAGCCGGGCGCAGGTCAGCAGATCGCTGCGCAATTCCGTCGAAGCAAATCGCCGCATGAGTCGTCCGAGGATTTGCTCCTTGGTGATTCGCGTCTCCCACGGGAGCATTTCGAGCACGGCCTCACGTTCGTCCGCGCAATGGGTCACCATCGTCCACCAACAAAGAAGCGGAATGAATGGGTCGGCCGCATCGGTGTCGCGGCGCAGCAGCGCGGCGACCAGCGCCAAGCCCTGCCGGGCCGGAAGCCGCCGGGAAGTGGCGGCCATCTGGCTGCGCACCTCCGCATCCGGCTCGGTCTTTGCCAGGTCCAGCAATGCCTGGGCGAATTTGGCGGGCAAGCTATTTTCGTCTCCCAGAAGCCGGATCACCCAGGATCGCACGGGAGCAGCAGGATGCCTAAGCGCAATCAAAGCCGTGACTTCATCCAAAGCTCCCATTTGATAAATCGCCCACAGCGCTTCGACCGCTGGGTGAGTCCCGGGCGTTTTCAGCAAATCTCGCAGCGAAGCCACTGAGCCCGCATTTTGGTGTTCTCCCAGAAGGCGAACGGCCGTTTGCCGATGCCACTTATCCGCATGATTCAAAAGCGCGATGAGCTCGGCATCGGTTTTCGCAGCGAGATTGGTCTCCTTGTCCAGCGCCGCGTCTTTGCCGCGGATCCGGTAAATCCTCCCGCTATCCGGATCAATCTGTCCCTGGTAATGCTGGCCATGCGCGATGAATTCCTCGCAAAAGTCCGCGACATAGACCGCTCCATCGGGGCCGTTTGTTATATAGACAGGCCGGAAGGAAGGATCGTCACTGCTCAGCGCCCTTCCCGAATCACTGGTTTCAAACGTCGATCCCCGGGGATACCGCTCCGCAACGACGATATCGCGGTGCAACGGATCTGCCGCGAAAATGGCGCCCTGGTATTGCGAAGGAATGGCCGTCCCATCCGCCACGATGACGGCATGGGAGAATCGCGCAATCGGGTTGCGGCTTTTCATCTGGTCGAGATAGCCAAAGGCAAAGCCGCCCTCCGCGGGGCCATACTTGGCCGAGTCCCTTCCCTGCTTCAGATGGAAGCCGCCCTCCACATAGTGAAATCCACGGGTATCGCCGCCGTTGTGTCCTGAAAACAGACGCCCTTCGCCGTCAAAATCCAGCTCGAAAACATTCCCGCCGCCTTCATCGAAGATCTCGTAGATCTTTTTTTCCGGATGATAACGCCACACCATACAACCCTCGCGGTAGACGCCGGGTGAGTCGGGAGGATCGATGCCCGGACGCACCACACGGCTCGTCGTCGTGCTGCCCTGCGCCCCGTAGAGCCAGCCATCCGGCCCCCAGGTGAGCCCGTTTGCCACCGCATGCGCGTCTTCGAGGCCGAAGCCAGCCAGTCGGATTTCCGGTTCGCCCTGTGGCAGGCCCTTCGCGTCCGTGACGGGATAAAATAACAGATAGGGAGTATTCATCACCCACAGCCCTCCGTGTCCGTAGAGCGCCGAGTTTGCCATATTCAGCCCATCGAGCACGACGGTCGCCTTATCGTATACCCCATCGCCCCGCGTGGACTCGTGCAGCGTGATCCGATCCCGACCGTGCTCATTGCGCGGCGGCGGCAGCGGCACTCGGTCAAATTTCGCCCGATAGTATTTGTCGCGGCTGATCATGGTCAGTCCCGCCGGGTATGGATATTGGCGGTATTGCGCCACCCACATCCGCCCCCGCTCGTCGAAGGTGATTTGCGTAGGCTGCGCAACGTCGGGCTCGCTCGCGACCAACTCGATGGCCAGGTCAGCGCCCGGCCGCATTTTGGCCAGCGCCTCCGCCGGAGGAAGCTTGGAGCCCCGCATGAATTCGGTGGGAGCGAGCGGCGAGGCCGAGGGATGGAAGCCGGCCTCCGTAAAGACCGCCTTCCCGGGCGATTGGGCGACCGATTTCAACTCAGCCGAATCAATCTCGCCCGTCGCCATTTCCCAGCCTCCCTCCAGCGGAAGTTCATCGAAGTAGCCGGCGAGAATTGGAGCCAACCCCAAACCGGTCCCCGCATTTTCCAATCGAATCGCCAACACATTGAAGCGGCTCTTTTCCAGGATTCCCTTTGGAACCTTGAACCTCCGGCGCTGGCCGTCCGGAATCGCGGCGCCTTCGGCAATTTTTTGCCCGTCGAGATAAACTGAAAATGGCCCGCCAATCCCTCCGACGCTGAGCGTCACCGAGTCACGCCAGAGATCTGGCTGCGCCGGCACGGCCATATTGTCCGGCACGCGGATGAAACAGCGAAACCATGCCGGCAACGCTGACTCAATGTTCGTATGCGACGGCACAGTCGCAGCGGCCCACTCGCTGGCCGTCGCCGATGGAAGGCAGAACGCGGCCATCCCAATGGCCATGATGGCAGAAACGAAGACCGCGCTGAATTTGCGATGGGGGATCACATGAACAACAACCCGGCGCTGCCTCACTCTCTTTGCGATTGAAACCTGGCGTTGATCAAGCACGCCCCACAGCTGCGACCCTCTCAACAAAAAGATTCTTGCCCTCCATGCTTACACGCGTAATCCTTACGCCTACACCCGTAAGCCAACGCAACCCGCACGATGAAAGCTCCTCCAAGAATCTCCGAAACCGAGTGGAGCATCATGAAGATCCTCTGGGCGAACTCACCGCTTGCCATGAGCGAGATCCTCAATGCCTTGCAGCAGGCCGATGCCTCCTGGCACCCGAAGACCGCGCAAACCTTGCTTGGCCGCCTTCTCAAAAAGGGCGCGCTGGGCTATAAGGAAAAGGGCCGCGCCTTTCTCTACTACCCCCTCGTCAGCGAGGAGGAGTGCATAGACCAGGAGAGCCGGTCCTTTCTGGAGCGGGTCTTTGGCGGCTCGCTCGAGCCCATGCTCGCGCATTTCGTAGAGCATCGGAAGCTCTCGACCAAAGAAATCAAGGAACTCAAGCGCATCCTCGAAGGAGAAGAAAAATGAATTCACAGGCCATGGAACATCTTCCCGTCCAGCTCTTCGGCTGGGTCTTGAAAGCGTCGTGGCAGGGCAGTGTGCTGCTGCTCTTGATCCTGCTTGTCCAGTGGCTGGCCCGACGGCGCCTCCCGGCAAATTGGCGTTACAATCTTTGGCTGCTGCTCGTCGTTCGACTGCTCCTGCCTTTTTCGCCGGAAAGCGCGGCGAGCCTTTTCAACGCCGTCAAATGGCATCCGGCCGCTCCCGTTTTGGAGTCTCCGGTGAGTGAGACGCCAAAAGCGGCGCTTCCGCCGGCGGTCGTCGATCCAGCGCCCGCTCTTTCCAATTCTCCCATAACAGAGATCCATCACTTACCCCTGCCTACGCCGCCATCTGATGCTCACGAGGCACAGGAAGTCTCGCCGGTCATCGCCGAACCCGTGATCGCCCAGCGCCCCCACATTGCCGCCCACGCCTGGCGCCTGCCCACCGCGATCAAAATCGGCGCCTGGCTCTGGCTCACCGGCGTCCTCGCACTCTCCGTGCGCATCGTCGCGGCCCTGCGACACGTGAACCGGCGATTGGCCGAAGCGAGACCGGTGATTGACACGGCGGCTCTCGGCATTCTGGAATCGTCCCGGCAATGTCTGCGCCTCCGCCAAAAAGTCGCGTTGCTCGAATCCGACCTCGTGAAAAGCCCCGCGCTCTTTGGCGTCTGGCGCCCGCGCCTGCTTTTGCCACCGGGACTGATCCATGACTTCTCTCCGGAAGAACTACGCTACGTATTTCTCCACGAACTGGCGCACGTGCGGCGGCGCGATTTGTTATTGAACTGGCTGCTCGCCCTCGCGCAAACGCTTCATTGGTTCAATCCCCTGCTCTGGCCGGCTTTTGCCCGGCTGCGCAGTGACCGGGAGCTGGCTTGCGATTCACTGGCAGTCGCCTGCGCGCCTACTGAAGCCAAGGCTTACGGCCTCACCATCGTAAAGCTCCTCGAGACCTTTCAACATCCCTCCCAACTGCCCGGGATGGTCGGCATCCTCGAAGACAAACATCAAATGCAACGCCGCATTCGCATGATTGCCGCTTTTCAAAAATCCCGCCGGTGGTCGATCCTTGCCTTCTTCCTTCTCGGCGCCCTCGCGGTCATCGGCCTCACGGACGCCGTTCGCACCTCTGCCGTTCCCGCCGTTTCCGCAGAGCCTAAGGCTCCCGCGGCGCCGAGAGAAAAAGTAATTCTCACGGTCGTGGATGGGGAGACGGAAAAACCCGTCGCGGGCGCTCCCGTGATCGAAGGCTACATAACCAACGCGCGGTACTCCGTTCCCCCTGTGCCGCTCGTGACAGATCAGTTGGGCCAAGTGCAGCTCGACAAAGAAGCATTGGCTGCAGGCGTAGGCTTTGCCGTCGTGAGTCCAGCCTATGCTCCGGCCGCTGTCACCTGGAACTGGGCGCGCTCGCAATCGCAGACCACCAAGCCGGAAATTCCTCCCGCCTATACCATCAAGCTGCATCCCGGCGTCGCCGCCGGCGGCCTCGTCTGTGATGAAGCAGGTCGCCCTCTCGCCAATGTCCGCGTCCTGATGAAGGCATCCACGATGCCCCAGCGCGACACTGAGGAAACGACCGGGCTCGAATATCCGATCTACGATACACTGATCTGCGCCGCTCCCGTGACCGACGCGCAGGGACGCTGGGTCTGCCCGAATTTTCCCGCCCATGTCGAGTACCTCCAGCTGGATTTCCTATTGCCGGACAATTCTTCGTTTCGCTGCCATACAGCCCCGCCGCCGTGGTTTGCCGCGAGCGGCGGCGAACTCGTGCAAATGACAGATATCGTAAAAGGTCACGCAAAATTCACCTTTCATCCCGGAGTCACCGTTCGCGGTATCGTGCTGAACGCCGCGGGCCAGCCGTTCCCCGGCATTCGAGTCGTCGAACTCGACAATCGGCGCGATGGCTCAGTGGTTTCGGAATCGGTGACCAAGGACGATGGTCGCTTTGTTTTGCCAAATCGCGATCCGCATCAGATCCTTCTGACCTTCACCGGACCGGGCTGCGCTCTGAATACCGCGGTGACTGACATCGAACCTGAAATGGCAGAGTTGCGAGTTTCCATGAGTCCCGCAAAGCCTTTGCGGCTCCGAGTGATGGATGAAAACGGGAAGCCCATTCCCAACGCTCAGATTAGCCCCGAAATGTTCATCCTCAAGTGGCGGGCGGTCACCGACGCCGAAGGGCGAATCACTTGGCCGGAAGCTCCGGCCGAGCCCTTGCGGTTGACGATCATGGCCGAGGGCCACGGCGCTCTGGCGAAATCGTTCACCCCAACGGATGCCGAACAAACCGTGACTCTCCCGAAGGGTCAGCTGCCGGGGTCCGATTTAACCTTGAAGGTAACAACGTCCGCGGGACAGCCAGTCGATCGCTTTACAGTGTCTGTTTGTCACGGACCTCCTCGCCCGGAAGACTTCAAACCTCTCGGGGAAGGTAGAGATGGAAGTTTCACGAGCTTCGCCCCCAATATCTTGGATTATGAAAACCAGTATTTCGTCCGAATTGAAGCGCTTGATTTTGAACCCTTCGTTTCAAATGCAATTCATGCCGAACTGGATCGGTCCGAGTTAACTATCACCCTTCGCAAAGCGGATCCGATCGACATCACGGTCGCCCTTCCGGACGGTTCGCCCGCGGCTGGCGCGAAAATCGGAATCGGGCAGGCAGCCGCCAACCAGCGCATGAAATATGATCTGTGGCCGAAAAGCCGGGTCCCAATACTCGATCGCTCGAACGTAAACGAACTCAAAACTAACGAAGCGGGTCGATTTTCGCTCGCCGGCCCTAGCGATACCGCGGTGGAAATCGTCCACGAACGCGGCATTTTCGAAACCACGCTCGGCCGGCTTCGGGAGTCGTCTGGAACCGTGCAACTCGCAGCTTGGGGCAAGGCGGAATGCATCGTGACGTTCAACGGGAAACCCCAAGAGCACATGCGATTCTGGTTGACTCGGCGTGACTCGGCCAGCACCGCCTCCTTCCAGGAAGCCGACGAAACAGATGCCCAGGGCCATCTGACGATCGCGGCGCTTCCCGCCGGCTCCTACTGGATATCCTGCGGTGATTCAGGGACTTCCGAGATGCCGGTGACTGGCGTGCAGATCGTTAACATCGTGGCGGGGGAAACCGCCCGGATCGACTTTGCTGTCATCGGCCGTCCAGTGTTCGGGCGGCTCCTGCCAGACCCTTCGGACGCAGACGTGGATTGGGACAAAATCGAGGGCACGCGGCTTCTCGTGTTGGCGTGGGAACGGAGAGAGCCTCCGGCCTACGACAACTTCGTCGTCCCCCGGTCGTACCACGACGCGTTCGAAAAATGGGAGCATACCAACGGGCCGCCGTCTCCGTCCTACGCGATTCACTTCGATTCCGATGGCGTCTTCCGCGCCCCAGCAATTCCGCCCGGAACCTACAATCTGAAAGTAACGCTGGAGAATCGCAAACAACAGGAAATGGGCGCCTTGATGCAAAAGGTCGTCATCCCTCCCGTGACCGGCAGTGAAGGCGACTCACCGTTGGACCTCGGCGCGTTTCCCATCCAGATAAAGGATGCCGAAAGAAAGCCCCTGGCGCTTTTCTCTCCGAAGAAAGCCGACGGCTCCTCTCTGGATCTCAGCGCCTATCGTGGCAAAACGGTCTTGCTCGTCTTTTCCGCGCCGTGGGCGCCCTTCTCCACCGCTCAGTTGGCGCAATTGACCGCGCTCTATACTGCTCACGGCACGGATCCGCATTTCGTCATGGTCCAGGTGGATCTCCTCGATGCCTCCAAGCCGGCGAAGCCGTCTGACGAATTTCCGTGGCTGCAGACCTTCCTGGAAGGCCGCGAGAAAACAGTCGTCACCGACCGGCTGAAAATCGAAAGTCTGCCGGCCGTCTTCACCATCGCCCCTCGGGGCTTTGTGGACCATCGTGATTTCGAACTGCCGAAACTCGAGTCTGCAGTGACCCATCTGCTCGAACAATCTCGATAACTATGAAACAAATTCGCACTGATCTTGGCCGCGCCGTTGTCGCGCTCACGTTGTTAATCGGGAGCGCCACGGGCCGCGCGCAAAGTCCATCAACGTCTGTCATGACGGGCGAAGTGAAGGGCGAAACCGGCAAGCCCATTGCCGGAGCTACCGTGCTTGTTTTGGCTGCGGGTCCGCGGAAAGGCAATACCCCGCTCTGCCCCTACTCCTATCCCGACTGCGGCAAAAGGGCCGTGTCGGACGAGCACGGTCATTTCGCCATCGCGTCGCTCGATCCAGAGTTGGATTTCTGCGTCATCGCCATGGCCAAAGGCTGCTCGCCTTACATCAATTCGAAACTCATTCCCGAGAATGGCCCCCTGACCTGTACGCTGAAGACGCTCGACCTGGCCTCCGTGCCCGCGAACCGACATGTCTGGGGTCGGATCATCGGCCCGTCAGGCGAGCCCGTCATCGGCGCGATGCTCAGCTTCGATGGCGAGGAACACGGGACGGCCACCAATTTCGGAGGCAGCCACGCGGATCACATGACGATCACCGATTTAGACGGCGAGTTTCATTCCGTGTCCCCCAACGGCCTCGATGCGCTGATTGCCGTTATCAATGCGCCGTATCTCGCCAGCAGGCGCGCCCGGCTCGAATCGGGCAAACCGCTGCTCGTGCGCATGACCGCGGGCTGCACACTCACCGGACGGCTGTCTTTTCACGGACATCCCTTGGGGAATCTTCGCCTCATGGCCGCCACCTCAGATCACGACAGCACCACTTTTCTTCACGGCTTCGAGGCGGTGACGGACGCAACCGGCGCTTTCAAGTTCGAAAATCTGCCGCCGGATATCGCCTGCGACGTCTTCGGACCGATGGAGACGTTCAATGCGGTCGGCGCCGGTTTTCTCCACAAATTTCAGAGTGCGAAGGATGGCGGCAGTCTCGACTTGGGCGAACTCGAGGCCCGACCGGCCCACCGCATCGCCGGCCGCGTCATCTGCTCCGACGGCAAGCCGATTCCACCTGACACCAAAATCCTCATTGACCGGCCCGACGCCTGGGACACGCAGGTCGTTCCCCTCGACCGCGATGGGGCCTTCACCGTCACCGGAATCCCCGAGGAAGCAATCGAAATTGATATCTCCTTCGATGGCTATTTGCCTTCTCCAAAAAATCGCAGCCTGGAGCCGTTCGGTCGTCGCTCTTTGATCGGCCAGGTCACCGGCAATAACGATCGTCTCAAGGTGCTCATGGAGCCTAGCTCCACGCTCGATACTCGACTGGGCCAATCCTCCGTAGACACGGAGGAAATCAAGAAAATGCCGCTCGCCGGCGTGGAATGATCGAGCCGCCGCGATGAAGGGCGGCTTATCAGAAACAAAGCGGCCGTGTTATTTGAATGAGCACCAGCGCGACCACCAGCAAATGCCCCCCTGTGAAATCAGTTCCCGCGACTCCCGAAATGGATTTCACCAACATGCCCTTAGCTTGGGTCGCCAGGCGTCAACCCAACATAATTGCTATGGACGCAATCGATTCAATCGCCCAACTTCCATTGGGTGAGATTACTCCTGTCGCGCATGAGTTCTACCCGCGCTCGTCTCTTCGCGCCCGCAACGCGTGATCCTGCTGCGGGAACGATTGAATGCACGCGGACGTGCCTGCCTTGGCGAGTTTACCTGCTGCACGGGGAGAAAAAATGGGCCAAACTCCGTGCAAGCGCCGCTCCCGGGAGCGACGGCGCACGCCCCGAGCCAATACTCTACCCATCCTGTAGAGAAAAATCATTGACGCACTCTTTGGCTCCGCTACTTTTCCGCGTCATCTCGAAATTCTCGGCGATCCCATGAGGGGAGCCTCGATTGATCCGCCGCACACCGTCTGGAAACTCCGGAGGCTTTTTGCGGTTTCATCTCCAAGCTTCTCTTTCCCATGAAATTCCGTCTCCACGCTTTCCTCGTCGCGCTGATTTGCGCCGACTCGATCTCTTCTCTTCACGCTGCCGACGCCAAAAAGCCCAATGTCCTCATCATCGTCGCCGATGATCTGGGCTACGGCGAGTTGTCGATGCAAGGGTACAGCAGTCAAATCGCTACGCCCAATGTCGATGCGCTGGCCAAGGGCGGCATTCGCTTCACCAGCGGCTACGTGAGCGGACCCTACTGCAGCCCGACTCGCGCTGCACTGCTCACCGGCCGTTACCAACAGCGCTTCGGACACGAATTCAATCCCGGGCCTGCGGAGGCCTCGTCGCCAAATTTCGGCCTCTCCTTGCAGGAAAAAACGATCGGCGATCGATTCAAAACTTTGGGTTATGCCACCGCATGGTTTGGCAAATCTCATCTCGGTTACCTGCCGCAATATCACCCGCTGAAGCGCGGCTTTGACGAATACTTCGGCTTCCTCGGAGGCGCGCACGATTACCTGGATGCCGCCACCGATTCGCGCAATCCGATCCTGAAAGGCACGGAGCCCGTGGATAACATCGGCTACACCACGGAAGCCTTCGGCGCGCAGGCCGTGAACTTCATTGAGAAACACAAGGCGGAGCCATGGCTTTGTTATCTCGCCTTCAATGCCGTGCATGCGCCGCTGGAATCCACGGACAAATACCTGAGCCGCTTTACGAACATCGAAGAGAAGAAGCGCCGCACCTTCGCCGCCATGCTCTCAGCGATGGACGACGCCGTCGGCAATGTCGTGGCCAAGCTGCGCGAGACTGGCCAGGAAGAAAACACCCTCGTCTTTTTCATCAGCGACAACGGCGGCCCAACCGCGCAGACCACCTCAGGCAATGGCCCCTTGCACGGCTTCAAGGCGCAGACCTGGGAGGGCGGCATTCGTGTGCCCTGGGCGATCCAGTGGAAGGGCCACATCCCGGCGGGACAAGTCGATGACCGCCCCGTCATTCAGATCGACATCCTGCCTACGGCCCTCGCCGCCGCAGGCGTGGCGGTGCAGCCCGAATGGAAACTCGATGGCGTCAATCTCCTCCCCTATGTAACCGGCGAGAAGAAAGAAGCCCCGCACGACGCGCTCTACTGGCGCTTTGGGCAACAAATCGCCATCCGCAAGGGCGACTGGAAACTCGTCAAAGCCCCGGGCGGCGGAGTCGAGCCCGGCGAACGCGGCGGCGTTGCCACCACCCAGGGCGCGCAACTTTATAACCTGGCCAGCGATCTCGGCGAAAAAAATAACGTCGCGCAACAGGAGCCGCAGAAATTTAACGAGCTCGCCGCCGCCTGGGACGAATGGAACAAGAGCAACATCGCTCCGAAGTGGACCCCAGGCCCGGCACGTCCGCGGGCTGGAGTCGCAGCAGCCAAAGCTGCAGCTGCTGAAGCGCCCGCCACTGGTGCAACAGCCGCCGCCGGCCCCTGGAAATCCGGCGACACTCTCGCCCCTGCCGCAGCGCCTCAGGTGGCCGGCCGCCCGCTGAGCATCAGCGCCCAGGTGGCGCCCGACGCCGCAAACGGCGTCATCGTGGCGCAAGGCGGTGGCGCCAATGGCTACGCCTTCTATCTCCACGAAGGCAAGCTGGCGCTCGCCATCCGCAGCAAAAAGCAACTGACCACCGTCAGCGCCGCGCAAGCCCTCGCTCCCGGCGCCCACACCGTCTCCGCCCAACTCGCCGCCGATGGCAAAGTGACGCTCGGCGTGGACGGCCAACCTGTCGGCGAAGGCAGCGCTCCAGGCCTCATCGCCACCCAACCGCTGCGGGGCTTAACCGTAGGCAGCGACCGCGGCTCCGTCGGTGAATACACGTCACCGAATCAATTCGCCGGGACGCTCGAAAACGTGACCGTTCGCGCGCAGTAGAACCACGCTCGCCGAAGGCGCGTTTGGCAAATTGCCTTTTCGATACGCCTGTGCCAGCATTTTCTCCATGACCGCCATACGCGACTACAGCGGTTGGATCAGCCCAGACGAATATCTCGAAAGCGAACTATTGAGCGAAATTCGCCGCGAATATGTCGCCGGGCAGGTCTATGCAATGTCAGGAGTCAGCGTGGAGCACAATCGGCTGGTTAGGGAAATCAATCTGGCGCTCTGCAGTCACCTTCGAGGCAAACCGTGTGAGGCCTTTGTCAACGATATGAAAGCGAGGATCACCTTGGATGGAGAAACTTGTTTTTACTACCCGGATATCCTCGTCAACTGTGATCCATCCGGCCAAAAGAAGTACTATTGCGAAACACCATCGGTCGTCGTTGAAGTGCTCTCGCCGAATACGCACCGCATTGATGAGCGGGAAAAGTTTGCCGCATATCAGGCCATTCCAACGCTCCAAACCTACGTTCTGGTCTCGCAGGAGTACTGGCAGGTCAAGGTCCACCGGCGCGCCCATGGCTGGGTGCGCGAGACGCTGGAAAAGGCGAACGACGTACTTCGCCTGCCCGAAATCGAATTCGAGATGCCGCTTTCCGATATTTACGCCAGCGTTTCCGTGCTGGCCATGACGCAACCGCGCGTCGTCGAGTAGCGCCCCGGAGCAGAAGAAGGTATTACGTTTCCAGATTTCGCACCAAAGGCAAAACGTGTCGCCACGTCGATCACCGCCCGCAGACGCCCCCCATGCAAACGGAGTTTCGGTCCTCAGTGCGTGACGAATCGGAGATTCGTCACGAGCGCGCAAGTTAGCCCGACTTTCGCAACTGACCTGACGAATCGGTGATTTCCGCGACCCTCGCGAGAACGAAAGGCTGATAAATACAGGGGTTCCGGCAATGACGCCAC
>FTCV01001576.1_pt1 | contig 48978 bp, 29 predicted proteins | sample 1639691 | NCBI WGS metagenome assembly FTCV01 (sample SAMEA3914864, study PRJEB12502) | metagenome | biome: forest; material: soil | place: USA | collected 2012-03-12 | depth 0.3 m
CCCCAATCTCGTGCAGACGGCGTTGATGAAATCAGCGAACAGTGCGGGTGTTTTTCCACGAAGCATCAAGTCGGTAGAGCGTCTAATGTCAATGGCGAGCACGAACGCCCTGCAACATCGAGTCTGCTCGAATTGCTGCCTGAACGATTCGTCATTCAGGAGCTGGCTCGCAGCTTCACCGCTTACCCGATCCAGCAGATATTGGAGATCTTTCGATTTCTGAAGTTCTTGAAGTTTCACTTCAAGCATTTTGAACTCTGTCGTAATTTGCAACTTTTCTTGCTCGGACGCCTGCTTGTCGGCTAACGCAGCCTGCAATTTTCCGACTTGTATTGACAATTCGCCCTCCGTATCAGAAATTTGCTTCCGCAACTTCGCAACTTCGGCATTCGAAGCTGAACTACCGAACAGCCCTGGCAGGAGTCCGGAGGATCCGTAAAATGAGGATGAAACTCCGGCGTCCAATCCCTTGAAAAGCGATCCAATCTGCATCGCACCGATAACACCCGTCAACCCTTTAAAATCCAATGCTGATGCCGGCAAATTCGGCCTAAGACCCGGCAAGCTTGGCAGGCCCCTTAATAGGCTCGTCATCGCCATTGCGGATTCGGAATCTCCTAAATGCGTTGCCGTTACCGCTTTTGCGGCTGTTTTGCTTTGATCATTCACTGAGGTATCGTCCATACATTGGTATTTGTTCGAACCGTTTCTATAGTGTCGTTATACCGGCATTTCAAATTCCATTGTATGGAACTTTTGGTCAAGACTCGGCAATTTTAGCCAACGAAGAGGGAGAACGAGGAAGGTGTGTTGGCACCTGATCTGTTTTTCCGCCATGACGTCACCCTCCTGCGCTGCTATTTCCCGACGTGCGTCGAGATCGAAAACCGAAACGCCCGAGGCGTTTCCGCCGATCCCCCCCGCGCCGTCACCGTTGACAATTACGATAGTTTGCTGCGCGCCGAACTTTTGCACGAGCAGTACGATCTCGGAGCGCAACCGAGGTTCAGCTTCGAGAAGTTTGCGCAATTGCATCTCGAAGGACGTCTGACCCACGTCTGACCCCATATCCGTTCTACGGACTCATAGCTAGCTAATGAACCTGAGCGGGCCTCGAATACTCCGGAATCGAGTCGGTCCCAAGATTGTGCGATTCAACAAATGATTGAATTCGTTCCTCTACGAGAGTGTCGAAATCAAACGATTGAAACTCGGCAAAAAATGCTCGGACGTTGTACCTTAACGTTTCGAGCTCCTTCGCGCGCATTATGCGAACCTCATCGTTGAAGGCGCCGCCTTTACTTAATTTTTGAGTGGGAATTATTAATATATTTTTACTAGTGGCTCCGGAATAATTATTCTTGAACCAGCCGATGGCGTTATTCATCTGACCGGATTCTTCTTTGTAAATTTCAATTCGGTCTCTGTGAACCTCGCTTTTGCATTCGATAAGAAGGTATTCTCCTTCCTTGAGCGCCCAAAGGTTATCAGGACCAGCCTTCCATTCTTTGTCTGGTCGCTCGCAGGCAAATCCCAATGCCTCGCCTAATTCATGGAGGGCAGATTCAAATTTTTCAGCCTTTACGCCAAACGAGAGCCGAGTCAAGATATCTTCCACAGCGAGCCGTAAATCGCCAAAGCTATCGAATCCCTGAACCCAATCGATGATTTTCGCAATGCGCTTTTGATGTACAAGCAGATGAGTGATATTCATGCCGCTTTGTGGTCTAAGAAGAAATCTATTCTTTTTGTGCGCGGAAATTTGCAACTGATTGGAATCCACCCTACTTGCTGCGAATTTATATCGCGCCATTTCTTGCAGGTACCAACCTTGCTCTAATTCATCTTTAATGTGCTTATCGATCAAATTCTGAATTGTGCTAACCGCCTTCAGTGAGTCGCCATGTTGGTATGCTATTTCAGCGTCTAGTTCTGCCTGGAAAATGGTGATGGCATTCCCGCTGGCAACGGAGGCAATCTCGTGTGCATCATTCATCTTGTTTATGTAGAACTCTTTCCAGCCTTCGTCGCGCTTCAAACATTGATCGATCAATCCGGTTAGGGCCTCCAGAGGAGGAGTTCCCTGTTCAATTTCGTCCTTTGTGAACTCCGCAATCTCCAGGCCGATTTCCACCTGCGTTCGCGTCTGGCCGGATAAATGTTTTCGCCTATCTCTAGCTCTCACGGCCCTTACTAGCTCGGAGCCAATAAGGATGAATACGCAATAGTCCTTTTCACCACGGACACTTCGCCCAAGGCCTTGTTCGATGGCACGCGCCGTGCGAATTGCTGTAACTTCGCTTGAGGCACGACAAGATTCCGATTGCCGATCAACTAGACTTTCAGAGAACGGTTTCGAGTCGAATATTAAAATTCGACAGCTATTATCAGGTAAATCGATGCCGTCGTAGCGGTTCACAATCACGACGGTTTGCGCGCAATCGCCCGCGTGGAGTTTAGCTATCTCAGAATAGATGGTATCCTTCTTTGCGATAGAAGCCCCAGCCGCCTCCCAGTCTTTAACCTTGTTGAAACCAGGGCTTATTGCTGCTATACCATATTGACGCCTTGGATTTGTTTTTCCATACCGACTGACGATTGTCGATCGATCTAATGTCTCATCTATCAACGATGGAATGAGAACCATTTTTTCGCCTGACCATTTTTCCTTTTTGTAGACTAACGGATCTTCGATCGTTCCGCGTGAAAGCCGCAGCCCTTTTACCAGGAAAGAATCATCTGCTACAGTCGCTGACATGAACACCCTGTGTTTGGCTTTTTCGAAGGTTCCGAACAAGTCGAGCGGCGGAAGGTATGGAGCAATTTCAAGAGACTCGCCGGAGATGACGCATAGGCAATCTGAAATGATGTCCTTAACTAATGGCCAAGCGAACTTTATGCTTTTCGATTCTGCGTGCGCTGCAAGGATTGCGACCACCTCCGAATGCTTTGCGCGCCATTCCCAATAAGGCACAGCAAGAAAAGCATCGAAATCATGATTGCGGATATCTGCAAGCGTACCTTCCCCCTGCTCAGCAAGAGCTGGCGAGAAGAGGTCAAGGAGCTTTTCGTATGGCTTTTCTTCGCGCTTCAATTTTACTGAAAACGAATCACGGACGGCGTCGATGCAAGCGTGACAATCGTCCATGAGGACAGTCCCGGTGGCGATAGAATGTGGCCCTAAACCGAATTTTGTTTTTCCGTTGAACAACTTTTGCACGGAAGCGACGAGGATCGTGCTTCCGTCTGAAAACTCATCTGGAAGATCGTCATCCGCACGGCAAACCCGTAATCCAAATTGCGCAGCTTGAGCGCAAGTTTGATCGATCAGATAGTTGTTTGGGCAAAGGTAAAGGGCAGGGCCAATCCCTTCATTAATTTTGCACTGAAGAATAAGCAGTCCGATGAGTGTCTTGCCCTGGCCAGTGTGGAGCTTTAGAATAACGTCTCGCTTATCTCGGAAGCCGTGATGCCAATCGGTGAGTACTGATTCTTGGGCCGGGCGAAGCGGTCCTTTATCGTGCGCGCGATCCAAGGTCTGGTACAATGCGATCGGCTCATCAATTTTGGATGATTGTGCCTTGCCAAGTTTTTTGCGGAAGTCTACCATACGTAGAGAATATTGTGTACTCTCTCCAACTCCGTTCAAGAACAATTTGTGGAGGAACCCGGCTCACTTACCCCCAGGCTTTTTGAGCGTGCCGTCGGCGCTGAAGGAATCGCCGCGCTCCGCCGCCGCGGAATTCGACGGCATGCCTTTGCAAGTGAAGGACGCGGGCGTCATTCCACAACGAGACGAGCAATCAGTCCCAAAGCCAGCGACGAAGCCGTTGGACAAAATTGGAAGATCCTCCCGTATAACTCGAATAGCGAAGGTCATTCGAATTTCCATTAAAATTAGACTTCGCCTGCGCCTTCTCTAACTTCTGCAATAACAGCCTCAGGTTTTCTGAAATAATGGCGCACTTGGGATGCTCCAGTCCAAAACTTTTTTCCGCAATGGCCATCGCCCGTCTCATCAGCGGCTCCGCCTCGCTGAGCCGGTTGGTGTCCTGCAACAACGCAGCAAGGTTGTTGAGGTGGATCGTGGCATTGGGATGATCCGGCCCGAAGCTCTGCTCATCGATCGCCAGCGCCCGGCGATAAAGCGGCTCCGCCTCACTGAGCCGGTTGGTGTCCTGCAACAACGCAGCAAGGTTGTTGAGGTGGATCGCGACATTGGGATGATCGGGCCCGAAGCTATGCCCATCGATGGCCAGCGCCCGTTTCATCAACAGCTCCGCGTCGCTGAGCCGGGGGGGGAAAACGGAAAACGGGGGGGAAAGGGGAAAGGAAAGGGGAAAGGGGGAAAGGGGTCAGGCGTCAAATCTTGACTGGGAAGATTCGAAAGAAGTCCTTCCTGTCAAGTTTTGACGCCTGACCCCGTTTTGCGTTTGCCGTTTGTGACCCCGTTTTGCCGTTTGCTTCTTCACGCCTGGTTGAGGCCAAAATTCGACGCCAGGCGTCCTATTTCACAGTCTTTGAGAGTTGAACAACGCCGTCGGCCAGCCGATAGCCAAAAAATTTCCCGGCATCCTTTTGGTCCGTCGTTCGTCTTTCTCGTGAGCCGCTGGGTTTCCCAAGTGGCGCTTGCCATGAACGAACTGCAAAATACCTACCGCGCCCACCGGCGAAAAGACGTCGAACCCGGTCTGGATCACGACCCGATTCCGGCGGAACATCCACCGCGCGATCTAATGAAAATCACGCCTGAACACATCTGGAACGAGTTTTCCGGACGGCTCGGTCAATTCATTCGCGGGCGGGTCAGCGACCCGGCGCTGGCCGAGGATATTTTGCACGATGTCTTCGCGAAATTTCAGGTGCGCTGCGAGGAGTTCCGCGACCCGGCCAAGGTGCAGGGCTGGCTCTTCCTCGTCGCGCGCAATGCCGTCATCGATCACTACCGCACGCGCAAGTTGACCTCGGAACTCACCGAGTTGCTTCCGGTCGAGCCTCCGCTCGCGATCGAGGTCGCCGAATTGCACGCCGCCTTCCAGCGCCTCATCGACAGGGTTCCCGAGCCGTATCGCGAAGCGCTCGTGCTCGCGGAATTGCGCGGCCTCGCGCAAGCAGAAGTCGCAAAGCAGTTGGGGATCTCCCTTTCCGCGGCGAAGTCGCGCGTGCAGCGCGGGCGCGAGCATTTGAAGGAACTTTTGCTCGAATACTGCCAGCGGGAATTCCGCAGCTTTGGGAAGCACTCTCCTTGTCCGAATGGGCTCGTTCCGCCGCCGGAGGAAGCCGGAAAGATCCTCGAGCAAATGCGGGCGAAACGGAAAGCGCGGTCGCGCAAGTGAGCGCCGCCTAGGGCTTGTTGGTAGAATCGCTTTTAGCGAGATCGCGAGCAAATTTGGCCGTGGTCCCGCGACTGCGGGACCGTGAGATCGCTAAAATGGATTTTACCAACATGCCCTGAAGGGGTCTCCAGAAATGGAGGAAGTAGGAAAGCATGCCTCACTCAACCAAGAGCCCGACGAGCGTCTTCGGTGCGCACGTCGCCTCCATACGAACCTCACCGATGCGAAAGACACGACTCATGTGTAGCTCCAAATCATGTTCCCATGCTGAATCCGCCAGATCGATCACCTTACACCGCGCCATCCTGGGGTTGGTGTTGATCGCGCTCGGCGTCGGCGTCTCGCTGCATCTCCGCGCGAGCCACCTTGCCCATTGGTGGGTTCCCGCCGCAGCCCTGCTTGCTCTCTCTCACGGCGTCATCGTTGGAATCGCGACTTGGCTGGCGATGCGTCTCCGTCGTCCGCATCCGGCGCCTGCGATGGATGTTGGCGCCCCACCGCATGCACCTGCGCATCCCCATCCGCACGAGCATAGCGAAGTGCTGCATCGGCCGCGGCTCTACGATTGGCTGGTGCGGGCGCACACCTTCGGCAGCGAACACCAATTCCGCGGTGACATCCTCCGGGTCGCGCAATTGCAGCCGGGCGAAACGGTGCTGGATGTTGGCTGCGGCACGGGCTCGCTCCTCATCGAAGCCGCGCGGCAGATGGGCTCTGGCGAGCGAATGCATGGCGTCGAACCTTCGCCGGAGATGCTCGCGCACGCCCGGCGCAAGGCGAAGCCGTTCATCGCCGAAAGCAATCTTGTCCAGGGATCGGGTGACCACATCCCATTCCCCGACGTTTCCTTCGACGTCGTCTTTTGCACGATGGTCCTCCATCATCTGCCTGCTGCGATGCAGGTCGCCGCCATCGGGGAAATGTGCCGCGTCGTCCGCCCCGGCGGTCGCATGATCATCGTCGACCTGCAACCGCCGCGAACGCTCGCCGCCAAGCTGTCGCCCGTGAACCTTTTTCACCGCTTCTTCACGAAGGCCACCGCGCCCGACTGGCAAAGCATCGAGCGGCTGTTGCAGCAACGAGACATTCGTTCCACCACCTGGCATCCCATGTGGAAAGGAGCCCTCGGCGCCCTGGTCGCCCGCGCCTCGGAAGCGTAAGCTATCCACTCCGCCCCCGCTCAGTCCCGGTGTTTCGCGCGGATTTCCGCCCGCACTTTTTGAGCTCCGCTTCGTATTGACCGAGGTCGGCTTCCATGTCGGCGACCTCGGCCTTCATCCGGTCCGTTCCATTATCCGAGACTGTTTCCGTGGCGCCGCGAGCGGCGCGGCTGACCACCGTGCCCACCAGCGGGGCCTTGGCAATTCTGTCCTTCTCGGAGGCAATGTTCTGATTCGTCATCTGGATTTCATGCTCCAGCTCTTCCGCCCGTTCCTCGGGGCTCGTGCCGAGATGCGAAAGGCTATCGCGATGATGGTACAAAACGATGCCGACCACGGCGAAAAGGAAGAGTTTGAAGACGTTCATGTGGCAACCGCATTGACAGCAGAAATCGAGCGCAGGATGGCTCAACTCCTCGCCTTTTCATGGACTTTGTGCTGCCTCACGTCTGATCGTCGTCACGAACCGAACCGCCCCACCACTCATGCGGTCCACGAGCGATTATACCCTGCAATTCCGCCGCCGACTCCACGCGCCTGACCTTCGGACCAGGGGCCGTAACAGTCATTGCCACCGCCTCGGATGCGGCCATCGCCATGGGAAGCAACATCATTTCGCTCTCTAAAATTAGCCGATGTAAAAACGCCGCCGCTTCCGTCGACCATCGGCTCACCGCCAGCGTTCCGCCATCCAGACTCGGGTCTTCATAGAGCCGTCGAAAACAAAGCCGCATCGCCCCGCCATCCGGCAGATTCACAACAAACCAACCATCTGCATCCGGCCCTTCCGCTCCGCCGGCCGCAAGGACGGTTTGAAGCCGCTGTCGGCACGGTTGAGCCATCGGAACCCGGTCCAATCGACAGCCCGTATGCCCCGCGATCGCCCATTGCACCGTGCGCAGGGCGGCGATCTCGAAGCAAGCCTCTCCCACCCCCTCCGTCGGGTGCGGCAGCGCCAGAGGATTTTCCTCACGCAGACCGCGCAAAAGCCGAACGGATTCCGGCGCGCCCGCCCACCACAGCACTTGTCGAATCACCCCTACTCCGCGCTGCAGGTCGCCTTTAATTTGAATCAACAGTCGATCGTGCGTCGTGATGGTTACGCCGTCGCTGCCATCCGTCATAGTCGAACCGGAAACATCGGCTTTGCCCAGATTCAAATCGCGAAGGATCCGATCCAAACTCCCGGCAATCACCCTGCCGCCCGCATCGAGAAGAGGGCGCTTCGGGTCGCGCAGGGGCAAGTCCAGGTCGAGCGTATGCTGTTCTCGCGGCTTCAAATCAGGGCTCGGTTTCCGCGTCTGCGCCGCGGCATCGCCTTCAGCCGTCCCGACCCTTGCCTCCGAGAGGACGCGTTGCGCAGCAGTCAGCATTTGCGACCAAGCTTCAAAAGGGAATTCCGCATTGTCGGGATGCCGCAGCGTGTACAGACAGCGGCCGCTATTCTCTTCCTGCTCCAAATGCCAGCGGCCCCCGTGCTGCCGCCAACGATACCCGCCCTCGCGCGCATCGGCTCTTTCAATGAACGTCCTGATCTCCGAATCGGAAAACACCCCGATCTTCCGCCACGCGCTTTCCAGCATCCCCGCAATCGCATCCACATCGTCTCCCAGGCAGATGGGGGCAAAGCGGTGGAGCAGGAGGAGAACGGCGCCCGGATGCGAAAGTTCGGCATCCTGCGCGGCGATCACGCGACAAATGAGCTCCAACTCCTCCCAACGAAGCACGTCGGGATGCCAATGAGCCTGATCGTCCCAACCAATTTCGCCCTGCTTTCCGTCTGGCAAGACCAACTCGAGCGAGAAATGGCCAAGGCTGGGCTCGAACGAGAGCGACAACCTGTAGCCGCCCGCTACCGGCAGATCGACCGTACAGCCTTCCAGCTCAGGATAGGGATTATTCCATCCCTCAGTTTCCCAGAGAAAATCCGTCCAAAAAGCTCTCGTTTGGATCAGGGGTGGCAGCTCTTTGGGTAGTGGCATGGGCGGGAGAATTCGACTTACGCATAAATTTGTCACGCCTAACAATGACCTTTCATTTCCTGGCTAGCGTTTAATTCACGGGGCTCGAAGTCCAGTGTCGCGGAACGCCATCCCCTCCACGTCGCTGCGCTTCCCCCGCGGGCGCCAAGATGGCGCCCCTCCCTGGGCTCTCCCTGGCCTGCGCGGCGCCTGTGCTGGCCCAGGGTAGGCGAAACATTCGACAAGGGGCGAATGTTTCGCCTATCCTGAGAAATGAATTTAAAAATCAAGCTCTATTCCGAATGGGGCAAGAATGGGGTTGCAGATCTTAGATAGCTATGATCATCGGAGACCCATCACGTTTCGCCATCGAGTCGCATCTGGATCAGGCGTACGAACGCCGCGAATTCCGCGGCCTCGGTCGGTTCCTGATCCATGTCGGCGGACGCTGTTATGGCGTGAACGAGCCCAAGGCCATCGTGCTGGCCCGCCCTTTCAGTGAAATAGAGACGCGGACCGAGGAACGAGGAACGCATACGGCGCCATTTTCCGAAGCCGATCTCGAGGCCACGATCGCGAGCGTAAGAGAATCCGAGAGACCGTGGCTATTTGATATGGCCTTTGGAATCAGCAAATTCGATAGAAGCCACGTCTACCAATTTGATGTAACGGACAAAGTGTGGGTTGTTGCCTTTCGTTATTTAGATGAAGTTCACGAAATCGATCCGGATTCCGTCCGGGACGTGTGGCTGGATGCCGCCGAGTACTATCAACTGCTCGAAACCTGGCGGGACGTCTTCGACACGGAATGGCTTGCCGCGCCGGAGAAAGTTCCGCTTCGGAGGGTCAAATCCGGCGTCCAATAACCAAGAGGCCAGAGCGTTCATCTTCATCCGGGCCTGCTGCTCCGCTGCCTCAAGATGTCGCGCATGTCTTGCGTGAAGTCCTCATAGATGTCCGGCGACTGAATGCCGTCGAGGGTATCGAGAGCCTCTTCCAGCTCCGTGCAAAACTCATCGTCCAAATAATACGTGACAGGTCCGTCCCCATCAGCCTCGCCTTTGATTCTCTCCCATGCGACGTTCTGTAAGGCATGCGCCGCTTGGTAGGCAAAATCGTCATGATTCGCGGCTTCGGTCTTCAAGGCGGCAAAAACTGCCTTTCCGCACAGGAGGCTGGGCCACTCCCCCAAGACCCACACGGCTGTGCGACGAGGCTCTAAAGCCAGCGACTCGTCCGCGGGCATCGATGCCACCAGTAGAAACATGGGCAGCAATTCCAAGGGCGGAGTCTCTGCGATTGGCAACGGCCGATGAAATGGTCGCGCTTTCCGGAGAATCTCCTCAGCCTCCAGGAGCGCCTCACACTTCACGGAATCGTCACCGCTCCGCAGTTCCGCCAGAAGTTTCTTCATTTTATCTGTCATGTCTGGTAAGCGAATCTTAACGTTGCGATGGATCCAACAGGCCGTGCTCGAAAGCCAGGGTGACGGCTTCCGTGCGGCCGGCGGCGCCCAATTTGGCAAAGATCCCTTTCAAATGCGCTTTTGCCGTATTCTCGGAGACATTGAGCGCGAGGGCGATTTCGCGGTTCGACAGCCCCCGGCGAAGCAAGTCGAGCGCCTCTTGTTCGCGCGGAGAGAGTTTCTTGTTGGCCGCGCCCATGGCGAGGCGAGCCTGAACATTCGCAGGGAAACAGCGTTCCCCCGCGTGCACCCGGCGGATGGCGGCGGCCAATTCGTCGCATTGCACGGATTTCAGCAGGTAGCCCGCGGCGCCCGCGGCGAGGGCGGAGGAGATCATTTCGTCGAGGTCGTAGGTGGTGAGAATGATGACTCGCGCGTTCGGATCTTCGGCCCGAATCTGCCGCAGCGCCTCGATGCCGTTGGCGCCCGGGAGCCGGCCGTCCATGAGCGTGATGTCAGGACGAAGCCGTCGATACTGGGCCACGGCTCCGGCGGCGTCCTCTGCCTCGCCGCAGACTTCAAGGTCCGGTTCGACCCCGAGAAGGAGCGCGAAGCCTTTGCGCACCATGGAGTGGTCGTCGACGAGCAACAGGCGTATGGGGGATGCGGGGGGCATGCGACAGGGTAAATTCCGATGAAGCGGAAATCAAAGGCGGATCCTGGCGGGTGGGGCCATAGCTGGGCGCAGAGTTTTGCGTCCCAAAGACGCAGCGAAACAAAGGCCCGCTTGGAGCTTCCGCGATTGATGACCTGCCGGGTCCGCGAGGAACATATTCCGATGTGGAGAGCGCGGTCGATTTGCACCCGCCTCGACTTGCCCACTCCGAAAGCGGTGCAGGACCACCGCACTTCAAAACCTCGCGGCATTGCATGCGGACTTGCGAATCCCAGCGGGATTGGCCAAACTCCAGATTACGAATCAGCGGTTCGTAAAGAGAGTGATTCTGAAGTCCGGCTGCCTGATGGCTAACTAACTAATTTCCGAGATCGCCGCTGGTCTCATGGCGTTGGCTCCCGTCGGGTACTCATGGCATGGGTTCTTTCTGATATCCATTGAGCCTGGCTCATGCGTCCAGCTTGGTAATCGGCGTCGATCCTGGAAAATTCGGCAGCCGCAACCCGGTTGTTGTTTTTCCTTGCTCCGTATTTTTCCTCATTTGCGCAGCCCGAAAGGCAGACGGCGATCGAAATAAACAGGAATAGCTTTTCGCCTTGGCCACCGTTGTGACTGTCCCTCCGCTTTTCCTTGGCTCCTTGTTTTCCGGCGTGGCGTGTCATTTTAGCGGAATACTCATGGCAGCGCATACGGGATTCGAACCCGTGTACCAGCCTTGAGAGGGCTGTGTCCTAGGCCTCTAGACGAATGCGCCATCTTGAAGGGGGCAGAGAGTAGCGCGGGTTTTGGGGGATGACAAATGGAAATCGGGGGAAGTTTTTTTTGGGCCGACGGCGCGGGGATGTGCGGTGTGGCGGCGGCCGCGTCGCTGCGCTTCCCCCTGGGAGTTTGGCCAATTAAGCCAAGGGGCTGCAGCCTGCGCGGCGTGAGTGGGTTGCTGGCGCGAGGGGTGACTTGGTGCTGGACGGTAAACGCGCTAGCAGGCCCACCACTGCCGCCGGCTACGCCGCCCCCGCCCGGGCGGCAAGATGCCGCCCCTCCTTGGGGTGCGCTTGTTTTCCGATGTGTCGTCGCGGCTCCCGGTGTCTTGCCCGCGGACACCCCCGCCTGGAGAGCAGGAGCTCTCCTCCTTGGCCCGCGACGAAGCTGGAGCTTCGCGCGAGCGCACGGAAGACGGTTGGCTGGCGCGCTAGGCGATCGGGCCGCTCGGGAGCGGGCCGAGTTGCGCGAGGAGTCCTTCGGGGCCGGAGCCGGTTGGGAGCAGGGCGCGCTTTAGCTGCCGCTTGCCGTCCTTAAGGACGGCGGTGACATCGAGCGTGGTGACGTCGAGAACGGCGGAGACGTTGTAGCTCGTCTCGGCGATCTTTTCGCGGTTTTGCGTGAACCAATTCAGCAAATCGATTTGGCCAATCGCGGTCTCGCGCAGGAAGTCGGCGCGCTCGAAGGGCAATTCCTGGAAACGCGCGATGACGAATTGCGGGTCGAGGAAGGCCAGGAGATTGCCGGCCTTCGGCCCGGCTTCGCGGTCGAGGAGCACGCGGTAGATGGCCTTGAATGCGACCGGTTGCTCAATGGGGGTGAGGCGCGCGACTTCGAAGACCTTGGCTTGCAGAGCGTCGTCGGTCCAGGGCGTCGAGGGCAGCGCGGCGGCCAGGGCGTGGAGGAAGCCTCGCTGAGGGGCGGAGAGCTCCTGGGCGCGGGCGGGCAGGGTTTCCTGGAGGCGCGTCTTTTCCTCCTCGCTGGCGTAGCGCTCGACCCAGATCTTGGCGGACTGGATGCGCCGCTCGAGGTGGCGGAGTTCGATTTCGGTGAGGGGACGGCCTACGCGCTTGGTGATTTCCTGCACCGGATCGAGATGCGGCATCTGCACCAGGGCGCTGATGAGCTGGAAATTCCCAGTCGCGTAGTCGCCTTCATCCTTGATCTCGGCGAGACGCAGGATGCCGGCTTCGTCTGCGGTGGCGTTCTTGTCGTGGTGCACCCGGGTGTGGAATCGGTCGAATTCGTTGAAGAGCTTGACCATGCCTTCTTCCTTCACCTCGAAATTGACCGGCGTATTCGGCTTCCCGCGAATCATGAGAAAACGCAGGACTTCCGGCGGGAGGAAGTCGGCCATGTCGCGCGCGCTGGCGCCGAGGCCGCGGGACGACGACATCTTGGCCCCGCCCACGAGGAAGAACTCGTAGGGGACATTGATCGGCGGCTGCTTGTCGAAAATGGCGCGGAAACAGGCGGCGGAAACATCGCGCGAACCGCCCTTGGTCGAGTGGTCCTTGCCCGCGCCCTCGATGGTCACCGGGAAACTAAGCCACTTGGCTACCCACTCCAGCTTCCAGGGTAGCTTGCCGCGTCCGTCGAAGGGCGAGACCTTGCCGGAATGGCCGCAGCCGCGCGCCCACTTCACGAGGTCGGGCCGGCAGTGGTAGGTCACTTCCTTGCCATCATAACAGTCGACTTCGGTGGTGCCGATGCGGCCGCAGTTTTCGCAGACGGCCTGGAAGGGATGCCAGGTCGGCGGGCGCTTGGAATTCGAGACTTCCAGGTAGACGCGGCGGACTGTTTCGGCCTGGCGGAGAATGGCGTCGATGGCTTCGTTGAACTTGCCGGAGCGATAGATATCGCGCATGCGATAGCGGTCCACCTTCACGCCGAGGTCGGCGAAGACGCCCCAGAACTCGCCCATGTAGTGCTCGGCCATGTCGGGCGCGGTCGAGCCATCGGGCGGCGGGACTTCGCAGAGCGGACGGCCGAGGTATTGCTCGAAGTGCTCGCCCTTGCCCGCGGGGATTTCATCGAGTGGATCGTAGTCGTCGACGCCGAAAAGGTAGCGCGCTTCGATGCCGCGATCCTTCAGGGTGCGGAAGATGGCGTCGTGGATGAGCACGCCGCGGAGCGCGCCGACGTGGACGCGGCCCGAAGGGGTCTTCGAGTCGTTGATAGTTTGCGGGCCGTGGCATTGCGCGGCGACTTCTTCGGTCCAAAGCATAAATGGTCGGGGTTAAAAAGATTTTCGGAAGGTTGAGGAGATCCGGCGCCCCGGGAAATTGGCGCCGGGATGGGAGATGAAGTGGAAGAAACGAGATGGGCGGCGGCGAAGCTGCGACAGGCAGCGTGCGCATTCCATGGCGCCCCGCAACTGCAGGGCCGTCAGTTTTTCGGAATGGTCCAGACCTTTCCGCTTGCGGCATCCTGCAGGATCGCCTGGTCGGGCCCGAGCTCGATCACCCGGTAGGAGCCGCCTTGCGGTCCCGGCCAGGTAAAGGTCTCGCCGCGCCGGACGGTCAAAGTCGTGCGGCCATCCAAGGAGCTGAGCACCGCAGAGGTCAACGGCGAACGGGTGGGCAGGTCCTTGACCAGAATGAGTTCCTTTTTCGTCGCGGGATTTCGCAGCGTGACGCGGGAGGAATCGATGGCGTTTCCGTCCTTGTCATGGTCGTCGCGGCGGGACTGGACCTTCTCCACGCGTAGCGCTGAGCCGCGCAGGGTCTGGCCCGACTTGACCTCCTCGACTTTCGCGGCGCCGTCATCGCGACGCTCGATCATCGCCGTGTCGCCCTGGACCGATTTGAGGATGAAGGGTTCGTCCACCTGGCTGTATTCCTTGAGGCGGATGGAGGCGTGCATGCCGGCGCCGGATTCTGCATGGGAATTCGGATGCGAAGTCGCGTCGAGCGGGTCGGTATTGGCCAGGAATTCTTCGCGATTCGTGTAGCCGTCGCCGTCCGGGTCCGCGTCGAGCATGCTCGGGTCGTTCAGATCGAGATGATATTTGCGGAACCACGCTTCGTAGTCGGGATTGACCAGGGCGAGATCCGCCTTGGCCTCCGCGCCGGGAGCGGCTGGGGTTCCCTTGGACGGCGTGGCGTCGGCGGCGGCAGTCTTTGGCGCGACAGCCGGCGTTGGGCCCGCGGCAGCAACCGGTTTCTTGTGGCAGCCGGTGGCGAGGGCGGCGACAAGAGACAGGACGAGCAAATGCGAGAGCGAGCCTTTCATGGCAGCGCGGACTGTAAAAGGGTCGCTGGAAATGTGCAATGCCGGTTGCGAGGGCTTCGGAGGCGGACGGAAGGGCGGCTCGAGAGCCAAAGTCTGAGAGCGGGGCGGTTTTGAACCACCCGTGAGTGCACATCAATGTGCGCTCCCCGCGATGGCAAATCCATCGCGCGGACGAGCTGCTGCTGCGCAGTTCGCTCGAAAAGCGGTCCGCGTCTTTTCGGATGCTTCCGCACCGTGCGGGCGAGACGCTCGCGCTCCCAGGAGGGGCGCCGCTCGCGCACGAGAATTGGGCAAACTTGCGCCGTCGGAAGCCGCCCCTTGGCGGAGGGCCTGCCGCGCCAAGACCAGGCGTAAGGACGGATGATTGTTACAGGGCGGCAACAGACATTGCCGATTTGTGACAATTGTGACGCGGGCGCATCGGACAGGTAACAATCTTTTCATGCTGAGTGATTAGTTTGAACGCGCATGCGGACACAGTTATGTCACCGCGCCTAAGAAATCAGGGACGACCAACTTTTCCGCCGACCAATCACTGAGCGGAAAAGAGGTCTCGAAATTCCACGCAGCCGCACCATCCGCACACCCATGAAGAAATACACTCGCCATACCAGCCGCGCCCTGGCCGCCGCCGCTTGTTTTGCCGGAAGCCTCATCGCCGTCGAGCGCGCCTCGGCCGATCCGCTCGGGAGCATCTTTTACATCGAACTCGAAAATCACAACTGGACCCAGCCGTCGGGCGAAGCCTCGCTCACGCTGAGCGGCGCCAATACCGGCGTCGCGAGCGGCTCGGGATTTTCCGCACTTTATCAGAATCCGGCGGCTCCCTATCTCAATAGCCTGATCAACCAACAGTGGAGCTCCGGCAGCCAGAGTTACTCCTATGTGGCCGGCTCCAGCCCGGTGATCACGGCGAATAATGGCGGCATCACGGCCGGCGTGTCGTACGCCAGCGCCTACCACAGTGTGCTTTCCACACCCACGGGATCGCCCGTGAGCATCCATCCCTCGGAGCCCAACTACGTGTGGCAGGAGGCCGGCAGCAACTACGGAGTGCTCAATGACAACGATCCGTATGCCGCCAGCAGCGGCAGCGTGGGCGTGATCAAAACCAACAATGGCGGGCAGGCGCCCCAACATCTCACCGGACTCCTCCAGAGCGCCGGAATCCCCTGGAAATCGTACCAGGAAGACATCGATCTCACGACGAGCTCGGGCTCGGTGAACCAGCCGAGCAGCGGCAGCCTCTCCAGCGCCGTGGCGCCGCAAAACCAGTGGACTGTGCCGCTGAAGAGCTTCAGCGGATCGAGCGCGAGTTATGTGAATCCGTACAATCACAGCAACCAGTACGACTTCGCGACGAAGCACGACGGGTCGCTTTTCTTCGAAGACACCAATGGCAGCAGCGGCTCGGCGAATTTCAGCCCTTCCAACCCGCAGGCTTCGCACTGGGCGCCCCTCCAGCAGCTCTCGCTGGATCTCGCGAGCAACAACGTGGCCAAGTACAACCTCATCACGCCGAATCAGTTCAATGACATGCATACGGCGCTGAGCACGGCCTTCACGTACAATGGCTTCACCTGGAAAAGCGGATCGGACGGAAACCGAATCGCCGTGGGAGATAACTTTCTCTCGCAGGTCGTGCCGCTGATCGAAGCCTCCACGGCCTTCCAGAACAACGGCGCGATCGTGATCTGGACCGACGAGACGGAAGGAAGCAACCGCGACACATTCACGCACACCCTCGCCGAAATCGTGATCTCCGCTTCCGCGAAGGGCATCCAGATCTCAGACGGCGTATATAACAGCACGCTGGATTACACGCATTCTTCGGACCTGGCCACCCTGCAGGATATCTACGGAGTTTCGGCAAATACCGCGACTGGCTATCTGGCAGATGCGGCAAACGGGAGCCAGGACGGAACCCACGATCTCTCGGACATGTTCGTCTCCAACACGATGCCGACTTCGGTGCCCGAGCCGACCATCGCGGGAACCTTGCTCGCCGGCGCCGGCATGCTCGGCCTCCTGCGCCGCCGCTCCGGCACGGCCTAGTCATCCAGCTCTTCTTTTAATGTCCACCGCGCTCCGGCGGCTGTCGAACTTCACCGCCATGGCCCTCGCGGCCATGGCGGCCTTTTCGGCTCATGCCCAAAATGCCTTCGAACAGACCAACCTGGTCTCCGACGACCCCGATCTCAATCCACAGATCGTCGACCCGAACATGCTCGACGCCTGGGGCATCGCCCTGCGTCCACCCGGCGCGGGCGGCCATATCTGGATCGCCAATGGCTTCACGGGCACTTCTTCCGAATACATCGGCGACGTAAACGGCATTCCGCTGCATCAGGACGGACTTACGACTGTGACCCTGGACACACCGGGCTTTACCGATCACGGTTTTGCGCTCGTAACGGGACAGGTTTACAATGCGGCGAGCGATTTTGCCGGGCAACCGGTCGAGTTCCAGGTCTCCGGCCCGGCGGTGAACTATAACAATGATCCGCCAACCGTGATCCAGGGCGGCACGTCCGGCTCGGCGAAGTTTGTCTTTGTCACCGAAGACGGGGCGATCAATGCCTGGCGGTCCAACACCGCCACGGCGATGACCAGCGCTCCGGTGATGGTCGATTACTCGAAGACAGCAAACTATCCGTATGCCGCCAACTCCGTTTTCACCGGCGTGGCGATGACCGTGAACCCCTACACCAGCGCGGCCTTTACGATCCAAGGGGGCAATCATCTCTTTGCCACCGACATGCGCAATGACGCCATTCAAGTCTTCGACAACCAATGGCGGGACGTGACTGCGGCTTATTATTTCGAGACTCCCGCCAGCGTCGGTGATTTGAGCCCGTTCAATATAACAGACCTCGGCGGGCGTCTATTCGTATCCTATGCGCTCTTCAACCCGGGCGGTGACGAAGGGCAGGAGCAAACCAGCGGACCGGGACTCGGCCACGTCGTCGAGTACGACGAGACCGGGCATCTGGTGAAAGACTTTGCCGATCATGGCAATCTCGACACGCCCTGGGGCATGACCCTCGCGCCCGGCGGGTTTGGCAAATTCGGCGGAGACCTGCTCGTGGGAAATTTCGGCGATGGCACGATCGCCGCATTTGATCCGATCACGGGCGAATTTGTGGACGACCTGCGTGACTCGAGCGGGGACGCGGTCTCGATCGACGGCCTCTGGGGCCTGACCTTTGGGAATGGTGTAAGCCTCGGCGACGCCAATTCGCTCTACTTCACGGCCGGGCCCAATGCGGAGCAAAACGGCCTATTTGGCAAGCTGACTGAGACGCCGGAACCGACAACCGGAGCGATGTTGGCCCTGGCCGTAGGGTTTCTAGGATTCCGCCGCGGGCGGCGTGTATCATAGGCTTTGGGCGAAGCCCATGCGGAGATAATCTCACACGAAGACGCGAAGAAACGAAGCCGGCCCCCGGACCTTCCGAAGGGACTCCCATTGCCTGCGTCCGGACTTCCGAAAGGGGGCGCACTGTTCACCGCCCTTCTGGCGAGTCTGAGGGCTGGCTTCGTGGTTTCGTGCCTTCGTGTGACTCGATGAACGTCGATATCGTCGGCTTCCGGAGAAGCTCATTCAGAGGTAATCTCACACGAAGATACGAAGGCACGAAGCAGGCCCGCGGACCTTCCGAAGGGACTTGCCATTGCCCGTGGCCGGACTTCCGGCACGGCAAGCTTCTCTCAAAGCGAACTAGTGCTGCAGGAGATAGGTCAGCGCCGCCTGGGCGTTGATGAAGCCATAGCCGTCAGCCGGGCTGTACACGTCGGCGGAGGCGGCGCTGATGTCGTTTGCAAAAGCGCCGGTCACGGTCACGGCGGCGCCGCCGGCCGGAGGCAGGATCGTCGCGGAGGTCGTGCCATTGGCCAGTTCGTAGGCTGCGTTTCCTCCCGCGTGCGTGCTCACCATGTCCCGGTCGATGCCAAACTGCAGCGTGCCGCCTGCGGGGAAGGCCGAAAAGGTCAGGATCAGTTTGCCGTGCACGTCAGACTTCTTCCCGGTCTTTAAAGCCGACGTCACCGTCGTGCTTACGCCGCCGGTGACATTGCCGACGGTGAAGGGAAACCCTTTGGCCTTCGACAAGTCGAAATCCAGCTTGGCCAGACCGAGATCGATCGTAAGGGTCTGCAGCGACGAGCCGGCTGGACCGGTGAAGGCGACGGTGAAGAAGGTTGGCGAATCCGACGCCACGTTGCTGTCATCGCCCATGCCGGTCACGGTCACGGTCCCGGCGCCGCCGCCATCCTGCGCGGTGGCGACGGAGGTGAGGGGATTGAGATTGTGAGGCAGGGAAGTTTGTTGGAGCGCAGTGCGCATCTGCAGGGCCGTGAGGGAGCCGGGGCCGCCCTTGGCCTGGAGCAGTAGCGCCGCGATCCCAGCCGCATGCGGGGCCGCCGCGCTCGTTCCGAAAAAGGGCCGGAAAAACGGCATCGAAGTGGCCACGCCATCCGGCGCGGAGATGGTGGGTTGCTTGCGAACCTCGAGCGCATTGGGCGCCAATCGAATGCCCTGATCGTCGAAATAGAGAGTGACGGGTCCCCAGGAAGAAAAGCTCTCCGGCGCGGAGAGATCCTTGAAATAATAGGCTCCAACTCCGTCGCCATCTCGCGCGCCGCTGTGCCCTACGATGGTCGGCACGGCCATCTGCAGATACGTCCCGTCGAGCCCGCCATCCGTGTTGGGGATATAGCGCAGGTGCTGGGATGTGCCGGAAACCGCCGCGGTGATGGCCAGCTGATAGGTTTTCGCGGCTCCCTTGGGTCCTGGATTCAGGTCCACGAGCTCCATCGGCTGGTCGGTCGTGAAATTGTTGTCCGTGCCCGAGAGCGAGCCCTGGTAGACGCCTTTGTCGTCGAAGACGAGGAGGTTAAAATCGGAAGTCACCTTGCTGTTGTTAAAAAGATCGTCCCACTGAAGATCGATCTCCACTGGTGTGCCGGTGACGATGATCTTTTGCGCGATGTTGATCCCGTTGCCGGGTGTAAAATTGTGGAACCCTCCCACAGTTAGGTTCGAAGGCACCTGGCTGAGCTGCAGATTGTTAGTTCCCGCCTGACCGTTGCGCGCAAGGGTATTGCTGATCGGCGAAAAGTCGGCTTCATAGCCAAGGTCGCTCGCATTGCCGGCGGCGCTGTAATAGATCACCTTTTTTCCCGGAAGGGTCGTGCTCGTGACCACATCCTGCACCGCCTGCTCCACCACGCCGACAGAGAAATAGGGCTCGTCCGGAAAGCCCACGTCATCCACGAGCACGTCGCAATGCGCGGTCGCATCGCCGCGGAGCGCGCGAATGTTCGCGGCAAAGGAGCCGGTGGTGTCGCCGGTGGTAAAGAAAGCCAGGGCGGCGCCGGGCGCCACGTCGTGAATGATCTGCAACATGGCCCGGCCTTCGTCGGTCTCGAATTCATTCGGGTTGCCTTCGCCTCCCTCCGGGATGACCACGGGCACGGGATGCTTCTTGTTTCCCAAGCCTGGCAGGTCGTCGAGTTTGACCTCGCCCTTGGCGTGCGGGGGGGTGAGATCGTAGCTATCGGAAAGCACGCCCACGGAAATGCCCGTGCCATCGATGGTCACGCCGTTGGCGGTCATCTTTTGCACGAGATTGGCTCCCATGGCCTTCACCCCCTGGCTGGTCACGACGCCAACATGATGCCAGGGGCGATGGACGAGCACGACGGACTGCACACCCGCCACCCCGATAATCGCCGTCGCCTGGCGGACCGGCATGTAGATGCTCAGCACGCCCTTTGGCGCGGCGGGCCGGCCGGGCGCCTCCACCGCGAGGACCGTGCAACCCAAGCCCTCCAGCACCGTTTGCACGGCCGCCGGCGGAACGGTCCCGTCCAGGCGCACGTCGGCCACCACGCGCTCGCCGCCGTCCGACTGAATGCGCGGATTTTCCGCGATTCGCTGCTGCACAGCGTTGAGCCGGCGCGCTTCCGGCAGGGGCGTGACCTCGGCGCCATGCCACTCCGCGAGCTGGCGCAGACCGCCGCCGAGCTTGTGCGGATTTGCCGGGCCATCGCCGGCGGCTCGGGAATTTGCCGCGAAGGCGAGCGCTGCGACGAGACCGATGGAGCAGGAAAGGGAGGTTCGAAACACGACAGGGAAAGGATTGAAATGACCGACAGCTCTAGCAGGAATATGGCCACCATCGCACGCAACTGGCCGTTGACAAGATAGCCGGTGGACTAGCTCCGGCCCCGGGCAAAACGGCTCGTTTCCAAGGTCGGTAGGCCCCTTTTTGGCCGTTTTACGGAGCAACGGCATCCTCTTACCCGCGCAAGTGCATCCGCACCTCCCCCATTGCGCCAAGTCGCTGAGGGCGTAGCGTTTCGCACTGCTCGACGGTCCGTGGAAGCCCCACCCCCGCGCCGCGGCAGTGGAGCTTTCGGGTGTGTCCCGGGGCTCGCTTTATACCAAATCTGCCATGTGGATCGTCCGACTCGCCCTGCGCAGGCCATACACTTTTGTGGTGGCCGCGATCGTTTTGCTGCTGATGACGCCGTTCATCCTGCTGCGCACGCCCACGGACATTTTTCCCTCGATCAATATTCCGGTCATTTCGTGCATCTGGCAGTACGCGGGGCTGAATCCCGAGGAATTCGAGCAGCGCATCATCTACAATCACGAGCGCTCGCTCTCGGCCACGGTCAATGACGTGGAGCACATCGAGTCCACGGTCTACAATGGAGTGGGCATCATCAAGGTCTTCCTGCGGCCTGGCGCCTCGGTTGACGCCGGCGTGGCCCAGCTTACGGCGGTGGCCCAGACCATCCTGCGGCAGATGCCTCCCGGTCAGACCCCGCCGCTCATTCTGCGCTACGACGCCTCCACGGTTCCCGTTCTCCAGTATTCGCTGACCAGTAATCGGCTTTCCGAGGCGGCCGTCTACGACCTGGCCCAGAACGCCTTGCGCGTCGGTCTTTCGGTGGTGCCGGGCGCGCTCATTCCTTGGCCCTATGGTGGCAAGACCCGCGTGGTCTCCATCGATCTTGATCTCGATGCGCTCAAGGCGAAAAACCTCAGCGCCCAGGACGTGGTCGATGCGGTCAATCTCCAGAATCTCATCCTGCCCTCGGGCACGGCCAAGATTGGAGAAACCGAATACGCCATCGAGGTCAATGGCAGCCCCAAGGTCCTGGAGGAACTGAACGACCTGCCTGTGAAGGTCGTCAACGGCGCGACCATCTATGTCCATGATGTCGCGCAGGTGCGCGACGGTTTCCAGCCGCAGCAGAATATCGTACGCAAGGACGGACAGCGCGGCGTGCTGGTCACGATCATGAAGAGCGGCCTGGCTTCCACGCTCGACGTTGTCTCCGGCATCAAGGCCGAGCTGCCGAAGGTGCTCCAGACGCTGACCAAGGACCCAAAGGACGTGGATGTGAAGGAATTCATGGATCAATCGGTCTTCGTGCGCGCAGCGATCACCGGTGTCTTGCGCGAAGGCGTGATCGCCGCCGGCCTGACGGCGATCATGATTCTGCTCTTCATCGGCTCCTGGCGGAGCACGGTGATCATCGCACTTTCCATCCCGCTGGCGGTGCTCAGCTCCATCGCCATCCTGAGCGTGCTCGGCCAGACGATCAATCTTATGACGCTCGGCGGCCTGGCCCTGGCCGTCGGCATCCTCGTCGACGACGCCACGGTGGAGATCGAAAATGTCCACCGCCAAATGGCCTCCGGAAAGCCGCTGGAGGAAGCCATCCTCGCCGGCGCCCAGGAAATCGCCCTGCCGGCCTTTGTCTCCACACTCTGCATCTGCATCGTCTTCGTGCCGATGTTCTTCCTGGCTGGCGTGGCCCGGTATCTCTTTGTGCCGCTGGCCGAGGCGGTGGTCTTTGCCATGCTTGCCAGCTATCTGCTGAGCCGCACGCTCATCCCCACGCTGGTCATGTGGTTTTATCGGAATTCGCCGTTCCATGGCGAGGAAGAGCACGGAGTCGAGCACCCGCTGCCGACGGGTTGGACGCGTCCTTTTGCCATCATCCAGCGCGCCTTTGAGCATGGGTTCTTTAATTTCCGCGAAGCGTACCGGAATCTGTTAGCCGGCTTTCTGGCGCATCGCGGCATGTTTGCGTTGATCTTTCTCGGGCTCTGCGGCGCGTCTCTTTTGTTGCTGCCGATGCTTGGCCAGGACTTCTTTCCCTCGGTGGATGCCGGCCAGTTTCGCATGCATTTGCGCGCCCGCAGCGGCACCCGCGTGGAGGAGACGGCGCGGCTCGTCGAGCGGGTCGAGCAATTCATCCGCCGCAACATCCCTGCGAATGAGCTCGAAGGCATCCTGGATAACATCGGCATTCCGAATTCCGGCATCAGCCTTTCCTATTCGAATAACGGCCTCATCGGCACGGGCGACGCCGATGTGCTCGTTTCCTTGAAGGAGGGCCACGCGCCGACCGATAACTATGTGCGAAAGTTGCGCGCGAAATTGAATCGCGAATTTCCCGGCACGATCTTCTACTTCCTGCCGGCGGATATCGTGAGCCAGACCCTGAATTTCGGCCTGCCGGCGCCCTTCGACGTACAGGTCTTTGGCCGCGATCAGGCGACGAATCGCGCCGTGGCGAATAGCCTGGCAGAGAAGATCCGGCATGTGACCGGCGCGGTGGATGTGCGTGTGCAGCAGCCCGCCGATCAGCCCCGCTTGCAAGTCAATGTGAACCGCGACAAGGCCGTCGAAATCGGCCTCAATGAGCGCGATGTGGCGAATTCCATTCTGCTGAGCCTGAGCGGCAGCGGCCAAGTCCAGCCGCTCTACTGGCTGAATCCGAAGAACGGCATCCAATACCTGGTAAATGCCCGCGCTCCCGAGGTGGTGATGAATTCCATCGGTTCGCTGGAGAGCATTCCGATCAATGCCAGCAAACCTGGTCAGGGCGACGGCCAGATCCTCGCCAATCTCGCCGAGATTCACCGCAATCAAGGGTCGACGGTGATCTCCCACTACAATGTGCTGCCCGTGATCGATGTCTTTGGCGGCGTGAGCGGGCGCGACCTCGGTGGGGTCCTGCGCGACATCCAGCCGCTGGTCGACGAAGCCAAGAAGAGTCTGCCACGCGGCGCCTTCATCGTGGTTCGCGGCCAGGCCGAAACGATGCGCAGCAGCTTCATCGGCCTGGGCGTGGGCCTGGCGGGCGCGATCGTGCTCATCTACCTGCTCCTGGTGGTGAATTTCCAGAGCTGGCTCGATCCTTTCATCATCATCATGGCGCTGCCCGGCGCGCTCGCCGGGGTGGTCTGGGGCCTATTCATCACGCAGACGTCGTTGAGCGTTCCGGCGCTCATGGGCGCCATCATGAGTCTCGGCGTGGCCACGGCGAACTCCGTGCTCGTGGTCAGCTTCGCCCGCGATCGCATGCATGACGGACTGGACCCCGCCGACGCGGCGCTGGAATCCGGTTCCACCCGACTGCGGGCGGTGATCATGACGGCGCTGGCCATGATCATCGGCATGCTGCCCATGAGCCTCGGCCTGGGCGAGGGCGGCGAGCAGAATGCGCCGTTGGCCCGCGCCGTCATTGGCGGTCTGCTCGTGGCCACGGTGGCTACGCTTTTCTTCGTGCCGGCGGTTTTCAGTCTGCTCCATCGCCGCCGCGAAGCGAACCAGTCGAGCCCTGCTGAGTCTGACCTGGTCGCTGAACCCGAACTTACCCCCGCGCACTAATTTTTTGTTATGAGCCCGAATCCAGATCGCTACTCTGCCGCCACGCTGCCCCGCAATGGCGCCAGCGTATTTGAAGATCCCACTGTGCCTCGGCAGATCCATCGCCAACCGGCTCCAAAACATACCCCGCCGCCGCAACCCAAGGCGCGGCTCGGGCGGCTGCTCTTTTTTGTCGTGCTCGCGCTGGGCGGCGCGTTTGCCTTCGGCCTCATGCCGAAACTTCGTCAACAAGCCATCGTCGTGGCCGAGACCCGTGAGCTCGCCATGCCCACGGTGATCCTTGTCACGCCCACGCCGGCCAAGGCCCCGCCGCCGCTCCTGCTCAATGGCGAGTTGAAGCCAGTCATCGACTCGCCCATCTACGCCCGAGCGACTGGCTACGTGAAGAAATGGTATGTCGACATCGGCGCCCATGTCGAAGTCGGCCAGCTCATGGCCGAACTGGACATCCCGGATCTCGATCAGCAGCTCACCCAGGCCCGAGCGGATCTCAAGCACTCCGAAGCCGCGCGGGATCTTGCCGCCACGACTGCCAAGCGCTGGGAGCAATTGCTCTCCGGCAAAACCGTGAGCAAGCAGGAGGCCGACGAAAAAGCCGCCGAAGTGCCGCTGACCGTGAGCGCCGTAGACAGCGCCCGGGCAAACATGCAGCGCATCGAGCAATTGGTGTCGTTTGCGAAAATCACCGCGCCCTTTGCCGGCACGGTGACCGCGCGCTCGCTCGATGTCGGGCAACTGGTTAATGCGGGGAGCAACCAAGAGCTCTTCCGCGTGGCTCTTACCGACAAGCTGCGGGTCTTCGTGCGGGTGCCGCAGAATTACGCGCGCTCGGTGGCGGAAGGCCAGAATGCAGAGATCATCCTGCCCGATCAGCCCGGCAAAAAGTACCCGGCGAAGGTCGTGCGCACGGCCGGCTCCATGGACGCCGCCTCGCGTACGCTCCTCACGGAGCTCGAGGTCGACAATGCCAAGGGCGAATTGCTCGCAGGCAGCTATGCGCAAGTGCGCCTATCCGATTCCTCCGCCGATGCCTCGCTGACCGTGCCTTCAAATACGCTCCTCTTCCGCCCAGACGGGCCGGTCGTGGCGGCGGTGCTCGATGGTCATCATATCACGCTCAAGCATGTTAAGTTGGGCCGGGACTTTGGCGCTTCCGTGGAAACGCTGGACGGCGTGGAAGCGCATGACCGGATTGTGATCAATCCGCCCGACTCGATGGTCGATGGCGTGGAAGTCCGGATCAATGAATTGGCGCCGGGGTCGTAAGTTGTTTGGAAGCGCGGCCTAACGACGTCGGGTCTTAGCGTCTCAAAGGCGCTAACACGCCCTACGGATTCGAAATTAGATTTGTCTTGCCCCGCTCCAGGCCCGGCGTCACGGTTTTTACATTATGTACGCACGCACGCTATACCCGAGGCCGGACGGAAGCCAACAAGCAGCAGAAGCGTCTTTCACCGAAAGAAGGTCGATTCCGTTGCTCACTTACTCGCGTCTTCGCGCGCTGGCCCTGACGATTCTCGGCCTGATCTGCCTCTCCGCAGCTTGGAATCCGCTTCGCGCCGTCGAGGCGACAGCCGGTGAGCCGGCCCTCTGCGCAGGGGAGCATTACGGCATGTGGCACGCCGATGAAGCCAAATTCACGATCGATAAGGTGGATGACCATGGCAAGTTCACGGGCCGAGTGGAGTTGCTCGACGGCGTGTATCGAGGCGACACCTTTGCAATCACCGGAGAGACGACCTGCGACGGAGGCATCGAGATCACTCGAACCGGATTGGATCAAGTGTCGAAAGCCGAGGCGCCCGAATTGGAGGCGCATCACTTCGTTTGGCGTGGAAAAACGTACATCGCAGCCACCAACGCCAAGCTTTTATTCGAATTGCGCCTGTGGAATCCTAAACAGAAGTAGACGCGGGTGCGAACTGCAAAGAGGCTGTTCTAACTTTCGACGTTCAATTCCTCATTGTGTCGAAGGTAAGCCCCCCATGGCTGTTCGCTCTGCTTGGCCGGGTAGATCGATCGACCAGCCCATCGAGTCACCTTTTGGCGCGCCTCTTCCAGACTCATCGTCGGCTCAGTTTCTAACGACCGAAGCCCCGCGGGGATGGCTGCGTTGAACTCCTGGGACATCTCCACGGTTATCCGCCCGGGAGTCTTGGCGCCGTCTCCGCTGGTCTTTACGGAATGGCCCTTGGCTGGCTGCGGGTATACTCGAGCGGAGTCACGCTTCCCTGCGTAGCGCACATTGCTGCGGACGGGACGATCTGGATGATCGTTGTGCGGGGAATTTGCGGAGCAGGAGGCCCTCTCGGATTGGAGCCTCGACGCCTCGACAAGTGGGGGCCTAATGGCTAGAAAATTAAACTCCCGCAGAATGAAAACCATCTTACACAGCGTCTTCGTCAGGCTGGTCTCCACGATCCTTGGCGTCGCGGCGATCGCTTGCCCGAGTCAAGCGCAGGCGGCAGCCAGTGATGCCGCGCGCATTGAGCTCGAGTCCTGCATACAGAACATCGGCGCCGCCGCCGGTTTGCGCTATGGCGTGCAGGATAACCTCGGCAACTCGATGGATTGTGCCAAAATCATCGCAAATCCCTATGTTTCCGGCCAGTTCCTCGCGGTTTACCATAGCTATACCAGAAACAACGCGAGCAACGTCGCCAACGTAAATCTCGCCACCTCGACAGATCTGCTCACCTGGACCTATGTCGTCGCCCTTGGCGGTTCCTCTGGGGCCAACGCGACCCAACCCTGCATCGCCCCAGCGGGCGCAGGCATGATGGTCGCCTGGGAACAGAACGATCTCAATGGCAGCGGCAACAGTCATTTGCGCCTGGCGTATTACCCGACCTGGAGCGCGCTCCAGAGCGGAGCGGCCTCCCAAATCTTCGATGCCCAGCGTTCGCTCTCCGGCTCCAACGAAGGAACTCCGAACATTTATTCTGCGACGCCGACCAGCGCCGACATCGGCTTCCATTACTTCAACCAATCCTTGGGTTTCGACCGCCAGGCCCGTGGTCAGATGTCGGGTTGGAATTCGTGGACGACCGCCGCGCAGCCGGATCTGGACAATGCGATTCTCTACTGGGGCCGGCGTGGGGCCATTGGAGGACGCGACAACACGAGCTTCAACGGGTGCAATTTTCTCATGATGGAAGGCGGCGGCGCAGGCGGCTCGGCTGGGTTTGCGAATTGGCGCGTCTTTCTTTACGACGTCCAGACCAAGAACGCCGATATCCTGGCTCCCCAAAGCGGAAACGGTCTATTTGCCTTTGCGAATCCAAAGCTGACTGTGCTCACGCTCAATGGGAGATCCGTCCTGGTGGTGACGACGTTTGTTCCCTCCGAAAATAACATTCCGGGCACGGCGCGGGAGCTTATCTACTATAACTATATCGGAGCAGAAGCGAACCGCGTCTGGACCTTCGCCTGCAACTCTGAAGGGTGGAATCCTGGAACCGCGGGCGGCCCGTACGATTCGGCGACCTGGTCGCGTTCGGTGGGTAATTCCGCGCCCAACACCAGCCCGCCCGCGGGCTCGCTTCAGCTCGACGGATCCGATCTCGGCGCCCCCAATTCGGCTCCGAACTCGTGGTTTTATAAGACCCTTCAGATTCCACTCACGGCCGCCACGCTCAGCTTTGACACGCGTGGCGCCGATGCCACGCATGGCGGCCAGATGCGTGTGCGTCTCGTGGATGCCGGCGAAGTATCTCATACCCTCCTCAACTACGAGCGGGTGACGGGTGAGGCGTGGGTGGCTCGCAGCGCCAACATCAGCGCCTACGCCGGCGCCACGGTCTCGATCTATTTCGAGCAGAACGACAGTGGGACCGGCTCCGGCGAGTCCCGCTACGTCGACAACATCGCGCTCAATTAGTATATCTTGCTCGTCCCGCATTGACCTTCGTCACCTTGGCTTGCCTTTTACCGGAAGCCGCCGTTTTATGATTGCATGAGAGTCCTGTCGATGATCATTCGCGGTTGGTTCGCTTTTGCCATGATTGCGGTCGCCACGGCAGCGCCCGAGCGGCCGGAAATGATCGCGGACTTCGCCTGGTTTAGCTCACTCGGATTGCCCGATGCCAACGGCTTGAAATTCGTCCATTACACTTACGGCTGGTCTGGAGGGAGGGCGGAAACTGCAAAGCCGATGTGGAACTACGGTTGGTTGGTCGACGAAAACGAAAATGACTTCAGCGTGAGGACCGTGGACTTCGGGATCGAGAAATTGAATAGGAAAGGGCGAGCGGAAAAACATGCGTGGGATGATCACTCCTTCGAGCCCGCCGACTTTCAGCAGTACCTCGAGGAAGAGCTGAAGCCCCGCTACCTTACGGAGCATACGGTTGGGCAGCCAGAACGGGAGCCAAAAACCGTTCTTTCTACGGCAGACGTGCATCATGGTGTCAGGGGACGCCCGCACCTGGGACGTCTAGGGCAGCTCTTTACGTTGTCTTGGATTTGTTCACGGCAGGGAGCCGACGAGATCGCGGATCGACTCTATGGTGCAGCGCAGAATTTGCCGGGAGCAAAGCTGCCTTTTCACCAGAAGCTCGAAGCGGAGATCGGAAAATTCGAGATCTGGCGAATCACGGTGGACTTCGGGGATCTTTCAATCACCCGACGGCAACTGTTTTCTCGGCTGGAGCCGTTTGCGCAGCAGTTCCCTGCATCTCCCGAAGTGACGCGCGCAACGGAAATGGCCGACGAATTGAAGAAGATGATCGCCGAGGACGATGCCCACCCGGTCCTGACAAAAGAACAGATCGGAGCCTTGCCGACGGCGGAGCAGGCAAAGGAATGGATCTTTCAATTGCGGGACGAGTATGCGGTGCAAACGGATGAGTCCGGCTCGGTGCACTTCCTTCGGCCTTCTAATCATCGCGACTCACCAGCGCACCAACTCCAGGTTTTGGGAGAGGCCGCCGTTCCAGCGCTGACGGCGGCACTCGACGATCAACGGCTGACCCGGTCAGTCCATTATGGGAGGGATTGGGATTTTGTCTTTTCCTATGAGGTGCTGCGCGTAGGCGATGCAGCACATCAAATTTTGCGGGAGATACATGGAGTTAACTAGCTGGAAGTCCGCACCGCACGGATCTGCATTTGCGCCGACGTGTTGCCCTGATATTCATTGCGCTCCACGGTGAAGGCTACATCCCAGGGCAGGCGCGGCAGCGTTTCCGCTGCGCCCCCAAACCACACGGCGCGGGTTTGCAAATTTCCCTGGCGGAGAGAGAAGGACAAATGTTTCTCCTTCATGACGCGGGGCTCGCCGACCAGATCGACGTTGCGTGCAAAGAAGGTCGGCTGCGCATTGGCCATGCCGAAGGGCTCCAGCGCGGCGTGACGATCGAGCAGGGCAACGGCTACTTCGCGCAGCTTCAGCTCAGCGTCGAGGTGGAGGCGCGGGGCGAGATCTTCGGCGGTGAGCTGGCGTCGGGCGCAGGCTCCGAAGGCTTCGCGAAAGGCGGTAAAGCGTTCGGTATGCACGGTGAGCCCGGCGGCCATTTCGTGGCCGCCGTGCTTTTCAAGGAGATGACCGCATTCGGCCAGGGCGGCGACGAGGGAGAGGCCTTTGATGCTTCGTCCGCTGCCTTTGCCAAAGCCGTCTTCACCAAAGCCCACGACCAGTGTGGGCCGGTGATGCCGCTTGGAAATGCGCGAGGCGACGATGCCGATGACGCCCGGATGCCAACCCAGCTGCCCAACGATGATCGCGGCATCGCGGTCCGGGAGGAAGCATTGGGCCAATTGGGTTTGCGCCTCGATGAAGACCTGCTCCTCCACTGCGCGCCGGTCCTGGTTTTGCGCGTCGAGGCTGGCGGCGAGTCGCGCGGCCATGGCTGGGTCGTCGGTGAGGAGCAGATCCAGCGCCTCCTGCGCGGCCCCGAGCCGGCCGGCGGCATTCATGCGTGGGCCGAGCTTGAAGCCGACATCACCCGCGGTGATTGGCGGCTCGACTTTCGCAACGTCTACGAGCGCGCGGACTCCGGGCCAACGGCTGGCGGCGATTTGCTCGAGGCCGCGCTTGGTCAGGATGCGGTTTTCCTCCACGAGCGGCACGAGATCGGCCACCGTGCCAAGGGCCACGAGGTCGAGGCATTCCTTCAAATCGAAGCCCGGCAACGGACGCCGTTTCAGCAGGGCATGCGCGGCCTTGAAGACAATGCCCACGCTGCACAGATAGTGAAAACCGTCGCCGAGCTTGGGATTCACCATCGCCGTACAGTCTGGCAATCCGCCGGTGCATTCGTGGTGATCGAAGACCATGACGTCGATGCCCTGGGCTCGCAGCCAGGCGATTTCCACTCGGGAAGAGGTGCCGCAATCCACGGCGATGACGAGTTGCGGGCGCAGGGTTTCGACACAACGCGCCGCGCCTTCCTTGCTCAGGCCGTAGCCCTCCTCCATGCGCAGCGGCAGGAAGCACTGGGGATCGCCGCCATAGGCCCGCAGCACGCGGGTGAAAAGCGCCAGGGAAGTCACGCCGTCCACATCATAGTCGCCGTAGAGGGCGATACGTTCGCGGCGATCCAGCGCGGCGAGTATCCGCGCCATGGCGGCCTCCATATTTGGCAGTAGAAAGGGGTCGCTCAGCGACTTGAGCCGCGGCTCGAGAAAGCGCGCGGCTTCCGCAGCGGTGTGGAAGCCACGCCGGCAGAGAATTTCCGCGAGGAAGGCGGGGAGGCGCAACTCCTCGGACAGCGCCCGGCAGAGCGTGGCGTCGGCCGGTTCGGGGAGAATCCAGCGCACGAGAAGCTAGGCGGCGGTCGCCACCTGGCGGAGCTTGGCGATGACGCGGGGAATGACTTCCAGCGCGCGCTCCGTCTCGCCGCGCGTATTGAAGCGCGAGAAGGAAAAGCGCAGGCTCGACCGCGCGCGATCGTCGGAAAAGCCCATGCCCTTGAGCACATGCGATGGATGGAGCGACCCGGCCGTGCAGGCGGAGCCGGCCGAGCAATTGATCCCGTGCTGATCGAGCAGCATGAGCACCGCCTCGGAGTCGACGCCCTCGAAGGCGAGATTCGAAGTATTGGGCAGGCGATGTTCCCGGCTGCCGTTGACTTGGGCGCCAGCGACCTGCTGGAGCAGGCCGTTCTCCAAGGTATTGCGCAGGCTGAGCACCTCGGTGTTTTCGAAATCCATGGTTTCGCCGGCCAGTTCGCAGGCTTTCCCGAGCGCCACGATCGAGGCCACATTCTGCGTGCCGGCGCGTTTGCCGGATTCCTGGCTGCCACCGATCATGAAAGGGTGGAACTTCGTCCGACGATTGACATAGAGCACGCCGATGCCCTTGGGGCAGTGCAGCTTGTGGCCGGAGAGCGAGAGGAAATTGATCTTCGCGTCGCGGAGTCGCAGCGGGATCTTGCCGACGGCCTGCACGGCGTCGGTGTGAAAGAGCACGCCCTTGGCCCGGGCGATTTCGGCCATGGCATCGATGGGAAAGAGCACGCCGGTCTCGTTATTTGCCCACATGACCGAGACGATAGCCGTGTCGGACCGGATGGCCTTTTCGAATTTCTTCAAATCCAGCAGTCCGTCGGAATCCACGTCGAGCCAGCTGATCTCGTGGCCGCGGCGGGCCAGCGTTTCGCACGTCTTGAGCGTCGCGGAATGCTCCACACGCGTCGTGACCACGTGCTGTCGGTCCCGGTCCATGGAGAGCGCGGAGTGGATCGCCGCATTTGTCGATTCCGTGCCGCAGCTCGTGAAGAGGATCTCGCCTGGCTCGCAATCCAGCAAGGCGGCGACTTGCTCGCGGGCCTTGTCCAGAGCCTTGGCCACGCGCTGGCCGAAGCCGTAGGGGCTGGAGGGATTGCCGTACAGTTCGGTAAGGTAGGGCATCATCTCCTCGACCACGGCGGGATCGATTCGCGTAGTCGCGTTATTGTCGAGATAGATGGCTTCGCTGGACTTCATCGGATGCTAAATGGGCCGCGAGGATAGCCCAACCCGGAACATTGCGCCAAAAGTTCTTTGTGTCATGGGAATGGGGTGAACTTCGGGGGGCTATTTTGGGCTGGAGTCGGGGGAAATCCTGGAAGCATGCGACCGGCGGGATTTCTGGAAGCGCGGAGGAACTCGAGGCGCGTCGCCAACCTGGCGCGATGCGTCTCAAGGCGTCTGCGTGTGCTCCCAGATAGGCCGCGTGAAGTGTCGTATTGCGACCTATCCGTATTAGCTGCCGCCGGCGTAGCTCTTTCATGGAAACCCACTGGAAACCGCTTATACGAAGTCCTATCTGATGCTACGGCGCCGGTCCGAAGATATGCTTGTGCTCCCAGGAACTCCGGTCGCGCCAAAAGCGATTTTACCAACACGCTGTAGGCTCTCTAGCGCACAAATACTTTGTCAATACAGAGTACGGATAATATTTTTTATCAGGGTTTTTGCTTCCGACCTTCATCCCATTTTCGCCACAGCTTTAATCTTATGGTTGGGAGAGGAAAATCCATTCAGTCGATTTTTAGAAGGAAGAATCTTCCTGATATATAACAATAGGGCGGTTCATTTTCTATCGCTCGAACAAGAGAAAACATTGACTTTCCATTTTGCATTGGACAAATGGGATAGCAAATGTCACAAGCTCTCGTTGTCGCAGCGACGCACCCCGCCGATCTGCGATCACACAGCCTTCACCCCAGCTCGATATCGATTATCCATCGGTTCGAGCCGCGTTCGCTTGCACTATGATTTCATCCTTCGGTTCCCGTCCACCCGCCGGTAAAATGCGTATACCCGCAGCTTTCCGGAAAGTAGAGCCAAGTTATTATCAACTCTCTGTCCGACTTACCGGCGTGCTACAACGAGCCAAGATCCGTGTATTGGGAGATTTGCATGGCCGCTCGTTTGACGAGATCGGCCAGATGTCGAATTGCGGGAGGACGACCCTCATGGAGCTTGGCGATCTGGTCGCCTTCACTCAGGGCAAGCCCAATGGCGGCGAGATCACGGCTCCGCGGATCATCGCCCCGCCCGTGGTGCGCGAGCGTCTCTCCATTCCCGAGGAAACCTGGGACCTTCCCTTTTCCGAGCTGCCGGCCTCGGTGCGTCTCCTGCATCTGGCGGAAGCGCTGGATATCCACCGGCTCGGTGACTTCGACGGTCACTATCCGGATGAATTAATGCAGCACGGCAACTGCGGCCGCACCACGATCCAGGATCTGCGCACGCTCATCTCGCGGGCCGCCGCCGGCGATTTCAACCCGACGGAGGAAGACCAGACGAACCCGCCGTTGCAATTGCTGCGTCTCCTCGAGTCCGGCCTCGAGCAATTGGAGCCGGATCTGCATTCGCTCATGATGGCGCGCCTGGGCAGTCCCACCCGCGCCCCGCTCACGCTGGAGGAGCTCGGCTACAAGCGTGGCATTACGCGGGAAGGCGTACGGCAAAAGGTCGAAAAGGCGTGCGGCAATATCCGTCACTATTGGGGGCCGCGGATTCCGTTGTTATTTGAAATCATCCGCGATCGCTGCTTGTCGAGCATCTGCCCGCTTACTCCGGAGCTGCTCACCGCCTGGATCGGCGAGCCCAAAGGCCTCGAGTTTCCGCGAGTCACTCACGTGCGGCTCATCAGCCTCATGTCTGACGAAATTCCGCTCTGGTCCAAGACTTTCGATACCCGCTTCAACGAGTCTGAGGTGAACGTCCGCTTGGGCGATGCCATCGACGAACTCCTCTGCCGGTTCGGACCGCGCCTCACCTTTTCCGATACGCTCGAGCGACTGCGCCAGGAGAAGGCGTATCGGCGAATGACGGCGGAGGAATTTCTCGGCCGGCTGCGGCGCATCAGCCGGATGGCCGTCGACTTCGACGACCCGGAGAATCCGGTCGTCCGTCTGCAACGAGTGAGCGCCAACTACATCGCCCTGCGCATTCTGGAGGATGCGGAGAAGGCGCTGCCGGTGGAGGAGATTTTCGCCCGCGCTGTGGCCCGCTTTGGGGCGGACATGGTGCGCTGCGATGCCCGGAGCGTGGCCAATATCGTGGGCTCCACGCCGGGCGTGCATCTCATCGACACTGGCCTCTACGGTTTGACGCGCCACTTCACCCTTCCATCCGCGGAGTGGCGGCGGATCCGCAACGAGTACGTCCGGCTCCTGGAGCGCGAAAATCGGCCCGTCTCCTCCTATGAGGTCGTGCGGGAAAAGCGGCTGGCTCGGATCGATGGGGTGAGCGCCCATGAAATCGCCTCGATCGTGCGGGCCGACCCCCGCATCACGGATCTCGGCTATCTGCTTTTTGCCTTGGAAAAGTGGGGTGTGGAAGAACGGCAGCTCATTCGCGAACTCATCCCCAAGGTCCTGGAAAAAGCGGGACGCCTGCTCACGGCCCAGGAGATCGGGGAGGAACTGCGGCGCTTCCGGTCCGTCTCGCCGCACACGATCACGGGCATCGCGGCGAAGTGCCAGGGAGTGCGGGATTTTGGCTATGGCAATTTCGGGTTGGAAGGCTGGGGCGTCGAGAAGCTCGAGCCGCTGATCGAAGACGCGAAATTCATCGAGCGGACGGTTTCTCGCGCGGAAATTCCGCTGCGTTTTGGCGCGCTCTGCAATCGGTTCGGTTTCCGGCCGAACTCGAAACTGGCCCAGCGGCTTTGGAATACCTGCGCCTCGGTGGACGACATCCTGAAGCAGCCTGATGCGATGGCGACCGATACGGTGCTTTTCCATACGAGCGCGCGGCTGGAGCGCGCGGCTGCGGCTGCCTTGGAGTTTCTCGGCCGCGCTGCGGATCCCAAGGAAATCAAGCAGGCGCTCGGCAAGCTCTTTGGAACGCATTTCGGCGACGCCACTTTGGCCGAAATCAAAGCCGCCCTGCGGAACAATGCGGACATCGACCAGGGCGACGACGGAAAATTCGCGCCGCAGCTAAAGTCGGCGGAGTAAACCGCCCGCACCCGCAGATCACCGTCGCAGGCGCCGCGCCACCGCGTCTGCGATGATGCCCAAGCCCGTGCCGATCATCGCACCAAATAGCCCGAAGGGCACCGCCCACTCGGCGAGCCGGCCCAGCTTCGCGCCGAGCGTCGGGGTGAAATCCGCGAGCGCCGGACCGACGGCGACGAAGGCCGCCTGCGACACCAGCGACAGGGCGCTCAGCACGGCCACACCCGAGGTATTCGGCGCGAGCACCGTGAAGATCATGTAGATCTCACCCAGCGCCAATCCACCCAGGCCGAAGGCTTTGGGAAAATTGAAGGGTTTGGCTGGAGCAGGCGCGGGCGCGGACACGGGCTGCCACTTTTCTCGGCGACCCGCGAAAGCGCAAAGCATTTTTGCCGTGGCGATCGAGGCGGGGCGCGGGAATCTGCCGCCCGCATCGCCGCCCTGCCTGGGCGGCAAGATGGCGCCCCCACCCTGGCCGGCATCGCGTCCAGAAAAAAGTCCCGCTTGCCATGGAGGCGGAGCCGACGATGATTCCGCGCCCTGACATGAAGATTATCGACCGCTACGTATTCGGGAGCCTTCTCGTGACCTTTCTCCTTGCGGTCTCCGTGCTCACGGTCGTGCTGGTCCTGGGAAATATCTTCCGGCAATTGGTCAATCGCGATGCGCCGATCGAGTACATCCTGACCTTTATCGCGTATATCCTGCCCTTCTCGTTGACCTTTACCGTGCCGTGGGGCTTCCTCACCGCCGTCCTCCTGGTCTTTGGCAAGATGTCCGCGGAGAACGAATTAATCGCGCTTCGCGCCACCGGCGTAAGTATTCCCCGGGTGAGCGTCATTGTCTTCTTCTCGGCGATGACCTGCGTCGGGGTGTGTCTTTGGATCAATGTCCAGGTCGCGCCGAAGGCCCAGGCGCAAATGAAGGATGCGCTTTACAATATTGCGACCAAAAATCCGCTTTCCCTCTTTCGCAGCGACAAGATCATCGATGAATTTCCCGGGCAAAAGATCTATATCGAACGCAACGAAGGGGCCAAGCTGTACAATCTGCTCATCTATCAATTGGACAAAAACGAGCAGCCGGTAAAGGTCATCGCGGCGCACAACGGCTGGCTCGAGCCGGATCTCGAACACGAGCAGTTGCTGCTGCACGTCTACGATGGACGCTACGAACAGCGCGACGACCATGAGCCCGAAGATCTAAGCAAGATCCGCCAGGGCATTACCATGGAAGAAAGCACGCTGCCAATTTCGCTCCGGGAACTTTACGAGAAGAGCAAGAAAAGGCGGGGATTTCCGCTGATGTCCATTCCGGAAATCCTCAAGCGCGTGAAGGATCAGGATCCGAACAAAACGCCGAAGGAAAGGGCGATGGAACGTTCCGCAGGGTTGACTGAAGTAAACAAGCGTTTTTCCTATGCGCTCGCTTCCTTCGCCTTTGCCCTCATCGGCATCCCGCTGGCCATCACGGCGCACCGCCGCGAAACTTCGATCGGGTTCCTCATGAGCATGATCGTGGCTTTCGTCTATTTCATGTTCATCCTGGTGGCTGACTCGATGCGCAACAACGCAGCGGTCCATCCCCATCTCTTGATCTGGACGCCCAATATCCTGTTCATCGGGATCGGCTCCGTGCTGTTTTTCCGGTTAAGCCGCCGCTGAGTTTGCGGTGGGATGAGGCAAGACTGAAGACCCGGTGAGGGTGGCTGATTTTTGCCTCACCGGGGCAGCAGGCAACCGCGCCAGGGCGGGCAAGTCCGCGTGTGGCGCCGCGAGGTTTTGGAGGCGGTGGTCCGGCGCCGCTTTCGGAGTGGGCACATTGAAGGCGACGCAATTCAACCGCATTTTTCTACAGTAAGTAAGCGTTGGCCTCGCAGAATCGGAGGTCTGACCCGTCGGAACAACACCAGTGTGCAATGAGTCAAGAAGCCTTGGGCGCAGGCGCAGAAATTCAAAAGCCGGTTCGAAGCTTCTGCGATCGATGACCAGCCGGGGCGTCGAAGGCCAAGTCCCACGGCGAAGAAATCGGTCGATTTGCACCCGCCTTAACTTGCCCACTCCGAAAGCGATGCAGGACCACCGCAATAAAACCTCGCGGCGTCGCACGCGGACTTGCCTGCCTTCGCTGATTCTCATCGGCGCGCGTGTGAGCCGAATTTTCCGCGAACGGTGCAAACTAAACTAGGGTTGCATCCGCCTCCAGTTAACAGTTTTCGATTTTTTCCGACCATGGCGCCATGGCGCCGCGCCGGAAAAAGATTTGCAACTTTTTAAGTTCCGGGCTTGAATCAGAAACCTTGAGCCCCCTAAACTATCTCGACACATGCGTGTATATGGCGCGGCTGGCTTCCGCCTGGTTATGGAGCACAAAGTAAATATGCGGTCGGACACCTTCGCCGAGTTCGTGACCTTGAGCTCGTCGATCGATTTGGATGCGCTGGTCGGCCAGCGCGTCATGGGGGACGAACCAACAGTCTATTGGAAGGATTCCTATGCAAACCAGCGCTTCGAAACGCTGGAAGACGCTTTGGAATCGATGCGCGATCCTTACTTCCAGGGCTTCATCCCGGAGCCCGCGCGAGCCCAGGCCGTACTTGCCGAAGTGCGCGAATATCCCGCCTATTCCACGAAGATCGCGCAGGCGCTGGAGGTGGTGAAGCGCTTCAGCGCGGAAGGCGAGGCGCTCCATCTGCGCCAGAAGCAACACTGGTGGATCGCCTCGTTTTCCACCCATCCCGAAGCTCAGGCCCGGACGGCCGCGGCCGCCATCTGCCTGGCGGCGCTGCGGGTGAGGGGGATTCGCGCCGAACTCCGCGAGGAGGAGGCCGCCGACGAAAATTGAGAGGCTGATGAGAGGGGCTCCAGCCGGCGGGGGTGAAAATTGCGCCGGAATCGCATCGGGCAGGGAGAATTTGCCTTTGAAGTTTCGCGGCGTGAGCCATAACACTTCCCCCCGCCCATCATGCCCGTAGAAAAAGAGTCCAGCGCCCTCAAGAAGGCAGTGCACCTCGATGCCATCGAGCATCCCCAGATCGAGGAGGACGACTACAAGCGGAAGCTCAAGGACGCCCAGCTCAAGTTGCTCACGTATCAGCGCGCTCTCAGCGAGACGAAACACTCGCTGATCATCGTCTTCGAGGGACCGGATGCCGCGGGCAAAGGGGGCGCGATCAAACGCGTCGCCGAGCGGCTGGATCCGCGCACTTTCCGCGTCCACTCCATCATCAAGCCGTCCCAGGAGGAGTACCAGCAGCACTACCTCTGGCGCTTCTGGACGAAGCTGCCGCCCTATGGCCAGCTGGCGATCTTCGACCGGTCGTGGTACGGACGGGTGCTCGTGGAGCGGGTGGAAGGCTTTGCCACGGAAAAGGAATGGAAGCGGGCCTTCAACGAGCTGAATGAATTCGAGCGGCTCCTCAGCGACGGCGGCGCCATCTTCATCAAGATCTACCTGCATATCTCCAAGGAGGAGCAGCTCCAGCGCTTCAAGCGGCGCGAGGAGGATCCCTACAAGCATTGGAAAATCTCCGAGGAAGACTGGCGCAACCGGCGGAAGTGGAACGAGCACAACGCGGCGGCCGAGGAGATGTTCGAGCGCACCTCGACAGAGATCGCGCCCTGGCACATCATCGCCGCGAACTACAAGTGGCATGCCCGGGTGAGAGTGCTCCGCACGATCATCGACGTTTTGGAAAAGACGGACGCGAAGAAGTATATTTAGATTTGTGAGGAGCCCTTTACGGATGCCCCCAGCGCCGCAGTACGTCTCATTGGCCCGTCGGGCGGCTCGCGCCTTTCTTCCCGGCTGCGCGCTGGTCGCGTGCGCGGCATTGCTTCTGTCCGGATGCGAGCAGATGTTCGACAAGGGCTCGGCCAAGAGCGCCGAGCTCGGCGACAAGCGTGCGGCGGCGGGCGACTATGGCGCGGCCATCCGACTCTACGAGGCCGCCTTCGACGGGACAGCCAAGACGGCCGACATCCATTACAAGCTGGCGCTCATCTATGCGGATAAATTGAAAAATCCGCTGGCCGCGTTGCACCATTTCGATCGCTACCTCGATCTCGCTCCCACCGGCGTGCATGCCAAGGAAGCGCGCGACTACCAGAACGAAGGCAAGCAAAAGCTCCTCGCCGAGCTGACCGAAGGCTCGCCCTTCACCCAGGAGGATGCAGTGAAGCTGAAGAACCAGAATCTGGCGCTGGCCAAGGCGCTGGCCGATCTGCGGGCGATGAAAAGCGCGACTCCGCCGCCCCTGCCGCCCGGGGCCAAGAAGGGGGAGCAACTTCAGCGGCCCATTCCCGAAGGCATGCGTACGCATACGGTCGAGCCCGGCGAGACTCTGGCCAGCATCGCGGTCAAGTACTACAAGTCCAAAACGCGCTGGAAGGAGATCCAGGATGCGAATTTCTATCCCATGGCGGGCACGGCCAAAATCAAGCCGGGCATGGTTTTGGCCATTCCGTAAAAAGGGAAGGGATAGTTAAAGCAGCGGAGAGGCCGTGGAGCAAAAATGCCCGCGGCAAATTACCGGGAAGTTATCTTGCGGGCGCCCGGTATTTGAGAATTCGAGAAATTAGTAGGCCATAGGCGTGCAATCTGCATCCAGCACGTTCGCGAGCTCGTACTGTTTATAGTATTTATAAATACATGTGTGTAGGCAATAGTAGGACCAGTCCTACGACTATATACATGGTTCACCCGAGCTACGCCCCCTATTGCCCATGCAGCGTTCTATCTTCCCCTGCGTCGCGCCCTCGCGCCCTGATCCCTCTCCCGATGCAGACGCTGCTCGGGAAACGAAGAAGCTGCCTCGTGGAAAAGGCCGCCGGTCCAGATCGATCGAACCGCTCGAAGCCCGTATTGCGCCAGCCTCGACGGTGTCGCTCACGGGCGGCAGTCTGCTCGTCTCGGGGGATGCCGGCGACGACACACTCACGGTTTCGTACGATGGGACGTCGATCCATATCGTCGATCTCAGCCATACCGTGATGGCGAGTGGGACGGGTGTAACGCAAGTGAGCACGCACGAGGTCACGGCGATTGTCAGCGGTTCGCTCAGTTTATTAACGGGCGCGGGCAATGATTCGGTAACTTTCTCCTCGGGGCTGCCTTCCTTTACCGGCCTCGCGGTAACGACACAGACCATCGCGGCGCTGCCGGCGCTCAATGTTGGCGCCGGCGGCCTGAGCTTCACGAGCACGACGGGAGCCATCACGCAGACAGGCGGCCTGGTCGTCGCGGGCGCGACTTCCATCAATGCTGGGGCCAACGCGATCACGCTCATCCATGCAGCGAACGATTTTACCGGCGCGGTGTCGCTGCTGAATACCGGCGCCAACGCCGTCTCGCTCTCCACTTCGCATGCGCTCAATCTGGGCGCCTCAACGGTCGGCGGGACCTTTTCCGCCACGAGCCAGGGCGGCGATCTGAATTTGAGCGGCGCGCTTTCCGCGGGGAGCGACGTCACGCTGAGCTCACACGGCTCGGCGACGAACCTGAGCATTTCTGCCGGCATCACCAACTCCGGCGTCGCGACGTCGAACGTCAAGCTGCTCGCCACCGGCAATGTCACGCTGGGCTCCGCGGCCGCGATCGGGGGGGGCTCTTCCGGCCCGATGAATGTAGTGGTGAGCAGTAATAGCGCCGGCGGCGGAGCGGGAGCAATCGCGGTGCAATCGGGCGCCTCGATCATCACGAACGGCGGCAACATCACCCTAGGCGGTGGCGATGTGAATGCGTCGGGCCCGGCGATGGGGAGTTCGGCCGCGGGGGTGTCGATCGCCGGCGCGACTTTCACAGCGGGAACCGGGGGCATTTCCATCAATGGGACCGGCGTAAACGGCGGCTCGACGGCTGGCGCGAGCGGCGTGGTGATCGGCAGCTCGACGCTTACGGGCGCGAGCATCACGGTAACCGGTGTTTCCGGCAATGGGACGGGCAGCGCCAATGGCGGCGTGGATCTTGCGAGCGGCGCGGTGCTGACGGCGACCGGAGCGGTAAACGTCACGGGAACTTCGGCGACTACTGGCGATACGGGCTTCGGCGTGCGGCTTACGGGCGCGACGGTGGGCTCGACCACGGGCGGGGTGACGATTCAGGGCACGGGCAGCGCGACGGGGACGGGGAGCGGGAATACGGGTATCGCCCTAGCCAGCAGCGCCTCGATTCTCGATCAGGCGACGGGTTTCATCACGCTCACTGGCATCGGCGGCGCGGGGCCTTCGCCCGGCTTCTCCACTTCGGGTGGCACGAACAAAATCGGCTTTGACGGAACCAATGCCTACGCGGGAAATATCACCATCACCTCGGACAACGATGCGCTGGCGAATCATGCCATCAGCACCACGGGCACGGTGTCATTCCTGGAAAAAACGGCTGGGACGCTGCTGAACATCGGCGGCGCGGATGCCGCCGGGGTGCTGGGACTTACGGCGGCGGAGATCGCCGGCGTCACCGCGGCCACGGTGATCATCGGCGACGGCAATGCGGGTGCGGCGACGGTCACTTCGGCGGTCTCGGAGAGCGCCGGGCTTTCGATTGTTTCCGGCGGCGATATCACCCAGACGGCGGCGCTCTCGGTCTCCGGCGCGGCGAGCTTCACCACGAGTAATCACGTGATCACGCTCACGAATACGAGCAACACCTTCGGCGGCTCGGTCTCGCTGCATAATAGCGGGGCCAACAATGTGCAGGTGACGGCCGCCGGCGGCGTCACGCTCGGCGGGTCTTCGGTCGGACAGAATCTTACGGTCATCGCGGGAGGCTCGATCGCCGAATCCGGCGCGGTGACTGTGCCCGGCGTGACCACGGTCTCGGTGACGGCGGCCAATTCGGACATTCTGCTAGGCACGCAGGCGAACAACTTTACTGGGGCGATCGTTTACTCCGGCACACAGACAAATATTCGCGACGTCTCGGTTCGCAACACGAATGCCAGCGCGGCGTTGCCTTCCTTCGCCGCCATCTCGAATCTGCGGAATCTCACGGTCACATTCGATAACACGGCGATCACCTTGCCGTCGGAGACCCTGCACAGCGGTGGAAACCTGTCCGTGACGGCGGGCGGCGCCATCACCCAGACCGGGCCTTTGACCGTTCCGGGCACGGCTTCCTTCTCTGCGGGGAACAATCCGATCACGATCACCAATGCGTCCAACTCCTTTGCCGGCGCGGTCTCGGCCAGCGACAGCGGGTCCAACGACGTACAGATCACAAACAGCGGCGCGCTGGTGGTTGGCGCGACTTCGGTGGGACGGAATCTGACGCTCATCGCCGGCGGCTCCATCACCGAAACGGGCGCGATCGTGGTTCCCGGAACAACGACGATCACGGTCGCACCGTCGCCCTCGGATGTCCTGCTCAATACCCAGGCCAACAATTTCACGGGGCCCATCGTCTTCAGCGGCACGCTGACCAACATTCGCGACGTTGGTGTGCGCAACATCAATGCCAGCGCCGCCATCCCTTCTCTGAGCGGGATCACGAATCTGCGCAATCTCACGCTGACCTTTGATAATGCCGGCATGACGCTGCCCGCCGAGACATTGACCAGCGGCGGCAACCTGGCGGTGACCGCGGGCGGCGCCATCGCGCAAAGCGGGGCTTTGATCGTGCCGGGGACGTCGAGCTTCACGACGGGCTCCTTTGGGATCGCGGTGACGAACGCGGGAAATACTTTCACCGGCGCGGTTTCGGTGAATAACACCGGGGCGAACAATGTATCGCTAACGAACTCTATCGCCCTGAATCTCGGCGCGTCGAACGTGGGCAGTGGCACGCTCTCCGTGACGGGCGTGGGTATCACCGAGAGCGGCGCGGTGACCCAGAGCGCGAGCGCCGGCGCGGCGACCTTCAATGCGGGAGCCGGAGTGATCACGCTCGGCAGCGCCAATACCTTCACCGGCGCCTTATCGCTGAATAACAGCGGGGCCAACGATGTTTCGGCGGTCAATTCCACGGCGCTCCTCCTCGGAACCTCCACGGTCGGGCGCAACTACGCGATCACCGCCGGCGGCTCGATTACGGAAAACGGCATCGTCACCGTGCCTGGAACGACTACCCTGGCCGTGACCGCTGCGAATTCCGATATCCTCCTGGGCAACCAGGCGAATAACCTGACCGGAGCGGTATCCTTCGGCGGCACGGTGACCAACATCCGCGATGTCTCCCTGCGCAATGCCAACGCCGCCGCAACCGTGCCGACGCTGAGCACGCTCACGAACCTGCGCAATCTCACGCTAACCTTCGACACTGTGGGCATGGCGTTCCCGGCGGCTACCCTACATAGCGGGGGCAATCTCGTGGCCACGGCGGCGGGCGCCATTACGCAAAGCGGGGCGTTGTCCGTGCCTGGCACATCGACCTTCACCGCGGGTGGCAACGCCATCACGCTTAATACGTCGACGAATGTTTTCACCGGCGCCGTTTCGTTGAATAACACCGGCGCCAACAACGCCAGCATCGTGGATAGTGCGGCGCTCGTCTTTGCCGCCTCGACGGTAGGCCAGAATTTTTCCGCCACCGCAGGCGGCAACATCACCGAGACCGGCGTGATCACCGTGGGCGGGACGACGACGCTCGGTGTGACGGTCGCTTCGTCCGATATCCTGCTTAACACGCAGGCTAACAATCTCGCCGGCGCGATCAGTTTTGGGGGCACGGCCACCGCCGTGCGGGACTTTGCTTTGCGTGACGTGAACGCTAGCGCCACCGTGCCCTCGGGCTTCAGCACGCTCACGAATCTACGCAACGTGACGCTGGCCTTCGACGCGGCGGGCATGATTCTCCCGGCCATGACGCTGACGAGCGGTGGCAATCTCAGCGCGACGGCCTCCGGAGCCATCACGCAGACCGGCGCTCTCGTGGTGCCGGGAACTTCGACATTTAGCTCAGGGGCCAATGCCATCACGCTCGCTCTGCCGACGAATAACTTCACCGGCGCGGTCTCGCTCACCAATTCCGGCGCGAATAATGCGACAATCGTCACCAGCGCCGGCCTGGTCTTCGGCACGTCGACGGTCGGGCAGAATCTCAGCGCCACTTCCGGCGGAGCGATCAGTGAAGTCGGAGTGATGACAGTGGGCGGGACGACCTCGGTCTCTTCGACCGCGGCGAGTTCGGACATCCTGCTCAGCACGCAGGCAAACACCTTCACGGGAGCGGTTTCGGTGGGCGGACTGGTCACAAACATCCGCGACCTCAAGATTCGCAACCTCAGCGCAGCCGCGACGGTGCCGAGCCTGACGCTGTTGACGAATCTGCGAAACCTTACGCTGCTCTATGACAACGCCGCGATCGCGCTGCCCACTCTGACGCTGACCAGCGGCGGCAGCCTGGTGGCCACCGCCGGCGGGGCCATTACGCAAACCGGCGCAGCCGTCGTGCCGGGCACATCGGCCCTGACCTCCGGGGCCAATCCCATCACGATGACGAACGCGGGCAACTCCTTCACGGGCGCCGTGACTCTGAGCAACAGCGGAGCCAACGACGTGCAAGTGACGGCGAGCGGCGCGCTCTCGATCGCCGCCTCGACAGTGGGCAGCGGCGCTCTGACATTGAACGCCGTGGGCATCTCCGAGACGGGCGTCATCACCCAGGGCGCCAGTGCAGGCGTGGCGACCTTTAATGCCGGGGCCGGAGCGATCACGCTGAACTCAACAAACGTGCTCACCGGCACAGTGGTGCTGAGTAACAGCGGCTCCAATGCCGCGTCACTCACGACCTCCGGCGCGCTGGTCCTCGGGACCTCGACGTTGGGCCAGAATCTCACGCTGACGACCGGCGGCGGCGTCTCGCAGACAGGTGTTCTCACTGTGCCGGGGACGACGACGATTTCGTCGACGGCGGCAAATTCGGATGTGCTACTTGGAACCCAGGCAAATAATCTAACAGGGGCTGTCTCCTTTGGCGGCACACTGGGCAACATCCGCGACGTTGCGCTTCGCAACGTCAATGCCGCCGCTTCCGTGCCAACACTCAGCACGCTAACTTTACTTCGGAACCTCACGCTGGCCTTTGACAATGCCGCTGTGGCTCTGCCGGCGGCGACGTTGCACTCGGCCGGCAATCTCTCGGTGACGGCCGGCGGCGCCATCACCGAATCGGGCGCTGTGGTCGTACCCGGGACTTCGGCCTTCACCGCGGGAGGCAATGCCATCACGCTCACCCAGGCAAATACCTTTGCCGGCGCCGTGTCGCTATCCAACAGCGGCGCGAATAACGTTTCCATCACCACCTCGGCCCTGCTTACGCTCGGGACGGTCAGCATTGGGACGGGGACGTTTACTTCGAATTCCGTGGGTGTGTCGGAGGCCGCGGGAACCTTTACACAGGCGGCTTCGGCCGGCGCCGCCACCTTCAATGCAGGAGCGGGAGCCATCACCCTCACCGGCACGAATACCTTTACGGGGCCCGCGTCGCTAAACAACACCGGCGCCAACGCCGCATCGATCACGAATTCCGTGGCGCTGGCTCTGGGCGCTTCAACTCTGGGCCAGAATCTTACCGTGACCGCAGGCGGCTCAATCACTGAAACTGGCGCGCTGACCGTGGCGGGGACGACGTCGCTCACCGTGACGGCAGCCAATTCGGACATCCTGCTCGGCACGCAAGCCAATGCGCTCACCGGAGCCGTTTCCTTCGGCGGGACGGTGACGAACATCCGCGACGTGTCGCTGCGCACCACCACGGCCGGCGCCACGGTTCCAACGTTGAGCACGCTGACGAATTTGCGCAATCTCACGCTAACCTTTGACGCGGCGGCAATTTCCCTGCCGTTGTTGACGTTGCATAGCTCCGGCAATCTGGCGGTGACCGCGGGTGGAAACATCTCGCAGACCGGCGTCGTGACAGTGCCCGGAACCACGAGCGTCAATGCAGGGGCGCACGCAATCTCCCTTGCGACTTCGACGAACTCCTTTCTCGGCGCGGTCACGATCAATAACAGCGGCGCCAACAACGTTAGCTTCGTGGACGGCTCGCCGCTCGTGCTCGATGCTTCGAGCGTCGGCACAGGTGGGCTGTCGCTTGCTGGCATCGGGATCAGCCAGATCGGCGCATTTACTCAGGCGGCTTCGGCCGGCGCCGTCACCATTAACGGAAACGCGGGAGTCATCGCGCTGACCCAGGCGAATTCCTTCACCGGGACAGTGGGGATCACGAACAGCGGCGCAAACGCCGTCTCGATTACGAATACCGGCGCGCTCACGCTGGGTACGGTGACTGTGGGACAGAACCTCACGGTGACCGCTGGCGGTTCAATCACCGATGCCAGCACGATGACGGTGCCCGGGACCTCGAGCTTCACGGTGACGGCGGCGCCTTCCGACGTCCAGCTCACGGGAGCCAACAGCCTCACCGGAGCCGTCTCCTTTGGCGGCACGCTTGGTAACATTCGCGACGTCTCGCTGCGCAACACCCTGGCGGCAGCCGCGTTGCCAACGAACCTGACTTCGCTCGCCAATCTCAGGAATCTCACGATTACCTTCAACTCCGCCGCGGTGGCGATGCCGGCGCTCACGCTCACGAATAGCGGCAGTTTGGCGGTGACTGCCGGCGGCGCCATCACCCAGAGCGGAGTCTTGACCGTTCCGGGGACTTCTTCATTTTCGGCCGGCGCACACACGATCACACTCACTCAAGCGAATGTTTTTACCGGCGCGGTCTCATTGTCGAACAGTGGCGCCAACAACGTGGCGGTGACGAATGCCGGCGCGCTGAGCATCGGGACTTCCGGTGTCGGTACGGGCACGCTGCAATTAACAGGAGTTGGAGTGACTCAGACCGGGGCCATCACCCAAGCGGCGTCGGCCGGCGCCGTGACGATCAACGCCGGGGCTGGCATCATTACGCTCAATAACGTCGCTAACTCATTTGTCGGCGCTGTGGGGTTGAATAACAGTGGCGCCTTCGACGCGGCAATTTTCAACAACGCCGCGCTCGTGATCGGGCCTTCCTCGGTCGGCCAGAACCTCATTCTCTCGGCCGCCGGATCGATCTTGCAAACTGGAGCGTTGACCGTTCCGGGAACGACGACGGCAGGCGTGACCACGAGCGGTTCGGACATTCTCCTTGGCACGCAGGCCAATAGCTTTACCGGCGCGGTGGCTTACGGCGGCACACTGGCAAACATTCGCGATGTCTCTCTGCGTAACACGCTCTCGAGCGCGACTCTGCCGACGAATCTGACGTCGCTGACCAATCTGCGCAATCTGACCGTGGCCTTCAACAGCGCGGCGGTGGCGCTGCCCGCGCTCACGCTCACGAACTCTGGCGCACTCGCCGTGACGGCCGGCGGCGCGATCACGCAGACGGGCGCCTTGACCGTGCCTGGGACTTCGTCCTTCACGGCTGGCGCCAATGCGATCACAATTAACAACGCCTCGAATGTCCTGACCGGCGCCGTAACGCTCTCCAATAGCGGGGCTAACAACGTTGCCGTGACAGATGCCACGGCCCTGGTTATTGCAGGGGCGACGGTGGGCAGCGGGACGCTGAACCTCTCGGGCGTGGGCCTTTCGCAGACGGGCGTTATTACCCAGGCGGCCTCTGCGGGTCTCGCTACTTTTAATGGCGGCGCGGGGGTTATCAACCTGACTTCGGCCAACAGTCTCACCGGCACGGTGGCTCTGAATAACAGCGGCGCCAATGCCGCTTCCCTCACCAACGGCTTGGCGCTGGTCCTGGGCGCTTCAACGGTCGGACAGAATCTCACACTCACGGCGGGCGGCGGGATTAGCGAGACGGGCGTGCTGACGGTGCCAGGCTCACTCACGGTGGCATCGACCGTGGCGAACTCCGATATCCTGCTCAACACACAGGCCAATAGCTTCGGCGGCACAATCAATTTCGGCGGTACGCAGAGCAACATCCGGGACGTTGGCGTGCGTAGCACTAGCGCGAGCGCATCGATTCCTTCGCTGAGCGGCCTGACGAACCTGCGGAACCTCACGGTGATTTTTGATAATGCACCGATCAATTTCCCTGCGGCGACTCTGACGCTCGGGGGCAATCTCGTCGCCACTGCCGGCGGCTCGATCACCGAGTCAGGGCCATTGGTCGTGCCCGGCACAACGACGCTCTCTGTGACCGCGGCCAATTCCGATATCCTCTTTGGCACACAGGCAAATACTTTTACCGGCGCGGTGACCTACAGCGGGACGCAGACAAATATCCGCGACGTTTCGCTCCGCAATACGGCGGCCGGCGCAACGCTGCCGACGCTCAGTGGCATCACAAATTTGCGCAATTTGACGGTGATTTTCGACAATGCCGCGCTGGCCTTTCCTTCATTGACCCTGACGAGCGGCGGCAACCTCATTGGCACGGCCGGCGGCGCCATCACTCAATCGGGAAGTTTGACCGTTCCGGGCACGTCTACTTTCACTTCAACGGGGAGCGGCATCACCTTGACGAATGGCAGCAATGCCTTCACCGGCGCGGTCTCGGTCACGAATACGACGGCCAATACGGTCTCGGTGACCGCGAACGGCACGCTCATCATGGGCGCTTCGTCGGTCGCGCAGAACCTCGTTCTGAACGCTGGAGGAACCATTTCGGAAACAGGCGCAATCACCGTGGCTGGAACGACCTCGATTTCGATCAGCGCGATGAATTCAGATGTCTTGCTGGGTTCGCAGGCCAACAATTTCACGGGCGCAATCTCTTTTAGTAATCCGCTCAACCGGTATCGGGACGTGTCGCTGCGGAATACAAATGCCGCCGCGGCTTTGCCGACAAACCTGGCGTCGTTGGGGAACCTGCGGAATCTGACGCTGACTTTCGACAATGCCGGCATCGCCTTTCCCGCTTTGGGCCTGAACAGCGGCGGTTCGCTCGTGGTCAGCGCGGGCG